>Ga0307990_1001355_pt1 | contig 20800 bp, 23 predicted proteins | sample EllFjometagen129_FD_203168 | JGI IMG/M metagenome (GOLD analysis project Ga0307990, IMG submission 203168) | Marine microbial communities from Ellis Fjord, Antarctic Ocean - #129 | ecosystem: Environmental > Aquatic > Marine > Unclassified | place: Southern Ocean | collected 2014-10-08
ACGGCTTGGTAAATTTCGGTCACTCTCAAATTATCTTGACGTGCTACTTTACGCGCACTCGCTTTGCGCTGGGCTGGGGTATGGCAGAATAGCCGCACAAACTCACTAGCAAGATCACCACTCAAAGCCCGCTGCTCTATAAACGCGCCGTTTTGGTCTTGCTGTAAATTTCTAAGTTGTGCAGTCGCTTTTCTACTTCTACCTTTGCCCGCGTCGGTTGCTATGTCGGTTGTCCTGGTATCAGGCAGCCGCCAATAAACGCGCTTATTATTTGCTACAAATAGCCCCTTATGCTTACTCAGCTCTTTCAGCATAGGCAAACTATCGGCTTTGTAATCGCTCTGGGCGTAGTTTGCTTGTCGCTTCACACCCGCCTTGTTATCTCTATAACACTGGGTCGATGCTGCCACGCCCGTTATTTTTTGCATTTTTTCGCGTGATATTTGCAGTCCCCGGGCAGCTTCATACCCAGCCCAAACTCTTGACTTCCAGCCCTTGCCGATGAGATCCGCCGCGCTCATTTCTACTTTTCGCCCGATGTCATCCGCGCCCATATAGTGGGCAGCCTTGCCCGCGCTGGGTAGGATCAATGCCCACGCGCCGCTCTTGTTTTGCACGGGATCAAGTAGTCCAATTTCTACCGCTTGCCTATACCAACGCTGCCAGGTCCTGGACGTAACGCCTAGCGATAACACAAAACCGCGCAGATCATCGGCGAGGATCCGCCCTACTGCCTCGCGTCCGTGCCCGTCCAGTGCCTTGGCCAGTGTATACAATCGCCACGCCCCGCCCGTGCCAGAATACCGCCGCGCCGCCTGTACGCCCATGAGAGCGTAAAAACTCACGTCCTCGGGGTATTCGGTCGGCTTGGTAATGCGTGCCGCTGGGGTCGGTTGTAGGGTTGCCGGTTGTGTTATCTCTGGGGGCTGGGGCGTGTATGCTATAGCCCTGCTACCGTTGGCCATAAATGCAAGTTCAGAACGCCGCCGATTTAAGGCAGCCTGCCCGCGTTCGATTTCTTGCAGATATTCAGCCGACAAAGACACGCTAGTTAATCCCCCTGTTCTCACAGCTTGCACAGATCGCCAACGTCCCACCAGCCGCGTAGTACACGGTCAAAGTACTTAACGATCCGCAAGCAAAACAAGCCCAAGTTAAGCGAGGGCTGCCTAAATCGTTATTGACAAGATCGGTCTGATTTGTTACATTGGGGTTAGAAAATATCGCGCCGTCTGTGTATGTTTTCTGTTTTGAAAGTCCGGGACTACTATCCTGGACTTTTTTATTATCACTCATTCAATCATTTTGTCCTTTCCCCTGGTAAAAAAAAGAGACCTGAAAGGATAGCGTTCTCCTCCGGTCTCTCTGGTATGTCTTTCCTCACAGAATTTAATTACTTTTGACTCTGTGCTTTGTTTTAGTTTTTGTGCTACAATTTTGTATGTAATCATTAGTTTCCGTCTAATGGTTGCCGTCCCCGCCGCGTCGCCCAGCTTCCAACTGGGCGTTGCGCTTTTAATGGGTAAGTTCGCAACGTATTTTTTATAGTGAAGATTATAGTATAGATTCATTGTCGTGAGGGAATGAATATTTGTTTTAATTGTATTGAAGTATTGCCACGTCCCGCCCGCTCAGGACGTGGCTTTTTATTAGGTAGTCGCCCGCTCTTTGCGCTCTCTATAAGCTGCCTGTTTACAAGCTCCGCCGGGACAATAGCGAGCGCGGGGGCTGCCACTCTGAAACTCATTCCCACAATGGGCGCATACTTTGACATAACGCCCCGCTCCCGTTTTGTTACGATCCTTTGGGGGTGTAGCGTTACGCTGTTTTCGGGCGTTCTCTTTGCAAGTCCCGCCCGGACAATAGCGAGCGTTTAACCGCGTCGATGCGAAGGTTTTGCCACAGTATAAGCAGATCATTTTATAACCCCTTACTTTACTTTTGGGGATTCAGTTGCATAGCTCTTTTGCCGCTCATGTCCATTCGTTCCCCAAGTTCTTTGGCTGTAGCGTTCTGTACTCATCATTTGCTCAATTTGCTTGTCCGCATGTTCTCGGATTTTGTCCTCGCCCTCTTGAGTATGCAAGTAGTCCCCGATCCGATCCGCAACCATAGTCTCAAGGGCTTGGATATTTGCCAGTTTTTTGGCTTGCGCTTTGGCTAGGGGGTCGGTCTGAAAAACAGTCCCCCATGCAAACAGTGTGTACACGATAGCCAAGATGGTAAAAGGCTCGATTAAGGATACCCACTCAGGGATAATCCAGCCCGCATAAGTAGCAAGTAACACGCTAAAAGATACCAGCGTATTAACTCCGATGATCACAATCTCGCCATAGTAAAGCCACGTTGCCCAAGTTCTATGGCTGCCAGAGATCGCCCACTTGTGGAGGGTGACAGGAAAAGCCAAAGCCGACCCGCCGACCATCACACCGCCGATAGTCATAATCACGCGGATTAAGTAAGCATCCGCCGGGAAAGCGGTCAGAATAAAGGTGATAAAAAGGGCGGTAGTTAGGACAATCACGCCCACATAAACGATAGTGCCGCCGGTCATGGCCTGCTTACGCCCGGCAAGGTACTCTTGCATAAATTGGTCTTGCTGGTTTGTTTGGGTTGTCATTTTCTTATTTCTCCGATTTGCAATAGTTAGAATTAATCCAGCCCTTGCCCGCGTCCGTTTGGACGTGATGCCAGTTGCCCGCGTCGATCACCTGCAAGCGGTCGCCCTCTTCGAGGACTGCCAAAACTTCGCAGCTGGTCCCGGCGCAACGGCGCAAGTTAAGCCGCCCATCTTTTGCACCTGTGATCACTGTGCAAAACTCTTGAGTGGGGGAGGGGCTGGGGGTCGCGTCGATCCTCGCAGCTGTAGGGCTTGGGCTGGGCGTTGTCAGTACCGCCGCGCCGATGGTTTCCCCGTTGGTTAGGCTGCAAGAGATTGCAAAGAGCGCAGCCAGTGCCAAGAGATAAAGGGTCTTTCGTTTGTGCATAGTTCCTTACCTTTCTGGGACAATAGAAAAAGCCCCAAGACTAGACAGTCGAGGGGCTGTTACTGGTACAATTCCTTGAGTTAAGGCAGTCCGCCGACTGTTTTAATTAGGCTTGGTCAAGAGTTATCGCTCTTGGTCAAGCCGTTTTTGTATCTGTGATAATACCGCGATTTGTTACGTTTGTAAAGATATGTAAGATTTACTTGCCTTTGTAGCAATTACTTACTTTTGTTAGGGGGCTTGTAGTTTTGTCACCTTGACGGTTTTCATCTTCACAGCTCCCTTGCTGTATTGCTTTATAAAATACTGGATTGCATACCGCCCGATAGCGTTCCGGGCAAGATCGTTTTCATCTGCTATTCGTTGCAATTCGTCGCGCTCCGATTCGGCAAGTCCAAAGGTTGTGGGCTTGATAAAATCTCTTTTTGTTGTTTCGGTCGGGGCTTCTTCGGTCGCTCCGAAGATATTACCTAGTGCGTTTTTTTCGTCTTGTTTAGCCATTGGTTAATCTCCTCTGCTAGTTCTTTGTACTCGGTTGCTCTTTTGTTTTTGGGGTCATATTCTGTGATACTTTCAGCATGTCCCGCCGCTTCTTGGACTCTGACACTTCGCCCGATCCTTGCCGATAGCAAGGGCAAGCCCGCAGTGGTCAGGGTCTCAATAGCCGCTGTATGATGGTTTAGCCGTCCATCGTAAAACGTGGGAAGGATACCGATCACCTCGAGGGCTGGGTTAAGTTCGCTCATATCGTCAAGCGTGTTAAAAAACATCCTAAGCCCTCGTAAATCCGCCGCTGCCGGTTGCGTTGGAATGAGTACGCCATTCGCAGCGTTTAGGGCGTTCACTGTCAATAATGACAGGCTGGGAGGGCAGTCAATAAGGCAAACATCAAAGGATGCGCCCACGCTCTCCAGGGCACGCTTTAGGACGTTCTCACGCCCCAGACGTTGGTATAGTCCTCGCTCGGTCCCGGCAAGGCTCAGGTCACTAGGGGCAAGGCTCAGGTTATCAGATAGCCGCTTAATTATTTCCTGCATTTTTACCGCACCCTTTTCAGATCCGCCCATGACATCGGCAAGGCTGGGGTCACTCCCGGACAAGCCACAAGCTCCGCTTAAACTCGCTTGCGGATCGAGATCGACTATTAAGACGTGTTGCCCAAGTTCGGCAAGTCCCGCACCCAGGGCGTGGGCTGTAGCCGTTTTCCCTACACCGCCTTTATGGTTTGCAATTGCAATGATTTGCATAGGCTTATTATCCTTTGTTTAGGTTGGTAAGAATGGCAAAGATTGTACTCTATTGCAAAGATACACAAGAAAACGCCCAAAACGCTCCCAGAGCACCGTAAAGCCAAGGGCTATACAACGGGGTTGGGTTAGGCTCTAAAATCACTGTACCCCCTGTTTTGCGCCGCCCTGGGCGTGATTGTCTAGCAATCTCTAGCAGTTTTCACGGATGCGTGGGGTAGAAGCTATTTCCAACGTTTTACTCTAAGACTTCCACAATTTCAGAAGCATATAGCAACATAATACCGCCGCTCCGATGATGCCCCACAGCCTCTAAAAACTTGATAAACAAAAAGCTCCGCCCCGCGTGGGTGTCAGTTTCATATTATTCTTAAGTATTATTCTTTTAGCTATCACCCCGCCCGCCTGGATGACATTCCATACTAATCCAAGTACTAATTGAATTTGTGTAATTCCCCGCGCTCCTGAGTGTCATGGCTTTATTCATCTAGATTATTCATGTAGGTATTCATACAGACTTAAGAAATCAAAGTTACTTTAGCCTCTGAAAACTTCTAAAACCTCATAAAACCTCATATTTCTTCGCCCACGTGGGTATCATACCGCTAATAGACCATTCCCAGATATGGGGGTCGATATCCGCGTCGTTCATTTGATCCAGGACTCTTTTTTACAGGTAAAACCCAAATTCTTGAATAAATAATACCCCCCATATATGGCAAGCCGCTAGTAAACCATCATAAAACGGGCGTACTAGACTCTCCCGTTGCTCTCTGTGCTTCTTGTGATGGTGAGAGTCATTTTTTCATTTATCACCCCCCTAATAGTAGCTGGGGGTTTCTTTATTCGCTAATTTAGCAACAAAGCAAGAAGCACAAAAGATAGGATAACTATTGCTACAATCAATAGAGCTCTAGTTGTACTGGACAACTTGTACCAAAACCTTAAAGGGCTTCCGCTTTCAGTGAGGTTAGCAAGTTTCTTGTCATTAGCTGCTTTTCTTTCCTCTTCGCTAGCCTGCATTTTTTGCGCTTCAGCCTGCATTTTTTGCGCTTTCTGCCCTTTTTGTGTTATCCACGTCTGCGCATCTGCTTCTGTAATAACAAGTGTCTCTGTCCCTCTAGCAGCATAACCTACGAGAAGAATCAATAATCCAGGTATCAGGTAGAAAAACAAGCCTACAATTCCACCAAGAATAATAAAGCCGTTTGTTTTTGCACGCCTTGTAGCAACAAACTGCTGTTCGGTCATGCTCCCTATTGTCCAACCATCCTTGGTTAATTGCTTCGCGTACTGCTGCATTATTTTTTTTTCAGCATCTGGTTGAGGGGTTGCCTGTTTAGGGACAAGGTCACTTTTGCAAAACCGACAAATGATCGCTTCGTCTTGAATTTCCTCCGCACAGTATGGGCATTTCTTCATGGTTTACAATCCTTTGTTTTTCGTTGTGATAATTACAAGGCATTATATACCATAGCAAAAAGCCCCGCCGGTTAGGGTCGAGGCTTTGCTTTATTACACAATTACTACAGAGTTACTACAGAGTTCCCACATAGCTATTTCTACAGTTTTACTCTTATAATTCTACTGTTTAGCTCTTTGTCCGCGTGGGTGTCATTCTTGCCATTTATCAACCTTCATGTATCAACCGTTTAGCCTATAAAAACTAAAAAAACTCCCCCCGCCTGGATGCCATTTTACAACCTTCATGTTACAACCAATACCGGCTAAAATATGTGGTTTTCTATGGTTTTCTTAGAGTAAATCCCGCGCCGAAAATCTCAGCATTTCTCAGCATTTTACACGCGCCTGGATCGCTTTCCATTATTCATACAGGTTATTCATACTCAAGGGTAAATTATTCACTGAATTGTCGATAGTTTCCCTTTGCATTGTCGGTAATTTGCCTTTCTCCCCCGCCTGCCTGGGTGTCATTTGTCAACCTCTATGTGTCAACTTTTTAGCCCCTAAAATAGGCTTTTATCAACCTTCCATGTAACAACCGTTTAGCCTCCAGAAACTCCGGAAATTCCCCGCGCTCCTGGATGTCATTTTACAACCTACTGTGCAACAACCAATACCGGCTAAAAAGTGAGGTTTTCTTAGGTTTTCTTAGAGTAAACACAACGCCGGAAATCTTGAGTTTTCTCAAGTTTTCGCAGTGTAAATCTAATTCCTGATATCCGAGGTTTTCCGAGGTTTTCGCAGAGTAAATCCCCGCGCTCCTGGATGTGACCTTTTGTGATGTTTTCGTAGGGTAAATCTCACGCCTAAAATCTTAAGTTTTCTTAAGTTTTCGCAGTGTAAATCCCCGCCCGCGTGTGGATGGTCGCTCTACCTCCAATAAATCAAGGTGTTATTTGCCATTTTATCGCTGTTTTATCGCTGTATAACTACGTTAGCATCTCGCCCGCGCGGGGATCGTTGTCAAAATTTGACAATGGCAAAATAGGGGATCACGGTTTTCATCATGGGGTTATTTTACATTCATGGGGTCACTTTTCGTCATGGGGTTACTTTTCGTCATGGGGTTGTTTTTATTTTCATCTATAGGTCACTTTTATCTATAGGGCGTTTAGCCGTTAGCACCTGCCCGCGTGGGTGTCATATAGGGTCGTTTCTTTCACATGGGGTCGTTTAGCGTTAGCACCTCGCCCGCCTGGATGACATTCCATATTCACCCAAGTATTCATAGATTGTAGTATTTTGTTGTGTATTTTGTTGTGTATTTTGTTATGTATTTTGATTGTAATAATTCCCCCAGCACCTCCGAAAACTTGGAAAACAAAAGCCCCGCCGGTCAGGGTCGGGGTTTTGATTTTCCAAAGACTTTCCAAAGACTTTCCAGAGAGTTACCACACAGCAATTTACACGGTCAAATAATGCCCCGCCGCCTATAAACGGATCTAAAACAAATAACAACCTGCTACTACCCCGCAAAATTAGCCAGCAAAATAGCCACCGCCTAGGATGCAAGGATCACAAGCGCATAGACTACAAAAGACGATAATTGATTTACGGTTTGGGCTGTTAGCTTTTTCTCGATAGTCTTTCGCAATGTCTCAACTATCTTGACTAGAGTTTCTAAGAGTTTAACCAAAAGCTCTAGTAGCTTGTTTATGAGGTCAAGAGGGGTTTTTAAAGCAATCATGGCAAGGTCTCCAGCGAAAGGTTTTTTTGATTTGTGCTTGATAAATAGCGAGGTGCAACTCACTTTTTCTCGTTCTGTAATTGAGTCTAGAATGTTTATAGAAAAATTTTAAGGTCACAAAGTTACCTTAAAATTTTCAACTCAAATACTTAAGGCGCAATTCTTTTTTTTTGTGTATAATGACAACGTGGCAAGACATCCAGCGAAAGGATTTTTGCCTACTACGCCAGCGAGGTGCAAACTCGCTGGCTTTTTTTAATTAGTCTATCTGAATAACATTCTACTGGGCAGGTGAGTAAAAGGCAACAAACAGAACTGAAAATTTAAAATAAACAAAAAGCCCCGCCGGTTAGGGTAGGGGCTTTTCTTTGCAGCTCATTGCAAAAGCGCATAGATCAAAACAAAAAAGAATACTCCCTGCATCGCAAAAAACGTTGTGAAGATTACCGCCATAGTCAAGAGAACAACCACCGTTTCAAGGGTCTTTTTAGAGACCCTTTCAGCAGCTACTTTCCAAGCAGTATTCCAAATTTCAGCGAGTTTAGACAGGGGTTTAAATGGGTTTTTAATACAATTCATGGCAAGCCTCCATCAAATTTTGTGTAACTTCTTAGTTGGGGCACAACCCAACCTCGCAGACGATAGTTTTCTAAAAATCATCCGTAACTTTATAATCATACTCATGTGAATGAATAGGCTCAAGTATATTTTGTCATAGATTTTCCAGCATGGAAAACCAAAAAGGTGACGAATATCCCAACCTTAGAAAGGTATCATCAAAGTTCTTGTCAGTAGCAGATTCTAATGATAAAATCTTTTGTTGTTGCCCCATTGATAAAGCGACAACATGCAAAAAATGTGTAACATGGCAAGCCTCCATCAAACGGTTTGCCCTTTTAGCCAGCGAGGCACAACTCGCTGGCTTTTTTTATCTGATAGATATTATACGGAGCAGGATGGAAGTAATAAACATCACAGGAAGCCAGTCAGATAGTCAGGGGTGCATCAAGCGTGAACATAAATCCATAGAACGTCATAGGGCTGTCTTGACTTATTGTATCCTTCAGGATACAATTCCCTCATGAAATACGAACTTCACAGCACTCCAAACTTTGATAAATGGTTCGTTAAAGTCAAAGACAAAAGCTCTAAAAACAAAATCTTGGCTAGACTTGCTCGTGTAGAAAATGGGAACTTCGGAGACTTCAAAAAACTTAGAGCTAATCTTTTCGAGTTACGTTTTTTCTTTGGAGGTGGCTTCCGTATTTATTACACAATCCGCAATAATCACATCGTTCTATTGTTGACCGGTGGGAATAAATCCGGCCAAAAGAATGACATTCAAAAAGCAAAAATAATTTTGGATGAAATGGAGTAATAAAATGACAAAAAAATTTGATATTGCAGCTCATCTTAAAAATGATGATGATGTTCGTGAATTTCTGCAGGAAGTAGCTAATACCGGCAATACAGCGGATTTGCTTCACGCACTAAACATTGCTACTCGAGCTAAAGGTGTGACTAAGATCGCAAAAAAAGCAGGGGTCTCACGAACGAGCTTGTATAAATCCCTTGCTGAAGATGCTAATCCAGGCTTCGACACAGTCAACAAAATTGTTCATGCTATGGGGTATAAGCTAGAGATCGCGTAAGCAAGCACATTCGGTATTGGGTAGCGAATCCAGAACGAAGTCACCCTGAGGTGACTTCTGTGTTTTAAACACGGTCAACAGCCCAGAGCGAGCTTTGATATCCGAATTTTTCCAGAAAGCAAAAAGACCAACCGGGGAAGGTTCAAAAACTAATATCCTACCTCGTACTAGAAACGGCAACAATATACATACCGTGAACTCGGAGTCAACGGACTAACGTCCTCGGCTCAGGCTAACCCGCCATGCGCCCCGCAATTGCCCAGAGACTAACGTCTTGGGCTATCGGCTTATCAGCCATCATTGCAGGGACGGCTAGGCGGATCCGCCCGACCTTATCAGGCTAGAAGCCTCCTGCTTCAGCACAGTCAGAAGTAACGATGGCGCAGGCACGAGCTGCCATAGTCAGGATTGACGATAGGGTCCAGCAAAACCAGCGAAAACAGGGAGGATTGCCCACCAAATACTCAGAGACAAGTCGCCGAAAACAGCGTAATTGTGTACACTAGATTTTTACCACCCCCCTGTACGAGGTCAAAAGGTAGAGGGTCTATAGGCGCATCCGCCCCAACACAGAGTAAAACGAATCAATCCCGAAAAAATAAACGCAAAAAAAAGACTGAAATCTTGCGCTTGTGTTCACTAGATTTTCACCGCTTTTACGCCCCAAAAAGGTCTTGGCGACAAAACTACGCGTGCTGGATTAGAAATTTCTCAGTGACGCTACTATTGCCCGAATATAGCCCGACTACTGACCGATTACTGTCCGCGAGAAAAGCAAAAAAACGGACTACTCCTTTTGGGGTATGGCTCATCAAATATCTATCCCCCGCAGCCCCGCAAAATTGAGACGGCTATCGCAGCCAGCAAAAACCAGCCCGCTCTTTAGTTGGATATTAGTGAAACATGTCTTATACTGAACAAAATAATCTTCTGATTGGATAATTTATGGCAAACAATAACCTCACAAATGCCAAAAAGGCAAAAAACGACGAGTTCTACACACAGTACCACGATATCGAAAAAGAAATTTTTGCATATTTAGAATTCAACCCTGATGTGTTTCGGGGCAAGACGGTGATGTTACCCTGTGATGACCCGGAATGGAGCAACTTTACCAAGTTTTTTGCCCAGAAATTTGAGAGATTTGGGCTGAGAAAACTCATCAGTACTAGTTACGCTGTGGATAGCAAAACCTATAAAAGCGGTTACCAACCAACTCTCTTTGAAACAAATGATCCACAATATGACCGAAGCAAAACGACTCAAAACGGAAAGATTTTCACCTTGACGCACGACAAGACCGGTGACGGCAAGATAGATGTAAAAGACTTAGAGTGGAATTACTTAGCAGGGGATGGTGACTTTAGAAGTGATGAGATAAAGAGATTGCGAGATGAATCTGACATCATAATTACTAACCCCCCATTTTCTTTGTTCCGTGAATTTTTAGCGTGGATTGTTGAAGCGGATAAGAAATTTGTGATAATTGGCAACTTGAATGCAATTACTTACAAAGAAGTTTTCCCGTTGATTAAGAACGATGACATGTGGCTTGGTAACGGTTTTCATGCTGGCAATGCTTACTTTTCAACGCCATTTGCCAAAGAATACGCAGAAGGGGTTTATAACCCCGAAACTGGTTTGGTGAAATTTAGGAACGTGTGTTGGTTTGCCAATATCGACCACGGAAGGCGACATCAACCATTGCCGTTGATGTCAATGGTTGATAATCTAAGATATAGCAAACACAAGAAAATTAAAGAAAAAGAGTCTTATGGCAGGTACGATAATTACGATGCGATAGAAGTTCCATATACCGATGCAATCCCAAGTGATTACGATGGAGTGATGGGTGTACCAATTAGTTTTCTCGATAAATACTCACCTGAGCAATTTGAGATTGTTGGAACAAGTGATAACGGTCTTGTTGCTGATAAATACAAGAAAACACCAGGTTTAACAAAAGAATTCGTTGATGATTATTATAAAGGTGGCGGCACAGGAACATATAGAGAAGGCAATCCAACAGCGGGTTACTATGAAAATAACGTAGCGAAGATGGCATATAAAAGAATATTTATTAAACACAAGAAAAAAATAACATGAAAACAACTCTAAGAATCGACATCACAATTAAAGATATTTGCGATGGTTTTGTGTATAACGAACTTGAAGGTAAAGGTTTGTTTGGCTTGTCTGGAAAACTAACTATCCAACCAGAGTATCAGCGCAACTATATCTATGCAGACGGCAAAAAAGATGTGGCTGTTATCGAATCAATTCTCAAGGGCTATCCACTGGGTTTGATCTATTTCAACAAAGTGAGTGACGATATTCTCGAAGTTTTAGACGGGCAACAGCGTATCACCAGTTTTGGACGATTTGTGACTGATAAATTTGCCATCAAAGATGAAAACAATATGGAGCAATACTTTAGCGGTATTGCATCTGATAAGCAATCTAAAATATTGAAAACGAAACTGCTGATTTACGAATGCAAAGGCACTGAAAGCGAGATAAAAGAGTGGTTCCGAACTATCAATATTGCTGGCGTACCGCTCAATAGTCAGGAGCTACTCAACGCTGTGTATTCTGGACCATTTGTGACACTCGGCAAAGAAGAGTTTAGTAATACTCAAAATTCCAATATCCAAAAATGGAGCGCGTATATATCTGGTAGCGTGAACCGGCAGGAGTTTTTACAAACCGCTTTTAATTGGGTTAGTAAGGGTAACATCGGCGATTATATGAGCCGCCATCGTTACGATAAAAACATCACAGAGTTAAAAGCGTATTTCAACAGTGTGATTGATTGGGTTTCAACCGTATTTGTAGATGTAGAAGGCGAAATGCGGGGATTGAAGTGGGGAAGATTGTATGAAGAGTATCACAGTAAATCTTATAACCCGACTAGGGTCTCAAAAGAAGTGCAAAAACTTTACGGTGACCCATATATCAAAAACCGTAAGGGTATTTTTGAGTACATTCTTGGCGATGCAGTTGACACAAAATTGCTGAATGTTCGAGTTTTTGATGATGCAACCAAGAAATCAATTTACGCTGCCCAGACTAAAAAATCTAAAACTAAAGATGAGTCAAACTGTCCACATTGTGCCCTGGGACATGATGCAAATAAAAGTAAGATTTGGAAATTGGCCGAAATGGATGCCGACCACGTAACAGCATGGAGTAAGGGTGGCGAGACTGAGGTCAAGAACTGTCAGATGTTGTGTAAGACACACAATAGAGCAAAAGGAAATCGGTAAAGTAGGCCCGCAAAAAGCGGGCTAACAGGGAATTCTTAATCAAAGGGGATAAAATCGGAGATCGTAGTTCCCAAGTCCACTTGTAGATTCAGGTATCTTTGTGTTGTCTCTAAATTGGCATGTCCTAAGAGCGTGCTAACCTGGGTGATGGATACGCCCGCCTCATATCCCAATTGCGCAAAGGTCCGGCGCAAGTCGTGGGGCTGTAGTCCTTCCTTGCCGATCATCCCGCCGCGTTTTTGTACCAGATTATAAAGGGCGGTCGTGCTTATCTTTTCGCCCAACGTCAAAGAACGTCCAAGAGATCGTAAGACATAGCCAGCACCACCGACCACCGCACCCCATGCGCTGATAGCGTTGGCCAGTTGGTCGCTAATCGGGATAATTCTATCCTTTGCGCCCTTGCCCTTGACGTTTAGGACTGTCCGGATTTTATCGCCTACGGGCTGCAATTGTATATCATCGAAGGTCAAATTAACCGCCTCTTCCCGGCGCAAGCCCGCAGCAACTAATAAGCCAATGGCCAAGCGGTCCCGCTGGGCGACTATGCCCGCTTCGGGTTTGCCACTCTTGCGCCGGGCACAAGCGTTTAGCAGATCGCTAACCTGTTTTTGGCTTAGCCAGGTGTGGGCCTTGCTGCCTTTGCTGGTTTCGGTCTTGATAGCGTCCTGCAGGGCCTCGGCTCTGTAAATCATCGCTTGCGCCTCGAGGACGTTGGCCGCCGTTGCCCCGCTCTTGACTTGATGTGCTACTTCTTGCGCTAAAACTTTCACAGCCGCTTTTAGAAAGGCAGCTGTAGACGATCCAACGGTCCCGGCATAAGCGGTCAGGGCGTGGGGGTCTGTAATGCTTGCGCCCGTGGCCAGATAATTCTTAACCGCTTTGGTGTATTGGTGTTTTGTGGAAGGTTGCAGATTTGGATTATTGGCGATTGCCTCGAGGGCAAAGGTTTGGGGGTCAAAGTCTGGGGAGATCGTGAGGGCGTTTTGCATGTCTGATATCCTTTTCTAATACTTGCGTATATAACGCTTTACGTAATCATTGTATATTAGAACGTAAATCTTGACAAGCCTTTACAAAGATTTGTTATCGTTGCAATTCATCACAAAGCACCACAAAGCAGGGCATACCGTAGTATGCCGCTATGCTCTCCCGTTGCTCTCTGTGCTTCCTGTGGCGTTGATTTTTCACGATCCCCGCTAAAATGGTCTTTTTTTTGAGATACAATGCTAAAGTACTCGAAAAGAGTTTTTCTAAGATTCACCCACCTAAGAGGAGCGCCATGCGACGCCTATCAATATTTTATCTGACGATTTCTATTGTTCTTATTTCATGTAGTGCGACGCCTACGGAAGTTCTTCCAACTGCGGACGTAGACGCTTTATATACTCAGGCCGCCAAGACAATTGTAGCGGGGTTAGTTCAAACAGAATTGCCTGTTGATGCAACACAAGCACCCGCAATAGAATTACCAACACAAACACCCGTGATTGCCTCACAAGAATACAGTGATATTTTTTCGTGGAACTACCTAGCAGAGCAAACTAGCGGGGATGTAACTATACAAATAGCCCGTGTAATTATTGCAGACAAAGAAAGCGTTGAGGAAGAACTTAATCTAGATTTTGATAAAGCAGAGATTTTTCTGGATAAAGCAGTCGTTGCAGAAATCCTGTTCAAAATAACAAACAATTCTGACCAAATAGTTACTCTCCATCCAAATCAAGGGACTGTCATAGTTGGTTCTGAGCAAATAGATCTAGCCGATTACTTAATGTCAGGTACCAGTTTCGGCGATAATACTGGAGGAGATTTTTATCCAGGCGTTACTGCTATTGGTGGTATGTGGTTTGGGGTTAAGCGTACCCCCTTAGAAGAGATTAATAGCATGATGTTTGCTTCCAGAGGCCCTGTAACAAGTGATGCCTGGGATTCTCTCGGTCCCGATTACCAAATCCAACTAGATTTATCGGAGCATACATTTCAGCCAATGCCAGACGAGCTAAAATAAAAACTAATCCCCTAAATACTACTAAATACTACCTTCACTCTCTTTGTCGTGGTCATAGTCAGTTATCAGTAAAACTACTAAAAGCAAAAAGGGGAAAGATGCGACCAGCTCCCCCACTTCGGTATTTAGCCCGCTCCATTCTTGCGCCGCTAAATACCAGGCTAAAAGATAGCCCACCATAAGTGCAAATTTTAATTTGTTTCTCTCGGCTCTTGTCATGGGCTGGATTGTATCTCAAAAGTTAATAAAACCTCATAAAACCTAATAATTCCTCATACCTGGTACTAAACCGAAAAACTCGAGAAACATCATAAAACTAAATATCTTAGTGATATTTTTAGTCCTTTTGGCTTTCTTCCCACTTGCCGCCCTCCACAATTAGCAACATCATAAGAAACATAAAAGGTGCGCTCATTAGCAACTGGGGTATTTCATCATTCAAGCTAGGATACCGATCCGCTAATAGATACCAGGCTACAGAATAAACCACCGACAAAAAAACAAGATGCCCGCATAATTAACCTGTATTTTCTTTATGGGGATATTTCAGCACGCTAGGATAGCGATTTGTTGCAGTATATTGCAGTATCTTCTCACTCGCACCCGGGACAAAATAGCGATTTTCGGAAACATAATGAAGTATAAATTCCGACATAAAACCGCAATAAAACGCAATATAATACCCCTCACTCATTCTCACTTCTCGCAATTTTCCGACATAAAACGACATAAAACCGAAGTATATTTTTACCCCGCCGCCGGTTGGATCATTACCGCTGGGATAATCCGATCATGCCCCCGCACCCATCGTTGGCCATGGGGTATCCTCGCATAATCCGCAGCACATCAAATCAATTTTTCATTAAGTGGCATAATTTCCCCGCCCGCCTGGGTGTCATTTATCAACCTTCCATGTATCAACCAATACCGCCTAAAATATATACTTTTCTGTATTTCTCTGCCAGACTTCCCAAAACCTCCTAAAACCTAATAATTCCTCATACTTTCCCCCAAAGCCGAAAAACTGCAACATACTGCAAAATAACGCAAATTAGGCAGCATATAGCAATATAACCACGCGCCGCAAATATTGGGTTTTGTTGGGTTTTCTCCTGTTTTCTTAGTGTAAATATAACGCCGTCAATCTAAGGTTTTGTAAGGTTTTCGCAGTGTAATTATCAGTAGTTTCACCTTGTATTATCAAGGTTTCACCCGTGCCGCCTGGATCGCTTGTCATTATTCATACAGGTTATTCATACGCAAGGGTAAATTGATATATCGCTAAAACAACGCTGATCTGCTCTTCGAGAACGGATTCGACAAAAGGAGTCAATTGATCTTGTTCTTCGTAAAGAACATTCAGCCGCATCCGCAGTTCTTCCGAAGAAGATTTAGGGTCAGAAATTTCGGGATTGGTATATATCTGGCTTAATTCCCATTCGGCTTGCAAGACCTGCTCCATCTGGCGGAGATAACGCACGACGATTTCTTTGCGGTCAGCACGCTCAATATAATATGGGATCCCCAGCGCAGCTTGTTGAAATTTTATCCAGGAGGCGTCTGCTACCCAGCCTAAAAATTCAAATCTGATCCCCCTCGTATAGTCACTGAATAAATCTACTTCTACATCAGGTTGAGGCGTGCTGCCTCCGAGCGCAGACACAACAAAAATGCAAACCACGAGCCAATTGATGATGGGTAAGATACGGTTAAACATGGGAAAGATTATAACGGGGTTTAGAACAACATGGAATTGTAATCTTCCTCATGCTTATAAGAAAAGATTGGTTCAATCTTTAGGATTGAACCAATCTAACTTTCATTCACATCACGTTATAAATGTAACCTACCAGCGACTACTAAAAACTGCCCTACTCGTAGCGCAATGCCTCCACTGGCACCAAATTCGCTGCGCGATTAGCAGGATAAATGCCGAAGAAAAGACCTACAGCAGCAGAAAATAGTGTTGCTAAGAGAACAGCATCAATCCCAACAACAGGCTCGAAAGGTGTTCCAGAATTTGTGGCAACGACCCCGACAACGAAGCCTATTGCCCAGCCGAGCAGGATGCCGATTAAGCCGCCAACCAGGCTGAGGAGAGAAGATTCGACGAGGAATTGTGTCAGGATATCTCGTTTTCTCGCGCCGAGCGCTTTACGTAAACCGATCTCACGCGTGCGCTCGGTGACGGAGACGAGCATAATGTTCATGATGCCGATCCCGCCGACGAGGAGAGAGATGGCGGCGATCCCCCCGATGAAAACCGTCAAAATCCCGGTAATCGAGGAGGCTGTATCAACCATATCCTGTTGAGAGAAAACAGTAAAGTCGTTTTCCCCAACAGCGGTGCGATGCCGTTGAGCGAGTATCTGGGAGATCTCTTCTTCAGCCAGCAAAACCGAATCCGCGTTTACCGCTTGAACAAAAATCACATCCACTTTATCTGCAGGGCTGCGACGCAGGATGCGCGCTTGGGCGGTACTGAATGGAATCAGAATTTCATTATCCTGACTCCCCATCATACCTCCGCCGCGTTCTTCAAGAATGCCAATTACTCGAAAAGGTTGCCCCTCTACACGCACGGTTTCTCCAATAAGACCTTCACGACGATCAAAAAGAGTATCAGCAACTTCAACACCTAATAGAATAACCGAAGCACGCCCCAAAATATGCTCCTCAGAGATCTCTTCCCCTTCCACAACCACATAATTACGCACAGGAAAGTATGCGGGAGTTACACCTGTCAGGGTGACCGTACTTGCTTCGCCGCCAAAAGAAACTTCTGCATTCCCCTGTAAAACAGGGGCAACGGCTTCAACAGAGGGAGCAGAAAATGTATCTGTCAACGCTTCCGCGTCACCGATGGTAAGCGGTGCTGGATTTCGGATAGATTCGTCCTCTCCGCCGCGAAAAACAAAGAGCAAATTGGTGCCAATTCCACTAAGTGAGCCAAGAATGGTATCCTGCGCGCCCGCGCCAAGTGCCAACATGGCAATGACTGCGGCAACACCAATCACGATTCCCAAAATAGTGAGAGCGGAACGAGTTTTATTACTATTTAGGCTTTCGAGGGCTTCAATAACAGATTGCCAGATATTCATGCCGCGACCTCCTCTTTGACCTGTCCGTCATGCAATCGAATCACTCGCTCTGTTTGCGCAGCAATCTTTCGGTCATGGGTGATAATGATAAGAGTCGTACCTTTTTCTTTATTGAGGTTAAGTAGTAAATCCATGATCTCCTGCCCAACTTTTGAGTCGAGGTTGCCCGTTGGCTCATCTGCCATCAAGATAGCAGGATTATTGACCAATGCACGAGCAATGGCTACACGCTGTTGTTGCCCTCCGGAAAGCTCAGTAGGGCGGTGTTGAATACGGTCGCCAAGTCCCACCGATTCAAGGGCAAGACGAGCTTTTTCTTTGCGTCCACCAGAGGTACCAGAGTAGCGGAGAGGCAGTTCAACGTTCGACAATGCTGTGGAACGCGGAAGCAAGTTAAAGCTTTGGAAAACGAATCCAACTTTGCGGTTGCGGATATCAGCAAGCTGATCGTCATTTAAATCAGCGACCCTCTCTCCGTCTAAAAAATATTCGCCGCTGGTAGGCTGGTCAAGACAACCAAGCGTATTCATTAAAGTCGATTTTCCTGATCCTGATGCTCCCATAATTGCAACAACTTCGCCACGCTTAATTTCTAAAGAAACACCGCACAAGGCGTGAACTTCCATTTCGCCCATTTTGTAGACCTTAGTTAGATCATGGGCACTAATAACAATATCATCTTTCATATTGGTCATCATCCTAATGCCCTGGAGCACCGCTGGGCGGACCACCGGCCATACTAAATGTGGAAGGCGGATTGATGATAATCAGATCGCCTTCTTCAATAGTATTAGAGACAAGAACACTCATCGCGCCAGCAGATGCACCGAGACGGATCTCTATCATTTCAGGCAAGCCATCTCGAAGCACATAAACAACCCGCTCACCATCCACAAGTCGGACTGCCCTATTAGGAATAAGGATTGTGTTTTCAATTTCTCTAACAACGATATTGACGGCTGCGGTCATGCCGGGGCGAACAAATTCATCAGCATCTGTCAACTCAACAGTTACAATGAAGTTGACCACTCCTTGTACATCTTTGCCAATTTGCCCAACTTTGATCACCTTACCATGATATTCTTTTTCTAAAATCGCATCGAAAGAAAGGACGACTGCCTGCCCAAGACTAACGCTGTTGATATCCACTTCTGAGAGTTCGACATCAACAAGAAGGCTACTGAGGTCATCAATGCGGAAGCCAAGCAGACCCGCGGATACTTGATCTCCAGGCATGATATCTGCCTGCGTGATTGTTCCCTCAAATGGAGCGGTGATCTGTGCCATATTTAGCGTCGCTTGTGCCGCATCGACCCGAGCTTGTGCGGCGGCTACGTCAGCTTTATTCACACCCTCAGCAACGCGTTCCCAAGCACGTTGGGCATCATCGTATTTTGCTTGAGACAAGGCAAGGTCTTGATTGGCTATATCCTTTGTTTCATCGTCCGCTTCATCTACACTAACGGTCTTGAGTGTAGGAACCCTTGCGCCATTAATCGTTTTATAAACAATCTTTTCATATTTATAAGGTTCATCCAAAGAATCACGGTAATTTTGCGCTGTTTCAAGATCGTCCTCCGCCTCACGCAAATCTACCCGAGCTTTCGCTGCAGCTGTTCCCGATTGAAGTAAGTCATCCAGAGCTTTTTCTGCGCTTACAAGATCTGCTTGCGCTAAAATAATACTTTGTGATAAAGAGGTACTCTCCAATGAAGCAAGAACAACGCCTTCGCTCACTCTATCGCCAACATCTACATTGATACTCTCTATCGTTCCACTAGTTTGCCAACTTAACAATGCCCCCTGATTAGAACGCACCGTTCCGGTGGCTCCAACCATTGCCGTCAAGTTACCGCGTTCTACTTTCACTGTTTGATATTCACTGTCAGCTGTATTTTTTGCCCTTGCATTTAGAACAAAACCAACTATTGCTGCAATAAGAATTGCTACAGTAATGATAATCCAGACTTTTTTGCTTATTTTTTTCATAAAATATGGTCTCCCAAAGCTTCTGATTCTAAAACTTCCTCTTTCTTACATATGCTTTCTAAAGAAATGCGTCTCGCGTATGTGTCTTCATATCTTTGATTTAGCAAAGCATATTATAAGCCGAATACTACAAAAATATATATGAACCTTGTTAACTATGCCTGAATTCCACGTCAAAATAAAATCACCTTCAATTACGTTCAAATGGCGAAGAATTTTGGGGAAACTTCCAATATTATAGCATTTTCGGCACCACCTTGCCATGAGTTTTATGAATAATTTTTGTGAAGCAGAATATTGGATAAGGTAAACAGACCTCATAAAACACACTGAAGCCAACACCGGAATATTCGACACTGTTTTCTTAAGACAAGCAATTTTCATACACATCTTTATACGGATATTTTGCTGAAAGTTTCATAACCACATATCTTGCCGTTCTGATAATCTTCCCAGCAAGAAAAACATACTTCAAACGGAATGTCTTGATTTGCTGTCTGTATTCTGAAATGCATAGAGAATCAAATTTGAACAGTAAAAACAGATTGTATGAAAGCATCATCATTTGAAACACTGCCTCATTTGCCCAAAACGATTTTAGCAAAAGATGGCCAACCGCCATATCATACTTGGCTTCCTTGATATAATTCTCAGCGTTGCCACGCTTTTCGTAAGAAATGACAACTTTTTCTGAAGGTAGTTCAGTATTAGTTACAAAGAAAAAGTATTCGTATTCCTCGCCGTCAAAGAGAGATAGTTGTGCTCTGTCTTTTTCTGGTTTCAATATCCGGGAGACTACAAATCTTCTGTCTTTGTCCCAGGTGTTAAGTTTTGTAAAAAGCTCAGCAGTTTCCCTGCCTTCTTCACCTTTAGCAAATAAAATAGAGGGGTCAGTTACTTGAGAAACAAGTGTTGGATAACCTTTAGCTTTTATCAAATACTTGCAACCCAGTGATTCTATTATTTCAATAATTTCTTCATCAAAATAGCCGCTGTCCATTCGGAACATGATCTCTAAATTATCTGTTTTGATATTGGCAACGATTTCTTTTATCATTTCAGCCGCGCCATTTGCAGTATATGTGTTGCCGCTTCTCACAAATCCAGTGATATAGGCCTTTAATTCATCACAGAAAGCAAACTGGATGTTGTAACAAGGGTTGCCAATCTTTTTTGGGTTATATCCTTTTGCCGTTCCTTCTTGATGGCCTTCTACGTTGACAACACTGCTGTCAATATCGATTGTGATGGATGTTAGCTTACTTTTGCAAAGTAGTTTTTTGAAGACTTTGAAATTGATCTCTCTAAACATATGGGTTGTTTTATAGCTGAAGTTTCCTAAAAACCTTGATACCGTTTCAGGTTCCTTCACTGAAATATCAAACTCGGTAATCAG
>Ga0307990_1001356_pt1 | contig 20799 bp, 14 predicted proteins | sample EllFjometagen129_FD_203168 | JGI IMG/M metagenome (GOLD analysis project Ga0307990, IMG submission 203168) | Marine microbial communities from Ellis Fjord, Antarctic Ocean - #129 | ecosystem: Environmental > Aquatic > Marine > Unclassified | place: Southern Ocean | collected 2014-10-08
TCGTGATCTCGGAGTACGCCAAAGCTTTCGGTTTCGGCGAAAAAACCGGCATAGATATCGTTGGAGAAAAAGCCGGGACAATGCCAAACAAGGAGTGGAAAATCGAATCCTTAAAGGAGCGCTGGCTGCCCGGCGATACGCTCAACGCTTCCATCGGCCAGGGATACGTGTTGGCCACGCCCATGCAAGTGGCGGTGGCTTACGCGGCGCTGGCCAACGGCGGCACGGTGTATCGTCCGCAAGTTGTCCGTCAAATTATCAGGCCGGGAGGCGAAATCGTGCGGGATTGGGCGCCTGATGCGCTCCGGCGTCCCAATATCAATCCAGAGTACATCAAATTGATCAACAAAGCCCTAGTGGATGTCGTCAACGATCCCGGAGGCACCGGCGGGAAGGCGAGGATGAAATCGGTTATAGTCGCCGGCAAAACCGGCACGAGTCAGATTCGCAGTATCCGGGCGGCGCGTAGGCACTGGAGCCAGATGAAATATGAACATAGAGACCACGCGTGGTTCGCCTGCTTCGCTCCGGCCGACAACCCCGAGATTGTTGTTGTCGTATTGGCCGAACATTCAGGTCACGGCGGCACGGTCGCCGCACCCGTTGCCAAAAGCGTACTGACCTCGTACTTCAGATCGAAAAAACAAAGAAGGCCTCTTAAGACCCTTTGATCGCCTGGATCAAAGGGTTTAGATATGAAGTATGAGGTATAAAGTGTGAGGTATGAAGCATGAAGGGCAAAAAGGCTAAAGATCATTCCACAATCCACATTCGCAATTCCGCATTTGTTAAACCCCAAACCCCGGACCCTAAACCCTTTCTCGATAAGTCAGTAATTTTACAGATTTATCTCCCGCCATCAAATCGGAGACAGCAGTTTGCCGCTTTTTAAACGCCGATCTTATGATTCCAATGTTTTTGACCGACGTTATAGCAGTCGCGTCAATCGCAGCGCCGGAGCACGCTTCGACTGGGCCATGACCTTCATCATTCTCCTTTTGATCGTCTTCGGCATCCTCAATCTGTACTCCGCGGTTCACGGCTCCGTTCAAAAGGAAGCCATGTTCTATTCCCAGGTCCAATGGATCGTCATTTGCGCCATTCTCATGATCCCCTTGTTTCTTATCAATTATCAGTTCTACGAAAGCTCGGCTTATTGGATATTCGGCCTCACCTGCAGTTTACTGGTTATCCTTTTCTTCTTCGGTTACGAGGCCAAGGGGGCCTCCCGCTGGATCAGCTTCGGGGGCTTCAGCTTCCAGCCCTCTGAATTGACGAAAATCACTTTGGTGATCTGCCTGTCCCGCTACTTCGTTCAGAAACCCCGTTCCGAAGGCTACGGGCTCGGCCAACTGGGATTGCCGCTGCTGCTCACGCTGATTCCCTTTTCGTTAATCATCATTGAACCCGACCTCGGCACCGCCGTCCTCCACATACTGATTTTTGGAAGCATATGCGCCTTCGTGGGAATCAAACGCCGGTCCATTTTGCTGATGACCGGAATAACCGTCGTCCTGCTGCCGATCACATGGTTTTTTGCTCTCAAGGATTATCAGAGAGAACGAATCTTCACTTTGTTTGATCCCAATCGCGATCCCCTGGGCGCCGGCTATCATATTCGCCAATCGCTATTAGCCATTGGAAGCGGTAAAGTTTTCGGCAAGGGATACCTACAGGGGACGCATACCAAGCTCCAGTTTCTTCCGGAACAGCATACGGATTTTGTCTTTTCCGTCCTGGCCGAAGAGTGGGGATTCGTCGGCGGCATCGTCGTTCTCGCCCTGTTTTTCATCCTCATTGCCTGGGGATTCTCAGTCGCCGCCAATTCCAAGGACCACTTCGGCTCAATCATGGCCTTCGGTCTTTCATCGATTCTGTTCTGGCATGTGTTTATCAACGTGGGAATGGCGCTCAACATCATGCCCGTCGTCGGCGTCGTTCTGCCATTTTTCAGCTACGGTCGCACCTCAATCATCACGATGATGATCGTCGTGACGCTTCTGATGAACATCAACAGTCGTCGGTACATGTTCGACTAATTTCATTGTGTGGAAAATGACCAGAATATTTCCGGTCGGAATGGCGGAAACCCGATCTTATTGGGCTTAAGGCCACGCCGGGCTATGAGTTTAGCCGCAGCAGCCCCCCTCGTCCTCATCGTCAAATCTTTCCAGAGAATAGTTGTCGTTTTCATCGTCATTTATTTCGCCGGGATCATTGTCATCATTGTCATCATCATCGTCGCCGTCATCGTCGCCGTCATCGTCGCCATCATCGTTCCCGTCATCATCCCAAAAATCGTCGTCATCGTCGGCGTCGTCGTTGTCATCGTCGGCGTCGTCGTTCACGTCGTCGGAGACTGTGATCTTCACGATATCGGTAGCCGTCTGCCCGCCGGCCTCGATGGTGAGCTTAAACTTCAGCACGCCGGTTTGAAACGAAATAAAGTGAGGGGCCTGAGTCTGGGGATTCATTAGGTCAGCCTCTTCGCCCTGCGTTTGCTCCCATTGGTAGGAGTCAATAAAATCGTCCGGATCATCGGAGCCGCTACCATCGAGCCTTACACGAGCCTCCAGTGCAACAGTTTGATTCGGCCCCGCATCGGCCTGCGGTAGTTCGTTCGTTCCCACGTACCGAGCGGTGAAACTTTTGTCGCCGACAATATAGCCGAGCAGGCGGTTGAAAAAATCCATGCTGCGCAAAGGCGCCGGCGGTTGAATAAGCATAAAGCTCCAGGTGGCGCCGCCGTCATTTGTGTGCAAAACGAATCCCTGCTCCACGCCGTCGCCCACGGACGCGCCCGCGATATAGCCGAGCTTGCTGCTCAGGTATTTGACGTCGGCGGCATCATAAGGCAAATCGCCTATCCCCTGCTCCGGCAAATCGCCGGTGTTCCAATGATCGCCGCCATCGTGCGTGTAATGTACAGTGAATTGCGCCCCGGAAGGACTGTCGGGTTCGTCGGTGATCACAAAACCGTGTCTGGCGCTGTAAAAGCTCGTCAATAGGGCGGCTGCGCCGTCCTGCTCAAATACGGCCTGCCAGGTCCTGCCGCCTTCGGTCAGATAGCAACCTCCCATCGTCGCAGCGACGGCGGGCGCTTCCTTTCGCGCACGCATTTTGAGTCGGCACACAGGATCCTTGATATATTGACGCGCCTCATGCAGCGTCGCAATCCGATCAATGGATTCGCCTACGCTCTGCGGGAAATCGGCTGACAGCCGATCATCGTCAAACACCGTGGCGGCGATGACGCCGAACTCGCCGTCGTAAAAATCCGAATCGGTGTAGGTTCCGCTGTTGCCCAGAGGACCGGTGATCGTCGCCCAATATTGACAGTTTTCGCCGTAGCATTCGACGATGGTTCCACCGTTGCCTCCGGCGATGATGTGGTCATTTCTGAGATAATCCACGAAGAAAAATTCGCCGAAAAATTCGCCGCGACCGTATTTTCTCGCCAGGCTCGCGCCCCCGTCGCTGGTTGTCCAGACCGTCGGCTCACAAAGCAAAACGCAAGCTAAACACTCCGGGGAAGGCAGCAATTGACACCATGGCGGAACGCTTCCTCCTGCGACGGCACCCTGAAATAAATTCAGGAAATCCGTTGAGTTATAAGTATTGAACATGGAAGGGAAGGAGCAAAGACCGCTAAAACTGGCACTTTGCTTAACCTGGTAGGTCACGCCGCCGTCGCTGCTGAACCAGGCGTTCTCTTCTCCGAATAGTCCCACGGATTTCGAGCCCACGGTGTAGAGCGTATTGATACCCATCAGACCCACGTCGCTAAACCCGGCCCCCTGATTATTGGCAGGATGCGTGATTTCCCAGGAAACACTGGCGCCAAGTGAAATCGGAATAACAAAAATGGCTGCAATGCAGACAATAAATTGGATCGGTCGCATAAGGTCTCCCGAAGTCAAAAATAATCGCACAACTCCATCGTGAAAATCACAATCCTCACAATGCGGACACGATTATACCACAAGGGATCGCCTTAATGAAAACTCTTATTCGGGGGTTTCTTCCCACATGTACAACAGCTCGATGTTGTCAACGTAAATCTCGCCTGAACCCACATCGTTGAAAATCATCCATCCGAATGACCCGACGAACCAATAGTCTCCGTAATAAAAAAATTCCGCATCTTCGACCACGGGAAGATCATCAATAAACGTTGTCGTCGTCAGCGTATCGTAATTCACTTCGACGCGAACGTTCACCCATTCGTCGGTTATCGGCCCGGCTTCAATAGGGGTGGCGAAGTTGGTTCCGGGAATGTAGTCGTACCAGACGTTGATGGTGTCCGATTCGTCGCTCGCGCTGATGGAATAGATGGCGTTCTCTGAAGTCCAATTCATTATCGATGAATACAGCCTGAAACCACAATTGCCCCGCGTGACGTACCAGTCGAAGCTGACGGCGAAGTTTTCCTGGATCAGCGGAACATAGATGTGATTCATCGCAACGTAACTATCGTATCTCAGCTTGTCGATCCGGACGACTTTCCCCGAAGGCGCGGCCAGAGAGGTGGGGTAATCGTCGGTGACGCTCACACTGTCGATATCGCCGTATAAGAACCACTGAAAAAGATTGGGGTTGCTCCCAACGGCGTCATCCTCGAAATCGTAGCTGAAGATATGCGGATCCAGGTCGTCATCCACATCATCATCCACATCATCGTCCACATCGTCATCGGCGTCGTCATCAACGTCGTCGTCGATATCATCATCCACGTCGTCGTCCATGTCGTCGTCGGCATCGTCGTCGATATCGTCATTCGCCGCATCGTCATCGGCATCATCGTTATCGTCATCGTCATCGCCGCAGCCCGCCGCTGCCAAAAGAAAAAGCGCCGTCAAAAAAACCAGCCCAAACAGCCCTGTCGAAATAAAGTGATTTCGCCTTTTCATATCATGCTCCTTTGTTATCCTTTTGATCGTTTGCCTTGCCTTCAGCAATGCTACCGCGCGATTCTACAGGATTTGACGCCGCCTTGGAACCTGTTGACAATCCAAGCCCTTTCTCTACTGTAATCCGGTTGCATTGCGATTCACTTTTTATTAATAAACCGGCTGAGAAAAGCCGACGCCAGATCCATGGAGACACGACATGCCCGACGAATATCCTCCCATGAACGAGATGTTGGAACGATTGCAAAAAAAGCGTGAGAAGGTGCTGGGCATGGGCGGCGAGGCGGCTATTGAAAAGCAACACTCCCGCAACAAGCTGACAGCCCGTGAGCGCATCGATCTGCTTTTCGACAAGGGCACTTTTACGGAAGTCATGATGCATGGGCATCACCAGAGCAACAGCCCGCTCATGGCCGGGCGCGTGACTCCAGCGGACGGTGTGATCACCGGTTTCGGCGAGGTCGACGGGCGAATGATCTGCTGCGGGGCCTACGATTTTACGGTCATGGCCGGCTCGATGGGCATGATCAGCGAAATGAAAATGACTCGCCTGCGTCATTGGGCGCTGGAAAAGCGGGTTCCTTTTGTCTGGCTCCTTGATTCAGCGGGAGCGCGCGTGCAGGAAGCCACCGGCAGTCAGTTCGCCGGCACCGGCGGCCTGTTCTACGAAGAAGTGATGATGAGCGGCGTCATTCCGCTGGTTGCGGCGGTCATGGGGCCCTGCTCCGCGGGCACCGCGTACATCCCCGGCCTGGCGGATTTCGTGCCGATGGTCAAGAAAAACGCCTCCATGGCCCTGGCGGGCGTTCATTTAGTGCGCGCCGCCACCGGCGAGGAGATTACCGAAGAAGAACTGGGCGGCAGTCGCGTGCATACGCAAATTTCCGGCGTCGCCGACCTGGAGGCCAAGACCGACGAAGAATGCATCGAAATCATCAAGAAATATCTTTCATTTTTCCCCACTTCCTCAGGCGAATCTCCGCCGCGCCTTGAACCAACCGATGATCCTGAGCGCGGTGAGGAAGCGCTTCTCGACATCGTTCCCACAACGCCGCGCAAGCCCTTTGACGTGCGCAAAGTCATCGAGTTGATTGTCGATAATGGAGAATCCTTCGAAATCAAACCGAAATTCGCCAAGGCCATCGTGACGGCTTTTGCGCGCATGGACGGCCAGGCCGTGGGCATCCTCGCCAACCAGCCGAAGAATAAAGGTGCGGTTCTTGACAACGATTCCGCCGACAAGGCGACCCGCTTTATGAGCCTGTGCGACGCCTTCAACATCCCGCTGGTCTTTTTGCAGGATGTCCCCGGATTCATGGTCGGCAAGGCCGTCGAACACCAGGGCATCATCCGCCACGGCGCCAAGATGCTCTTCGCCATGAGCGAGGCCACCGTCCCGAAGGTCACCGTCGTTTTGCGTAAAGCTTACGGTGCGGGATACTTTGCCATGTGCGGGCGCGAGTTCGGCGCCGACGCTGTTTTTGCCTGGCCCACGGCGGAGATTTCCGTAATGGGTCCGGAAGGCGCCGTCAACATCATGGGCAGAAAAATGATCGAGGCCTCTGAAGACAAAGAGGGTATGCGCAAGATGCTGCTAGACCAATTTAAGGAGATGATCGACGTGTACGTGGCCGGCGCCTGGACTTACATCGACGATGTGATCGATCCACGTGAAACACGCTCGAAAATAATACGCGCCCTGAAACTGGCCAAGAGCAAAAAGATCGAACGCCCCTGGAAAAAGCACGGGGTCTCGCCGGTATAGAAACGAAGCGAAGTATGAGGTATGAAGTATGAAGTATGAGTTTCGCAAACGCTATCCAGCGGTCTGCCCGGGGAGGCAACGGATAATGGTAGCAGGCGATCTAAATTGTCGTTGAACCTTTTTGATTCATTCCGCATACTTCATACCTCATACCTCATACTTTTTACCTCCGCCCGTCTGCCGCGCCCAAGGCTCGAACATCGAGCGTTTTTTTGCTAGAATTGCTCCCATGATGATGAAACAAAACATTCTGATTTGTATTTTCATAGTCGCCATCAGCTTTGGCGCCTGCGCCGAAAATCCCTGCCCCATCGACACAAAGTTCATGGGCGCCGTACCGCCTAAAGGAACGCACTGCTGGTGCCAGAAGGAGGCCGAAGACGGCGGCGGGATTAAACACGGCCCGGAAATACTCTGGGATTCAGGCGGAAACAAAACTCTTGAACGGGATTATTACAATGGTCATATGAGGCGCGAATCGACCTATACCGGCGAAAAGCTCCATGGCCGTTTCGCCGCCTGGCACGCCAATGGGGAGCAATGGATCGAAGGCGTGTACAAGGACGGCAAGAAAAACGGGCGCTGGATTTACTGGTACCCGAACGGAAATATAGAAAAGGAAGGCGACATCATCGAAGACAGGCTCGAAGGCCCCTGGGATTTCCATCATCCCAACGGAATGCGGCGTCGGCTTATCAGCTACAAAAATGACCAACTCCACGGTCGTGATACACGGTGGAATCAGCAAGGCGTCCTCACCGCGGATGTGGGCTATGACAATGGGAAAAAGCACGGAAAATGGATCGTTTTTTATTCCAGCGGCAAAAAGAAAACCGAAGGCATGTACGAAAATGACCTGCCCCAGGGCGCCTGGGCGGTGTGGTCGAAAAAGGGCCGCCGCCTGGACGATGTAATTTTCAAAGACGGCGTCGAGATCACTCCTTGAAAAGATCGCAGCAGCATCTTCTGATACCACCGCTCATCATTCTCATTGTTTTTTTCTTCGCCAATTGCGCGCCGCGAACCTGCCCCCTCGGAGCAACGCTTCAAGGCGCGGCGCCTCCCGATGGAGTCAAGCAATCCTGCAAGAAAAGCGATGGCGCGCTGCACGGCCAGCAAACCCATTGGTACAGGTCCGGAAAAATCTATCAGGAAGTCCATTACAAAAACGGCCTGCGTCATGGCTCGGCCAAAGAATGGTACGAAAACGGAAACAAGAAATTCGAAGCTGTTTTGGATCATGAAAAAGCCGACGGCATCGTGCGCGCCTGGTATGAGAATGGAACGCCGGAAAGTGTTGTGCCACACGTCATGGGAAAACGTCAGGGCCAGGCCCGTTACTGGTACTCGAACGGGCAAATGGAAATTGAATGCACATATCTCGACGATAAGATTCACGGCGTGCTGACCAGTTGGCATCAAAACGGACAGGTGCAAACGCAAAGCGAATACAACCATGGCGTACAGGTCGGCAAGTGGGTGAAGTATTATCCCAACGGCAACAAGTTGGAGCAGGGACAATACGCCGAAAGTCAGCAAATCGGCCCTTGGATTCAGTGGTATGAAAGCGGCGCAAAAAAAGTCAATCTCAATTACAACGACGCCGGAAAACTGGACGGCCCCTACACCGAATGGCATGAAAACGGTCGAAAAAAACGTGAAGGCGAATATCGCGACGGCCTCATGTTCGGAACCTGGATGCGCTGGGACGAAAGCGGCAAGCGCATATGGGATGACACCTATGATGCCTATGGACTATAAAAGGAAACTTTCCTCCCTTGCCCAAAGCATCCGAATTGGATTATACAATCTCAACCCGTGATTTTTCACAAACAATTAAAACGAGGAGCCCGCCCGATGCCCATACGAGACGAAGTCGTCATCACGTGCGCCATGAGCGGCGTTATCGCCAATCGCAACCAATGCCCCGCCATCCCCTACACTGTGGCGGAATATGCCGCGGAGGCGCGCAGAGCCTTTGACGCCGGCGCCGCCGTCGTGCACATCCATGCGCGCGAAGACGACGGCAGTCCCAGCTATCGCCCGGATCGCTACGGCAAAATCAAAGACGGGATCCTGGCCGAAGTCCCGGAAATGATTATCAACTTTTCCACCGGCGCCATTGGAATCTCTCCCGAAGACAAGATCGCCCCAGTCACGCAATGCAAACCTGACATTGCCGCGCTGAATATGGGCACGATGAATTACGCGAAGTATTCAAACAAACGCAAAGAATTCGTCTTTGAATTTCAGTTTCTGAATCCTATTTCCGAAATAAAATTACTGCTGGAAAAGATGAAGGAAAGCGGAGTGCGCGCGGAGATGGAGTGCTTCGATACCGGACACGTGAACACGGTTTATCCACTGATCGATCAAGGTGTTTTGGAACCCCCCTTCCAGTTTTCCTTTATCATGGGCGTGGTCGGCGGCATTGACAATTCCACCGAAAGCCTTGCGCATATGAAGCTGCTGGCGCCGCGCGGCGCCATGTGGGAGGTCATCGGAATCAGCCACGAACAATGGCGACTCATCGCCGCAGCGCTGTCTTTGGGCGGCAACATCCGCGTGGGCCTGGAGGATCATTTATACACCGAGCCGGGCGTCATGGCCAAAAGCAACGGCGATCTGGTGGCGAAGGCGGCGCGTATGGTCGGCGACGTGGGCCGAAAAGTCGTACAGGGCGCGCAGGCCCGCAAAGTGCTTCAGCTGGATGGATAAGAAACCTAAGGATAAAGGATGAAGGCAGAAACTGACCGCTGTTTATTGTTCATTGTTAATTGTTAATTGAAAAAGGAGCGATACATGCCCGATATCGAAGTCAAAAGTGAAGTCACGGGAAGCATCTGGAAAATTCAGGTGGCTAAAGGCGATCAGGTTGAAGAAGAAGACGAACTCATCATTTTGGAATCCATGAAGATGGAGATTCCCGTCGAAGCGCCGGTGGACGGCGTGGTCAAGGATATCCTCGTGAAAGAAGGCCAGCAGATCGAAACGGATCAACTCCTGGTCATCATTGAAGAAGAATAGCTAGTTCCCATCCCAGAACTGCGATGGGACTGGCGTGGTTCCCCGACCCAGAATGAGAAATTTTTTGTGAGGTCAAGGAAATCAAGGGTTTGTGTTTAAGGCGTACTTGAGTACGCCGCACAATCAAAACCGAAGATTGACGACGAGATCGCGAAAAAGGGCCATTCTGGGACGGGAACTAGCTAAAAGCGCGTTTTGCTTGATCCGATACAGCTTTTTAAAATAAGGGCGTGCGTACCCCTTTTCAATCCCCGCCATCTTTAGTAAAAATATAGCAGACTTTTTGAGAAACTCATGCAGGGCGTATTTTCAGAGTCGTCATCGCCAGGGGGAATATTATGCATAGCGTGCCGATTTTCGTTCGCGTAATCGTGGTTCTGGGTCCGGCCTTTTTGGGCGTGATGCTCCTTTTCCGTTTCGCCCCCAGACTGCTGACCATTGTTAACAGGTCACAAGACAAAAGGCGCCCGGGCGAATTGACGGACTACGCCGTCGATACAGCCATCGCTTTGGGCATGATACTGCTTTCTCTCCTGGCGTTCTTATGGCTCAAGCCGCCTTTCGTCGCCACCGGGTCCATTGCGTGGGGAAGCCTATCCGGTCGCCTGGTCTCCGTGGATAGCCGGTTGTTTTTATCCCAGACCGATTCCGGCATCGACAGCGTGGAATATGACTTCCAGGTCGTTTCAAAAAAGAAGGTCGAAGAGGGCAGTGAATTTTCCCTGGTTCGAGAAAATATCGCCAGCCACGGCAAAGGCGGGGCATATGAACTGGGCGACGACTTCAATACCAAGGTGGCCGGAGAAGACCTCGTTTCAGGAAATGAGGGCCTGTTCACCGACAATATCAAACTGATTTACTCCATGGAATGCGCAGGCACTTACACATATGATTTCACCCAACAAGTTATCCAGTGCCCAAAAGAAATTGCAAAGATCGGCTGGCTCGACTGGCTGGTTCCCAGCGCATACGCCGATGTCTTAAGCCTGATCCCCAATCTGATCATCGGGCAGTCCTCTCACGGGAAGCACCAGAAGCTCATTAGTGGAGTGACGCAGTGGGACATTGATGTGCTGACTTCAGAGCGATCCAGCCCCGGCTCCAAAGTTGCCGTCATGCGTAAGATTCTGACGCTGAACAAAGGGCAAGTGACGCAGCTTGGCGAGTTGGTCGTGCGCCAGGCCAATAGCACGCTGCCTTTGGACCTTTTGGATTTGTCCAGGCACACGGACCCGGAAGTCGCGGCCTATGCCCGAATGCTGGGCAACAAAATGGATGTGCCGCGAGTTCTGGAAAATGTGCTGGCCGCCTGGAGCGTGAACCCGGACAAACTGCTGAAAAAGATCGTTGTCCTGCCGCCCAAGCATCGGGAGAATATATTGAATGCCGCCGCTGTCGCGCTCAAGGAGTTGCGCTTCACGAAGCAGGCGAAACGCCTCATTAAGGAAATAAAAAAGACTGAGAAAATTCCGCAACAAGCGCTCATCCCAACAGGAACCACGGCGGGAGACCGTTATTATATCAGCGTCTCGTGGGATAAATCGAATGGGAAAACCACATCGTGCCTGGCGAGAGCTTTTGAAAAGAGTATGAACCTCTGGGAATATTCCCACGAAAAAGACTTCGTGGCAAAAAACTCGGATCGTACGGTTTACTGGTATGATCGCACCCATGTTCTCAATGCCGCCGCGGCCTATCAAAAATGCGGCGCCGAGGTGAAATACATCAGCGGCTTCAAAGCCAGTGAGTAGTGCTCAGTGTAGGAGCGGTTTGTAACCGCGATTGTAGCTTTGAACTAAATTCCGGCTAAAAACGTAGCGTCAGGTCAGCCTTTAATCCTTCGAAAGCGGGAACCTGCTGGCAGACGCCGCCGGAGCAAAGCAGGCCGCCTTTCACGCTGCCGTAAAAGAATTTCATATCCACGTGCTGCCCGGCGTGCACGGTCAATTCCCCGGACCAGTAATCATTGTCGTCCTCATCCGTTTGCCCCGCGCCGACAACGCCGGAGGCCACGGCGGGTTCATCGGAAAACTCGTATCGCCCGGTCAGCGACATGTACGGGGAGTAGTTCCATGCCGGCGACGCGGACCACGTACCGTACTGCTCGCCTTTAAAAAAACCGGTGGTCTGATAAAAATCCTTGTATCGGGCCTCAATCGTCAACTCATGTTTGGAAGTGATGGGAACGCCGCCGTCAAATTCGCCGTGCGCCCAGCGCCCTTCCGGCGCTTCATGCTCTTCGCGATAGCCGCCGCCGGCCATGACATAAGCGCCGCCGTCGAATATCTTTTCAACGCCGCCGTAGGAATGCTCGATCCACTCGCCGGTTTCCTCGGCGTCCTTTTCATCCGTTGCGTCATAGTGCCCGGCCAATTCGTCGGGCACACGCTCGTGCCGCGCGGCGCGATAGTAGTTTCCGTGCACGGACACTTCGATGCCGGGGATGAAAATTTCCATGTATCCGCGCCCGCCGATAATGTCCTCGCGGTCGGGAGCGTGGCCGAATGTCTGTTTCTCAAATTCGAGTATGGGCGGTTCAGCGTATGGAAAATTGAAATGGTAGTAATCCTGGCCTTCGAAAAGAAAAGTCACCGGATAGAAATCCAGATTCAGCGCCCCGTAGGCGGCGCGGCCTTCCAATTCTATGGAGTCCACATCCTTCTTACGGTCTTCAATTTCATACCAGGCGTATTCCCCGCGAAAGGAGCCATGATCGCCGAAATTGAGCCACCGTCCGCCGACGGCGAAAAGCTGAAATGGATCTTCTTCTTCCAAATCAATGGCGCCGATGCTTTCATTCGGCTGCAACGCCCCGGCCAGGCCGCGCAATTCCAGAAATCCCCAACCCGGCTTGCCCAATTCCATCTGCCCGCCGTACACCGTATCCTGCTCATCAAAATCCGGTTCTTCCTGCTCGGTACGTTCGGGCTTGAAGCTCAGATCGTCGCCCTCATTGATGAATCCGCCCAATGCGCGAAGCTCGACATATCCGCCGGCGTCGCCGTACTGCGCGATGCCGCCCCGGATTGTGTTGTCCATGCCAAATTCGTCGCGTTTGAGAACCGAAAGCAGCAGGCCGTTTCCCATGTTCGTATAAAAATCACCGCCACGCAGGAAAAGGCCGTGGTTCTCGTATTGCACGAAAGCCTTTTCCAGAAGGTATTTGACCCGGTATTGATCTTTTTCAAAATAGGCTTCGGTGTCGTAACGAATTCCGCCCATAAGATAGTTTTTGGACAGCGTGAGGTTAAGGCGGTTGATCGCCGCCCAGAAGTGCAGATCCTTATCCTCATCCGTTTCGTCGTGGAGAATTTTCAAGCTCTCGACAAGCGTTCCCGAATCGGTGACCGGCGTATTGAGTTCATAGGCGTAGCCCTGGTTCGCTGCCATAATCACCAGGCAGGCAGCCCCCGCGGCGATCCCCAGGAGTAGTTTCACAGCGCCTCTATTTTTTCCCAATCGCTTTTTCAATTTCTTTTTCCAATTCGATTTCGTCGCCCGCGGCGAAGCCTTCATGCGTGTATTGAATTTTGCCCGCTTTGTTGATGAGAACAACGAAGGGGAAAACGCTCTTCGGGTTGTAGAGGCCGGTCACTTTGGAATCCGTGTCATAGAGAACCGGATAGGTGATGCGTTTGCGCTTGACGATCTGGCGCGCTTTGGCCAGACCGGAGCTGTTGTCGGTGTTGATCGACAAAATCTCCAGCCCATCGCCTTTGTACCGGCCATAAAGTTTTTCCAGCATCGGCATTTCCAGGATGCATGGCTTGCACCAACTGGCCCAAAAGCTCATGAGCACAGCCTTTTTGCCTGCGTATTGGGACATGGAATAAGGTTTGCCCGAAGCGTCCTTTAGAGAAAAGGCCGGCGCTTTTTCTCCCAAAGCGAAAGCCGCGGAAGCCATAAGCGCTACGCACGCCATGACGATCAAAGCCCTGGCGATGGTTTTTGTCATATTGAATTCCTTTTGAAAAACCTGCCGAGTCCTTCGATCCTTATAGCTCTAATCAACGCGCCATTTCAATTTCCCCAGCGTGACGGCTCCGGCGCTGAATCCGCAATTCCGCATACTTCATACTTCATACCTCATACTTCATACCTTGCTCCGCATTCCGCATCGGAATCACCCTGGCGTTTTGATTTTCAGGACGCCGGGAAGGATTTTGTACTCAGAGGGCAGACGCCCCGGCGCCTCCCCGTCAATATCGTGCAAAACTTCCGCCTCTGAGACGGCCTTGACCTCTTTGCCACGATAGACACTGATTTTGGGGTGCTTGACGTGTTCGCCTTTGTATATTTTCGGCATCTGCATCAGCGTTTCAAACAGGGCCAGGTCTTCCATCAGCACAATATCGAAAAGGCCGTCATCCAGCTTTGCGTCCGGAGCAAACATCATACCGCCGCCGCAGTAGCGCCCGTTGCAAACGCCGCAACTATAAACTTTGCGCACGCCGATAGATTCGCCGTCGATAGTGATCTCAACGGGCTTGTTTTTGTAAGACAGAGTCGAGGCCAGGCTCGCCCAGGCAAAGCTGGCGAATCCGCCGAAAACCTTCGTCGTCGTATTGACGCGCCGGTCGATTTCTCCCCCGATACCGAAAGTGGCCATGTTGACAAAATATCGCACGCACGCATTTCCCTCGTGATCGATTAAGGTCATATGCCCCAGATCAATGGTCCTGGTTTCGCGGCCCGAAAGCCACGCAGCCGCCTTATGAATGTCCTTGGGCAGGCCCGTCGTCTTTCGGAAATCGCCTCCGGTGCCCTGCGGGATCGAGGCCATAACGATATCGGGATTGATCATCTGGCCGTTTTCAAAAAAACCGTTGGCGACTTCATTGTTAGTGCCGTCGCCGCCCACGGCCACGATCATTTCAAAACCTTCCTTCACCGCCTGCCGGGTCAGGTCCATCGCCTCGCAGGGTCTGGTCGTCATCACGTATTCAAAATCGCCCAGGTGCTTTTTCATCGAAGCGGCGATCTCATCCCAATGCCGCATTGTGGCGCCGCCTGCGGATTGCGGATTCACCACGGCTTTTGTCTTGAAATTTCCACGAGTCATTGCGTCACGCCTTTGTGATTGTTTCCCAGCAACTGCATTTTTTAGGATTGATGATTTTTGCGAAGCCGGTCAAGCCTTTTTGATTGAAGTCTGAAATTCAACGATGGCATTTTCCGCGGAAAGCAGCAGCGTTGGGTTAAAAAGACCTGTCTTGTTCACAAATCAAACTCACGCAAAGCGAAAACCGTGTGGCACAGACACCCCCGCCTGTGCTTCTTTTCTCTTTCCTCCCCAAATGCGTCGTTTCGGTCGGAATAACAGCGTTGGCGCCCCAATTCCCCTTTGGGGCAGATTATTGCGTATTCTCTGAGGACAATTCTTATCTCTGCGAACAAAATAGCGCATTCCCCATCAGCCTAAATATTATTGTATTGCTGGGATAAATATTTTTTCTAAAAATTCCAAATTTCCTCATTTTTCACTTGACATCCCCCAGCCCCCCTGCTATTGCTGGATTATTATGTTGGAGGGGTTTGATTATTTTCTAAAGGAGTTCTCTCTGTGGCGACAGAATATTCCGGTGTGTTTCTTTGTGCAATGTTTATAATGACAGGATGTGGGGCTGTTGAAAAAGTCGGATATGGCGCAATTTTTGTCATTCCGACTAAGGCGAAGCGAAATGGAGGAATCCCTTAACCATCCAATTTTGAAGGGGTTTCTCGACTCGTCCTTCGGACTCGCTCGAAATGACAACGCGGAATTTTTTCGCCGAAGAATGTTTTTCAACAGCCCCGATGTCCCCCATTTTTTTTGTTGAGTCCCGCAGCTTGCTGGGTCACTGTAACCATGAGAGGGAAAGCGCTGTGAATTTATTTATCAATAGCATTTTTCATCGACAGACTCCTTTTTTCCTGATTCTCATTCTTTTCTTTTCTTTTGCGACTGGGTGCGGCTGTCCGTCGAATGAGGACGAAAATGATGACGACGATGATCTCGTTGTGGATGACGATTTGGACGATGACACGGATGATGACGCGGACGATGACACTGACGACGATGCGGACGACGACACCGATGATGATACCGACGATGATGCGGACGACGATACGGAAAATCCCACTATCCCCGTTTACGATGAAAATGGCCTGTATATCGAAATGGTGGCCGGCGGAACCCCGGGCCAAAATGGGCAGGATTTGGCAATAACGGATTCCGGCGACGTTTACGCCGTGGCCGTGAAGGGAAGAACCCTGTTTCTTTATCACTGCGATGAAAATCTGGAATTTCTGGGAAAGGAAATTCTGGCCCAGTTCGCCACAACGCCGACGATCGGGGCCGATTCCGCGGGCAATCTCTATGTTCTTTATCACGACATGCGCCAGGAGAAATTGATTCTACTGACTCGTCGGGATAGGGCTTGGACCTCGGAAACCGTCATGGATTACGTATACGATGGGTCAAGAACTTTTGTTCCCATGGCCGTCCAGCCGACGACGGGCGCCGTGCATATCGCCGCATGGGATTTGGAAGACATGGCAATGCAATACGTGAGCAACAGCGGTGGAGAGTGGACCTTTGAAGCCGTGGATTGGGTGGAGGAATTCCCGGATACGATCACGCCGAAATCGATTTCAATTGATAATGAAAACAAGGTTCATATCGTGTATTACTTCGACGACAATTATATTTCGTACTTCTATTATGCAACCAATCGTAGCGGCCAATGGGAAATCGATCCTGTTGTTGTGGAAAACCGAGCCAGAGATATTGATATGGCTGTCGACGAGGACGAAAATCCTTTCCTTGTGTGGGTTAATCGCTCGGACATAGACACCTTGCAATTTGCAAAAAAGGAAAACGATGTTTGGATTGTCGACGTTTTCGGTGGAGAAAATTGGTTTGCAAGCACAGTGGAGGTGGATTATTTCGAGGGCCAATTTCACATCATTTCCGCAGACAACCAGGAACCGTACAATAATGTCCAATATTGGACATACTCAAACAGCAGCCTGACAAAGATATCGGAGTTCGCAACGCATTCAAGCAATAGGCGTTTCTTAAAAATGGAGGTCGGTCCCGGAGGAATCATTTACTTCACGCATTTATATTTTATCGATGGGGAGTTTGGCTTGTCCATGATGGAAAATGGCGAACTACAAACCAAGGTTCTGGATACCGGCATTGATGCCGGCTACCTGCCCTCCCTGTCGGTTGATTTGGACAACGTTCCGCATATCGCCTTTCCAGAATCGCCGGACCTATATTACCATATCGAAAAGGACTTTTTCGTCGCCACGCGGCTGGAAGATCGCTGGGATTTCCAAAATATGGGCTATGGCTGGAGCGGCACGGTATTGGCCGGGCCGGACGGCGCGCTCCATGTCAGTTGGTGGCGGGATCAGGATTATAAATTGCTCTACGCGACGTATTCCGACGGGGAATGGTCGGAGGAAGAGGAAATTCCATATTTCTATGATGAATTTCACGGCCAGCGCCGCTACAATGTCATATCCATCGCCCTGGATTCACTAGGCTCCCCGCACCTTCTTTTTACGGGAGAGGCTCTTATTTCAACATACGGGGATGTGAATTACTCAAAAAAAGAAGACGGTGTCTGGACAACGGAGATAATCGGCTCTTCCAACGGCTACTGGGGTGCCGAAGTGAATTTGATATTGGATGAAAACGATAAGCCCATGGCGAGCTACAGTGAGGAATATTGGATGTTCATGGTGGACTTCAGTTATCTTCTCTACTTTGAATATGAGGACGGGCAGTGGAACTCAACCGCCTTGCACGGCTTTCCCACGGACGAGCGCGTCGGCGAGGGCCATGATTTCCATTACGACGGCCAAACGAAATATATGAGCTATAACTGGTACCATGGATATCATTACCTGACCTTTGCCCGAAACGATGGAGGGGACTGGATATATGAGGAAATCAACGATGAGGACACCTTCGGCACGGGGATTTCCACGGATTCAAACGGCAACGTCTACATCGCCTACCTCGTGGACGTGCACAGCGGCGGCCTCCACACATCGGCCACGAGAGTGAAAGTCGTCACGAAACGCGGCGATGAATGGATTGAAAAGACCATCGACTTCGGCGGAGAATTCTGGAGTTTGGGAATCCGCTTCGAGATTGATTCAGACGATCAGGCCCACGTTGTCTACCGGGGTGAATACGCCCTTTGGTACGCCACCTTTCCCGTGGAATACGTCCTGTCAGAATATGTCCTGTCGGAATAGGCGCTCTGGGGTAAACGCTGCATCGCCGTTTAGCAAGGCTTCAGCCTTCGCTCCGCCAGGAATGACAATTGCGTGACAAAAGCACGAAAAACTGAGGGAGTAATCGGATTTTCATGCATGTTTGTGCTTTGATCAGTCGTGGGTTGGTGCCTTTATTTCAGCATTTCTCTTTTAATTTCAAGGACATCAGGCCGCTTGTATGGAAACGGCACAATATTTGTTATACTGATGACATTAAAGTCAGGCGACAAGGACAGAATTTTTGAAAAAGAACTCAACCGGACTCACTTTGGGGGCAGCCATGAGACACGCCCGTTTATTCCGCAGTTTTTCTTTCCCGGCTATTATCCTGTTTCTTCTCATCGGCGCACTGAGCCTCGCCTGCGGCAGCAGCGAGGGCATGGACGACGATGACGATGACAGCGACAACGCCGCCTACGCCGGCGACGATGATGGTGATGATGCCGGCGACGCATTCGACGATGACGATGCTGACAATGGCGAAGATGTCGACGATGACGCGGACGACGACGACCCGCCGCCGGAACCCGAGGATGACATCGATCCGGGCAGGCGACCGAAAATCTGCGGCGATTCAGTTTACATTCTGAGCACGGAAGGTGATTTCATCACGCAAGTGAATGCGGTGAACCTCGCCGTGAACACCATCGAAGTGGGAAGCAATCCAATTTCCATGCAGACCACGGAAAACTGCGACAAGCTGGCGACCCTCAACAGCGGCGATGATACGGTCACGATTGTCGATCCGGCAAATCAAACAACTCTCGAACGGCCAGTGCGTCCCGGCCTGAACTCCTTGCAGATTTCTCCCGGCGACCAATACGCCGTGGCCTTTCACAAATTTGACGGCGGCCAGTCCGGCGGCACCATCGGGTACGGCGAAGTTTCCATCATCGATCTGGATGCGGCGCCGGAAGCCGATGCGGTCGTTTCGCTGGGCGTTGGCTTCCCGCCCGACCTCGTCGCTTTTACGCCCGACGGGGCCTATGCCCTTCTTTTGTCCGAGACCACCGTCGCACTTGTCGAACTGGATACCGGCATTTACCAAACGCTGCCAACCGGCCTCGACGTGCAAGCAGGGCAAAAAGTCAAGAAAATCGGCATTACCGCCAACGGCCTGTACGCACTGATTCTAGCTGAAGCGTCTCAGAATATCCTAGCTCTTGATCTTGGCGACATGGAACTCACCGAAGTGGACCTCGGTTGCTTTCCCACCGACCTTGATATCTCCGAAGACGGCGACGTCTCACTTCTGGTATGCAAGCAAAGCAACCAGGTGCTGATTCTCGACAACGACGATCTTGGCCTTACCGTTTTTGACATCGAAGAAGTCGCCGGAAGCGGCGAGATAACCACAGATGGCGCCCTGGCGCTTTTGTTCACGAACGCCGAGTACATCGAAGAAATCCACGCCTTCGACACTGAAACCGGCGGACTTGACACCCACCTGACCGTAAAGCCGATCAAGGCTGCGGCGCTGGCGCCCGACAACGCCTCGGCGATTCTCTTTCACGAAGGCGGCGACAACAATCCCATCGACGATTTCGACGCATACTTTGACAACAAACACGCCTTTTCCATCATGACAATCAACCAGGGACGCATTACGCCGGTAGAAACGCCCGGGCGGCCCGAGGTCGTCAGTTTCGACCCCAACGGGCAATACGCCATCATTCCGCTGCCTTCATCGCAACGCGTTGTACTGGCCGATCTTGTCTTTGGATTGGCCGATGAAATCGAGACGCCCAGTCCGCCGCTGGAGGCCGGCCTGATCTTAGCGGATGGCGGCGTCATGGGTTATATTTTGCAGGAGCATGACCTGGGCCGCATCAGCTTTTTCGATACAAACGATCAGAGTCTGCAACTGCGAACCATCACCGGCTTCCTGCTCAACAGCGACATCGAATAAGGGGCGAACATGAAAATACAAACATCCTGGATTCTCCTGATTGCTCTATGCGCGGCCTTAAGCGTCAGCGGCTGCGCGGCGGTGGACGACGCCATTGAAATGGTCAACGAACTCATCTTTGGCGAAAATGACAAAGGCGACAGCGAGGGCGGCAAGCGCGAATATCGCTACATTCCTTCCATGAGCGCCGGGAATTACGCGGTGGCTATTGACCCCTACGACGGTTCGCTGGAGCTCATCGATCCGATCAATAAGAAACATGAGTACATTCCCCTATCCCCGGATCCCGTTGACGCCGTCGTGCTTCCCGACAACAAAACCGTCGTCGTCCTGGACGGGCGCCGCCACGAAGTGCGTTTTGCGGATGTCAACACGCTGGCCGTTACGGGCGTGGTGACCGTCGGCGAAACGGTGAACCGACTGATCGCGGCGCCGCAGGGTTATTATGTCCTGGCCATCTATGACCCGAACTTAGGCAGTGTGGATTACGGCGACAGCGGCATCATCAATTATTATGAACTGAACATTCTCTTTCCGGGAAATGGAATTGCGCGCGCCGTATCCATCGACTTTGCCCCCGACAACATTGTTTTTACGCCCGACGGAAGTTCCTGCCTTTTGGGCAAAGAGTTTCGCGTCGTCCATCTGGACCTGGAGACGGCCGAAACAACGGCCTTCCCGCTTTCCCTGGGCGCGCAAGACAGCCGAACGCCCACAGCGATGTCTATTAGCCCCGATGGGAAGCTGGCCGTTATCACCGTCGCGGAAAACAGCGATGTGTACGTTCTGGACCTCATAGAGGGCCGCATCAACATCCTTGACGCCTCCAGCAAGGCGGCGGATATGGTTTTCGTACCCGACACGCATACAGTGATCCTGACGCTGCCGGATGAAAACGCCGTTGCGGTCAT
>Ga0307990_1001357_pt1 | contig 20798 bp, 12 predicted proteins | sample EllFjometagen129_FD_203168 | JGI IMG/M metagenome (GOLD analysis project Ga0307990, IMG submission 203168) | Marine microbial communities from Ellis Fjord, Antarctic Ocean - #129 | ecosystem: Environmental > Aquatic > Marine > Unclassified | place: Southern Ocean | collected 2014-10-08
CAGCACAAGCACAATAAGAATTCGTACCGGTAAAAATAGTTGTCGTCAACGGAAAGAATAGTTGACGCTGGTCAGATAACGATCCAAATGATGAAGGGTATCATGGCACACATGTGGCAGGAATTGTGGGTGCGATAGGAAATAATGACGTGGGTGTGGCAGGTGTTTGTTGGGATGTAAAGATAATGAATCTACGGATTTTCCCTGTTAGCGTTCGTTACGGACTTGTGAGCAACGCAGTTGAAGCAATTGGGTATGCTGTTGAAAAGGGTGCAAAGATACTGAATGCTTCTTTTGGCGGCGGCTCGGGTGCGCCTCCCTCGTCTTATGGCCTTCGAGATGCCATAGAAGATGCGAATGATGCGGGTTGTCTTTTTATTGCATCTGCTGGAAATAGAGGTAAGGACAATGATATCATTTCTCAGGCTGAATATCCAGCCTCCTATGATTTGCCCAATATTATCTCCGTTATGGCCACCACCGATACAGATAGCAAATGGTCTTCTTCGAATCATGGAGGAGACAGCGTTGATTTGGCTGCACCAGGAGAGAATATTCTGAGCACTACGCCAACTTATGACACTGATGTCATGAGCGAATTTAATATCTCTACGTCTTACGGTTCTGATTCCGGCACTTCTATGGCAGCTCCCATGGTATCTGGTGCCTGTGCTCTTGTGTGGTCTCTTGAGCCAAGTATGAACTATTTGGCGGTTAAGCAGGTGATTATGGATACGGTCGATTACTTGGATTTAGATTGTGTGACTGGAGGACGGTTGAACTTATTCAAGGCTTTAAAGTATCTTGATCCGGTGATTAGCATAAAGAACACTTCAGGTGAGAAAGTTGCTTGGTTTTCAAAAGGCGGTGCCCTATTCTTGGGTGGCACCCTGACGTCGAGCACGACCCCTGTTGCATCGGCCAATGAGGAGTTCAGAATTCAAAACAGTAGTAGTCAAGATGTAGCGATTATCAATGCAACCACAGGTAACATGGTTATCGAAGGTTCTGTATTCACAGGACAAACAGATCTTTCAAATGCGTCAAATTATATACTGAAAGACGATAACGATAATGTCGTTGGATACATTAATGATTCGGGCAATCTTTATTTGAAGGGATATGTGGTGGAGAACTATGATTAACTAGTATTGTGTTTAAGTAGGGGGCAGATTTAATGGTACATTTTAAAAGGAGTTTGAAATGCAGAGAGTAACAAGAAGCGGATTACTTATGTGTGTATTAATGTGGTGTATATTAATGGTGGTCGTTGCTGTCGCAGATGTGACTGTGGAGCCGAATGAATTGCAGGTGGGTGATTTAGAGTTAAAAGACAACGGGGGCAGTGCCTATATTAAGTGGAATTCCTCGGGGAAACTGTACTTTTATAATGGAAGTAATGAAGCTTTTAACATAGAGAATGGAAATGCAAGGTTTGACGACGACTTAACTGTTGAGAACGACTTAACTGTTGAGGACAGCTTAATAGTCGATGAGGGGGTGCTTCTGTGGGATACTTTAGTGTCTTATGGTTACACGCTTCTGTGGGATGATTTGGAGGTTACTGGCAAAATTGATTCCAATGGTGGCTATGATCCTCCTTACGTGTTGTATGATCCACAGTCCAGAGATCAGGTTGTTGACCGTATCAAGCTGGAAGTATCTCCTGCAAAGCAAGCTGGGGCAGCTCTCTTTTTCAACAAAGAAACCAAGCGGTTGGAAACGTATGTGGCTAGTGAGGGCAAGTTTTATGATTTGCAGGGCACTCTGTTACAGACCTTGCCTGCTGTGGTGAAGCCTGATGGCCACTATGAGACTACGTATTATTTAGAGAAAAACACTGGGCAGATCCAAAGTCGCCAAAGAAAAATTAAGAGTAAGTTTGTCATCAAAGAAGGTATTGAATTAGACAGAAAAACCGGGCGATATGTGAGTGCGATTACCGGGCAAGAGGTGACGCGTGATCAAGCTCTCGAATGGTATTCAGCTCAGGACAAGACCTACTATGATACGCAGGGTAATTCTCTGAGGGCAGAGATCAATGGAGCTGACAAAGAAGATGTGACTGAGTATCGTTTCGACAGAAAGACAGGCAGAGTCGAAATCGTAAGGAAAACAATTGAAGGTCGCTATGAGATCAAAGAGGGGTATCGCTTTGACAGCGAGAAAGGCCAGTTCGTTGAGGATGAGACAGGCCAAAATGTATCCAAAGAGCAGGCCGTTAAGTTTGTCACAGCCTCTGATAGGGCTCAACGTAATCGGAATCAATCCAAATAAGCGTCCCAATAGTTTTCTTTGGGGCAAAATCGAATGCCCGTTCTTATAGAATCGGGCATTCGATGTTGCTGCAAATGAGAGAAACCTGTGCCAGATAATTAAAGCTCAGACTAGGAAGATGTTTGCGACAAAAGTCCAAGAGTTGAAATTCAAACTATGTTTCAGGGCTAATACTGGGGGGGGGAATTGGTTTGTCTCGACTCTTGTTACGGCTGTCTAGAAAACAATATGCTTACTAAGCAAACAAAGCATATCAAGAAAGCCCAAAAAAAGAGCAGGAAAATGTTTGATACCGAATGGGTATGATGTGAAATACACATGTATGGAGGTAAGAGCTGTGTCTCAGAAAACTGTAATGATAACACTATTGGCCCTAATCGTGCTAAACATGGGAGGGTGTAAATCACCAGAGAGATCGCATTCGGCGGAAACGAAAGTGCAAACACCTTCGTTTCTAGAAAGCGACGCAACTGAACCTGAATCTCAAAAAGAGATGTTTGTAGGAATGCCCAATCCTGCTGCTGTATACTGTATTGCGATGGGATATGAACACAAGATTGTGCCGGATGAGGATGGGAATGAAGTAGGATTTTGCATCTTTCCCGATGACACTTACTGTTTGGCATGGGAGTTTTATCGAGGCAAAAGTCATCACAAATGGTCATATGCAGAAAAAAATGGGTTTGATACCAAGGAACTCGGGCCGGGTGAAGGGTGGTTCAAGGGATCGGTTTGTATCGATAGAAAAACCAGAAAGAAAATAGGTAATGTGTATGAAAAAGTTGTGAAGCCACATCTAAAAAAACAGGGGTATAGAGGTACCAAGGAGGTTCAAGAATGACGAGAAAAAAATACTATTTAACTGTCGCATTTGTTTTCTTCGCATCATGTTCACTTGCTATTGGGGAGTTACCCTCCAGTTATAGTAGGATAGGTTCCGTAACGGCTGTTAAAAATCAGGGTTCGTGCGGTTCTTGTTGGGCTTTTGCAGCCGTTGCTGCCGTTGAATCACAATTTAAGATTTCTTTGGATTGGAGTAATAACCTAGACCTTTCCGAGCAAGATCTTGTTTCGTGTTGCAGTTCTTGTGGGGATTGTGGTGGAGGTTACTTATCGTCGGCCCTATATTATATAGAAAATACAGGAGTAACTGACGAGAATTGTTTTGCGTATGTAGCATCAAATGCTTCGTGCAACAACAAATGTTCCGAGAGTGACGATAGACTTTGGAAGAGCGATGGTTACATCAGTCTTGGCTATGATACTGAAAACAACAGAGATGATATTAAAAGTCACATATACGATGTTGGTCCTGTTGCTATTGGCATGCAATGGGGAGGTGATTTTGATGTAAACGATGTTTACACGTGTGATGGTTCGGAAGAGGGCGCCCACGCAGTTCTTGTTTACGGTTGGAATGATACTGAGGAGTGCTGGCTTGCAAAAAATAGCCACGGGGCTACTTGGGGGCCTAGTGGCAATGGCCATTTCAAGATTGGCTACGGCCAATGTAGTGTCTATGCTTATGGTGTCACGATTGACTTCGGGCAAAAAGTTTTCAGTCTAGGTGGTAATCATAACTGGTTTGACGACGAGGGTAATGTGGTGATTACTGGGACGCTTCATACAGGACAAAGTGTGACTCCTGGTGATGATACACTATTTGAGTGGAAAGATGGTTCAGGGCAGCCCGTAGCGTTTTTTGAGACATTTGAATTGTACATTGAAGGTGAGCTGGAGCAGAACTGTGAGACATTAAGTCCGAGCTCCGATGATTTTATAGTGAAAGACTCTACTGATAACACTGTAGCATATATCGATAGTGATGGCAATATGTACACAAAAAAGAGATTTATGCAATTTCGATTTGCCCCACGTTAGAGTACGCTTGAACTGCCAGAAGCAGATAGAGAGCGAGATCTGTGAGTTTGCGGCAACCATTACACCAAGAAGAATTCTGATCTAATAAAGAAAAGGAGAACCGACAGTCATCAATCTAATAATAATGACGCCTCCCTCCAAAGTCATAATGAGCACAAAAAGGCTCAATAGAAGTCAAATAACGTTCGTTTTTTGTGGAGCGTTGACTTATCGAGTGAGGACGTCTTCTCAAAAATCCTGGCAACATATCATGTAAATCCAATTGTGGTGTATTATGGGAAAGAGTGTCGGATATGGTTGTTATTTAGTTGGCGGTTGTGTATATTATATTTAAGTATACTGTGCCGAGAAGTGGTCAGTAGGGCTGCAATAAAGTCAGGGCACGTTTTGAACCATTTGAAACATAGGGAGAACGAGATTATGCGTGAACAAACAACATCCAAAGACATGTGTTTCGTGTTCTGTTTATTAACCATGTTTACGTGTCCGCTTCTGGGCCGAACAATGATGGTCAGGCAAGACGGAACGGGGGATTACGATACCATTCAAGCAGCGATTAATGATGCCAATGAGGGGGATGTGGTTGTTGTGACAGACGGAGTCTATACGGGGGCGGGTAATCGGGATATTGATTTTCTGGGTAAGGTGATCACTGTTCGTAGTGAAAATGGCCCGAAAAACTGTGTCATTGACTGTAACGGTACAGCAGAGAATCCATATCGGGGTTTTTATTTCCACTCAGGCGAGGGCCAGGAGTCTGTTTTAGAGGGGCTGACGATATTAAATGGCTATGGTTTAAATGCGGGTTTGGCGGAGTATCCAGGGGCCTGTGGTGGTGCAGTCTACTGTTTTGGCAGCAGTCCAACCCTAAAAAGCTGTATTTTTGCGGGTAACGCAGCAACCTACGGAGGTGGCATCTTTGGTTCTCAGGCAAGGTTGACGCTGACAGATTGTGTTTTTATGGACAATGAAGCCTCAGGAAATGGCGGCGCAGTATGCAATCGTGGTTATTCAACCGTACGTGGCTGTACCTTTAGTCGTAACACGGCTGGCAATGAAGGCGGGGCTATGAGCCATGACAAGCATGGTGTTTCTGTGAGATATTGTGTGTTTGAATCCAATACCGCTCAAAAAGGTGGCGCCTTATGTTTTTGGTCGTTTCATCAGGTTGATTCTCAAAAAACAGACATGACGAATTGCACGTTTGGCGAGGCGAGGGGTCGGTCCTCGGATCTCGGTATTGAATAGTTGTCACTTGCTAAAAGACTTAAATCCGACCCCTATTTCCCCCCAGTTGGCTGCTGGCTGCCGCATTCGATGGAGATAGAATTGTCGCATATTGAAAAGGGAGTTTCTCACGTCGGCTCTATCTTGAATATCGAATTCATCAAACGTCTGCTGAATTCAATTCCTCCTGGTTTGCTAACCGTTACTTTCGGCAAAACGCTGCCTTCGCCTGAGCATTCAGCCGGGACGCATCGGCGGTCCAGGCTGCGTCACAATTACGAAAAATGATAGAATGTAATATCTCTGCCAGATGTCACCTTCGATATTAGGCCAAAAACAAAGGTGACCTCTTGGGAAACAATGAAATTAGACGTGAAATTGCAATTGTGACGCAGCCTGGGTCGCTTAGGCTCCCTCAACGAAACGTCCCACCCGTTCTACTGGTAGAACGACAAGCAACATGAACCCTTCAACTATGCTATGGGTCAAACGGTTGATCACGGAATTTCAATGAACAATTGCTGCGGTCGGTCAATTGGGGTTGGACCACCCTAAGGGCTTTTAAAACAGTTACATAGCTTTGAAACCACTCCAATTCTGAACCTTAGACGTCCTATCTTGCCCCCAAAAATGAGCTTCTAAGATTGCGCCGGCGCCGGCGCAATTGAGGGACATCAAAAAGCGTTTATCAGGCTGTAATATGTAAAATACATTGATCAAAGGTGCTCGGTTGCTTATTTGCTGCTGAGAGCTGATGGCTGAAAGCTGATAGCTTTTCCAGGCCTCTTCCATCCGATTAACATTCAAATCTGAGGGCATGTTCAATCATGATTCCAAGCCGTCATTCAAGTCCAAGGGAGGCTCTGTGTAGTAAACATGTTTACTCAAGCAGAGACTGACGCAGGATGCTCCGCATTCAGCGGAGGCACGCGGAGTGTGCTTTGACAGCGTCATGCGAGTGAGCAGGGGGTTACGAAACGGCACCTGCCCTCCATGCTCTTCATGTTAAATGTTCTTTTTCATTTTAAGACTTTTTCGGCTGAACAAAAGTGACAAGTGGCGAGTGCCTAGAATTCAGCGGTAGCCAATTAGTGCTGATTAGTAAAGATTAGTGGTTCAAAAATGGTGGTTGGTTTGTGGAGCCACTGTGTGGACTGGGTGCCTCCGCTTCGCTCCGGAAGTGTGAATTGTGACATTTGAAGTATGAAGAAGTTGAGCCACTACGTGGGCCAGTTTAATAGACCCCTCGATTCCTCGGGGTGACGTGGTCGGTTTTTATGATGGTTTTACGCTCTGCCATGCATCACAATAATCACACATAATTCGGGGGCCAAGAAGATTTGGCCGGCGCCGGCCAAATTGAGTTGGAATCACTGCCGTTCGCCTGAATCACCCTCGCTTAAAATGCTAAACAATGGAAGATTTTGCGTCGTGCCTCCTCGCAATGACAACCAGTTTTATGGGCAGAGCCGGGCGCTACGCTGAAGTATGAAGTATGAAGGGTGTGAAGAAGTGTGAAAAGGCAAGGCCGTTTGGGAGTTCGGTTGGTTTTATCTGTACTACTAACTTCAAACAACTGGAAATTCTCTCCGGATAATAATTCAAGTACAGTCCATTTCTAACTACGAAAGACGCGAAAGTGCGAGAAAAAACACACATGAGCTTCACTCTTTCGCGGCTTTTCGCGTATTTCGTAGTTTTAATGTCTTTTTTGTTGCGGCCACAGGCCGGGCTGTGTGCATCGGTGTTTCTCTGCGTTTATCTGGGCCATTATCTGTGGCTGAAAATCAGTTATTCGTTGTTAGTTTCTGGCTGATGGTTTGTTTTAAATCCGTGTAAACCGTGAGAACAGCGGCTTCCGTTGAGTTGTCGTGGTCCGAGCATTATATCCAGCTAACCGTTTCTCTTGGAATCACCCTGCATTCGCCTCTGCATTTAGCCGGGACAGAGCACGGCGCAGGCTCCCTTAATGCTCTGTCCCATCCGTTTGTTCGGCAGAATGGTGAGCGACCTAAACCCTTCGACTACCATGAGGACAGTGATCAGTGGTTGTATCGCCTATAAAACCAACATGGGCTGCTTCTTGTCCTTGCCAGAGATTAAAATTGCTTGCTCTCCCCCCAGGGACAGGCGACGTCCAAGATAAAGTGCCGGTTGCAAATTCTGGTGTTTTGTTTTATGATCTGCGTGTATACAAGCAAACAGAACCGGGCGGCACGGCTGTCGTCCTGATAAACGGAATAGATCTTTTCCGGAAGAAGGGAAATGTCGTATGAAATCACTCTCCATGAAACCTCAAATTTGGCTGCTCACTGTGCTGCTATTGGCCACAATGCCCCTGTACGCAGCTGACAACGCCAAGTATGTGGACCCCACGATCGGCAACGTGTCCAGATTGCTGGTGCCGACCTACCCGACCTACCATCTGCCCAATCAGATGATCCGCATGTTTCCTATAAGCAAGGATTATATCGATGACCAGGTCACGGCCTTTCCCCTTCAGGTGGTCATGCATCGCGATGCGGGCATCATGCGTTTGGGTGTGAGTGTTGGGGCGCTTACCTCCAAGACGTGGAATCAACGTATGACCTACGATCACGACCTGGAAACACGTCATCCCTGGCTGTACTCCACTGTTTTGATTGAGGACGACATAACGGTCAGCTTTACGCCCGGTGAGAAGTGTGCCATCTACAAGATCGAATTTCCATCGGCAGATCAAAAGCATCTGATGATCAAGGGGGGGCGTTCCTTGCAGAACAAGGTTTTGAATGGCCACGCATTTACGCTGGAAGAAGCTATTCGATATAAGACACGCGGCACGAATCCCGTGACACGCGTTATGGCAGCCTACTGTTACGCAGAACTGACTGACCTGAATGGGATGCCTGTCAAAAACATTCATTTTGAAAGCAAGTCCAGTCGGCTCAGCATGTCGCTGGGCAAGAAAGCCCCGGACACGGTGCTGCTCAAATATGCCATCTCCTATATCAGCCACGAACAGGCCAAACGTAACTTCAAAGCAGAGGTGGGGTTCGTTGGTTTTGACGCCTTGGCCAAAAAGGGCAAGGTCGCCTGGGATAAGGTACTCAACCAGATAAATGTAACGGGTGGGACCAAGGCCCAAAAGCGAACCTTCTACACCTCGCTCTATCGCACGTATGAACGTATGATCAATGTCAATGAACAGGGACGTTATTTCAGTGGCTATGATGGAAAGGTGCACGAATCTGATCAGCCGTTTTATGTGGATGACTGGGTGTGGGATAGCTATCTGGCGCACCATCCGCTCCGTGCTTTGCTCAATCCGGAACAGGAAGGACACATGCTTGATTCCTATGTCAAGATGTACGAACAAAGCGGCTGGATGCCAACCTTTCCCCAGGTGCATGGCAACCACATGTGTATGAACTGTTTTCACTCCTCTGCCATCTTCCTGGATGGGTATCGCAAGGGCATCCGTGACTATGACATAAACAAAGCCTATGAGGGCATCAAGAAAAACCTGACCGAGGCCACCATGCTGCCCTGGCGCCAGGGCATAGCCAAACGTCCGATTGACGACTTCTATCACGAACATGGTTTCCTGCCCGCGCTGCATCCCGGTGAAAAAGAGACCGAACCCATGGTGGATCGGTTTGAAAAACGTCAGTCCGTGGCCGTGACACTGGGTATGAGCTACGACAGTTGGGTTCTGTCCCAACTGGCCAAGGAACTGAATAATCGCACCGATCAAAAGAAGTTCGCAAAGACCGCGTTGAACTACCAGAATCTTTGGGATAGCAAAAAACAACTCTTCATGCCCAAGGATAAGGAGGGCAAGTGGATCAATATCAATCCCAAAAATGCCGGAGGCATGGGCGGTCGTGACTACTACGATGAAAACAATGGCTGGACCTTTGCCTGGCAGGTGCAGCACGATATTGATGGTCTGATCGCATTACTTAATGGCAAGGAAAAGGCCTCGGCACGACTGGATCAACTTTTCAGAGAACCCATAGGTCAGAGCTTGTACGCCTTTAACGCGATCTTCCCGGACTCCACCTCCATGGTGGGACAGTTTTCCATGGGCAATGAGCCGAGCTTCCACATTCCCTATCTCTATAACTACTTTGGGGCCCCGTGGAAGACTCAGAAAAGTATCCGTCTGCTGATTGACCTGTGGTTCAAGGACAATGTTTTTGGTATTCCCGGTGACGAAGACGGCGGGGGCATGACGGCGTTTGTGGTCTTCTCACAGATGGGTTTTTATCCCATGGTCCCGGGCCTGCCCTATTACACAATCGGCAGTCCTGCCTTTGAAAAGGTTACCATTCAACTGCAAAACGGCAAAACCTTTACTGTGCTTGCACCCGGCGCCAGCAAACAGAATAAGTACATACATCAGGCGTTCCTCAATGGCAAGGAAATCGATGGGCCGTTCTTCACCCATAAAGATCTGATAGATGGTGGGACACTTAAACTGATCATGGCTAGTAGGCCCAACAAGGCATGGGGCGCTCAGGCGGAACCGCCATTGAAATAGTCACAAGCCTGTGACTGGTAAGTTCAGGTAAATTGCAGGAGAGTCAAAATGAAAAAGGTACTGTTTTTTTCTTTAAATGGACTGATTCTCCTGGTTTTGGCATCAGGTTTCCCAGGCTCTTTGGTTGCTCAAGAGAACTCCGTTCTCAGCCAAGGCCAAAATTCTCAGGTTCACACTTGGGAGAAGGTTGAGATTACGCTGCAGGCTGAAGGGGCGTACGACAATTCCTACAAGGATGTATGCGTGTGGGTGGACCTGAAGGGACCTGGATTTGCAAGGCGATGTTATGGTTTCTGGGATGGTGGCAACCGTTTTCGCATTCGTGTCATGGCCATGCGTCCGGGGGAATGGACTTGGCAGAGTGGTTCGGAGCCGTTCGATGCCGGACTGACCGGCAAGAGTGGCAGTTTTTTCGCAACCGCCTGGACGGAGACCGAAAAGGAGAAGAATGCCTGCCGCAGGGGAAACATCCGTGTGACGTCCAATGGCCATGCCTTTGAGCATCCCGATGGCGTGCCTTATTTTCTTACGGGTGACACCTGGTGGTCGATTCCGACCTACCGCTACCCATGGTTTGACGATGACCAACGTCGTCCCATGGGGTCGAAGACAGGTTTCAAGGACATGGTCGAGTATCGTGTGCGCCAGGGCTACAATTGCTTGGCTTTGATCGTGGCCTTCCCCCACTGGCTCAATGACGACAAACCGTCGAATTGGAGCATGCCCGACGGCACCGTGGTGCGTGCGGCCTGGGGCCAGACCGGCACCAAGAGCGCCAAAGACATGGCCAACGAGCAGGGCGAACGCCCGTTTCTGTTTCCCGGAAAAATAAAGGGGTACGAGGCCTACATTCCAGACCTGGACCGAATCAATCCGACCTACTTTCAGGCGCTGGACCATAAAATTGACTACCTGAACTCACGTGGTGTGATTCCCTTCATGGAAGTGGCACGCCGTGACATTGGGCAGGTTTGGAAGAAATACTATCCCTGGCCCGACTCCTACACACGTTACATCCAGTATGTGTGGAGCCGCTATCAGGCGAACATCTGCTTGTACAGCCCGATTCATTTTGACACGCCGCATAAGAGTATCCAGGTGGAATACTGGAATGCTGCCGCGAATAAAGTGATCGAGAAGTTCGGTCACCCGCCCTTTGAAACGCTCGCCGGGACGAACTCGAATCCCTCGTCGCTTCAGAACTGGGGTCATCTGGACAAGGCGAAATGGCTTAACTTCCATCAGATTGGCAACAAACGGACACACGACTGTTACACCTACCTGACTGAGATCTTCAAGGCCGACCCGCCCGTTCCGGGCATCAATGGTGAGCCCTATTATGACGGCATGGAGGATGCGGAACCGGGCAGTCAGCTCGCGGCACTCTATTGCCGGTCAGCCATGTACGGCAGCGTTCTTTCCGGTGGCTTGGGGGGACATATCTACGGTGCCGGTGGATGGCAGGGAGGTATGTGGAGCGGCGAAGTTGAAGAAGCTTCCAAGTATCCCATCTGGGAGGTGATCCAGTGGGAGTCCGGTGACCAGATGCGGCATCTCAAGACCTTCATCCTGTCCGAGGGACGTCGGTACCAGAATCTCGTTCCCGCAGTTGATCTGGTGTCACCAAACCAATCTGACGGCCCCAAAAAAAATGTGGGTTGGGCCTACTGTGCCCGAACCGACGAACGAGATTTGTTTCTTCTCTATTTTGAAAAAGGCTGTCCCACTGCCGTTTTGTCTGACGCAAAATCTGGTACGCCATACCGGGCACTGTGGTTTAATCCGAGGACAGGCCATTGGTCCGAAGCAGGCACAGGCGTGGTTGTTGCAGACAAAGCAGGAAAAATCCACATCCCGGCCTTCCCGGGAAAACGGAAGATTTCAGAAAACGACTGGGCGCTAAAACTCCTGGCTACCCAGGTGGCATCCCTTCTGAAATAATCAAAGCGACCGTATGTATGCACTCATCCTCTTTTTTAAGGAATAGCTATTCATGAAGCGTTTTATATTGAGTCTTCTACTTTGCAGTGTCGTGTATGCGGCACCTGATTCTCCCCAATGGCACATTGTCAAAACCAAGTATCGGACCGCAGACACGGTGGTTGCTGGTTTTTCGGTGTTGGAGTTTGGGGCCAAGGGGGATGGGCAACAGGATTGTACGGAGGCCTTTCAGCAGGCCCTGGACAGTATGAATGCAGCCGGCGGTGGTACCGTGTTTGTACCGGAAGGCCGGTATGTGATCAAGGGGACATTGCGGATTCCTGTGTCTGTGTGTTTACGCGGCGAGTGGAGTGCGCCGACCAAAGCGAATCCGACGATCCGCGGCACAGTCCTGATGGTCTATGCAGGGCGTGGTCAGGCCGAGGGCACCCCCTTTATGACTGTGGACTACTGCGCAGGCGTCAAGGATCTGTCATTCTGGTATCCTGAGCAGGATGCAAAAGATATTGTGCCCTATCCCTATTGCCTCACGCAAAAGGGGGGTAACAATGCCACCTTCGAGAACTTGACCCTGGTGAATTCTTATCAGGGCATTCGAATTGGACCGGGCAGCAATGAACTGCACTATGTACATAATGTCTTTGGCACGCCTCTGAAGGTGGGCATACGGTATGATTCTACGACAGATATTGGTCGTCTTGAGAATGTCCATTTTTCTCCGGATGTCTGGTGTCAAGCGGGTCTGGCCAATGCACCGGCTTCTCGTGACAGCTTTGCCTCTTGGCTGCTGGCCAATGGCACGGCTATCCATATGGAACGAAGCGACTGGGAATATGTGTCGTATGTCTTTATCGACGGATACAAATATGGCTACCTCATGACCCAGGGTGCACGCGGGGCAGCGAACGCCCAGTTCTACAATCTGATCATTCGCAACTGCCAGACTGCTGTGGAGGTGCAGGAGACCAATCCCTACGGTATGGTCTTTACAAAATGCGTTTTTGAAGGCCGCGATTACGGGTTTCGCATGGGCAAGAAATTTGAGGCCGCCATCTTGCTGAATGACTGTGATGTCTCTGCCAATCAGGCCCTGTATTCTGAGGGTACGGGCTGTTTTGTCACCCAGAACAGCCGGGTGACACGCGGCCATATTACCCTGACTGGGGGTGTGCTGGCCATGACGGCGTCTCAGATCCAGGATGCTGGCACACAGATTTCTCTGGGGTCAGCGGTTCAGGGGGTTTCTTTGGTGGGCAATCGCTTTGCCAAGACCATACCTCGGATTAAGAGTGACATGCCCTCCAAGAGACTGAAACTGATCAAGCGCCCACTCACACTGGAGGCCTTTCCCAAGTATGACGGAAACCAGACTCGAGAAACGCGTGTGGTACGTGAGCAGTTGTATGTGGTCACGGATGCGCCCTGGCATGCCAATGGTCACGACGAGCAGGATGACACACAGGCCCTGCAAACTGCCATGGATCAGGCCGGACAAGACGGCGGTGGAATCGTGTTTGTTCCCGGGGGCAATTATGTCCTGCGTGGCAGACTCTCTGTGCCAAGCGGGGTAGAATTACGAGGGATTCACGACGTACCGCATCACACCATGGGCCATGGCAGTTTGCTGCATGTTTACCCTGGAGCTGACCCGGGGCCCACTGTCATCGTTAATGCGCGTGCAGGGTTGCGAGGACTCTCATTCAGCTATCCGGAGCTGTTCGTGGAGAATGTCAAGGACACTCCCTTCCTGATTCAGGGGCAGGGTGAGGATCTCTATATCGTGCATGTCAACTGCAGAAATCCGTTTCGTTTTCTGGATCTCATGACACACCGCTGTGACCGGCACTACGTGGATTATCTATCCGGGTCGCCCTTGAAGGTGGGTGTGGCCATTGGCGGCGGCAGCGTCAAGGGCGAGGTACGCAATACGCAGTTCAATCCCCACTACTGGTCCCGCCTTGGCGGAAGAAATCCCTTCTTCCCAAGAAGGAGAACCGATTTTCAGACGCTCTGGACCTATCAGAAAGAGAACCTGGATGCCATGGTCGTGGGCCACTGCTCAGAAGAACTGTTGTTTCAGAACTTTGTGTATGGCTCGCTCTACGGTATCCATTTTACCGAGCAGGCAGGACACGGTCCTGAGAACTGTTTTGTGCATGGCCATGGCACGGATGGTTCCAAGGTGGGCGTATTTTTTGAACGAGGCAAAGGACGCATAGACATGGTTAATTCCGAACTGGTGGCCATGTCTTCTCAAAACAAGATTGCCATTAAACTGGGCGCTGACTATGAGGGCACGGCTCGACTCATCAATACCATGGTCTGGGGAGATCCCAGTACGTTGGCGCAAGTGGACAATGGTACCCTGTGGCTCCAGGGATTGCATGCCTGTCGCCATGGCAATGGTCTCCAGATCAATCAGGGGGAGGTGACGGCTGTCAATGTAAACTTTGTCAGGTCGGGCAACCATCTTACCCTGGCTCAAACCAAGGCAAAGGCCACACTCATCGGTAATATCACCCGGGGCCCATTGATTATAAACGGCAAGCCAGTGGCAAAAAGGGCCAAAACACCAAATGTTGTGATGCGTGGGAATCTGAGTCAATGAGGCTTGGGGGAACCTTTGCTAAGTTGTCGGAAAGGAAATAGTCATGTTAAGAAAAGCGTTTACCCTGATCGAATTGTTGGTCGTGATCGCGATTATTGCCGTGTTAATGGGAATCTTGATGCCGGCTCTGGCCAATGTCAAGAAACAGGCGCGCGCAGCGGCCTGTATGTCCCAGTTAAAACAATGGAGTCTGATATGGTCCATGTACACGGACAACAACGAGGGCAAGTTTCCCACGGGTCAGATCGCCGGTGGTCAGAATATGGGCAATGACATGCCTCGGGGTGCTTGGATTACGGCTCTGCGTTCAGGATGGGAGAAACATCCCGAACTGCTCATCTGCCCCTCTGCAAGGAGACGCAATGAAGGAGAGAACCATGGCAGTTTTGACCAGACCTACACCATGGCAGACTACAAGGAGCTCCTGGGCGGTAATCTGGCGGATAACGATGAAGCGAGCTATGGCATGAACTGTTGGGCCTTCAGCACTAGAAACGACCTACAGGGGCGCAAGGCTGAATGGCATTGGAAAAGTACGTACAAGGTCAAGCAGGCGGCCGACGTTCCTCTGTTCCTGGATGCCATGTGGCGCGGTGGAGGGCCCCACTGGGGGCAGACAGAAGCCATTATGACGCCCAAAACGAATGGCATGTGGGTCGGTGCCAAGTATGAAATGCTGCATTTTGCAGTAGATCGCCATGCTGGCGGTGTCAATGTCCAGTTCATGGACAGCTCCGTACGCAAGGTACGTGTGAGAAAGCTATGGGGACTCAAATGGCATCGGACCTTTGACACCCGGCGTTACCTGGCCCAAGAGGATTCCTGGTGGGGAGGTTGGCTGAGCAAGTACCCAATGGATTAGCGTGAACGGCTTTGGGGATGCGATGCTTCCGAGTTTTGCACAGACAAGGAGATCAATGTGAGGATTAAAGGGTGTGTGAGTTTTCTGTGGCTGTTATTTGCCTGTTCGATCGTTCGGGTCCAGGCCGGGCCACTTTCTTCTGTACCGAAAACTCTGAAGCCGAATATCGTGTTGATATTTGTGGACGATTGGGCGTGGAACGGTACGCCGATCCGCATGGATAATAAAATGGCAAATTCGGCCATGCCTGTGTTGCAGATGCCGAATCTGGAAAGATTGGCGCACGATGGCATGAGGTTCTCCAATGCGTATGCTGGGGCACCGCAGTGTTCGCCATCGCGAGTGTGCGTGCAGACCGGCAAGTCTTCCGCGCGAAGCGGTTTTACCGTGTACATGAACGCCCGGGGATCGGATTATTATGATCAGTCAAAGGCCTACAGCCAATTTCCTGTGGTGCCCTGCGTGTCGGACATGACCATTCATGAAGAGGCCGTGACCATTCCGGAGGCCTTGAAGCCCCTGGGCTATGTGTCAGCTCACTTTGGAAAGTGGCACATGCGTGGTGATCCTGGTGACGAGGGATATATTGCCCACAATGGTGATTTGGACAACAAGCCTGGCAACCAGAAGATTCCTGATGATCCCAAGCTGATGTTCAGTATTACCCGATTCTCGATTGAGTTCATGGAAAAGCAAGTCCAGGTCAAGCAGCCGTTCTATCTCCAGATTTCCCATTTCGCCATGCACGAGGGGCGTGAATGTTTGCCTGAAACTCGCAAGAAGTATGCCCAGCATCCTGCACTCCAGGCCTATTACAAGTCAATCAATAAAACCGCAAAGACCATCAAGGCCAGACAGGACCTTGCGACCTGGCTCGGGATGGGAGAGGATCTGGATGGACGGATTGGCGCAGTCATGCAGAAGATAGAAGATCTTGGTATTCAAGAAAACACGTATGTGATCGTGACTTCAGACAATGGCTACCGCCACAAATTCTTTCCTGGCCAAAAGCAACCTTTGCACGGGGCCAAGTGGTGGGTGTGGCAGGGGGGCTTGCGCGTACCCATGGTCGTGACAGGCCCGGGCATCAGACCCGGTTCTCAGTGTGCGGCCAATGTGGTGAACTATGACTTCCTGCCCACGTTTGTTTCATGGGCCGGTGGTGATCCGGCCCAGCTCAAAGACGTCGACGGTATCAGCCTGGCCGGCATCCTGCAGGGTCAAACCCCAGACAAAGCATTCAACAATCGTTCCCTTTACTTCCACTATCCGCATTACCGAACCTCCATGCCGCACTCCACCATGGTGGCAGGTACCTGGAAGGTCATGCACTTTTATGATCAACCGGAGTTGCCCATGTTGTTTCATCTGGCCACGGACCAGGGGGAGGTGAAAAACGTAGCCTCAAAGTATCCAGAGAAGCACAAAGCCCTCCATAGCGAGATGATGAAATACTTCGAAAAGGTGGGTGCACGCCTGCCCAAAAAGAATCCCAACTATCATCCTGCTGTGTATAAGAAGGCCAAAGAATACGAGCAGCGCATGGTTTGGGGACCATTTGAAGGACAGCGTCCTCTTGAGGAAGATGAAATCCTCAACCTACGACAGTAGGTCTCCGGTTTCTTCCTTGCATCTACCCATTGGGTGCTGCACATACCCTAAACTTAAAATGTGACAAAGCATTAGAAGTGACAGGTGATAAAGAAAGACGTGCCTAATTGAATTGTCTCATGTGGCTATTGACGTAATGGAGAATAAACCCCGGCGCCAGTCATGACGGACTGGTCCACATTGAAATTGGTGTATGGGAGAGAGGCACGGGTTGAAACTTATTGAAACTCTTTTGGACGCTGGACGCTTGACACTTGACACTAGAATCCAAACACGGTATTTTTTTGTGTTAAAACAGTGTTATATATATGACACCTTGCTTTTTTCCAAGCCTGGAGGCCTGCTGTAATGAACCCATCACGACTTGTCCTGGCTTTGTGTTTGGCAGGCCTGGGCCTGTTTAATGCCACAATCGCATTCGCTGGTGAATTCCTTCCTCAAAGTGCCCACAAGCTGAAACTGGCCATTGAAGACCTCATCGAAATGCATGGATCTGCCTATCCTGAGGGTACGTACTACCTGCAACAACTCAATGCGTTGCTGCCCCGACTCAACTCGAACAGACGCCAGGCGCAGGAGAAACTCGAAGCCCTGCGCCGCAAAGCGCTCCTGGCGAATCCCACGCTGCTGAACCTACCGGGTATTCTTGTGGTGCAGCGTAAGCCAAAAGATCCCAAGTCGCCCAGTGTCATGACCTCAAGGGACGCGGAGATCGGCTATTCAGCCGGCCTGGCGCGGGACATCGCCATGCCTTCAAACCATGAATGCAACGCGTCTCTGGAGCGCATGGGATATGACGACCGGATTGCGATGTTGGCTCCCGGTGCACCCGGCGCTGCTCTGAAGACGGTCTACCGCCCGGACCACAGTGGCTATGTCGGTCAGCTCGATCTGGACTTCGATGCGCGCCACGTGCTCTTTACGCAATCAGACAATACGAACTGGAAACTCTTCGAACTGGACCTGGCAGATGCAAATCTGCGCCAGGTGTCCCACATGCCGGACGATGTGGATTGCATGGACGGGGCATACATGCCGAACGGCGATATTGTATTCGGCTCAACAGCCTCTTATCAATCCGTGCCGTGCTGGCATGGGCAGAAGCGCGTCAACAATCTCTACATCATGAAACGAGATGGGAGCGCAGTGCGACAGGTCTGTTATGATCAGGACCACGATTATCACCCCACGATCCTGAACAATGGGCAGGTCCTCTATCAGCGATGGGATTACACGGGCATTTGCCACATCTTTCTGCGTCAGCTGATGGTCATGAATCCCGACGGCACAAAACAGCGTGCCATCTACGGCAGCAATTCCTGGTATCCGAATGCCCTGTTTTTTTCGCGGGCTTTGCCCGGTGAATCCACGAAGATCATCAGCATCCTTTCCGGCTATCACGGCGCACACCGCGCAGGGCAACTGGTACTGGTCGACACCAGCGTGGGGTGGTACGAGGCCGCAGGAATCGTCCAGCGCATTAGCGGCAAGGGCGATTCCATCACGCCGAAAATCAAGGACGACCTTGTCCGAGGCGACTGGCCCCTGTTCCTCCACCCCTATGCGCTAACCGATAAACACTTCCTCGTGTCTGCAAAACTGAATGCTCGATCCAATTGGGCCGTGTATCTGGCGGACGTATTCGACAATCTGGTCCTGCTGCGCGAGGAGCCCGGCTATGCCCTGCTCGAACCCACGCCGATTGCACCGAGAAAACGGCTACCCGTGGTGCCCGAGCAGGTGGATCTGGCCAGTGACACGGCCACCGTGTTCATTCAAGACGTGTACGCAGGTCCTGGCCTCCAGGGCGTGCCCCGGGGCACGGCGAAAAAACTTCGCCTCCTCGCCTATCACTTCGGGTATCGCGGCTTGGCCGGATCAGACAAGATCGGGTATGGCGGTCCCTGGGAAGCCATGCAGATCCTGGGCACTGTGCCGCTGGAAAAAGACGGATCGGCCAGCTTCGAAATCCCGGCCAATACACCTGTGGCTGTGCAGGTTCTGGACTGCGAAGACAAGGCCATTCAACTCATGCGCAGTTGGTTCACGGCTATGCCGGGTGAACATGTGTCTTGCGCGGGGTGCCACGAAGCACCGAATGAGGCCGTTGAGTCAAAACCTGCCCTGGCTGCCAACAAAGCACCGCACGCCTTGACACCCTGGTACGGGCCTGCTCGCGGGTTTGATTTCGAGCGAGAGGTCCAGCCTGTACTGAACCAATACTGTGTGTCATGTCACGATGGGACAGAATCTGGGGTGGCAGATCTTCGATCCGAGTCAGACGGCGGCAGGGCTGAGCCCAAACCGATTGGCTATGTGGCACGTCTCCATCCTGATATGTTTGAGGCCACCCAGGGTAAACTGAAATACAGCCCGGCCTATGATGTGCTGATCCAATATATCAGGCGCGTGGGTATCGAGGATGATGTCAGCCTTTTGACACCCGGTGAATATCACGCCAATACCAGTGAACTTATCCAAATGCTCGAAAAGGGACATCATGGTGTCAAACTGGATTCTGAAGCCTGGAGTCGGCTGGTCACCTGGATCGACCTCAACGGCCCCTGTCACGGGACCTGGGGTGACGTCTTTCCCATTCCGGATGGTGCGCATGAGCGGCGCATGGCACTTCGCAAACGCTACGGCGGCCCCACGCATGATCCTGAGACAATTTATGTGAGTGCGACGAAACCGGGGGACGCTGTTTTGGCACATGTGAGTTCACGGCCAGAGCCTCTTTCTTTGAAAGACAAACACAAGCCACGAGAAATGTCTACGCCTGTCAAACGCCAGGTCAATCTTGGAGGGGTCCAGTTGTCATTTGTGCGAGTGCCGGCAGGTCAGTTTGTCATGGGGGATATCTACGGCCAGGCCGATGAGTTTCCTCAAAGGGTCGTCCACATAGACAAACCCTTCTGGATCAGTGAATGTGAAGTCACCAATGCCCAGTTTCGACAATTCGATCCATCACACGACAGCGGATACTATTCAAAACGCCGGGATCGTGCAGATGGAAAGGGGCTTTCTCTCAACGGGGCAGACCAGCCTGTAGTACGGGTGTCTCATGACCAGGCCATGGCGTTCTGTGAATGGCTGTCAAAACGGAGCGCCTTGACAGTGACGCTTCCCACTGAACAGCAGTGGGAATACGCCTGCCGGGCGGGGAGTGAAACTCCCTTGAACTATGGCATGGTTGATGACAACTTTTCTGCGTTTGCCAATATGGCCGATCTTAGCTTCAGCATAGGCCTGGGCAAACACATCGGGCGCATGATGCCCGAAGGGGGAGTCACCCAGGCCACCGGAGGTGTGCCTCATCTGCTCCTTGAGGGTGCGGAACTCGCCAACACCCGTTTTGACGATGGCAAGCGTGTGTGCGCAAATGTGGGCTCGTACAAACCCAATCATTGGGGATTACGTGACATGCATGGCAATGCTGCCGAGTGGACGCTCAGCGACTATGATCCCGATCGAAAAATCGTTCGCGGCGGCTCGTTTTTTGACAGGCCTTCAAGGAGCCGCAGCAGTTTTCGCTTGGGGTATTCCTCCTGGCAGCGCATATTCAACGTGGGTTTCAGGATCGTAATCATGGATGAGACTATCGCAACTAGTGTTGCAAAAGGAGATACCAATTGAAGCAGAAACAACGATGCGCACATGGATTACTCTGGATCATCGCGATTATCTTGACAAACTTGTGTGTGCCATACGCGATGGCCGAAATGCCCAAACCGAATCTGATCTTTATCCTGGTCGATGACCAGGGATATTATGATCTTGGGTGTTACGGCGCCAAGGAGTTGGATACACCCAGAATAGACACCATGGCCAAAGAGGGCATTCGGTTCACCGATTACTATGCGGCC
>Ga0307990_1001358_pt1 | contig 20791 bp, 20 predicted proteins | sample EllFjometagen129_FD_203168 | JGI IMG/M metagenome (GOLD analysis project Ga0307990, IMG submission 203168) | Marine microbial communities from Ellis Fjord, Antarctic Ocean - #129 | ecosystem: Environmental > Aquatic > Marine > Unclassified | place: Southern Ocean | collected 2014-10-08
TCAAGAAAAATGGAGTTAACGCTGAAGATTAATAAAATGGATATTGGTCCTGTTTTGCAAACTTTTAACAGATATAATTATATTGTTAAAGAATCATATTCCGAACTTACTTATTCCGAAGATTTACAAAAAAGATTTGATTCATTTATGAGTTATTTGAATGTTTGAAAATTTGGATATAAAATTACCAATTAAATGAAATATTTTTTCCTATCCATATATTTTATTTTCTTATCAATAAATATGTTCTCTCAGGAAAATATTATTGATGATAATATTCAGCCAATCTTAATTATTAATAAGATTACAATAACCGGAAATAAAGTAACTAAAGAACATATAATTTTTCGTGAGTTGGAATTTAAAGCCAAGGATACAATTTCTGCCAGAAATTTAAATGTTCTAATAAAAAAAAGTAAACGAAATTTATTAAATATTTCCTTGTTTAATTTTGTTACAATTGATACTTCTTTTGCTGGTTTTCAAAGAATTAACATAAACATAAATGTGGTTGAACGATGGTACACATGGCCGGTGCCTAAGTTTGAAATTGAAGAACGAAATTTCAATACATGGTGGGAAACAAAAAACTTTGCAAGGGCAAGCTATGGATTTTATTTGCTTAGAAATAACTTCAGAGGAAGAAAAGAAACATTAAAATTTCTCTTATGTTTAGGTTATAATCAAAGCTATGGTCTTGATTATGAAATTCCATATCTAAACAAAAAACAAACATTGGGATTAAAATTATCGGCAATTTACATTCAAAATCACGAAGTTGCCTATAATACCATGAACGATACTCTTGTTTACTATAAATCCGAAAATAGTTTTCTGAAAAAAAAATTTGTATCAGGAATTGAATTAATCATCAGGAAAAAAATTCATAACACTCATAATATTAAACTATCTTATAATTCTTACAATTTTGATGATACTCTTATTTCTCTTAATAAAGATTTTTCTTATTTCGGCAGAAAAAATCTTAGTTATTTTTCTTTATACTATAAGTTTAAAAATGATTACAGAGATTACAGCTCTTATCCTTTGGCTGGACATTATTTTGATATTGAAATTAATAAAGCTGGTTTTGGGATTTTAAAAGATGAATGTCTTGATGTTTTTATTATTAAAAGCGTTTTCAGGAAGTATTGGAAATTATCTAATAAATTTTATTTTGCTTCGGGTGTTTCAGGGAAATTGTCATCAAAATCTTTTCAACCATATTTTATGCAGGAAGGTTTGGGATATGGACGTAATTTTGTCAGAGGATATGAATATTATGTTGTTGACGGACAAAATTATGCAATGTTAAAAACTAATTTCAAATATGAACTCCTGCCAACGAAAATTTATACATTCAAATTCCTAAAAAGCGAAAAATTTAATAAAATTCATTATGCTTTTTACTTAAACATATTTGCAGATCTTGCCTATGTTGACGATGTTCAATTTTATAAAAACAATACTTTGTCAAATGAAACTTTATTTGGTTCTGGAATAGGTCTCGATTTTGTTACTTATTACGATAAAGTTCTCAGAATAGAATATTCAATAAATAAAATGAAAGAAACCGGTGTGTTTTTACATTTTATTGCACCTATATAATCAAGCTACTAAGCAAATATTTAGAAAAAAAGTGTAAAATTTTTTAAAATTATTATATTTAATTGAAACTGAAAATAATTAAAGTAGTATAATAGTAAATTGTTTTATTAAAAGGTGATTAAAACCACAGAATTCTAAAAATTTCCTATAGATGAATATTGCAATATTTGGAAAAAGTTTTAATGGAAATCTTATTAAATATTTTCAAGAACTAATATCAAAACTTGAAGATAATAATTGCAATTTGTATTTTTACAAACCTTTCCACGAATTAGTTGAGCACAAAGTTAAATTTAACTCAGAAGTACTTTTTTTCTCCGAACATTACGAAATAAAAAATAAGGTGGATGTTTTGTTAAGCATTGGTGGTGACGGAACATTACTTGACACAATAACATTAATAAGAGATTCAAACATCCCTGTTTTAGGGATAAATTTAGGACGGCTCGGATTTTTATCAAGTGTTTCAAAAGATGAAATTAGCACCTCAATGGAATCGGTTTTAAATGGAAATTATTCTTTAGACAAAAGAACTCTAATAAAACTTGAAACAAAAGAAAATTTATTTGGAGATTTGAATTTTGCATTAAACGAACTAACGATTCATAAAAAAGATAATCCATCATTAATTGTAATTCATGTTAGTGTTGATGATCATTTTTTAAACTCTTATTGGGCAGATGGATTAATTGTTTCAACTCCTACAGGTTCAACAGGATATTCTCTAAGTTGTCATGGGCCTATAATTGCTCCCGGCTCAGACAATTTTATAATAAACCCGATTGCATCTCACAATTTAACTGTCAGGCCAATCGTTATCCCTGATAGCAGCACTATTAGAATAAATGTTGAAGGAAGAAATAAAGAATTTTCATTAGGCTTGGATTCTCGTTTTAAAAAAATTGATTCTTCATTCGAACTAACCATAAAAAAAGAAAAATTTTATATAAATCTTATTAATATGCCCGAAAAAGATTTTTTTTCAACTATTAGAGAAAAACTAAAATGGGGGCTGGATGTTAGAAATTAATTATCAATATTGTATTTATTAAAAAATTATAGTAATTTTGCGTACTAAATATAAAAACCATGAAAAGAATCTTTTTTACAATATTCGTTGTTCTTATATTATTAAATATTAATATTTATGCTCAACGGCACGAGTTAGGTGTATTTCTTGGTACTTCTTATTATATTGGAGATCTTAATGAGAGTGGTCATTTTGGAATGCCAAGCCCAGCGTTTGGATTAGAATACAGATATGCAATAAATCCAAGATTTGCTTTAAAGATAAACGGATATTATGGCAAAATTAGAGCTGATGATGCTATAACAGGAACTAAAGAAAGAAATTTAAGTTTTGAATCTCCATTAATAGATGTTGGTGCACAAGTAGAACTTAATTTCTTTGAATATTCTGCCGGTAGTCAAACCCATAGGTTTACGCCTTATATCACGGCTGGTGTTTCATTATTTCATTTTAATCCTATGGCTAAGTTCGAAGGAGAATTGTTTGAATTGCAACCCATGGGAACAGAAGGACAAAATACAACTCAATATCCCGACAGAAAACCTTATAAACTTACTTCAATAGCTATTCCTTTTGGTATAGGTTGCAAATGGAGTATTTCGCCCATTGTTACTCTAAGTTTCTCATGGGGACTAAGAAAAACTTTTACAGATTATCTTGATGATGTTAGTACTACTTATGCATCCCCTTCAGTTTTAAGTGCTGAAAACGGACCTTATTCTATGGTGTTAGGTAACAGATCATTTGAAAATACTCCTTTGTATGATAATGGTTGGGGAGAACCCTACGATGACCCTAATGCTGTTGACCCTGAGTCATTTCCTCTTTATCCCAACGATTTTGCAGAACTTATGACTGATTACCAAAGAGGAAACTCTAAGAACAAAGATTGGTACTCATTTGCAGGACTTACTATTACTTTTAAAATTGTTGGACCTAAGGCTAATTCTTGTCCAGCATATCAACGACACTTCCAATATAGAGAATATTATATATTTTAATATAAAAAAATAATATTTTTCCATTATTTCTTTGTAAGATAAAATGAGCATGAAGGATAAAATAAATTTAGATAAACTGCCTTCACATATTGCCATAATTATGGATGGAAACGGCAGATGGGCAAAGATGAAGGGCAAGAGAAGAATGTTCGGTCACGAGAATGGAGTTACTGCCGTTAGAGAAGTAGCTGAAGCTGCTGCTGAAATTGGTGTGAAATATTTAACATTATATGCTTTTTCAACAGAAAACTGGAATAGACCTAAGTATGAAATTCAGGCATTAATGAGATTGTTAGTTAATACAATAAATAATGAAACTAAAACACTAAATAAGAACAATATTCGTTTACTTGCAATTGGGGATTTACATAGTTTACCAAAAGATTGTTATAATCAATTAAATGAAGCTATTAGCAATACTGCTCATAATACAAGAATGACACTTGTTTTAGCTTTAAGTTATAGTTCTCGGTGGGAAATTGAAAATGCTATGAAGGAGATTGCAAAAAGAATCAAAGATAATAAAATGGAGATTGATGATATTAATCAAAAGAGTATTTCAAATTTCCTTACTACTGCTAATATTCCAGACCCGGAGTTGTTGATTAGAACTAGTGGTGAATATAGAATTAGTAATTTTCTTCTTTGGCAAATTGCTTATTCCGAATTGTATTTTCCTTCAAAATTATGGCCCGATTTTCGTAAAGAAGACCTATTTGAAGCTATTGTTGAATATCAAGGGAGAGAACGTAGATTTGGTAAAACAAGTGAACAATTAAATAATTTTACAAACTAATGAACTTAAAACACTTCAATCTTATATTAATATTTTTTGCTTTTTTATCAATTTACCAACTTAAAGCTCAGGTTTCTACAGATGATAATTTAAAATATCTTAATTATTCCAATCCTAAAGAATATGTTATTGGTGGAATTACGATTTCCGGCATTAAATATATCGACAACAAAGTGTTGATAATGCTCTCTGGAATTGCAGTTGGAGATAAAATAAAAATTCCAGGTGAAAGCATTTCCAATTGCATTAAAAAACTTTGGGAGCAAGGTTTTTTTGAAAACATAAAAGTTACTGCAACAAAAATTCAGGGCAACACAATTTTTCTTGATATTTATATGGAAGAAAGGCCTCGCTTGGCAAAATTTTCATTTAATGGAATAAAAAAATCTGAAGCAGATAATATTCGCGATGAAATTAATCTAGCCAAAGGTGATATTATTACTGATAATTTGGTTATTAGAACTAAATCAATAATTAAAGATTACTTTGTTGACAAAGGATATCTTAACGTTAGTATAGACACAAAATCTGAAAAAGATACAACACTTGTTAATAGTGTTATTCTTTATATTAATATTAATAAAAGAAAAAAAGTTAGGATTAATAAAATTAATATTACTGGAAATAGAAATATTAATAATAGAAAACTTAAGCGAACTTTTAAAGAAACAAAAGAAAAAAGCATAATAAAATTTTATAAAACATCAAAATTCATTGAATCAGATTATAAAGACGATAAAACAAAACTTATTTCAAAATATAATGAATTAGGTTTTAGAGACGCTCGTTATATTAGTGATACTATCTATGATTTTAATAAAAAATCAATAAATATTGACATTGAAATTGATGAAGGAAAAAAATATTATTTCAGAAATATTACATGGATTGGAAATACTAAATATCCTTCTGGAATTTTAGATAAAGTTTTAGGAATAAAAAAAGGTGATGTTTACAATCAAAAAATATTAGAGACTAATTTGTTTATGAACATGGAAGGGCAGGATGTTAGCTCTTTGTATCTTGATGATGGTTATTTATTTTTCAATCTTACTCCTGTTGAAGTCCTTGTAAAAAATGATTCTATCGACCTTGAAATTAGAATTTATGAAGGCAAACAGGCAATTGTTCGAAAAGTTACAATAAAAGGAAATCTAAAAACCAGCGACCATGTTATAATTAGAGAAATAAGAACAAAACCGGGACAATTGTTCAACCGTTCTGATATTATTAGAACACAAAGAGAATTAGCACAATTAAGATATTTTGATCAAGAAAAACTTAGCGTAAATCCAAAACCTAATCCACAAGACGGAACTGTTGACATAGAGTATGTTGTTGAAGAAACATCTTCAGACCAAATTGAACTATCCGGTGGATGGGGAATGGACAGAATTGTTGGTACATTAGGTCTGTCGTTTAATAACTTTTCCTTTAAAAATTTCTTAAAGAAATCTGCATGGAGTCCTTTACCTTCGGGCGATGGACAAAAACTTAGTATTAGAGCTCAATCTAATGGTGCATATTATCAGGCTTATAATGCATCTTTTACTGAACCTTGGCTTGGTGGCAAAAAACCAAATTCATTTACTATTTCTCTTTATCATTCAATTCAATCAAATGGTTTGCCCAAAGACAATGATTCAAGGCAATCTATTACAATTGACGGATTAACACTTGGCTTAGGAAAACGATTAAGATGGCCAGACGATTATTTTACTTTATATCAAGCAATAAGCTTTCAAAATTATTATCTTAATAATTACTATTCATCATTTTTGTTTACTGATGGCAATTCTTATAATTTTAGTTATAATTTTGTTTTATCAAGAAATTCAATCAATCAGCCAATTTTTCCTGAATCCGGTTCCGAAGTTTCATTGTCTTTGCAGTTGACACCACCATATTCCCTTTTTAGCGATAAAGATTATTCTGCTTTAAACAGCACAGAAAAATATAAATGGATTGAATATCATAAATGGAAGTTTAATGCAGCTTGGTTTACTCCTCTTGCTGCTAATAAAACAGGAAAAACTAAACGAACCTTAGTTTTAGCATCAAGGTTTAAGTTTGGATTCCTCGGTATGTATAATACAGATATTGGAATTGCTCCTTTTGAAAGATTCTATTTAGGTGGTGATGGATTATCAGGTTATGCTTTAGACGGTAGAGAAATTGTTGGTCTTAGAGGATATGCCAATAATTCTTTAACTCCCCGTGGCACTCAAGGATATATTGGCGGTACATTATTTAACAAATACTCCTTTGAATTAAGATACCCAATTTCTCTTAATCCAATGGCTACAGTTTTTATATTGGGATTTGCTGAAGCTGGAAATGCCTGGAGTAAATTTGACGAATATAATCCTTTTGATGTAAAAAGGTCAGCAGGACTTGGAGTTAGAATCTATTTGCCGATGTTTGGAGTTTTAGGTCTTGACTGGGGATATGGATTTGATGAGATACTGGGAGTACCGGGAGCAAACAAAGGTCAATTCCATTTCTCAATTAATAATTCTATAGATTAGAAAAATAATTAATTTATCTTAATAAATAAAAAATATAAAAAAATAGGAGGATAAAAAAATGAAACGTTTAACTTTTTTAGCAGTTTTTATTATTGCTATAAGCATGTATTCTTTTGGACAAAAATATGCTTATGTTGATACAGATTACATTCTTGAAAACATCTCAGAGTACAGAATTGCTCAAGACCAATTAGATGAGTTATCAGTTAAATGGCAAAAAGAAATCGAAGAAAAATTTGCTGATATTGATAAACTTTATAAAGCTTATCAAGCAGAATCTGTATTGTTACCTGAGGATATGAAGAAAAAAAGAGAAGATGAAATTATTAATAAAGAAAAAGAAGCTAAAAATTTACAAAAAAAGAGATTTGGAAAAAACGGTGATTTGTTTAAAAAACGCCAGGAATTAATTAAACCTATCCAAGATAGAATTTATAATGCTATTGAAGAAATTGCCACTAATTCCAATTATGCTGTTATTTTTGATAAATCCGGTTGTCTTACCATGCTATATACAAATCCAAAATACGACAAAAGCGATGCAGTTCTCGATAAACTTGGGTATAAACCAGGTGCAATACAAAAACAAAAAGGGGAAGGTTCAGGCGAAAATAGACGAAAATAATCAAATGTTTTTTATTTGATGAAAATTTTATATATGTTTGCAAACTAATTTTTAAAAAGAAAAAAATGAAAAATCTTTTAAAGTGTATTATTATTATTTCATTAGTTGCATTTTCATTTAGTGTAAATGCTCAAACAAAAGCAAAATTCGGTCATATTGATTCTCAAGCATTACTTGATGCAATGCCTGGCAAAGATACTGCTCAGATAATTATGGAGCAATATCAAAAAGAATTGGAATCACAGCTCGAAGCAATGCAAAAAGAACTTGAAACAAAGTATAATCAATACATGGCAGATCAGGATAATGTTACTGAATTGATTAAAAAGACTAAAGTGCAAGAACTTCAAGACTTGCAAGCTAGAATTGAACAATTTCAGACAGATGCACAAAAACAATTCAAAGAAAAAGAAGCAAGTTTGCTGAAACCTATTGTTGACCAAGCTAAGGCAGCAATTGAAAAAGTTGCAAAAGATAATAAATATACATATGTTTTTGATTCCGGTATTGGAGTACTACTTTACAAAGAAGATGCAGACGACATCTTGCCTCTCGTTAAAAAGGAATTAGGTATCGAATAAAAAATATTTAATAAAATAATCAAAAGAAACCAACCATTAGAAGGTTGGTTTTTTTTTGAATCAATTTTCAACCATTTTCCTTTCTGAGTTGATTTCTAACATATAAAAGTCTAATAATCTAATCTTTCTTATACCAGAAAAAGAATTTTCGTTGTTCGAGTTTTTGGGGTTTTGTTTTTGCTGTGTAGATTTTCTTTAATGAATAGGGGTGATAACCCGAATAATAAATTACTGTTGCAAGAGTCATGGGAGTGGGAGTGAAGTCCTGAACTTGTTCAAGTTTAAATCCAAGCTTTTTTGTTTTTGCTGCCAAATCAGCCATGTCTTTTACTTCGCTTCCGGGATGACTTGAAATGAAATATGGAATTAATTGTTGGTTTAATCCTGCTTGCTCGGAGTAGTCTATAAATTTTTTTCGGAATTCATAAAACAAATTAAAAGAAGCTTTTCTCATTATATCAAGAACTTTATCAGAAGTGTGTTCCGGTGCTATTTTCAGTCTTCCAGAAACATGTTTTTTTACCAATAGTTTGATATATTCATCATAGTATTTTTTCTTTGATTCTTCATGCGATTTTCCAACCAACATGTCATAGCGAATCCCACTGCCGATGAATGCTTTTTTTATTTTTGGATTTGCCGAAACCTTGTTATACAAATCTATTAATGGTTTATGGTTGGTGTTTAGATTGTAACATTTTTCTGGGAAAATACAACTTGGTCTATTACATTTTTTGCAAATATTTCCATCTAAACCTTTCATTTTATACATATTTGCTGTAGGTCCTCCAAGATCGGAAAGGTAGCCTTTGAAATCAGGTAAAGAAATTATTTTATCAATTTCATTTAATATGGATTTCTCAGAACGACTGGCAACAAATTTTCCCTGATGAGCAGAAATAGTACAAAATGCACAGCCACCAAAACAGCCTCTATGAAGATTAATAGAAAATTTAATCATTTCGTAGGCTGGAATATTTCCTCGTTTTTTGTATTTCGGGTGGGGCAAATAAGTGTATGGTAAATCAAAGGAAGAATCGATTTCTTTTTCTGTCATTGTTGGAAAAGGTGGGTTAACAATTACAAGATTTTGCTCAACATTTTGAGTTAACCGTCTGGCATTAATTTTATTCGATTCCTGTTCAATGTATTTGAAATTAGATGCAAATTTCTTTTTATCTAAAAGACATTCTTCATGAGAAGTTAATTCAAAAGTTTCCCAACTTTTTTCAATAGGTAAATTTTTTTCTTTTAATTGTAAAAATGCTGTTTGTGGAATATTTGTAATAGATGAGACCGGAACTCCTTTGTCCAATAATTTTATAATTTCCTTAAATGGTTTTTCGCCCATCCCATAAACCAAAATATCAGCTTTACTTTCAGCAAGAATTGATGGTTTTAGTTTATCTGACCAATAATCATAATGAGTTAATCTTCGCATGGAAGCTTCAACTCCGCCAATAATAACAGGCGTTTCGGGATAAAGGTTTTTTAGAATATTTGAATAGACAATTGTTGCATAGTCTGGTCGGAAACCGGATTTTCCTCCGGCAGTATATGCATCATCAGATCGAAGTCTTTTGTTGGCAGTATAATGATTTACCATGGAGTCCATATTGCCTGAAGTAACTCCAAAACACAATCTTGGTTTCCACAATTTTTTAAAATCTCTTAAGTCGTCCTGCCAATTTGGTTGTGGAATCATGGCAACACGAAAACCTTCGTTTTCAATAATTCTTCCAATTACTGCTCCCCCGAAAGAGGGGTGGTCAACATAAGAATCACCCGAAATTATAATAACATCAAGTTCATCCCAGCCTCTTTTTTCTACTTCCTTTTTTGTGGTAGGAAGCCAGTCGGTTATAGGAAGATAATTCATAAGTTTTTTTACAATAAACCCAACTCAAGTTTTGCAGCTTCTGAGATATTTTCTTGCGACCAAGGTGGGTCAAAAACCACTTCAACATGAGCATCATTAATCAACTCAATTCCTTTCACTTTGTCATGAACTTTAGAAGGTAATGTTTCAGCTTCAGGACAATTAGGACTTGTCAAAGTCATTTTTATCCATGCCTCTTTATTTTTATCGATTTTTATTTCATAAATCAATCCTAAATCATAAATATTCACAGATATTTCAGGGTCATAGATAGTTTTAATTATATCAAGAACCACAGTTTCAAGTTCAAGAAATTTTATTTTTTCCTCTTCCATAACACAATTTATCTAAGATTCATATTTTGTTTTAAAAACCAAAGCATATAGTTTCATTTGTTTAATCATTGATATTAGCCCGTTTGAGCGTGTTGGAGAAAGATGCTCCTTTAAACCAATTTTATCAATAAAATCCAATTTTGCATTGATAATAAAATCGGGTGTATGGTCTGACAATGTTTCAATAAGCATACTAATAATTCCCTTAGTAATAATTGTATTACTGTCCGCTGAGAATTTTACTATACCATCTTTATATTCTGCAAATAACCACACTTTTGATTGACATCCTGAAATTAAATATTTGTCAATTTTATGTTCTTCATTCATAGCAGGTAGTGCTTTTCCAATATCAATGATATGGCTATACTTTTCTGTCCATTCTTTGAATTTATCAAATTCTTTAAGAAGATTTTTTACTTTCTCATCGTTATTCATTTTCTTAATTTTCTTAAAATTTTCATTTTCTATATCTTAAAGTAAAATTCGGTTTTCTCATAAAAAACCAAATTGATAATCAAAAATAATATTTTTTTATTCAAACATTTTCTTAACTTTTTTTATTGCCTTAATCAATTCATCAATTTCTTTTTTTGTATTATAAAAAGCAAAAGAAGCTCTTACTGTTCCGGGAATTTTAAATCTGTCGATAATTGGTTGAGTGCAATGATGTCCGGTGCGAACGGCAATTCCAAATTGGTCAATAATTACTCCTGCATCGTAAGGGTGAATATCTCCAATTAGAAAGGAAATGATGCTTGCTTTTTTATCAGCAGTGCCAATAATTCGTAACCCATCAATTTTTAAAAGTTCATTTGTTCCATACTGCAAAAGTTCATTCTCGTAGTTTGCAATATTTTGAATTCCTATATTTTCAATATATTTCAATGCTTTTTCAAAGGCAAGTGCTCCACCGACATTAGGAGTTCCTGCTTCAAATTTAAAAGGCAGTTCATTGAAAGTTGTTTTTTCGAAAGTTACGTCTTTAATCATTTCACCTCCGCCCTGATAAGGAGGCAATTCTTCGAGAAATTTCTCTTTTCCAAACAATACGCCAATTCCCATAGGAGCATAAGCTTTATGTCCGGAAAAGCAATAAAAATCACAATCTAATTCCTGAACATCAACTTTAAGATGTGAAATAGCCTGAGCTCCATCAATTAAAACAGCAACATTATATTCGTGGGCTTTTTTGATTATTTCTTTAACAGGATTGATTGTTCCCAGAGTATTTGAAATATGGTTTACAGCAACAAGTTTTGTTTTTTTGTTTAATAGTTTTTCAAAATCATCAAGTTTGAGTTCGCCTTTTTCATTAATAGGAATTATTTTTAGAGTAGCTTTTTTCTCCTTGCAAATCATTTGCCATGGAACAATATTTGAGTGATGCTCTAATTCCGAAATAATAATTTCGTCTCCTTCTGACAAGAATTTTTTCCCGAAAGACGAAGCAACAAGATTTATTGATTCCGTTGTTCCACGAGTAAAAACAATTTCGTTAGAATTTTTGGCATTAATAAATTTTTGAATATATTTTCGAGATTCTTCGTATGCTGTTGTAGCTTTCTGGCTAAGATAATTAATTCCGCGATGTACGTTACTATTTTGTTTTGAATAATAGTGTGATAAAACATTAATCACTTCCTGTGGTTTTTGAGTGGTAGCTGCATTATCAAAATATATCAAAGGTTTATTATAAACTTCCTGATGAAGTATTGGGAAGTCATTTCTTATTTTATTTATATCGATTTTCATTTGTTTTAAATTTTATATAAATCTAAAATTAATTGGTGCTTGCCATTTGTGATTTTTTAAAATTTATTTATACTTTTATACTTTATAGACTGAACTAACTATATTTTACTTAAATCAATGTCAAAATAAATATGTATGTCATCTTTACAATGAAGAACACATTGGTCGCAAATTGTAAGTTCACCTTTTAATCTTTTAACAACCATTGTGTCAATTCTTTCTCTAAGATTTTTTAATGATATATTATTAACAACTTCAGCAGCAAAAGCATACATTAATAAAATTCTTGCATTTTTTTCACAAATTCCTCTTGATTGGATATAGAACATTGCCTCGGTGTCAAGTTGTCCAACAGTAGCTCCGTGGCTACATTTTACATCATCAGCATATATTTCAAGAAATGGTTTAGTGTTTACTTTTGCTGAATCGGTTAGCAAAATATTTTTATTACTCTGCAAGGCATTGGTTTTTTGAGCATTTCTTCTGACAAGAATATGCCCGTTAAACACAGCACTTGCTTCGTCGTCGATTATTCCTTTAAAAACTTCGTTGCTGAAACAATTTGGTTTAGCATGGTCGATAAAAACATGATTATCAATATGCTGTTTTCTATCCATTAAATATAATCCATAAACATTTGCATTACAATTCTGACCATTTAAGTAAACATGTGAGTTATTACGGATTATTCCACCATTCAAAGCTATAGTGTTTGATGTTAAATTGCTATCTTGGTTTTGGAAAAAATAAGATGTGGTAATAATTGTTGAATTCTCATCTTTATTCTGAAGTTTATAATAATCTAAAGTTGCATTTTCATCAATAAAAAATTCGTTAACGGAGTTAATCAAGCTATCGTTATTAGTTATTGAATCATCACAATGAATCAAAGTAAGTTTGCTGTTTTTTCCGAGGATTATTAAATTCCTGGGTTGTGATAAAATATTTTTTTCAGTATTTATTATGTTTACAATTTGAATAGGTTTTGATACTTCAACACCATCGGGAACATAAATAAATATTCCATCTTGAGCAAAAGCAGTATTCAGTGCATTTAGTCCGTTTTTTTTAATGTCAGCATATTTTCCATAATGCTTTTCAAAAATTTCGGGATATACTTCCATTGCTTTTGCTAAACTTCCAACTATAGTTCCACTTGGCAAAGTTGTTAGTTGAGATTTTTTATAAACATACCATCCATTTAATGTTGTAAACAAATATGTTTCAAAATTGTTAACCTTGCAACGAAATATTTTATCAATATCAACATCATCTTTTTCGGGAGATAAAATACAATCATAATTTTTTAGCAAAGCATTATTAAGATTAGTATTTTTCCATTCTTCAAGTTTTTGGGATGGGAATCCCAGTTTTTCAAAATTTGTTATCGCCGATTTTCGTAATTCCGAAATAACAGGGGAATCATTTTTAGTTAATATTTTTTTGTTCTCATTGAAAAGAGAGAGCATAAAACTTTTTAACGGAATGTCCTGTAAATTCTTTTTCATATCCTTTTTTAATGTTTGAAAATGGCTTATTGCTCTAATTCTTTTTTTATCCAGTTATAACCTTTTTCTTCTAATTCCATTGCTAATTCTTTTCCACCCGATTTCACAATTCTGCCCTCGTATAAAACATGAACAAAATCGGGAATAATATAGTCAAGAAGACGTTGATAGTGAGTAATAAGAACTGTTGCGTTATCTTTGGCTTTTAATTTGTTCACACCATTAGCAACAATTTTTAATGCGTCAATATCCAATCCGGAATCTGTTTCGTCAAGAATTGATAAAGTTGGCTCTAACATAGCCATCTGAAAAATTTCGTTTCTTTTTTTCTCGCCACCGGAAAATCCTTCATTCACCGAACGATTTGTTAAGTCCGATTTAATATCAACAAGTTTTTTCTTTTTTTCCATCATTTCAAGAAATTCAGAAGCTGGTAATGCTTCAAGACCTTTATATTTTCTTTGTTCATCAACTGCTGACCTCAGGAAATTTGTAATTGTAACTCCGGGGATTTCTACAGGATATTGAAAGCCTAAAAAAATTCCTTCTCTTGCTCTATCTACAACAGACATTTCAAAAAGATTCTTTCCTTTATAAATAATTTCACCATCAGTAATATCGTAAATATCCTTGCCTGCAATAACATTTGCCAGAGTGCTTTTTCCTGTTCCGTTAGGTCCCATAATAGCATGAACTTCTCCGGGTTTTACTTCAAGATTTAAACCCTTTATAATTTCTTTTCCTTTAATAGAAACTTTCAAGTTTTTTATAATTAGCATTTTTTTGTTTTTTTCTGATTATTATTAATTCTATCCAACACTTCCTTCCAAACTTATTGAAAGCAGTTTTTTTGCTTCAACAGCAAATTCCATAGGTAGCCTGTTAAGAACTTCTTTTGCATAGCCGTTAACAATTAAACCAATGGCGCTTTCAGTTTCAATTCCTCTTTGGTTACAATAATAAAGCTGCTCTTCAGAAATTTTAGAAGTAGTAGCTTCATGTTCAACAATCGAAGATTTATTATCTGTTCTGATGTATGGAAAAGTATGTGCTCCGCATTTATCTCCTAACAACAAAGAATCGCATTGAGAATAATTTCTTGAACTGACAGCTTTTTTATTTATTCTAACAAGACCTCTGTATGAATTATTACTAAAGCCTGCTGATATTCCTTTTGAAATTATAGTGCTTTTTGTTTTTTCTCCGATATGAATCATTTTGGAACCTGTGTCAGCTTGCTGATGATTATTTGTAACTGCAACGGAATAGAATTCTCCTGTAGAATTTTCGCCCTGCAAAATACAGCTTGGATATTTCCATGTTATTGCTGAGCCAGTTTCTACTTGAGTCCATGAAATTTTTGAATTTATTCCTTTACAAATTCCTCTTTTAGTAACAAAATTATAAATCCCACCTTTTCCATCTTTGTTTCCTGGATACCAATTTTGCACAGTAGAATATTTTACTTCGGCATTGTTCATTGTAACAATTTCAACAATAGCAGCGTGTAATTGATTTTCGTCGCGTTGAGGTGCGGTGCAACCTTCGAGATAACTCACATAACTATTATCATCAGCAACGATAAGTGTTCTTTCAAATTGTCCGGTGTTTTCTGTGTTAATTCTGAAATATGTTGATAATTCAATAGGACATTTTACACCCTTCGGAATATAACAAAAGGAGCCATCGCTGAAAACAGCAGAATTTAAAGCTGCAAAATAATTATCACCGTAAGGAACAACAGAACCCATATATTTTTTTATAAGTTCAGGATGATTCAGAACTGCTTCGCTAAAAGAACAAAAAATAATACCGAGTTTTGAAAGAGTGTCCTGGAAAGTAGTTTTAACCGAAACACTATCGAAAACCGCATCAACAGCAACGCCGGATAATTTCTTTTGTTCATCAAGGGAAATTCCGAGTTTATTAAAAGTATCTAATAATTCGGGGTCAATATCATCAAGAGAATCTAAAGTTACTTTTTTCTTTGGAGCTGCATAATAAATAATATCCTGAAAATCTATAGGTGGAATTTTGAGATGTGCCCAGCTTGGCATTTCCATGGTTTTCCATTTTTCAAATGCTTTTAGTCTAAATTCAAGCATAAATTCAGGCTCATTTTTTTTTGATGAAATAAAACGAATGGTATCTTCATTAAGACCTTTGGTGGCTATTTCCATTTCAATGTCAGTAACAAAACCATACTTATAATCGCCCTGGGTAGCATTGTTAATTATCTTATCGTTTTCTGAATCCTTCATTTATTATTTTGCTGTTAATTGCTTTCAAATAGTTTGCAAAGATAGAAATTAAGCTATTAAGGGGGCTTCTAATAATTCCTTTCTTTCAAGAAACAAATATAATGAATAAGATGTTAGGCACAAATTTTTCTTAATAGCCTAAGCTATTTAGAAAAATTTTAACGAAGCAGATTGTTTATAATATTTGTTCCTATAGGGTTTTTCAGAGTTTTCCATATACTTCTTCAAATTTTCTCACATTATCTCAATAGTGCTTCAAAAATTTTCATCGTCTATGAAAAACTCTGAAAATCTTGATGCGAAGTAATTATTAGAAGTCCCCTTAAATCAATTAAAAAAATTTAGTAAACTCTTTTCTAATTATTTAGAAAAATAATTTCTAAAGAAATATAAAATTAATAATTTATTTATTAAAAATTATTTATTTTTATGAATTAGAAACCCATAAAAATCATTTTTTGGAAGAACAAACATTTTTTAAAAAAGTTTATAAAGTAATTCGACAAATTCCTTACGGCAAAGTTACGAGCTACGGAGCAATAGCAAGTTATTTAGGAACAAAAGGTTCGGCACGAATGGTTGGTTGGGCAATGAATAAATCGTTTACAAGCTCTGAAAATATTCCGGCTCACAGAGTTGTTAACAGAAATGGTATGCTTACCGGAAAACATCATTTCGGTAGCCCAAATATAATGCAACAATTGCTTGAAAGCGAAGGAATAAAAATTGTTGATGATAAAATAGTAGATTTTCAAAAATTTTTCTGGGAGCCAACAACAAAAAATGGTTAATTTTTTTGTATAAGATAATAAACCGAAGTAGTGAAAAAATCTCTGAAAAAAGGAATTGCCATGACGATTCTATTTTGCTCTTTTGGATTTATGTTAAATTTATATTTATAAGTTGGATTAAATAAATAAAAAATGCGTTTTAATAATTTATAATTATTTTGTTTAACAATTTTTTCAAATCTTTTCACAGAAATTCCTGTATCCCAAATATCAAGTAATCCGTCAATTTTGGGTTTGGGCTCTTTAAAAGCTTTCAGAACAGTTTTATATAATTTCCTTGGCAACAAATGAAAATATGGAGTTTTTCGTAGAATATTACTATCACATATTTGCTGGTGTCCTCCAAAAGGCATGCACCAGGGAGGCATAGTAAAAAATATCATTCCCTTTTCATTTAAAAATCCTTTAAAGAAATTTATAACTTTTTCTTGGTCGAAAATATGTTCAATAACATCTTTTAAAATTATCAAATCATATTTGAAAGGAAGTTTATCAGGGTCAATTTCATAAATATCTTTAGCAATAAAATTAATTAATCCATTATCAAGTTCTTTCTGCATAAACTTTCTCGCTGTTACTACTCTGCTTTCACTTATTTCAATTCCAGTGCATCGTAATCCTAAATCTGTGAATGCTTTCAAAACTCCTGCTTCAGCAGAACCAACTTCTAAAATTTTTGGATCATCATCAAAATTTAAAAACTCTTTTACGAATGGAACAACGTAATCTCTTGAATGAAAATATTGAAAGTTAAAGTATCTTTCCTTATCACTATGAAAATCGTAAGCCATATCAATCTTTTTAGAAATGACAAATTTAGGAAATTAAATTAATTTAAGTGTTGATAATTGCTCCGTAAAAACTAACATATTAAATTCTTTTGTATTTTTACATTATGAAGATTATTGAATCACCTCGTGATGGAATGCAGGGAATAAAAAAATTTATTTCGACAGAAAATAAAGCAAAATATATCAATGCATTGATAGAAGTTGGCTTTGATACTATTGATTTCGGGAGCTTAGTTTCTGCAAAAGCAATTCCGCAACTAAGCGATACGACTGAAGTTTTGAAACTTTTAAAGCTTTCAGAAACTAATACTTCCTTAATGGTTTTGGTTGCAAATATTAAAGGTGGAGAAATTGCTTCACAATACGATGAATTTGATTTTTTGTCTTTTCCTTTTTCGATTTCCGAAACTTTTCTAAAAAAAAATATAAACTCTGATTTTGAAAAATCGAAAAAAATAATTGATAAACTTCAAAATATTTGTGAAAAAACAAAAAAACAACTTATTGTTTACCTTGCGATGGGTTTTGGAAATCCTTATGGTGACAAATGGAATTTAGACGTGATTTTTGAGTGGATTAATTTTTTGAAAAATTTGGGATTAAAGATAATTCCTTTGTCTGATATTACTGGCGAAGCCACAAAAGAAAAAATTACTTTAGTTTATTCAAATATAATAAAAGAATTTCCCGAGATTGAATTTGGTTTTCATCTTCATACAAAACCTGATTCATATTTAGAAAAAATTCAAGCTGCCTACGAAAATGGCTGTCGCAGATTTGACACTGTTTTGGGTGGTTTTGGCGGTTGTCCAATGACGGATTATGAATTGTTAGCAAATCTTAATACTTTTGACCTCTTGAATTATTGCAAAAAAAATAATATTCAAAACAGCATTGATTTCAATAAACTAAAATTTGCTGAAGAAATAGCATTAAAAATATTTTAAAATTAATAAAAACATGAACGAAAAAATTATAACACAAAATGATTTAAACAAAAAAGAAACAGCTCGGCTGATAATTGATTTTTTTCACCGCACTATGATGCATCATGCTATGTGGTTTGCAGAAGTTCATCACCAATATGGCAGAGAAAAAGCACTTGAAATCTTAACAACTTCTTATGATAGAAGCTACGAAATACAAATGAAAAGACTTTCAAAAACTTTAGGTTTTGAAATGGATGAAGACATTCCAAAGCCTTTGCTTGATTTACCAGATGAAAAACTTAATGAGCTAAAAGAGAAAGTTGCTGTAAACTGGCTGGCAAATGATGGTGTATGGTTTCAGGCTGTGGAATTCAGCAAAGGAATGTTTGACGCCAAAAGATGTAACGATACTTGTTGGGGATATTTCTCTCCACTTGAAGCTTGGTCAATAAAAAGATTTTTGAAATTACCAGAAAATTCCGGATTGGAAGGATTGAAAAAAGCACTTCAATTCAGATTATATGCCACTGTGAATAAACAAACAATTTGTGATGAAACTGAGAATAGTTTTGTGTTTCAAATGAACGATTGTCGTGTGCAGTCCGCAAGGAAAAGGAGAGGATTAGATGATTATCCCTGCAAGTCCGGTGGATTGGTTGAATATACTACTTTTGTCGAAGCTATCGATTCAAGAATAAAAACAGAATGTATCGGATGTCCTCCTGATAAACATCCTGAAGAATGGTATTGTGCATGGCGATTTTCTATAGAATAATATTTTTTTTTAAGTTTTATGATTTATAATATTTTATAATTTTAATAAAAAAACAAACGATGATTACAAGCAAAATTCTAACAATAAATCCAAATCCCGAAGAAACCAAGATTGCAATTTTTAAAAGCACAAAATTGATTTTCTTAAAAACTATAAAGCATAATTCCAAAGATTTGTCTCAATTTAAAAAATTTTGTGAGCAGGTTGATTTCAGGACAAATCTAATTTTAAAAGAACTTGAAGAAAATGAGATTAAAATAAATCAAATCGAGATAATAGTAGCAAGAGGTGGTTTGGTAAAACCTCTGAAATCGGGAGTTTATGATGTGAACGAAAAAATGATAGAAGATTTGAAAAATAGTCCTATTGGTCAGCATGCAAGTAATCTTGGAGGATTAATTGCTGATGATATTGCAAAACATATTCCCGGAGCAAAAGCATATATCGCCGACCCTGTAGTTGTTGATGAACTCAATGAAGTTGCAAGAATTTCAGGACATCCCCTTTTTGAAAGAAAATCGATATTTCATGCTCTCAATCAAAAATCTGTTGCTAGAAAATTTGCTAAATCAATAAATAAAAAATACGAAGAACTTCGGCTTATTGTTGCTCACATTGAAAGTGGTATTTCTGTTGGCGCTCACAAAAACGGACGTGTGATTGATGTAAATCAGACATTGGATGGTGAAGGTCCTTTTTCATTTGAAAGGACAGGAACATTGCCCGTAGGTGATTTGCTCAGGATGTGTTCCAGTAGAAAATATTCAAAAGATGAAATTAATGAAATGATTACCGCAAAAGGAGGTTTATTCGCTTATCTTGGCGTTAGAAATTTAACAGAATTAGAAGCTATGGTTGATAATGGTAGCGAAAAAGCAAACTTTATTTCCTTTGCTATGGCTTATCAGCTTGCTAAAGAAATCGGAAGCATGTACACTGTTTTGGAAGGAGATGTTGATGGAATAATATTTTCCGGAGAAATTTTCCACTGGAAAAAATTTGCTAATTATGTTTCCGACAGAGTTGATAAAATTGCTCCTATTGCCATTTATCCTAACGAAGATGAAATGGAAGCCTTAGCCATGAATGGCTTGATGTTGTTGAAAGGAGAAGTTGAAGTAATGAAGTATGAGGGATAATATTTCAATGTCATTATCAAAAGAGCAAACAACAGAAATGTTTGATAACATTGCCGGAAAGTATGATTTCTTAAATCATTTTCTTTCGCTAAACATTGATAAAATATGGCGACGAAAAGCTATAGAAATATTAAAAAAATATCAGCCCAAAAAAATTATTGATGTTGCAACAGGAACTGCTGATTTTGCTATAGAATCAGCAAAATTAAATCCCAAAGAAATTATTGGAATTGACATTTCGGATGAAATGCTCAGGATAGGAAAAGAAAAAATAAAAAGACGAAAACTTGAAAATGTAATTTCTTTGGCAAAAGGTGATTCAGAAAATTTACAATGGTAGTGTCCACATTAGTGTGTCTATTGCATGTAAAAAGTTTTCAATAAATTAACAAGTATTTTTCATTTTCATTACTGATTATTTAGCAATCTGGGTTCAAATTTAAAATTATAAATTGGATA
>Ga0307990_1001362_pt1 | contig 20763 bp, 19 predicted proteins | sample EllFjometagen129_FD_203168 | JGI IMG/M metagenome (GOLD analysis project Ga0307990, IMG submission 203168) | Marine microbial communities from Ellis Fjord, Antarctic Ocean - #129 | ecosystem: Environmental > Aquatic > Marine > Unclassified | place: Southern Ocean | collected 2014-10-08
TTTCTTGAATGACATTTCGGACACTTTTTTATTCATTTTTATCTGTAAAAATAAAAAACATACTTTAACTTTCTTTATAACAATACATAAACCCCTATTTTAGCAACCATTTTATTTCAATTAAACCGTGAATCATATTAAATTTTTCAAACTAAATATTTTCCTTCTTTTCATTTTACAATAAAATATTATCTTTGAAGTTAATTATTCTTTGAAAGAAAAATCCTGCGATTCAATGAAGCTATCCATTATCATAGTCAATTACAATGTAGAACATTTTCTTGAACAATGTTTGCAATCCGTTCGCAAAGCATGTTCGGGTCTTGAGGCTGAAATATTTGTCGTTGATAATAATTCTGTTGACGGTTCGGTTAAAATGGTCAAAGAGAAATTTCCCGAAGTAAATCTTATTGAAAACAGAAAAAATACAGGATTTTCAAAAGCTAACAATCAGGCAATAAATATTTGTAAAGGTGAATATGTTTTACTTTTAAACCCTGACACAGTTGTTGAAGATGACACTTTCATAAAAATAACATCTTTTATGGACGAGCATCAGGAAGCCGGAGGATTGGGAGTTAAGATGCTTGATGGAAAAGGCAAGTTTTTACCTGAATCAAAACGTGGCCTCCCCACCCCTTCTGCAGCTTTCTTTAAAATTTTCGGGCTGGCAAAATTATTCCCAAAATCTAAAATCTTCGGCAAATATCATCTTGGATTTTTAGATAAAAACAAAATTCACGAAATAGAAATTCTCTCAGGTGCTTTTATGTTAGTCCGAAAAACAGCAATTGAAAAAACCGGTTTACTTGACGAATCATTTTTTATGTATGGCGAAGACATTGACTTATCTTACAGAATAATTGAAGCAGGATATAAAAATTATTATTACCCCGAAACTCGAATCATTCATTATAAAGGCGAAAGCACAAAAAAAGGCAGTGCCAATTATGTTTTTATGTTTTATAATGCTATGATAATTTTTGCCCGCAAACACTTTTCGCAAAAAAATGCAAGGATGCTTTCATCACTCATTAAATTTGCTATTTATTTTCGTGCTTTTTTCGCACTTCTGTTTCGCTTTTGTAACAAAATATTTTATCCTTTGATAGATGCTGCAATTCTGTTTACAGGAATTTATTTTATAAAAAATTATTGGGAACAAAGTGTGAAATTCATTGAAGGCGGCCATTATCCACATGAGTTCGTAAGCATTGCTCTGCCTGCTTATATTATTGTCTGGCTTATATCAATTTTTCTAAGTGGCGGATATGACAAACCATATAAAATTTCAAAACTAATTCAAGGAACAATAATCGGCTCTGTGATTATTTTACTGGTTTATTCTTTGCTCCCCGAATCGATGCGTTTTTCAAGAGCTATTATTATTCTCGGCTCATTCTGGGCATTGATTGCATTGACCGGATGGCGTTCATTACTTAATCTTTTTAACATAAAAACATTTCGAATTACATCTAACAAAAACAAACGATTTATTATTGTTGGTGATAAAGCCGAAGCTGACCGTGTTTATGAAATTCTGAGAAAATCCTATGTGAATACAGGATTTATAGGACTTGTAAGTACAGAAGAAACCAATGATGATAACTTTACAGGAAACATAAACCAACTCGGTGAAATCATTGAAATATACAAAATTGACGAAGTAATTTTTTGCACTAAAAATATTTCTGCTAATATAATAATTGATAAAATGTCGGAATTACAAGAAACGGAAGTAAATTTCAAAACTGCTCCTGAAGAAGGCTCTTTTCTGATTGGAAGTAATTCTATCAACACCTCAGGTGAGTTATATATCGTTGATATAAATTCAATCGGAAAAACAGTTAACAAACGAAATAAAAGAACTCTGGACTTTATCTCTTGCTTGTTTTTCTTGGCATTATTTCCTATTCTTATGTTTATTGTGAAAAAACCTTTGAATTTTATTAAAAATATTTTCACGGTTTTAATAGGAAAAAAATCATGGGTTGGCTATATATTTCTTGATGATAATAAAACCGGAAAATTACCTATAATAAAAAAAGATATTCTCTCGCCTGCCGATGCTTTTAAAAACAGAAATCTCAATCCCGAAACAAAACGAAAACTGAATTTACTCTATGCCCGCGATTACAAATTAAACAATGATATTAATATTATTTTAAAGGGATTTAGAGAGTTAGGGAGGTAGTTTTGTTAATGGATTATTAGGTGTAATCTCTAAGGATTTTCATTATTATACTAAAAATTGTTAAATTGTTAAATTGCTAATTATTCATCTTGTTTTATCTCTGAATGCTCACATTAATCTAATTTATTTCTAAAATTTTATTCAACATCAATTGTTGATAACTAATAAAATTAATAAAAAACCATTATTTCATTTTATATAAATTAGCAACAATAAAATTAATGTCATCACCTTATGTTTTTTAAGCAAAAACAAATATTTTATTCAATAATTATTATATTAATATTACTTTGTTTCAAAGATAGTTACGCTCAAATTATAAGTAAAAATCTTGGACCTGATTTGAAGTTTGCAAAATATTGCATAATGTTCAAAAACTATAATGAGGGGCTTGCCGAATATTTAAAATTGATTGAAGAAGATAGTTTAAATGTTACTTACAGATATCATATTGGCATCTGTCATATGAATCTTAATGAAGATAAATCAAGAGCTATCCCCTATTTTGAATGGGTCGTTAAGCAAAAAGATTATGATATAAATGTATGGTATGATTTAGGAAAGGCTTATTCCTTAGTTTATCGTTTTGACGATGCATTAAAAGCTTTTGAAAAATACAAATCACTATCTAATGATAAAGATAAAAAAGATGTTCCTGTTGACAGAATGATTGAAATGTGTAACAATGCAAAAGAAGCTGTTAAACAACCTGTTAATGTTTCCTTTGAAAATTTAGGTGACAAAATTAATTCAAAATATCCTGATTATAATCCATACATTCCTCAGGACGAATCTATATTGATTTTTACATCTCAAAGGCGTGGTAACATAGGAAATTATGTAAACCTTGACGGATACATTACAGCAGACCTTTATAACTCATATTTCAAATCCGGAAAATGGAAAAAAGTTAGAAGATTTACTCCCAAAATAAATACAGCTCTTGTCGAAGAAATTGTTGGAATGTCAGCAGATGGAAGTTGTTTGTTTTTATATTTCGATAATTTCATAGGTGAAAACGATATTTATATTTCTTATAAAAGAGGAAAAGGATATTTACAAGCTCTGAATGCAGGAATAAATGTTAATACAAATGCTCATGAATATTCAGCAGCAATAACTCCTGATAGAAATATACTTTTTTTTGTAAGTGACAGACATTATGGAATTGGTGGGAAAGACATATATATGTCAAAAAGATTACCCACAGGACAATGGGGACCTGCTGAGAATATTGGAAATACTATAAACACAATTTATGATGAAGATTTTCCTTATCTCGCACCTGATGGAAAAACATTATATTTTTGTTCTGTTGGACATAACAGCATGGGCGGTTCAGATATTTTTAAAACTACCTGGGACAGGACAAACAATACCTGGTCAACACCGGTAAATCTCGGATATCCTATCAACACTCCCGATGATAACAAAACAATATGCTTTACCCAATCAGATAGATATGCCTATATTTCTGCTCTTAGAAAAGAAGGAGTTGGAAACCTTGACATCTACCGTGTGATTTTCAATGATATTGAACCACAATACACTGTTCTTAAAGGCGGAATTTTTAATAATGACTCTATAAATATTGTGGATATTCAAAAAATAAATTTTCATAAAGCTGATAGTTTAAACACAATTTTATATGCTAAAACAGCAAAATTTTTCGCTAGAAAAGATAGTGTTTCAGGAAATAAAATTTTGGAAGATGTTATTGACATTGAAAGAGATTTAAAAGCTAAGATTACGGTTATCAACAAGAGAAACGATAAAATTTTTGGCAATTATCTTTCAAACAAAATTACAGGGAAATACACTATTATTTTACCACCCGGAGATTATAAAATTATTTTTTATGTTGACGGCTATAATGAATATATAATTGAAAATTTTCACATTATCGATAGAGATAACAGGGAAACTTCTATAATTAAGCAAATTCTGCTTGAATCTGTTTATAAAGAAAATACTATCATAGAATAATAATTATGGAATTAAATCTTACTCAACCTTTAGCTTTTTTCGACCTTGAAACAACAGGCATTAAAGTAGCAACAGATAGAATTGTTGAAATATCTATCTATAAAGTTTATCCTGACGGGACAACTGAAACAAAATCTGATAGAATAAATCCAACAGTACCTATTCCTTCCGAAGTTTCGGAAATTCATGGCATTTATGATGAAGATATTAAAGACTGCCCTACTTTTAAAGATGTTGCAAATTCCTATACACAATTTCTGAAGAATTGTGACCTTGCTGGATATAATTCAAATAGATTTGATATCCCGCTTTTAGTTGAAGAATTTCTTAGAGCAGGAATTGATTTTGAAATAAAAGGACGAAAATTTATTGATGTGCAGAATATCTTTCATAAAATGGAACAACGCACTCTTATTGCTGCCTTCAAATTTTATTGTGGAAAAGAACTAATTAATGCTCATAGTGCTAATGCGGACACCATGGCGACTTATGAGATATTTAAAGCCCAACTCGACAAGTATAAAGATGTTCAATTTAAGGACAGGAAAGGAAATGTCTCCACTCCTATTGTTAACAATATGCAAGCATTGCATGAATTTTCTACTGTTAATAAAAATGCCGACCTGATTGGACATATAATCCTTAACGATAAAAATATTGAAATCTTTAACTTTGGCAAACATAAAGGAAAATCTGTTTCTGAAGTTTTCAGAAAAGAACCATCATACTACAATTGGATGATGAAAGCTGAGTTTCCACTTTCTACAAAGAAAGTTCTTTCTGCAATTAAATTAAGAGATTTTAATAAAGGGGCGAATATTTTTAGTTAGAATCATATAAATCTTATTCTTATAATGAAAATAATTTGTATTGGCAGAAATTATTTATGCCACGTTAAAGAATTTAATAGCTCAATTCCAAAAGAACCAGTATTTTTCATGAAGCCCGAATCGGCACTTCTTATAAAAAACAAACCATTTTTTCTTCCTGATTTTTCCAATGAAATTCATTATGAAGTTGAGTTGGTTATTAAAATCATGAAAGTAGGAAGAAATATTCAGGAAAAATTTTCCAACACTTATTATAATGAAATTGGTGTAGGCATTGATTTTACAGCTCGCGACATTCAAGCTAATTGTATTAAAAAAGGTCTCCCTTGGGAAATTGCTAAAGCTTTTGACTATTCTGCTCCTATCGGAAAATTTGTTTCTAAAAGCAATTTTCCAAACATAAATGACATTAATTTCAAATTGTTAAAAAACAATGAGATAGTTCAAAACGGAAACTCATCAAACATGATTTTTTCTTTTGACAAAATAATAGAATATGTTTCAAAATTCCTTACATTAAAAATCGGGGACTTAATATTTACGGGAACACCCGCCGGTGTTGGCTCTGTTAAAATTGGTGACAAACTTGAAGCATATATCGAAGATAAAAATCTTTTATCTTGTAAGGTGAAATAATTGTCATTTCAACACAATTTTATCAATAATATTTTCACCCAACTCTTTATTTAATATTTCAATAATTTTTGTTTTATTCATTGACAATTCCTGACGTAAAGCTGCAGAGTCTAAGCTAATATGTAAAACATTTTTTTTAAGCTTAATATCGTTTGTATGTTTTGCAATCATTTTACCTAAAATCTTCTCCCATGATTCAATCAAACGAGTTTCTCTTAATTTTCCATTAAGTTTATATTCGTTCAACAATTCCTTAATTATTTCTCCAAGAAATTTATCATTTGATTTATTCTCTGTATTATTTTCCATGCTGTTTTAGTCATTTGAATCTTCTACCATTCCATCAAAAATTTCAAATATTTCAAATTTTGTTTCTATGTCTTTAAATATCTGAATTATTCTTTCTTTTGATGTGTCAGTAATAAAAATTTGCCCGAAGTTGTTATCACTAACTAATTTCATGATTTGCTGAATTCGTAGAATATCTAATTTATCGAAAATGTCATCAAGTAATAAAATTGGTTTGATTTTTTTCACTTTCTTGATATAATCAAATTGAGCTAATTTTAGAGCAACAAGATAAGATTTTTGCTGTCCTTGTGAACCGAATTTCTTTAAAGGAAAATCATTTATTTTAAATATAAAATCATCTTTATGAATACCAGTTGAAGTGTATTTCAACATTCTATCCCTTTCGATTGATTCTTTAAGTAACAAGTCAAAACTCTTTGTTTCTAAATGTGATTCGTAAACAACGTTAACAGATTCTTTCTTTAGAGTAATGAAATCATAATATTCTTGAAAAATTGAAGCAAAATCTTTTAAGAACTGTTTTCTTTTTTCAAAAATTCTACTTCCAAGATTTATTAATTGTTCATCCCATATTTCTAATGAATCTTTATCAAAATAATGATTCTCGGCAAAATTCTTTAATAAAGAATTTCTTTGGGAAACTGCTTTATTATAATTCAATAAATTATCAAGATATATTTTATCAAACTGAGAAATAACACCGTCAAAATATTTTCTTCTTTCTTCGCTTCCGTTGTTAATTAAATTATTGTCCAAAGGTGTTATTATTACCAAAGGAAAATGCCCAATATGGTCGGCAAAGCGTTCATAATCCTTTTTATTAATCTTGAACTGCTTTCTTTGATTTCGCTTCTGAACGCAATGGATAGAATTACTGGAAGTATTATCTTTCTTATACAATCCCTGAATTGTGAAGAAATTCTCAGAATGTAAGATGTTTTGAGAATCAACAGAATTAAAATAACTTTTACAAAAAGATAAATAGTAAATTGCATCAAGTAGATTTGTTTTACCTGCACCGTTATTCCCAACAAAACAATTTACCTTCTCCGAAAATATCAATTCCGTTTCTCGGTAGTTTTTAAAATTTATTAATGATAATTTTTGAAGAAACATAGCAATTAGAATAATTTGCTAAAATTAAAAAAAGTCCACCAATTTATGATGAACTTTTTTTATTACTTATTAAAAACACTTGCAAATTTGATAAAAGTGCTTTGATAAAGGATGCTACCATTCGTTGAAAGCTCCTTTGCTGCACCACACTTTGGGGGATTTTTTATAAGCTTTATAAGCTTTTTTATAAGAATTTTCGTATGATTTTTTATAATCAATTTTTGAACATGAAGTTACGCTGGAAGTTGAACAACTAACAAATGAAATTGTTGCTATTGAAATTGCTATTAGAAATATAACTTTTTTCATAATTGTTTTTTTTAGATTCGATTATCTTATTTCAACTATTACGCCAAATGCCAAAAACTTATTAATACGCTGTTTTGTATATTTTTACAAAAATGCCAAAAATTAAAATCTTTCTCAAAATGAGAACTATCTATTCATTTTGGTAAAACAAATAAAGGATATTATAGAATAATTAAATCACATGAATGATTATTAGGAAATCATTTTAAATTCTGAAATTGAAATTGGAAAGAAGGATAAAATCTTTTCATTATGTAGGTTTTTTTCTGTAATATTAATGTAAATTTAATGTTACTAATAAATCGGATTAAAGTCTTAATAAATAATTATATGCCACAGATTCACAGATAAAAAAACAGTTATAAAAATAATTTCACAGATTGTCTTACAAATAATAAAGAAATTTTTATTATTTGTAAGGCAGAGATAATTACACAATCATTTTATTTTAAGTTGATTTTATGTAAAAAATATCTTGATTTATTAGATTAAAATAATTTGCATTTAAAAACCTGATAATCTGTGGCTTTATTTATTTATTACTGAATAATTACAATTTTATAAATGTTTTTTTCAATCATTTATTTAAATTTTATAATTATTTCATAAAAAAACATATTTTTGCAAAATCAAATTTTATATTATGGCAAAAAAGAAAGATCAAACAGAAGACAGAATAGTTGCGGTAGAAGAAGCTTTAAGTAAAACCGAACAATTTATCGAAAGCAAAAAAAACCTTCTAAGCTACATTGTTTTAGGAATTGTTATACTCGTAGCAGCCTATTTGGGGTACACAAAATTTATTCTAGCTCCTAAAGAAATTGATGCACAATCTCAAATGTTTGTTGCTGAGCAATATTTTGAAAAAGATTCTTTGGAACTTGCTATCTATGGAGATGGCAATTATTTGGGTTTTATCGACATCATTAGTGAATATAGAATAACAAAATCAGCTAATCTGGCAAAATACTATCTGGGTATTTGTTATTTAAAACAAGGCGATTTTGATAATGCTATAAAATATCTGAAAAAATACAAATCTAAGGACAAAATGGTAGCACCAATGGCAAAAGGAGCTATCGGTGATGCATACATGGAACTTAATGAAACTGATAAAGCTCTGGAATATTATCTCAAAGCTGCTGAATTGAACGACAACGAACTAACCAGCCCTTTGTTTCTTATGAAAGCTGGCTGGACCTACGAAATATTAAACGATTTTGAAGAAGCTGCTAATGTTTATGAAAAAATTAAACAAGAATTTCCAAGAAGTTTTGAAGCAAGAGATATTGACAAATATATTGCCAGAGCAAAAGGTGGAATCAAATAGTTGATTCAAAGAAACTAATCCTTTCAATTTATTTCTTCTTATTATTTTTTACACAATTTTTCTATTTGTACTTATTTGTAGATTTTATTTTTAAATTTGCTAATACAATATTTAATATTTTTAATAATTAATTATTAATAAAATGGCAACACATTTAAAAAATCTCTCTGAATATGATTCTGAAAAACTTCCATCTACAAAAGATATGAGTTTTGGCATTGTCGTTTCCGAGTGGAATACTGAAATCACTCATGCATTAGCTGAAGGAGCTATTAAAACATTGAAAGAAAACGGAGTTGATGAATCTGACATTATTTTAAAACATGTCCCTGGAAGCTTTGAATTACCTTTAGGAGCAGATTTTCTTATTGAATACACTTTTGTTGATGCTGTTATTTGTCTTGGCTGTGTTATTCAGGGAGAGACCCGTCATTTTGAATTTATATGTAATGCTGTTGCCAACGGTATTTCAAAAGTAAGTTTAGATTCTTCGATACCTGTTATTTTTGGAGTTTTAACAACTGACACTCTTCAACAAGCTAAAGATCGTTCAGGTGGAAAACATGGCAACAAAGGCGTTGAAGCAGCCATAACAGCTATTAAAATGGTGAATCTCGAAAATGAACTTATTGATGAATGTGATGATTTAGATTTGGATTTTGACGATATCGATAATTAAAGATTTAGTTCTACTGTTATTTTAGTGGAAGTAAAAATATTCTAATTTCAATAAATTCCAAATAGCAAAAAACAAATAGCAAATAAAACCCAAATTCCAATGTGTAGAAACTCAAACAACAAAAATGCTCAATTAACACAATACCTTAATATTTACATATCTGTTTTTAATATGTAGATAGTTTTGGAAATTGATTATTGATAAATTGAAAATTATTTGTCTTTTGGAATTTGTATTTTGTGATTTTTACTAAATTCGCAGTAGCACCAAAGATTTTTATATCAATTTATTTAACTACGCAATTTTTTAAATTGTTATATCTTTACAAAAAATTAAAAGATGAACAGTAAGTATCGAATAATTTTTATGGGCACACCTGCCTTTGCTGTTCCTTCCCTCGAAATTTTAGTTAAAAATAATTATAATGTTGTTGCAGTTATTACTGCTCCTGACAAGCCAGCAGGCAGAGGAAAAATCATTTCACAATCGGAAGTAAAAAAATATTCTCTTGAAAAAGGTTTAAACATTTTGCAACCTACTAATTTAAAGGACCAAAATTTCATAAAAGATTTAGAACTCCTTAAAGCCGATTTGCAAGTTGTTGTTGCTTTTCGAATGCTTCCTGAAATTGTTTGGAATATGCCCAAACATGGTACAATTAATCTTCATGCTTCACTCCTACCACAATATCGTGGTGCCGCTCCAATAAATTGGGCTATTATAAATGGTGAAAAACAAAGTGGTGTTACAACATTTTTTATAAATAATAAAATTGATGAAGGAAATATTATTTTTACTAAAATAGTTGAAATTGAAGAAAACGAAACTGCCGGAGAACTCCATGACAAATTAATGAATATCGGTCCAACATTATTGCTAAAAACCGTAGAAAACATCCAACAAAACAAAGTAAAAATAAGCATTCAATCTGTAAAAGATAATAGCATAAAACTTGCTCCAAAAATTTGCAAAGATATGTGCAGAGTAAATTGGAATGATAATATTGATAATATTCATAATTTTATTAGAGGATTAAGTCCTTACCCTGCCGCCTTCACAAATTTGATTTCTCCTGATGGAAATATTTTCTATGTTAAAATTTTTAAATCAACAAAAGAAAAAACAAAAAACAAAGAAAATATTGGCAAAATCTTTACAAACGAAAAAAATCAACTTAAGATTTCTGCTAAAGATGGACTAATAAATATATTAGAAATTCAACAATCTTGTAAGAAAAAGATGAAAATTGATGAGTTTCTACGTGGCGTTGAAATTAATAATAGCTGGAAAACACAGCAATAAATCAATAAAATTGTTCTCTTTATCAGTAATAATAGGCGTTTCAGCCCTGAGTTATTAACAAAACATGTGAATTTATTAACAAAATCAACTATTTTAGTAAATAAAATTTGGTTTTACCTATAAATAATTTTACTTTTGTTTTATATATAAATTATTTTTAATTAAAAAATTTTACAAAATGAACAAAGCTGAATTAATTAACGCAATGGCAGAAAATGCCGATTTGACAAAAGCTGATGCTAAAAAAGCATTAGAAGGTTTCATTGGTGCAACTTCAAACGCTCTAAAAAAAGGTGAAAGAGTAGCATTAGTTGGCTTCGGTTCTTTCTCAGTTTCCAAAAGATCTGCAAGAAAAGGTCGTAATCCTCAAACAGGAAAAGAAATTCAAATTGCTGCTAAAAAAGTTGTAAAATTTAAAGCAGGTAATGATTTAACAGAAAAGGTTAAATAATTTTTCCTTTTTGTAAAAAAAACTCCGGTTGAATAATCGGAGTTTTTTTTTATGAAATTTATTCTTAATTTTCTGATGTTTTATTGATAGTTTTATTACATTTCTTGAATCTATTTTTTAAATAATGCAAAAGTCATTTAATAATATTGATACAAAGAATCAACTCATTGCTTATCTTTCAGAGTTTGTTAGCGAAAATAAAAAGGAAAAGATAAATGAAATAGTAAAGCATCGTACTCGCCATATTACTGTTGTTCTCGAAGATATTTTCCAAACACAAAATGCCAGCGCAGTTTTAAGAAGTTGCGATTGTTTTGGAATTCAGGATGTTCATATCATTGAAAATCGAAATAAATATAATGTAAATCCTGATGTTGCTCTTGGCTCATCAAAATGGTTAGACCTTATAAAATATAACAAAAAAGAAAATAATACTGAAGATTGTTTGCTTGAATTGAAAAGAAAAGGATACAAGATAATTGCAACTTCACCAAATAAAAACGATTGTTTGATAGACGAATTAAATATTCAAGAAAAATTTGCTCTTGTTTTCGGCACAGAACTTAATGGTTTATCTGACATTGCTTTTAAACATGCTGATGGTTTTATAAAAATTCCTATGCATGGATTTACTGAAAGTTTTAATATCTCTGTTTCTGTTGCCATGTGTTTGCATTATCTTTCAGAGAAGCTCAGAAAATCTGAAATTCTTTGGCAACTATCAGATGAAGAAATAATTGACATAAAAATTAATTGCTTAAAAAATGCGATAAAAAAAGTTGAGTTATTGGAAAAGGATTTTTATAAGAATTTGAAAAATAAATAGTGAAATTATTTTATTAAATTTATCATTTTATAAATTTCAAAATCTATGGGACAATCATTATCAAAAATTTATGTGCATTTAATATTCGGAACCAAGAATCATCTCCCTTTAATCAAAGAAGATTTCGAGAAAAGACTTTGGTCATATTTGGCAGGAGCTTTTAAGAAATATGACAGCCCTGCAATAATTATTAATGGTGTTTCCAACCATGTTCATATACTTTTTGTTCTTTCAAAAAATATTGCATTAGCAAAATTAATCGAAGAAGTTAAAAAGCAATCTTCAAAATGGGCAAAGGAAGCAGGTGAAAATAATAAAAAATTTACCTGGCAAATTGGTTATGCTGCATTTTCAATAAGCAGTTCAAAAGTTGATGTAGTAAAAGAATATATCGAAAAGCAAAAAGAACACCATAAAAAGAAAACTTTTAAAGAAGAAGTTGAAGAGTTTTTTGAACAATACGATGTTATTGCATATAAAGAAAAATATTTCTGGACATGAATTCTCTCACTCTTTCAGAGTGTTTTTTTGTCGTATCATCTATTCTTGGGGCTTCACCCCAAGCTAATATGTCAAAGACTTTCAGTCTTATTTAAAATACAAAAAACGAACAACCTGAAAAACTAAAATTATTTAGCTTGAAACAACTTCCCTGGCTAATCAGTCAAAAATTTTCAGTCTTATTTTAAATTAAAAAATAACAACCTGAAAAGGTGATACAACATAGCTTGAAACAACTTCCTTAATTAATCAGTCAAAAACTTGTAGTCTTATTTTAAATTATAAAACACAGCCTGAAAGGCTGATATAACATAGCTTGGGACAACGTCCCAAGTTAAAAATGCACCACCCCCACTTCAGCCTGAAGGGCTGAGAGAAAAGAAGATTTTGCTTTGTAAATTAATTCTATTTTAATAAAACTCAAATATTAATTCTCTCACTCTTTCAGAGTGTTATTTTTGTCACATCATCTATTCTTGGGGCTTTGCCCCAAGCTAATATGTCAAAGACTTTCAGTCTTTTTTAAAATTAAATAGAACAACCTGAAAGGCTGACACAACTTAGCTTGGAACAACGTCCCAAGTTGAAAAAGCACAAACTAATTTCAGACTGAAAGGCTGAGAGAAAAGAAAAATATTAACTAAAAAAAATCAAAATAAAATAACTTTTAAAATTATATAAATCATTCTACCAAAATCTTCATCAAATTATCTTCTGAAATTATTGGAATTCCAAGTTTATTTGCTTTTTCAAGTTTCGAAGGTCCCATATTTTCTCCGGCAAGCACAAAATCTGTTTTCGATGAAATTGAACTTACATTTTTTCCACCATTATCTATTATTATTTGTTTTATTTCATCACGAGAAATACTGAAAATACCACTAACAACAAAGTTTTTATTTATTAATTTATCAGTTTTGATATTAGAGTTATCATTGATTATTTCAAACTGCAATCCTGCATTTTTTAGCAATTCAAAGATTTTCAAGTTTCTTTCATCATTAAAATATTGAACGATACTTTCGGCAATTTTTTCTCCAATTTCTTCAACTTCTTTTAGTGCTTCAAAATCAGCTTTGATGATTGCTTCAATGTTTTCAAAATGTTTCGCAAGTGTTTTAGCAACAGTTTCGCCAACATATCTTATTCCAAGTGCATACAACACTCTTTCAAAAGGAACATTCTTAGACTCTTCAATTGCATTAAGAATATTTTCAACAGTTTTCTCTTTAAACTTAACAATCCTGCTTTTCCCTGTATCTTCATTAATATATTCTCTTTCCAATCCAAACAAATCATCATAGGATAAACTATATAAATCCGCAATATTATTTATAAGTCCATTATCATAAATAATTTCAATTTTCCCTTCTCCCAAACTATCAATATTCATAGCTTTTCTTGATATAAAATGTTCGATTTTTCCTTTAATTTGTGGAGGGCATTCAATTTCATTAGGGCAATAATGATTTACTTCACCTTCTTTTCTAATAAGTTTTGTTCCACATTCGGGACAGTTCTCAATAAATTTAACGATTTCTGAATTCTCTTTTCTTTTTTCTAAATCAACTGCAATAATTTTTGGAATTATCTCTCCACCTTTTTCAACAAAAACCACATCCCCTACCCTGACGTCAAGATTTTTTATAATATCAGCATTGTGTAAAGTTGCTCTTTTCACTGTTGTTCCTGCCAATTGAACAGCTTCAAGATTTGCTACGGGAGTAATTGCGCCGGTTCTTCCAACCTGATAACTTATTGACAATAATTTTGTAGCAATTCTATCGGCTTTAAATTTATATGCAATTGCCCAGCGTGGTGATTTTGCTGTTGATGCAAGCTGCTTTTGTTGTTCAAAGGAATTTACTTTTATAACAATTCCATCAATTATGTAAGGAAGAATATTTCTGTTTTTATCCCATTCTTTTATAAAATTAAAAACTTCATCAATATTTCTGCATTTCGCAATATATTGTGAAACTTTCAATCCCCAATCTTTTGCTTTATTAAGATTTTTATAATGAGTATTAAAAGGAAGATTGTCTCCCAGAAGATAATACAAATAACAATCTAAAGGTCTTTTAGCCACTTCTTTTGAATCTAACATCTTCAAACTTCCCGATGCAGAATTTCTTGGATTAGCAAACGCAGTTTCTCCAGCAATTTCTCGTTCTTCATTTAATTTTATAAAACCTTCAAGTGGGAATAAAATTTCACCACGAATTTCAAATTCATCAGGAAAATCATTTCCGCTTAACTTTATTGGAATGCTTTTAATTGTTTTAACATTAGCAGTTACATCATCACCTTTCACTCCGTCACCACGCGTTACTGCGTGAGATAATCTTCCGTTTATATATGTCAAGCCAATTGCAACTCCATCATATTTCAATTCACAAACATATTCATAATCGTTACCAATCTGCTTTTTCACTCTTTGGTCAAAATCCAAAAGTTCGGCTTCAGAGTATGTGTTTCCCAGCGAAAGCATTGGATATTTATGTACAACATTATTAAATTTCTTTGTTATTTCTCCACCTACTCTTTGAGTTGGGGAATCGGGGTCGAAAAATTCAGGATGTTCTGCTTCAAGTTTTACAAGTTTTTCAAGAAGCATATCAAAATCATAATCACTAATTTCGGGTTGAGAAAGAACATAATAATTGTGATTATGCTCATTTATTTCTCTTCTTAACTTCTCTATGAGTTCTTTTACTTCTTTTTTTATCATTGGTCTTTCGAAAATATATTTTTTAAAAAAATAATTACAAATATACGAGTTTTACAACAATTTATTTACAGAAATCATAATTTCGGGCGAATCATTATTTGGTGAATTTACCAGCTTAGATACTTCAAAATATTTCATCAATTCCGATGGATATGGATTCAATAATTTTAAGGCATCATTAACAGCAATTTTACTTATCCATTTTCTTTCATCTTCAGGATTTAAAATTACAGGCATACGATGATGAATATCCTGCATAAGTTCATTTGCTTCTGTTGTGATAATGGAAAAAGATTTTATTGTTTCTCCTTCAGAATTTTTCCAAACATCCCAAATCCCAGCCATAGCAAAAGGAGAATCATCAGAAAGTGTTATTCTGTATGGAACTTTCTCTTTTCCAAGTTTTCGCCATTCATAAAATCCATCACTCAAAACAAGACATCTTTTTTGTTTCAGCGAATTTTTAAATGAAGGCTTTTCTGCAATTGTTTCAGCTCTGGCATTTATTAATTTATTTCCAATTGATTTATCCTTTGCCCAAAAAGGAATTAATCCCCACTTGAAAAAACTCAAATTATCAGGTGCTTCATTTGAGATTACCGCAAGATTTTGAGATGGAGCACAATTATATCTTTGTTTATAAATTGAATTAATAACGCTTATATTAAAACGGTCTTCAATAATTTTATCTGAAGGTGAAAACGAAAATCTTCCACACATAACTTAAATTTTATAATTTAAATTTATTATTAGATTTTAATTCTGTCATTTACTTCGTGTCATTTGCTTCGCTGTCATTATGTTTTTAATGACAATTGAATGAAAAGCAAATAACCATTAATAATAGACAAATTAAATAATTCATACAAAACATACAAATAATAAGAGAAATCTTAATTTCAGATTTTAATCTCCAAAATATCATTCCAATTCGTGGTATAACAAGGCGACAATTGTTCTTGTTTCATTTTCCACTTTCTGTCCAATCCCTGAACAGCAAATTTAACTTTATTTCTACCCATCAAATCATTTAATTTATCGACAGATTTCATTAGTTTTTTATTTTTTTCACGGTCAATTGTATCCCAGAGAGAAGTCTGAATATTTTCTTCGGGGACTAAATCATTTACTATAACACCGGATTTTTTATATTTATAAGCATTCCTGAAAATCATTTTTAAAGCTATGGCAGCATAATGAATCATCTCGGAAGTATCGTTTGATGCAACAGGAAATTTTATTGTTTTCCCGTTTATGTATTGAGGACCTTTTGAAAATTTATTCGTCATAACAAAAACAGTAATTGCACGGGCACAGGACTTTTGTTTTCTCAATTTTTCAGCACATGACGACACAAAGTTGCTTGTAGCCTGAAGAACATCATCATATTTTTCCAAGGGCTTCCCATAGGAACGTGAAGTAAGAATAGCTTTTTTCCCAACAGGCATAGAATCTAAAGTATAGCATGGCTCACCTCGCAATTCTTTCACAGTACGAAGCCCAACAACACTCATATTTTTCCTAACCCAACTATCTTTAGCATTTCGTAAATCAAATGCCGTTTTGATTTGATTTTTGTATAAAAATTTACTGTACTTTCTGCCAACTCCCCAAACTTCATCAACAGGAGTTTGTTTCAATATTTTTTCAACCAAATCGGGAGAAGTCATTTCAAAAACACCATTATTTTCTAAATGTTTTTTTGCATAATGATTTGCAACTTTTGAAAGCGTTTTGGTGGAAGCAATTCCAACAGATACAGGAATTCCAACCCATTTATAAATTGTTTGTTTTATGTGAATACCAAATTCCGAAAAGTTCTTTTCATACAAATCCGATATGTCAATAAAAGCTTCATCAATAGAATAAATTTCAATGTCGGGAGAGATAAGAACAAGAGTGTTCATCACACGTTGAGACAAATCACCATATAAGGCATAGTTTGATGAAAATATATTTACATTATGTTTTTCGAGCAAAGTAGCATTTTTGAATACCGGCACACCCATCTTTATTCCTAAAGCTTTTGCTTCGTTAGAGCGTGAAATAATCACACCGTCATTGTTTGATAAAATAACAATGGGTTTGCCTTCTAATTTAGGATTAAAAACCCTTTCACAAGAAGCATAGAAATTATTACAATCAACTAAAGCAAAAACCTTTGACATAAAATAAATAATAAATTTTTCGACAATAAAGATAAGTTTTTTTCAGAATTTATTTGCTATTTTAAAAAAGATTTTTTCAGATAATAAGTCAGTAGTGTCCGATAAAAATTAATGGTTTTAATAAAGGATGTAAATTACACCAATCAATTTTTGCCTCGCTCCTAAAGGATGAATTGATTCTTAGTAATTTACATCCTTTAGGACAGAGGAAAAGAAATTACTAAGAATTAATTCAATCTTTTTCAAAAATAGAACCCTGTTTTCTTCTAATACTCCTGGATTTTTCATTAAAATTTATCGGACACCAAGTAATAATAAGTATATGATTTTCTTCGATTAGCCACAATTTTGTTAATTTTGCAAACTCATTTTATATAAAGTTTTATTGTGGAAAAGGAAAAAGAAAATTCAACGAAAAAAAGATTTCAATTAGGTAGTGTTTTAACAATGTCCTTTGCTCACTTTCTTCATGATACTTATTCTTCATTTCTCGCCCCTATTCTGCCGATGCTAATTGAAAAATTCGGCATGAATTATACTTTAGCAGGATTGTTAACAGTTTTTCAAAGAATACCTTCTCTCATCAATCCTTTTGTTGGATTAATTGCCGACAAAAAAAGCGTACGATATTTCGTAACATTAACTCCAGCCATAACAGCAATAGCAATGAGTTTGCTTGGTGCAGCTCCTAATTATATTATTTTGGCAATATTATTATTGGTTATGGGAGTAAGCTCGGCAGTATTCCATGTTCCTTCACCAGTTATAATAAAAAAAGTTTCGGGATACAGAGTTGGAAAAGGAATGAGTTTTTATATGCTCGGTGGCGAAATTGCCCGAACAATAGGTCCTTTAATAATCATTGGAGCTGTCTCACTCTGGGGACTTGAAGGCACTTATAAGCTTATACCTTTTGGTTTGGTTGGCTCTTTAATTTTATATTTAAAAGTACAAAAAATCAATATTTCAAAGAATGATAATACAAACATTGAAATTGTCGGTATTAAGCAAACATTTAAAAATCATCTTAATTTTTTCCTTGTTATAGCAGGAATTTTATTTACAAGTTCTGTTTTAAAATCCGGGTTAACATCATTTATTCCAACATATTTTGTTCATATTAAACATGAATCTTCCTGGATTGCTGCTGGTGCTTTATCATTACTTCAATTTGCCGGAATGTTAGGAGCATTTCTTTCAGGAACTCTTTCCGACCGTTTGGGCAGAACCAAAACACTTTTATTTATTTATATTTTCACTCCAATAGCGATGTGGCTTTTTATCACATTTGATGGTATATTCCAAATCCCATTACTTTTGATTTTAGGTTTCTTTTCAATAGCTTCGGGACCTGTTATATTAGCTCTCGTACAAGAAACAAATTCCGAACGCCCTGCTTTCATCAATGGAATTTATATGACTATAAATTTTATCGTTAGTTCGCTAACGGTTTTTCTATTTGGATTTTTCAGTGATTGGATAGGTTTAGAAAATGCTTTTAAACTTTCGGCTGTTATTTCAATTTTAGCAATTCCTTTAACTTTCGCTCTTTCAAAAGTTAGAAAATAGTTGTTTCTAATTCTATTTTGTTTAAAGGCTAAATTTTATTTTATTTAGTGAATGTTTCTTTAACAAACTTCCCATTATTATCATAGTATATCCATAATCCGACTTGACCATTTTTGATACCTTCAACATTAGAAGTTATATAAAGCCCCGTTGATTTAATATTACCATTTTTATGAAAGTTATATTTAGTCCATAAAATAGTGTTCTTATTTACGATGATTTTACTTGAAATTATGTTTAGGACTGACAAATTTGAATCTGCTTGTTCGTCCATAAGTGCAATTTGAATTACTTCCACCATTCTTAGATTATCATTAAAATAAGAAACTCTTGTATATGGAGCATCTGTTACAATATCTTGTTCATTTACAATTCCAGAATCATTTAGAAATAAAGTAGACTTGAAGTGCATTGGATAGAATTGAATCTGCTCAAATGTTTTTATACCATTCTGTTTTGCTCTCCATTCGTAATATACGTAACCATATTCAGATGAGACTTTTTTAGCAATTATTCGATTATTCGCATCCCATATTGTCCTATCTATTAAAATTTCAGGGTTTCCAAATATTATAAGTCCAATATCTGAAAAATTTGAAAAAGGCGAATAAAAATGTTTAAAAGACCTTGAATTTGTATCAAGTAATATTTTTATTTCTTGTCCTTGATATTCGGATAATATCGTGTCACCTTGCCCAAATAATAAATTGCTTAATAACGTTAGCACAAGTACTATTTTAATTCTTCTCATAATTATATTCACTAACGACCAGTATAAGAATAGTAACCGATTGCGTGATACTTACCTGCCAAGTTACAAGAAAGCTGAAGCGGCTACAACCCTTTATTTTATAACTATTTCGGCTATTATTTTTATACATTGTTAGCTGCTGGCATTAATCAGTTTTTAATTCAATATCTTTCCAAATACCTAATTTATTTTTCTTTGCAAAATTCTCAGCTTCAATAATATTTTCAATAAAATCATTGTAATCCTTTCTCTTAACATAGTTCTCAACCTTACTCTTGGTATCTCTCATCATTTTGCTATTTTCTCTTCTAATCCTGATGTTTTCAAACAAACCGAAGGAACCAAAAATCGGTGATTTTATATATTTTAACGTATGCTTCTGCATCGTTCCTCCTGGAAAGCAACCTTGTCTTACGAGAAATATATTTAAGGTATCCAATTCATTAATAATCCAGCAATATGTCATTTTAGAATCAGGAATATCAGTCATTGTTGGGCTCATACTTGATACTGGTATAACATAAGCTTGTGGACTTTTCTCAATCCATTCAACAATTAATGAATCAAAGTTATCAGAACGTGGTGTCCTAAAAAATCCTTGTCCAAGAAGGCAATAAACATTCAGACTATCGTCTCCTAAGTATCCAAATATTGATTCAAAATTATACGATTGCAATGTTTTCAAATTCTTATCCTGTCCAAAAGAAATCAAATAGCCAAAAACTAATATAAATGCTACTAAAAATTTCAATCTCATAATGTAAAATTAGTCAACTGTTTTTTTTGTTCATTAATCTTTAATCAACTGCTATTTTTTTAGATTGCTTGCAGCTAACGGTTTGAATATGGTGGGTTTGGCATTTCAACACTCCAATCTTTCAATTTGCTTCTATGCTTATTTATTACTGTCATCTTTATATTTAGCACTGTTTGCCAAATGCACTATATTTTTTGTGTGTGCCCAGCATGAGCAAGTGCACACCCATTCGCAAGTATCAGAATAAATTCTAAAAATACAAATATTTATTCAGAAACTTAAAGAATGGGTAACTATTTTTTTCCAGAGGGTGTA
>Ga0307990_1001363_pt1 | contig 20758 bp, 15 predicted proteins | sample EllFjometagen129_FD_203168 | JGI IMG/M metagenome (GOLD analysis project Ga0307990, IMG submission 203168) | Marine microbial communities from Ellis Fjord, Antarctic Ocean - #129 | ecosystem: Environmental > Aquatic > Marine > Unclassified | place: Southern Ocean | collected 2014-10-08
ATCAACCTTCGTCACGGCCTTCTATCCAGGCGTTTGACGAAAAATATTTAACAAAACCTTCAAACAATTGCTAATTTTATGACCAATGGACACGCAAGCGTGGAATATTAGCGGCCCGCTAAAGCTTATTATTGTGCAAAGGGCCGAATATGCCATAGTATAGTGGACAAATAAGCCATGAAGCCGCGCTGTGGCTTTCTTCCAGTTGTGCCGGTATGATAGATTTTAGCGTGAAGACATAAACGGGTTGGCAATGGCTGAAGAAAAGAAAATCTCCGACAGTGTCATTGATCATGAGCAACTCATCGAGGCCGTATGCGATTTTATCCAGGGCATCGGCGGTACGATCATTAACATTCGCCGATACCCTGCCGGTTCGACAATCATCACAGAGGCCATTGAGCGTTGCATGACAGCGGTGGAAGCCGTTTTTGCTGAAAAGCACTCCTTCACAATCAGCGAAAACGACAGAATTCTCCTTTTTGATTCCGAACCGTTCCGAGAAAAAATTCAGCAACGAGCCTATATGCTGTCTTTTACCGAATCCATCCTGGCCCGCAGCATCAAATCTCTGACTTTCAAAAAGACGCTGACGAAAGATGAAGTCAGTGAGTTCGTCCAACTCCTCGGCGAAAAACCGGAGATTCTTAAACAGCAGGGCAAACTCGAAGACCAACTGAAACAGCTCAATGTTACCAGTATCACTATTGACGAAAAAGTCTTCGTCACTCTTTCAAAGGATCAAGGCGTCGCCGACAAGAACGAACTGGAGAAGCTTTCCAGGCTAGAGCCGGGAAAACTTCCGGCTGAAGGCGTGCGCGGCGGCGTTCTCCTCCAATCCCTGGTGTCCAAGCTACCTCTGGACAAGATGAATCTCTCCCCCGAAAAGCTTGAGGAATTCAAAAAGGACATTGATTACGACAAGCTCAAGGAGGCTCAAAACCTTGACCCGGATGTCGCCGGCGCGTTGATTGCCAAAGCGATGGAAAAAATGGCGGACCTGGACAATTTCGACGAGGAGTCCGCCGCGCAAAACGTCGATGAGGTCACCAAGGAAGAAGAGGAAGTTGACGAGAGAGTTTCCCAGATCGCTGACACTTTCAAGGACATGAGCAAAACGATCCTTGATTTTAAGCAGCCGGAAATCCGCGCCAAGCTGCTCGGCGATATGATGGGCATCATCACCAACTTCAAAACCGCCGCCATGTCGAAAATCCTATCGTCCAATTTGGGCGACGATAAGGACCTCAATATCAAAGATCAGATTCTCCGCCAGATATCCGCGAAAAAGAAATCCACAATCGTGGATATGCTTTTCAAAAAATATCATCGTCTGGCCGAGGGCCTTAATACAAAAGATTTCAACTTTCATTCCGATGAGATCACTGAGGGCGAATTCGTCCTGAAAAAACTGCTGAAGCAGGCCAAGGCCGTCGAGGACCGAGAACTGTCCGAACGGGTTCGCAAAGCTTTGGGAATCGCGCGAATGGTCTCTCAGGAAGGGAAATCCCCGCAGGCGCTTCTGGTATTAAAGTTAAAAAGGATATTTGCCAAAGGTCCGCGTCATTTTATTAAAGACGAATTGATCACCAACTTTGGCGATCTGACAAAGCGATTGCTGGAAGTCGGACGCGCCGATGTCGTTTGCAACATCATTGACAAAATGGCTTCAAACTTTAACAGCGACGATGCCGAAGTTCGCATGAAAACGGTCGAGGCCTTCCTCCGCATCTGTCAGGACCTCATCGACATGGATCAACCGGAAATGCTCAACGAAGCCTATGGGCGGCTTGTCAAGCAACTCCGCCGAGAAACGGATCAGGCCGTTTTCACACGAATTCTTGCCACTCTGGCAACCGATTACGAAAAAGTGATCAATCTGCACGGTTATACTCTGGCCCTCAACATCCTCAAAGCCATACGCCGATACAAAGATGAGTGCACGGACGAAACAAGAAAACAACTGCTGGGCGCCGCGGTTGACAAGCTTTCATCCGACCAGGATCTCCTAATCCGCTTGCTGGAGTCATTCAAAACCGAGGGCGAACGCAACACCCAGTCAATCTCGAAGCTGCTAAAACAATTTCCCAACGAAAAAGTGCTGCGCTACACATTCGTCATGCTCAAAGAAAATGATGACATGAGCATCAGGAAAAAGTGCATCAAATTCCTGAGCAACTATGGTGCCGAAGCAGTCGAGACTTTACTCAGCCAAATCCAACCGGAAAATCCCTGGTATTTTAACCGAAACATCATCAACCTTCTGGGAGACGCCGGCGATTCGACCATTTCGCCGAGACTGCTGCCCTACCTGAAAGACAAGGATGAACGCGTCCGCAAGGCAACGATCTCGGCTTTGGCGAAATTCAATGATGAGGCCACGGAACAAGCCCTGACGGAAGAATTCGACGATCAGCCCGAATCCATCCAGAAGATGCTCCTGCAGCATTTCGGACAGGTAAAGTCCAAGCCAGCTGTGTCCATGCTGATATCAATCCTGGAAAAACCCGCTGGAGCACATCGCGATGACGATTTCACGGTTTCCATTATTCACACTCTCGGTCGTATCGGCGATGCGCAGGCTACGATGGTTATCAGTGACAAATTGAAAAAATCCGGCGGCATCCGCAAACTGTTTCAAAAAACCAGCGACGAGGTCATCGAGGCCTCCATTGCAGCCCTGGGGCGAATCGGCGATTCCTCATACGCCGACCTGATCAATAAATTCATCAAACACCAAAACCCGGACATATCCAGGACGGCCAAGGATTCTCTGGGTCGCCTTTCCGAAGCCGGGTCGTAGCGTGAGTGCTCCAAACGCCATTCCATGATGGAACTATCCGTCGTCATTCCCTGCTTCAACGCCTCAAAGACCATAGACCCATGCCTGCGTTCACTGATGAACATGCGTCGCCGGGACTTGGAAATCATCATTGCCGACGATGGCAGCGTAGATGACACTGCCCTTATTGCCGAAAATCTCGGTGTTCGCGTTCTGCGGCTTGAAAAACACGGCAGAGCGGCGGCTCTGAACTCAGGAATCGAAGCGGCGAAAGGCAAAATGATTTTATTCACCGATTCCGACTGCCTGGTCCCGCCGACCTGGGCCGACGACATGGAGGCGCTGGTTCTGCGTGGATACGACGGAGTCGGCGGCAACCTCCACCCATCCCGATGGACAACGATCGAGGTCGCAAAAATCCTCCGTTATCTGCATGAATTTGAAAGCGATTTCGAACTTTTCGGAAAGTACACTCGCTTTTGCCTAAACGGCAACAACATGGCCATTTTACGCCACGCCCTCGAAAAAGTGGGTGGGTTCGATCCGAAATACGTGCACGGCGCCGACGCCGATCTAACCAGGCGTCTGCTGGAGAGCGGATGCAGACTCCTGCGCACGAAGGATGTTGAAACCACGCACTTGAAAATCGATACGATGAAAAGCTTTGCGCACACTTTCTATCATCGCGGAAGCGCGGTGCGCTTTGCCATGTCGGACGGCAAGGACCTGACGTCGATCCTCTGGCGCGCCCGCCTGTCGGCCCTAAAAAACTTTAGCAAAGATTTTTTGAAAATACCGGCCATGACCCGCCGTTTCCCTGATATCCCCCTTTGGAACATACTTCCGGCGCCCTTCGCGCATTTCCTGGCCGATATGCGAGCCGCTTCGGGGCAAAGGGATTATTACCGCCGCTTCCGTTCGGGCGCGGGAGGAAGGATCGAGCCGTGACGGATACGCGCCATGCGGTGCGCCAGACGGCATGGGTCGCCGGAGGCACCTATGCGAAAACGCTGATCTCCTTTGCGGCCAATATCGTACTCATGCGCCTGATCGCGCCGGAGCATTTCGGATTGCTGGCGATGGCGGTATTCTTCCTGACCCTGGGGCGCAAACTGCTGGGTTTCGGCTTCAACCACGCGCTGATTCACCGGCAGGACAATCTGGACCGTTACGCGCCGACCCATTTTGCCCTGCATGGCCTGACGGCAGCGCTCATCATCGTGGCCACCGCCCTGTCATATCCACTGGTGAAAAATCATTATGGTTATGAAACGGCCTCCGCCCTGATCGCTCTGGCGATCTTCGGCGCCTTTGAAGCGGTCGGGCATACGCCCAGGATCCTGCTGGAAAAAAACATCAACTTCAGTCCCCTTGTAAAACTGGACTTGATCAACATCGTCGCCTCCAACGCCATTGGAATCGCCCTGGCGCTTTGCGGCTTTGGCTGGCAAGCGCTTGTCGGCAGGCAAGCCGCCGCATGGATCATCCAAAGCCTGGGGGCATGGAAACTGCTGCCCGCGATGCCCGGATGGAGGCCGAGCCTTGAGTCAGGACGATGGTTTATGCGTTTCGGCAAGCCGATGTGGATCGCCGGAATCGCCACGCTGACGGCATTGCAGTTCGACGATTTCCTCGTGGGCAGTCTGGATTCGAAAACGGCCCTGGGGTATTACTCCCGAGCCTACGCACTGGCCGTATTGCCCACCGCTATGATCACTCACATTGTCACGCGCGTCGCCTTTCCCATATACGCCGGCCTTCAAAATGACCGCGAACGTCTTTCACGGGCTTTCGGTCGTGTCCTTCGCTTCATCGTCAACACGACAACGCCGATGGGCGTTCTCATGGCTCTGGCCGCGACGGAACTTGTGCCGTTGTTTTTCGGTGAGCGATGGCTGCCCATGACGCCTCTTTTTCGCCTTTTGCTGATCTACACCTGCCTGCGTCCGATTTACGACGATTGCGGGCAGCTTTTCACCGCCCTCGGACGCCCGGAAGAATCCAGCCGCATTCTCGTTCACCAAGCCGCGTTCGTCCTTGTGACCTGCCCGCCGCTCACCTGGCAATTCGGAGCGGGAGGCGCCGCCGTTTCCGTGGGACTGGCCATGCTGCTGGGCGTCGTGCAAGCCTACCAAAGGGCTTTGCGCTATGTTAATCTCGATTTGCGGCAAAGCTTCATTCCGCCGGCGGTCGCCGCAACAGTGGCGGCGGCGGGAGTTTTCGCGGTTTTACATTTCGCCGGTTTCGAGGGACTGATCACCTTGCTGGCCGCCAAAACGGTGGTTTTCACCTCAATATTCGTCCTGGTTCTCGTGTTAATGCAGGGTGGGCGAATCGCGGAAGATATTCGCTTTATTCAAAATGGCCTCAGGGCGAAGTCCCATGAAGGTGAATCACAATAGCCTGCTTTTTTAAGGACGACGATGACGCGAACACTTGATCTTGGATGCGGCCAGGTGAAAATACTCGGCGCGTTCGGAGTCGATGCACGGCCCTTCGGCAGCGTCGATCTGGTCCACGACCTGAATAAACACCCGTGGCCAATCGAAGACAATTCCTTTGATGCCGTAAACGCCACGCATATCATCGAACACGTTGACGATGTGCCGGGTTTTTTTTCTGAAGTCCATCGCGTCTGCCGCGACGGCGCGGAAGTCACCGTCGAAACGCCCCATTTTTCGAATCGCTGCGCTTATGCCGATCCCACGCACAAGCACGCATTTTCAAGGCGCTTCATCGAGTTTTTCGCCCAGAGCAAAGCTTGGACGCCTTCGGGATCCTTCGCGGTGGCAAGAAGCTTTCTGCTCGAACATCACCATGACATTGAGCCGTTTATCAAAGGCGACGGATTCTCTATCAAGTTTGCGCATCTGTCCTTTTCGCGCCTGTTTCGCCTGTGCGGCATCGAAAATTTTGCAAACTGGAAAATCGATTTCTATGAGTTTTATCTCGCCGGAATTTTCCCGGCGCGCGACATCCTCATTAAGCTGAAAGTCAATAAAGGCGATGGCGTTGGCGACTGAGCGAAGAACAAAAGGTCAAGTGAAGGTTTTTTCCCGAACGGTCGAACCGGGACCGGTCGGCGTTATCCAAAGAATCACGGCCCTCGCCCGCAGACGGCCTGTCGAAATCGCCGGGGTGCTCGCGAGAAGGGTTCTGCGCCGCGGGGATCCTTTCCGACTTCTGCCTTTCCCGCAGGCCGTGCACATCGAAATCACCAACCATTGCAACCTGAAGTGCCTGATGTGTCCCCACGGGACGATGGAGCGCGAAAAGGGTTTCATGGATGAAAGCCTCTTTCGAAGCATCATTGACGAACTCGCCGAGCACAAGCTCCTTTTGGAAAACGTCGCCCTTATGGGCCTGGGCGAACCGCTCCTTCACAAGGATTTTGAGCGCTTTGCGAAAATTGCGGCAGACAGCGGCATCCCCAACCTCTACGCGAGCACCAACGCAACGCTTTTGAGCGAGGAACGATCCAGGAGAATCATCGAAGATGGCTCGCTGAATCGCCTGATCATCAGCCTGGACGGTGCCTCGAAGGAAACTTTCGAAAAAATCCGGGTCGGGGCGAATTTCGACCTGATCAAAGAAAATGTCATGCGCTTTCTCGACCTGAAGCGCAAACTCGGGAAAAAACGTCCGCAGGCGACGCTGCAAATCCTGTCAATGCCCGAAACGGAAAACGAGGTTGATGAGTTCTGCCGCATCTGGCTACCGCACCTTTGCCCAGAAGATGAAATCCTCATCAAGGAAGTGGATACATTCGGTGGTCTGGTCGATGACCGGCGCCCGAACACGGAGGTCGAACCGGAAAAACGCTACGCCTGCCGCCAACTGTGGAAAGACTTTTCCATCTCCTGGGACGGTCGCGCCACGGTTTGCTGCAAGGATGTTTTTTATAAACTTAGCGTCGGCCGCGTAGGAGACAGCAGCCTTTCGGCACTGTGGACTTCAAAAAAATGGGAAAGCATCCGCCGTATCCATGAGCAGGGCCAGTGGGGCCGCCTCAAACCCTGCAACGACTGCCGGGAGTGGTACGTTTGACGAAGAAACCCCGGCACATACTTTTCATTACGGACTCCTTTCATCCGGCGACCGGCGGCGTTGAGCGCGTATGCCTGTGCCTGGGCGAAGCCCTTGTTAAACTGGGACTTCGCGTCACTGTCCTCACGCGCGCGGTGCCGACCGCTCCACCCCAGGAAATGATTTTGGGGATGCACATCATCCGTTATCGCGTCGGCATGCGATTTACGCCCTACATATACCTTACGCACGCCATCTCATCGCTTTTCAAAACGTGGCGATTGCTGCAAAACGACAAGCCCGATCTCATCCACATGCATCTGGCGCTGGCGTCCCAGGGTCCTTTAAGCGCCGCAGCGGGCAAGGAGATTCCCATCGTCGCCAGTTTCTACGGCCCTTGGCACAAAGAGTTTTTGGCTGAATCGCAAGAGATGATGTCGGAACGCGGACCCATTTTTAAAAGCTATCTCAAGGCGCAAATGGCCGCACAAAAGCTGATGCAAAAAAGAATGCTGCGTCGGGCGGACCGCATTGTTGTCCTTTCCGATTTCAGCCGGGGCGAAGCCGAAAAGATCGCGCCGGGCAGCGAATCAAAGATCGTCAAGATTCCCGGCGGCATTGATCCGACACTGTTCAAACTCAAAGTCCCCGGAGGCATCAAGGAAAAATACGGCTTTCCGAAAAACGCGCCGCTGCTGGTCACCGTGCGCCGCCTCGTAAAACGGATGGGCGTGGATATGTTGATCGGAGCTCTGGCGCTCGTGCGCGAACGGGGAAGCCAGGCACATCTACTGATCGCGGGAAAAGGCCCGGAGCGAAAGGCGCTTGAACAAATGGCCGCGGAAAACAACCTGTCTGAGCAGGTTCGTTTCATCGGTTTTGTCTCCGACAAAGACTTGCCGAATATTTATCAGGGAGCGGATCTCATGGTCGTCCCGACGCGATCTCAAGAGAACTTCGGGCTGCCGATCCTTGAAGCAGCCGCCTGCGGACTTCCGGTCGCCGCCACGCCTGTCGGGTCCATCCCGGAGTTGATGCAAATCGTGAGTTCACCATTTATCTCTTCGCGAACCGATGCCGTTTCACTGGCCGAAACCATCGAAGAAGCGCTGGGGAAACTTCAGGAGTTCAAGCTGATGATGCGTGAGCAAACGGCGCCGAAAATCGCCGCGCAATACTCCTGGGACGCTGTCACAAAGATGCACCTCGAAAATTACCGAAACATTTTCATCCCTAAAAAGTGAGCAAAGTATTGGCGCTTGTCGCCGGATTAGCGTAAATATGATTCACCATGCGTATCGCAGTTATCGGCCATACCTATATTATCGACGCCAACCGCGGAAAACTACGCTCCATGGCGCGGGATTGCGATGATTTTCTTCTGATCACGCCGCCCGTGTGGATGGAAAAGGACTTCGGCGAAAGACGATACGAAAAGACCGTCTCGATACCAGGCGTCGCCCTTCCCATCTCCCATAGCGGTCACGCACGCAAATACCGATATGACCACGACCTTTTGACGGCGGCTTTGAGGCGCTTTTCGCCGGACATCATCCACGTGGAAGCCGAGGCCGGGAGCCTGTCGGCCTTGCAGGCGAGTTGGATTTCATGGCGGATGGGAAATAAGCTGACACAGTTTTGCTGGGAGAACATTCCCGCGCGACCGGGTTTGAAAAAAAATCTCATGTGGCTCAATCTCAGATCAGTTGATCATATATTCTGCGGTTCGCGCGGTGCGGCAAAGACCGTAAAAATCGACGGCTATCGCGGAAATACAAGCGTCGTCGCGCAGGTCGGCATTGATCCATTCATCGAACAGGGCGACGACGCCGTCAGAGAGTTTGGCGAAAAAGCCTTCACCGTCGGCTATGTCGGACGACTTGATGAAAAAAAAGGCATTTTCGATTTAATCCACGCCCTGAAGAATTTTTCCGATTCATTGATTAATTGCACCATAATTGGAGACGGCCCCGCACGCCCAAGACTGGAAAAAGAAATCGCCGACGCCAGCATGCCTGAGCGCGTGCGCGTGGTCGGTGCCGTACCCCATAGGCAGATCGCCGCCCACATCCGGGGCCTGGACGCACTGGTATTGCCAAGCCGCACAACTCCGGGCTGGAAAGAACAATTCGGCCACGTGCTCGCTCTTGGCATGGCGTGCGGCGTCCCGGTGATCGGCTCAAACAGCGGCGCCATCCCCGAGGTCATCGGCGATGCGGGCATGATTGTCGCCGAAGGAGACGCCCAGGGCCTAGCCGACGCCATCGCCTCTTTGGCCAAAAGCAAAAAGAAACGAATCGCCCTAATCAAGGCGGGAAGGAAACGCGCAGCCGATAACTTCACCGACGAAGCCATTGCCGGGAAAATGCTGGATGTCTGGAAAAAGCTACTGCGCGAAAGCAAAGCGGAAAAACCATGATTCCACCAACAAGGATCGCCAACAATATCATCGACTCCGCGCAAAGGTTATTGGAGCGCGCCGATGTCCGCAAGGTCCTGGTGATCATTGCAGTGATTATCGTTGCCTGGACCCTGGGCAAATCCGTGGCGACGCAAAAGTTCGATCTTCCGCTGGGCCTTTTCGGCCTCGGAATTTTCTTCGCCATTTTCTTTCGACCGGAATCCCTGACCGTATTAATTCCCATCGCCTTTTGTGTCCCCAATTTCGGCCTCGACATTCCCGGCCCCTGGGCGATCACGGTCGAGGACGCCTTTATCATGATGGTCTTTGGCGCGACGGTCTCCCGCAATATCCTTCTTAAGCTCCCCATCATTCGCTTCGACACGCCTATCGCCAAGCCTCTATTGGTTCTATGGGCAGTCGCGATGGTCTCCCTGGTCAAAACCGCGCTCATCTCGCCGGAGAATCTCATCATTATCATTAAGGAATTGATGCGCCTGACGCTGATGACGGCGCTCTTTTTCTCACTCCTTGATGTTGTGCAAACCAGACAGCGCGTTATGGGCGTGATCAAGTGGCTCCTCGTACTTTCCATCCCCATGGCGCTTGTCAGCTGGTACATCTATCTGACGAACAGTCCTTTTTTTTACCATATCCTGACGATGAAGCCTGCCTACATCTTCTATAAAACGAATATCCTGCGAATGATTTCCATCGCCGGATCGACGAGTTACACCGGTCTCTATTACGCGCTGATGATCGCGCTGGCCTGGACCTTCCCCGGACTCGACAAAGGCAGAGCGCCGCGACTTGTGCGCCCCCTTCTCATTGCCCTGCTGGCATCGTGCCTTGTCATGACCTTCAACCGGGGCACCTGGGTCGGTGTTCTGTTGGGCGTGGCCGTCATTATGTTCACCGGCGGGTTGAGCCGGCGAAAGATCACATTCGCTATTTTCATTCTCCTGGGAGTCGGCGTTTTAGCCTCCGCGCAGTTCTTTTCTCAATTCGACGTCGAAGCCAAGGCGGGCATCGTTATCGAGCTTTCACGCTCGTCGGGCATGGCCCGCATCATCCGCTGGATATCCTCTCTCAACGTCATTTTGCAAGAGCCAATTCTGGGCGTGGGATACAATAACTACGCCTTCGTTTATGGAAACTACTCCATTCAGGAGGGCCTGACCCGAGTGTACGGTTCTCCGCATAATATGTACGTGGACATCCTCACCGGCCTCGGCCTGGCCGGTTTCGCCTGCTTCTCCGCATTTCTCTTCAGGCTGTGGCAGATGCACGCCGACAACTTGCGAAACGCCGGAGATGCCGACTTGAAGAGAATCGCCACGGGGCTTTTCGTCGCGCTGATCTTTTATCTGGGGTCTTCGGCCTTCGATTCTTTTTTGTTCAAACCGCATCACACAAGCTTTATCATTGTGATACTTTGGGCGCTGTCGGCAGCGATATACAATATCAACCACGCAAAAAACGGCGCGGCATTTTATTCCATGCCCCTATCCGCACCCGGCGAGGTCAAAAGCACGAGTTGAGCACAAAAGCGCAAATCGACTGGGCGAAGGTCTCGACGATTCTTGTCCACAAGCCGGACCACATCGGCGACCTTCTGTGCGCCGCGCCGGCGCTTGCCCTCGTGAGAAAAGCGGCGCCCTCCGCGAAAATCACGGTCGCCTTCATGCCGAAGGCCGCGCAATTTTTGGAGTATCTCAACCTCTATGACGAGATTCATCCACTGCTCGGTCCAACCTGGTACGCCAAACCAGGAGCGCTCCGTTATATTCGCTGGGCCAGGCGAAAGCAATTCGATCTGATCGTGAACTTCCGCTGTGACTTTCGGGATATCCTGGCGACGCAAGCCTGCGGGGCAAAGCTCACATGCACTTGGGACCACAAAGGACTGGCGACGTTCGCCGCCTTTAAAACGAAGGTGAGTCCTGACCTGTGCGAGACAGATAATCATCTCCGGCTCGCAAGGGCGATGGAACTTGAACCTGCCGGGGAGTATCGGGCGAAGATCAGGGATTCCGATGCGGAATTTATCAAGCAGCGTTTTAGCGACGCAAAAAAGCGCATTGCCTTTCATCCCTTCGCGGCCAGTCCGGCCAAAAAATGGCCACTGGCGCACATCATGGAAACCGTCGGCGCTTTGCTGGGAAATGACATGGCCGTGGCGCTTATCGGCTCGGAAGAAAACAGCCGGGACGCACAACTAATCGCCAAAGCACATCCCGGCATCGTGAACCTTGTCGGGCAAACATCGCCGGGGCAACTCTTCGCCGCCGTCGCCGCCGCAGATTTGCTTATCGCCGCGGACTCGGGACCGGGACATATCGGCCCGCTGGTCGACACGCCGGTCGTATCCCTGATGAGTGGGACAAACGAAGCCAAAAGATGGGCGCCAAAAGGCGCAACCGTCATTAGGGAAGGAGCCAGCTGCGCGCCGTGCGGAAAACGGGTGTGCCCTATTGCGGGTCATCCGTGCATGAGCGGCATATCGCCAGGCCGCGTCATCGACACGGTGATCGAGGTGTTAAGATCATAAAGCCCCTTTTCATTATGCTCGACGCCACGTGCGTCGTCGCCGGGCAAAACACTGGCGCCGGGCGCTACGTCCGCACCCTCGCAGCCTCGCTGATGCAAAACGACCAATTCAATCGCTACGCCATTTTCGGATTCGAGCCGGATTTGTTTTCGGATCTGCCGGACAATTTTCAATATATCCCTTTACGGCTTCGCAGGGTTCTTGGCTTTTTGGCGCGTGAACTGGCCCGACGCGCTTTTGTCAGGCGTTTTGCCCAACACGAACCCGTTGATGTCGTGCACTCCATACTCGATTACGTTCCAGCGCCCGCAGACCGCGTCAAAACGGTTTTCACACTATTTGATCTGGCGCGATTAAATCCGCTTTACGTGGAAGCGACATCGGACCAGCGTTGGCGCGCGCATTTCAGAACGCGGCTTCGGTACAGCTCGGCCAGACGGGCCGACCGGATTCTGACAACATCTGATGTCATTCGCGAATTGATTGCTCAGCGATTAGATATCAAAAAAGAAAAAATCGATCGCGCCATCATCGCGCCAAACCCCGCCTTTTGCGTGGGCGTGCCGAAAAGCGAGGTATTGGCGAAATACTCCTTAACGAAGCGACCCTATGTCCTTTTCGTGGGACAGTTTGGCAGGCAGAAAAACGAGGGAGGTCTGGTGGAGGAATTCCTCAAAGCCGCCTCTGAAAAACTCCAGCCCGACGCAGCGCTTGTCCTGGTCGGAAATCCGGCGGACATGCGAGACGACTTACGGGAAAAAATCGCCGGGAAAAATAATATTGTCATCATTGATGACGCCGATGACGCAGCGCTCGTCCATCTTTATCGAGCGGCCGAGTGCCTTTGCCTGCCGAGTTTCGAGGAGGGTTACGGCCTGCCGGTTCTGGAAGCCATGGCCTGCGCCACGCCTTCCATTGTCACGGCGGGGACCTGCCTTGAGGAATTGGCCGGCGACGCCGGGATCGCCGTCGGCGTGGGCGACAGCGATGCGCTCTTTCAGGCTATCCAAACCATGATGACCAATACCCGACTGCGACAAACTTTATCGCAAGCCTGCCTTAAACGGGCATCGAATTTTCGCTATGATATCATGGCCGCAGCGCACATTGCGTGTTATCGGAAAGCGATGAATTCTTGAATAAAAAAACTCTGATTATCAGTCAACAGGGAATCGGCAACAATCTGCTGTCTTTGCCCCTGGCTGACGCCATCCACCGACAAAGCGGACAACCGGTCGTTATGCTCATAAATTCGCCACGAGCGGCGCCGCTGCTGGTGCTGAAAGAAAGCGTGTCGGAAGTCATCGCCGCCAGCGACGATCAATACCGTGGCCCCCTGGGACCCGCGAAATTGATTTTAGAACTTCGGCGCCGTCGTTTTGATCGCGCCATCTTTGCGTACCCTTCCGGTCGCCGATCCATGTTGATCGCAACGGCTGCCGGGATCAGGGAACGTATTGGCCTCGTCCACCGGGCCACAGGCGTCGCCGGAGCATTGCTCACGATTTCCGAACAAGCCCGCCCGAAGTATCACGACCTAGAGCAAAATGTCGAAATCGCACGTATGGCCGGAGCGAACATCGACCTGAACGCTGATTGGCCGACGCTCAAACCCTCTTGGGGAAACATGAAGGCCGCAGCCAAATTCCTCAAAGATTCGGGGCTGCCGACGGACACCCGATATCTTGGCATTCATCCGGGCAGCGACGCAGAATTTTTGGAAAAACGCTGGCCGGAAGATTGCTTTGCGGCGGCAGCTTCCGAAATTTACCGCAAAAGACGACTCGCCGGAATAGTATTCGATGGTCCTGCGGAAGCCGGGTCCGGCAAGCGCATCGCGCACATTTGCAAAACGCCCGTACTCCCGATGGACGGATGGGGCGATATGCCCAGCGCGCTGGGCATGTTGGCCTTTTGCGATATTTTTCTCTCCAACGATTCAGGTTTGATGAATCTGGCCGCCGCCTCAGGCGTTCCGACGGTTGCCCTCTTCGGCCCGAGCGATGCGTCGAGAACACACCCTTACGGTCACATGTGCCGAACAATCATCGCGCAGCGCCCGTGCGTTCCTTGTTACGACATGAAAGTTTTTCCCGGCTGCCTGTATCCCGACCACCCGTGCATGCACGACATTTCCCCCACGGAAGTCGCCAAAACGGCCCTGGAGATTTTCACGAAATGAACGGCGCTTTCCTTTTATGGAGAAATCCCCCGAGCGTCCATTTGGAAAAAGACAACAATCAACATCAGGAGATAGAAATAGGCCAATGAAAGATCCAAGGAGTTATGTCAACTTTCGGTTGTTCGCCATCAGCATGGCTTCGTTATTTCTCGAGATTTTGATCATCCGATGGATCTCAACCGAGATACGGATATTCGCCTATTTCAAAAATCTGACTCTGATTGCTTGTTTTTTGGGATTGGGATACGGATACGCAACCTCCTCACGATACAAATCCATGTGGGGAACGCTCATCTCCTTTTCCGCCCTGATTTTGGCGGTGCGAACTCCCTTCGTCAGTGAAGAAAAACAGCTATTCAGGCGGCTTACCGAATGGCTTTCCTTTGAAGATTTTTTTGTATGGGCCTCCTCCTCGCAACAGGAGGAAGCATACATTCGCATTGCGATGGGACTCGGGCTTCTTCTTGTCATGCTCGGAATCATCATGTGGACCTTCGTCTCAATAGGCCGATACCTCGGACGGCTGTTCGAGGAATCCCCCAACAGAATCCGCGCATATTCGATCAACGTCGCGGGCAGCCTGGTTGGGATCTGGCTCTTTGCCCTGTTTTCGTTTTTCTGCGCGCCTCCGGCGATTTGGTTGGTGGCCGGCATACTCCTACTTATCCCCGCGTTGATCGGAAGCAGAGCCCAACTCGCTGGCCTGGCTCTGGCCATTGTCGTTTCACTTTTGAGCGCATACGCGATACCCGCCTCCAGCCCAACGATTATGACAACGGGAGGAGGAGAAATCTCAGCCGTATCCAAGCCACATAAAACAGTGATCTGGAGCCCATATCAGAAACTGACATACAAAGATTTCGCGCTCGTGGGTCAGAACAAGGATCTGCCTGAATTTGGCATGATCGAAGTGAACAACACTTTCTACTTGTTCCTATTCAACCTTTCCAGTCAGTACACGGCCAGATTCCCAGACTTGTTTCCCAAAAACGGGAACACTCTCGCTTTTGACTACTACAACATCCCTTATCATTTCCACTCGGAACTGAAGGATATTCTGATCGTCGGCGCGGGCGGAGGGAACGATGTGGCGGCGGCATTGCGAAATACCGAGGCACGGATCGACGCCGTGGAAATCGATCCGAAGATATTCGCCCTGGGGAAAGAGCATCATCCCGAACGCCCGTACCATTCAAAGCGCGTCACTGGGATCATCGACGACGCCCGGTCGCATTTTAAAAAATCTGACAACAAATACGACCTGATTATCTTCGGCCTCCTGGATTCCCACACGCTGGCATCAAATTACTCCAACGTCAGCCTGGACAACTATGTCTATACTTATGAAAGTTTTCTCGACGCCAAAAGACACTTGAAACCCGGAGGAGTCGTCGTTGTTTCATTCGGTTTTTCAAACTGGATCGGCCAGCGAATCGCCAAGGGATTGCAGGCGGCATTTGGATTTTGGCCCATCACATTCAAATGCTTCAATCCCGTATACCGAGGCACCGGTGGCGTCGTTTTCGTAACCGGCAGTCAGGATACGCTCATACAAAGGATTCAATCGCATCCAGCGCTGAAGGGATATGTCGAAAAGAATTATGTCGACTATCACAGCGATGTCGAGCCAACCACCGACGACTGGCCATACCTATGGGTGCGGGAAAGAAAAATCCCGACGCTCCACATGCTTGTCCTGGGACTCCTGGTTCTGGTGTCGGTGACCAGCGCCGGCGTCGCATTTCGCCGGGAGCAAAAACCGGATGGACAGTTTTTCTTTCTCGGCGCGGCCTTCCTCCTTCTCGAAGTGCATATGATCAGCAAGCTGATGCTCCTGTTCGGGTCCACATGGATTGTCAACACATTTGTCATCTCCGGTGTTCTGATCATGATTTTGGGCGCCAACGCTTATGTTACGAGAGTCCCGGTAAAGGATCTGCGTGGTTACTATTTGGCTCTATTTCTATCCTTGCTTTTCGTTTATGCCTTGCCGATGCACAAGCTGTTCGTGTCCAACTACCTGGTTCGAGGCGTTCTAACCGGTTTGATTTTCACTTTCCCGCTGTTTTTCGCCGGGGTCATCTTTGCGGTGAATTTCAAAACCTGCAAAAACGCCGCAGCGGCGCTGGGATCAAACCTGTTGGGTGCAATTCTGGGAGGACTGTCCGAAAGCCTGTCCTTTATCACGGGGATACGCGCTCTCACGCTGGTTGCCTTGGTTTTCTACGCAATCGCCGCCTGTTATTATATGACTGGTCAAAAACAAAAGGAGTCGCCCGGTTAATGCCGCCACCGGCGGGTTTCACAATATGAATGAAAAAATGAAAATTCTTTACATCGACCAATACTTCTCCACGCGCGATGGAAATTCCGGCACGCGCAGCTACGAGTTTGCCCGTCGCTTCGTGCACGAGGGTCATCAGGTGACCATGCTGACGACGGCCAGCCGATACTCCAACATGCAGGGACAGCGCGAGTGGATTCGCAGGCGTGAAATAGACGGCGTCAAGGTCGTCAGTCTGAGGATCGACTACGGCCAGACCATGGGTTACGCCCGTCGCTTTTTTTCCTTCGCGTCGTTCATGATCGCTTCGGTCATCGTCGGCGCGTTGGGACCGAAGCATGATCTCGTTTTCGCCAGCAGCACCCCCTTGTCCGTCGGCGTATCCGGTGCCGTGCTCGCATGGCTTCGCGGTATTCCTTTCGTGTTCGAAGTCCGGGACCTGTGGCCGCAAGCGCCTGTGGAGTTGGGCATTATCAAAAATCCTTTCCTGATCGCTTTTCTGCGTTTCGTTGAAAGATGGATTTACCGGCGGGCGGATCGGATCAACGCACTGTCTCCGGGCATGGCCGACGGAATCGCGGGGTGCGGAATTGACCAAAGAATAATTTCCATGATTCCCAATGCGAGCGACCCGGATCTGACGCCGAAGACATCTACACGGCAAAGCGTGCGCCAACGCTACGGACTGGGTTCACGCGCCTTTATTGTCGTTTACGCCGGAGCCATCGGACCAGCCAACGACCTGGCGGCTCTGCTTGATGTGGCGCAAGCCGTCCGGCGGTCGGAGGCTAAAAACATCCGTTTTCTGATCGTCGGCGCAGGATCGGATGAGAATCGTATCAAGCAAATCGCCGGTGATAAAAATCTCGACAACATCGTGTTCACCGGCGCCGTGCCGCGCCGTGAGGTGGGCGAGATTCTGGCGGCGGCTGATTGCGGCGTGACCTGTTTCGCCCCCCTGCCCGTCTTGCAAACATGCAGTCCAAACAAAATGTTCGATTATTTTTCAGCGGGCCTGCCGCAAATGGTCAACACGTCCGGATGGATTGAGGAGGTCGTGACGAAATGCGGCGCAGGCTTTTATTGGCCGACCGACAAACCTGATATCGGCGCGCGAAAACTCATCGAGCTTTCCAAGGATGCGCCCGCGCGCAAGGTGATGAAAGCCGCCGCGAGAACGTGCGCACGAAAACGCTTTGATCGTGGGATTCTCACCAAGAATCTGCTGAATGTTTTTCATGACGCCCGATCCGAAACCACCGCCGGCCTGCCGTTTTTTTGTCGGAGATTGTTCGATAGCGCGGCGGCCCTGACTGCGCTCGCGCTTCTTTGTCCGTTTTTCATCGCCGTCGCCATTGCTGTAAAAATTGAAGACAAAGGACCCGTTTTTTATCGTGCGCGGCGGGTCGGCCTTGGCGGCAAGGTTTTTTCGATGCTGAAGTTTCGCACGATGGTCGTCGGAGCCGAAAATCTTGGACTGGGATTGAACATAGCTTCGGGCGACGAGCGCATCACGCGGACTGGCCGTTTTCTTCGCGAGTGGTCCCTGGACGAAGTGCCGCAGCTTTTCAATATTTTGGATGGGAATATGCGGCTTGTCGGACCCCGGCCAGCTCTGGAAGAACATATAAAGCAATACAGCGAAGGTCAAAAGCGACGCCTGCGCGTGCCGCCGGGCCTGACGGGATGGGCACAGGTCAACGGCAGAAACGCTTTGACATGGGGGGAAAAGCTGGCTTACGACTCGTGGTATGCCGACAACCGAGACTTTGGGCTGGACATGCTTATCATCGCCAGAACCTTCGGCGTCATTATTAGGCGTGAAGGCCTGTATGAAAAGGACGCGGGCCTGGATGACAAATTCAACCGTTTCGACTAGCGATTTATTTGATACGTTTTCTAAAAACTGCCACGACGTAAGAGGAATCCTTCAACAAGCGCACCGAGTGGTCGTATCCCGCGTCGAACTTAATGGCCTGCCCGGCCTTGAGCACATGTTCTTCATTTTGGACTACCACCGCCATCTTACCTTTTAGCACCCAGGTGAGTTGATATTCATTGGCGTGACTGTGTGGTTCCTCAGCGCTTTGCCCGGCTTTGCCCTCGGAGACGCGCAGGAGAATGTCCGGAAAATCCAGGACCCGACGTTTTATATCACCGATCAATCCCGATTTGTCGCTGGCCTTTTCAACGATATAGGATGTGGCCAATTCCAAAAGATGAGAGGGCGTCATGCCGAAATAATCGGCCAGCTGCTTGATAGTGGCCAGATTCGGTTGATTTTGATTTGACTCAATCCGCGTCAGCGTAGAGAAACTGACGCCGGTCTCCTCGGCCAGACCTTCGAGCGTGACGCCGTTTTGATTGCGCAATGCCTTGAGGATTGAAAAATCGTAGTCCTTCGTTTTTTTCTTCATTATCCATCCCGGATTTAAGAAGGGTTCCAGTACTTAAGTATATAGAAAATTCGCCACGATAATGCCAGTACTTTCCGCGCGGGTCTTTCGTCGCCGCAAAGCGGCAAGAGACGTCTATTTCAAAAACTCGACAATCGCCGGATTCACAATTTCCGGCTTTTCCTGGTTGGGCAGATGCCCGGCGTCTTCGACCATAAGAAGCGTGGAATCGGGCGCCATGTTGTGCAGACGAGGACCAAATTCCGGCGGCACCCATTTGTCCTGCCTGCCCCAGATAATGAGTAGCGGCACGCGAAGCTCGTGATACTTACCTGCCATTTTCATCGCAGCGGGCGAAGGGTACTCCTGAATGAGACGCGCCAAAAGCGTATCATAGCCCGGCTTGGACAGAGGCCGCGCATATTCGTTCACGAGGATATCGTCCACCAAATCATCGTTATAATAAACGTCTATCAGAGCAATCCTGATCGACCAGGGACCGGCGCCCTTCGCGACAAGGCGTCCCAGCGGGCCTGCGTCAAGCAATAAAAGCATGGCGGCTTTCCCCTGCCAGAAAGACACGGGATCGACGACGACGGCCTTTTCGATTCGCTCGGCGTGGTTCATGGACAGATATAGAGTGATGCCGCCGCCCATCGAACTTCCCACAAGATGAAAAGCTTCAAATTTCATCTTGTCCGCGAATTTGAGGACTTCGCCCGCCAGGTTGTCGATGGACATAACAAAGCCTTCCGGCGGCATATCGCTTTGCCCCAGCCCCGGCAGATCGATGGCCACAACGCGCAGTCCGGCATCTACGAGAGCGCTGACATTTTTGTGCCAGGCGTACGTGGAATCAGCGAAACCGTGAACCAGTATCACCGGCTTGCCTTTGCCCATGTCGATGTAGTGCATCCGGTAGCCATCCATCTGGACCCAATGCCGATGCCCGGACACAAATTTGTCCCACGCCATATCCGACGGTTTGCCGCTGACCTTGCACGACGCCATTACGACCGCAATACAAAGACAGCCGACCACAATCATCAACTTCACCGCTAGCGGTTTTCGGTCCGTTGTCATCTGCAATCTCATCTCCTTTGCCTTCGTATGAAACACTCGCATCGGACGATAGCAGGATTGCGGCGGGGCTGCCAAGGGAGGACGGAAATGCCTTTTGAGTCAATGGATGAAAGTCTAAAAGTTCAAAATATAAACGTTCAGTCGATGTTGAATATTTCATTTCCAAAACCAATAGTTAGAATCCAATTTGACTTTTTCTAATCACATTTAGCAAATCGATCAACTCAGCTGATGCAAATGGCATCAGTTTGAATTTTAATCTGATCCCTTCTTTGACAGATTCAAAAAAAATATTCCTTTTTTTGTCTTTCGCCAAAATGGTGCGGAAATAAAACTCGATTAGAGAATTTCGCCTAACCGGCAAGACAGGGGTTTGCCAAAGTTCACAAATGAAGTTCACGGAAATATTGAGTTTAGGCTCGATATTTAGGCTTGGTTCATTCAGAGTTTCCACAACGTTTGTGAATGGCGACGCAAGCTCAAATGACGCCTGCCTTGCTGCTTCCATGAGTTCGTCCACTCGTATTGATACAAATCGATACCCACGCATAATAAGTTGAATATTGATTCCACATATCGTTTCATTATTGATTGACCTATTCATGAGTGCATGCAAAAGAATTGGCTCCGTCCAAATGACATTTGCCTGATGTTCCGTTTGAGCAAATGAACGCAAACGTTCATCGTCGGAATATAATGCTTGCCCGTCTTCTTTTCCCAACAGAAGACTGTCGGTGAATGCCTGTCCCAGCATTTCATCAAGTTTTTCTTTATCATGGCGTTTAAGCTTAAGCGCACTCTTGCATGGTACAATCTCGCAATGAGTCTGTGTCCACGCAATCACGGCTTCAAAAAAATCGATGTTTTCTTGCACTTGCGCTCCGCTCATCTCCTCCCGAAAGAGCGTCCCACGGACTTTCCCTACCGTAACTCGGCCATTTTTAGCATTCATTTTCCAGTCCGAAATTTCCCCCCTAAATAAATCGACCACAGATTGGGCAACAACCATTTTTCTCGATCCAATGATCGCCTTCATTCCGTCAACTGAATTAA
>Ga0307990_1001364_pt1 | contig 20755 bp, 17 predicted proteins | sample EllFjometagen129_FD_203168 | JGI IMG/M metagenome (GOLD analysis project Ga0307990, IMG submission 203168) | Marine microbial communities from Ellis Fjord, Antarctic Ocean - #129 | ecosystem: Environmental > Aquatic > Marine > Unclassified | place: Southern Ocean | collected 2014-10-08
CCAGCAGTTTTTTGTAAAGGCCGGGTTTCTTCAGGGCCTTTTCCGCGAGCTGTATGACCATGAGAGAACGATAGCCACAGGGGTCGAGATTCGGATCGGAATGCCCCCATACAACATCTTTCTTCTGTAGGATTTCATACCAGTTGTCCACGGTTACCTTCTCGGCATAGGCGCTCTTGTCTGTGTAGCAAAGGACGAGCTGATTGGTCGCGAAGCGAATGTTCCAGTCTGCGTAACCGGGTATGAGCAGTTTGTCTATCACCTTGTAATCCGCCGATGCCATGATGTCGCAGGGTTTGCCTACATCCGTTATCTTTCGCGCACACTTCTGGCTTCCGGCAGGTTCACGCTGGAGATCGACACCGGGATATTTGTCTTCAAATGCCTTCTCCATGGCCGCCAGAGGCACAGAAAGGCTGCCCGCGTGGAACATAGTCAGATTACCGGTTAATTGTTTCTCCTTTGTAAATCCGGTCTGGGGACAAATCAGCAGGCTTGCCACGAAAAAAATAAAAACCGGCAGGATTACCAGAATCCATCTACATCTACTTTTCTTTTTCATTGTAACTCCTCCTCGTTAATTATAGTTTGTAACTACTCAGGTTGTCAGATTTACGGTTCATGGTTGGCTTCTTTGTTGAATGGGGCACTTTTCGAGTCAATGCGCTCTAACCTTGAACAGTGAACCCTGAAATTTTGAACTTGAGCAAATAAAAGATCATATAAAATGAACATCAGATGCTTTAAAGGTAAGATATACTGATATTCCTCTTTTTAACTCCATATCACCAAACGATTTCCTTGTTATTACAGCGGCGAAAGGAATGCCACAATCAACAACTATCTTAATTGTTGTCCCTTTGTTGACAATGTTCTTTATTTTGCCATTGAACGAATTTCTTGCGCTTGACTCGATTTTCTTTTTCGAAACCAGGATATCTTCCGATCTTATGGAAATAACAGAATCTCCGGATTTACAGGTGGTCGATACAATGTTTATCCCATTAAGCTTTACATTTGAAATCCCGTTGTTAACAGTGGCGTTGCCCTTGAATAAGTTCTCAACGCCCACGAAGTTTGCAACAAATTCTGAGTTAGGCTTCCTGAATACCTCATCAGGCCTGCCCACCTGAACAATCTTTCCTTCATTCATTACTGCCATGGCGTCTCCAAGGGCAAACACCTCTTCAAAACTGTGTGTTACATGAACGATGGTTATTTTGGTCTCTCTGTGAAGCCTATCTAACTCTTCTCTCAGGATCTCTCTCGTCTGGGTATCCAGGGCAGATAAAGGCTCATCTAAAAGGAGGGCTTTGGGCTCTGTCACTATTGCTCTTGATATGGCAACCCGCTGCTTTTCACCCCCGCTCAGGGTGCCGGGAAAGCGATGGAGAAGATGATGGACACCCATTATATTAGTAATAGTTTCTATCTTGTCTTTTATTTCGTTTTTTGGGATTTTCTTTAACTTCAAACCGAAGGCGATATTCTTTTCCACGTTTAGGTGGGGAAAAAGCATGTAATCCTGATAAACCATGCTGATGTTTCTATTTCTTGGAGGGGCATTTGTAATGTCTCTTCCATCGAGCCGGATTTCACCTCTATCGGGGCGGTAAATACCGGCTATTGCCTCCAGGAGAATGGTTTTTCCTGCTCCGGTAGGGCCCAATACCATGAAGTAACTACCTGCTTCGATATCAAGCGTAACATCTCTCAAAAAGAATTCGCCCAGATTTTTGGATACATTTTTAATACTTATCATCTTAGAATACCTTGGCAAACCCTCCATACTTCTCGAAAATGAAGAGTGATCCGAGTGATATTACGATCAGGATAGTTGCGGCCGCAATGGCAAGATCTAGTTCTCCACACGACATATTCAGGTAAAGCGAGATGGGTAAAGTTTCAGTTTTCATTCTCGTTGCCCCCGCGAGCATTAACGCAGCTCCAAATTCCCCTATTCCTTTTGACCACGTTATAATAGAACCGGCTAAGAGGCCATTCTTTGCCATGGGCAGTGTGACTCGCCAGAAAGCCTGAAGCTCTGTACAGCCAAGCGTCTGTGCGACGTGTTCATATCTAGGATTTATGCCCTGAAACGTTCCTCTGAGTATCCTGAACATAAAAGGGATATTTACGAAAAACTGGGCTACTATAATTCCAAGCGGTGTAAAGACAAAGACAAGACCTGCATCTGCTAAAGTCTTCCCAAATGATGTTGTCCCGAACAGAATCAATAGTCCGACACCGGCAACTAATGGCGGCAAAGCTAACGGCACATCAAGTATGGTATTAATCAGGTTCTTTCCAAAGAAATTGTATCTGGCGAGTGCATATGCTGTTGGTATGGAGATGATAATACACAAAACAGTGGATATAGCAGATGTTATCAGGCTTAGCTCTATCGCAAACCGCATTTCTTTAGAGCAGATGCTTGTGATTAGTGCCGGTAGGGTAGTATGTGTAACAATACATATAATCTGAACCAAAATAAAAAGGGCAAGCAATAGGCTGAAGAATATAGAAATAATCTTGATTTTTGATGCCTTAAATCTTTTTAACATCACTCGCTCCCATGCTCGCCTGCTTCGCCCCTAACCATGTCAAGATGCGGATTGCCCACCCATCCGTTTTTTGCATTCAATTTGGTGTCAAACAGGGGAACATAGGGTTTGATATCCAGGAGGGGAGTGCCGTTCAGGATATCCACATCTCCAATCTGCAATATATTGCCCTTAACATTCTCTAATTTAACAATGGACAGACCTATGGGATTTGGCCTGTTGAAATGTCTTATTGAGAAGATTCCGTGTTGATTGTCTTCTAAAAAAGGTTTTGAAATCAAAGAGCAACCATCAGACAGATGGAAATGGTAGATAAGGATAAGATGAGAGAATCCTTTTATATCCTTTAGCCCCTCCGCGTATTCAGTGAATAGCTCTACAGTCCCCTTCGCATTTTTAGCGAATGGGCCTTGAATAGGTGTATTTGCCTTATCTGTAAATTCTGAATATATAATCCCGATTGCCTTGTATCTTATCTCATCCATATTTCCCAAATTCACACCATTACTCGAAGTTGTGTGGTTCCACAATGCCTATCCAATGAATAATATCTACTCGGTTCCTACCATAATTTCAGTAGCTTTAATTAGAGCAACAGCCTTGTCGCCGACTTTTAACCCTAATCCTTCGGCCGATTTTTTTGTAACAATAGCAGCTACTTCATTTTCTCCTATCTGGAGGACAATCTCTGCCATGACCTGTCCCATATTTATCTTTTTGACTGTTCCGGCCAATTTGTTTCTTGCGCTTACTTTCATCATAAGTGCCTCCTGTTTTTAATATTTTGGATCCGGGTATGTTGTGAAACCACACTCTTGAAATATACTCTTCCCTTCAGAAGATGCAACAAAGTTTACAAAGCTTTTTGCCATTTCTTTGTTTTTAGAAAATGTCAGTCGGCCTATAGGGATAATCTTTATGCAATTCTGTTTTTTGGGTATCTCTACAATATTTATCTTGTTTTCCGTTCCCAGCAGCGAGGACCTCCAGATGATAGATGCATCTGCCTGGTTCATGGATATATAGATAACCAGTTCATTTACCGTCGCGGTAGTGGCAATGATGTTTTTCTGGACCGCTTTATAAATTTTATTTTTCTTAAGTATCTTATTCCCCAATTTGCCAATAGCGGCGGCCTTTGGATCCCCAAATATAATCTTCACTTTAGGTTTGGTCAAATCCTCTAACCTTATTATCTTCGCCGGATTCCCCTTAGGAACTGCTATTACGGGTATATGGTATGCCACAGGCTGCTCGTAATCGACAAACCCCTTTTCTTTGGCTTTGTCAATGTACATCGTTGCCCCCGGAATATAGGCATCCCCTTTTTTTGTCAGCTCAATCTGACTCAAAAGAGTGTTGGAGCCAGCGTAATTGCAATTCACTGCTACGCCATATTTCTTCTCAAACGCTACCCCGATTTTATCCATCGGTTTCCTCATCCCCGCCCCCGAATATACGAGAAGCGTATCCTTTGCAATTCCCGACAGGGGAAAGATGAGCAGGCATGCCATAAGCAGTGCCATGGCCAGTGTAACCTTCAAAAACCATATTCTTAGCTTCATTTGTATTCCCCCTCAATTTAACTTTTCTTTGATAAGTCTTTTTCGTTGAGTTCACCGAAAGAATGACTTAGTCAAATATACGATTTGTAATTCTATGTCAATATAAAATATTAATAGTTAGTTTAAGGCATTAATGGTTATTGTTTAAATCTCATTGATTTTCCTTGTCTTGCGTGGTATTTCTTCAACATTATGAATAAATTACTGACAACAAAAGAGTTGGCAGCGGTTCTGAGACTGAATGAGAAGAAGGTGTATCAACTTGTAAGGGATGGAAATATTCCCCATGTGCGCATTGCCGGCAAGTGGCTCTTTCCTGAGAGACATGTCACGAGGTGGATAGATGAAAATGTGCAGAGGGAAAGAGATATCCTGATTGTGGGAAGTAATGATATTCTTATGGAAAAGCTTGTGCTTCTCTATTCCCAGGAGAACTTTCCGGAGTCCGTGGCCTTCTATTCATCAATAGGCAGTTCCAGAGGTGTGCGCGCCCTCGCTCTGAAAAAAGGGCAGGTATGTTGCACGCATCTTCTGGACATGGAGACAGGGGAGTATAACCTTCCATTTCTTGACAGAGTTCTCTCGGGACAGAGATATGTAGTGGTTAACCTGTGGCGCAGGAAACAGGGACTGATTGTAAAGAAGGGCAATCCCATGGGACTGCGGGGACTGGAAGATGTTATAGAAAAGGGGGCAAAATTCATAAACAGGAACGAAGGCTCCGGCACGCGTGTCCTCTTGGAATATTTTCTGAGAGAGAAGGATTTGAACGAAAAAGATATCGCCGGTTTTAATGAAGAAGTCGACAGCCATCTGGATGTGGCCCTCAAGGTTTTTTTCGGTGAGGCGGACGTGGGATTAGGTATAGAGTATGTCACATATCCCCTGGGTCTGGATTTTCTGCCGCTCAAGGAGGAGATGTTTGATCTTGTTATTCCCGGAGAACTGTGGTCCACGAGCGTTATAAAAGGATTCGTGGATTACATAGACCCGATCAGAATAAACAGCCTGTCCAAAAATCTCCCCGGCTACAATCTTAAAGACACGGGAAAGATACGGTTCGAGAATTGATGGATTTGAACGTACACTTTTAACCTTTCAAAAAAAGTATTTTTAAGTTTTCATGCATTATCTTAAGAATACTGAATATGCTACGTATAACTTCTTGTACTGTTGTTTTAAAAACCTACAACCACAATAGAAGGTTTTAATTAGCAATCAGCAACAAGGGTCAAGCGTAGACTTGACCCCATTATCACACGGAGCGGAGAAGACAAAACGCAAGACCTGACTCCTTTTATTCACTTACCGGTCTAGCCCCCCTCTTCGGCTTCGCATCATACAGCGCTGCATCCACCTGCCGCATGATATCATCAAGGTTATTTCCCCCTTCCGGGACCATTTCCAGACCGAAACTGAAACCAACCGGCAATCCGTTGCTCCGGGCCCAGTCCCTGAAATCATTCTGAAGCCCACGCACCGCTGACTCCGCGCTTCCCAGGGAAGTGTTCGCCAGGATCATGACAAACTCGTCACCGCCGTATCTCGCGATGATATCGGATTTCCTGAATCTCGATCGTGCCATGTCGGAAAAATGCCTGAGAACTCTGTCACCCATGTCGTGCCCGAACCGATCATTGACCGTTTTGAAATTGTCAAGATCGACGAATATGAATACGAGGGGAATAGATGCCCGCTCGTTGAGGAGTAGTAGATATTTCGCGACCCCCGAAAACGCCCTCCTGTTCAGGAGCCCTGTGAGACTGTCGTGCTCGCTGGCTCTGGTCGCTTCAATCTTCAACAGTTCAAGATGCCCTACAAGAAAATATGAATAGTAGACGCCGACAAAAATAAGAAATGCATAAAAGTACAGATTATACGGAGGCGAAATCTCGAGAAGGCTATAATGAATAACGAGCGCGACAGTACCGAGGACGAATGCCCCGATCATCGATTCAACAAATATATAGAGTCCATGCTGAAGTCCATTTCCGAGCATGGAAATCAGGAGCAGCAGTAACATGGGGGGTATGATAAAAGGGTCGCAGAGAGTCCCGATAACTGCTGTAATGACATCTATCCATGAGCCCAGGCGAAACATGATAATTTTTGCGCCATATCTCTGATAGTACCACCACCAAAAGACATGAAGCGCCCAATAGGAAAGAATGACGAGATTGACCTGGGTCACCGTTAAAATAAGCAGTGGAATTGGAAGAAAATTAAAGTATACCGCCGCCATGACTCCCAGCATAATGCGGATGAATAACTGAAGGCGCGGCATGTATATTTCGGGAACTAATGCCCCAAAGAATACAGGAATATAACTCCCTTTTTTCTCCTGCACGGTAATATCCTCCAAACAATTCAGGAATGCTTCAATAACAAAGCCGCGTTAGGGTTTTTCAAAATCAATTCTGGGGATACAACACTTAATTATTTGCTATCCAATGGAATTCCGTGTGCCTACACAAAAAAACCGATCTGTAATGCCGAATACATCAACGGCATCACAGATCGGCCTTATTCGTCTGCATCAAGTCTCTTAAAATTCGATTTCATCAAAATATTCCAGTTTAAATCCGGCATCTATTGCAATCTTACCTCTAAAACTGAGTGATCTTGGTCAGACGACGGGTAAGCAGGAGGAGATGGAAAAGTAGGCTGCTGTCAGAGAAGCTGTAGAAAACAAGAAATATAGGAAAATGAGTTTTTGCAGCATATCCTTTGTACCTGCCTGCCTTTCTATCGGTAGCACATATTTCTTATTTTGCAACTATTCTTTTAACTGTCAGAAACACTTAATATGTCCGGCAAATTCCAGGGACACCTTACTTATCTTTCTTTTTAGGTCCAGGTCTTTGAGGTTTGAGCTTTCGGCCCAAAAGTAGTTCCATGTTGAAAAATGTCTGCTGCTGCCTGTTTCCTCGCTGTGTTACATGATGCGGGATTCCAGGAGCTACTGCTTTTGCCATTCGTGCCATACTAAAAATAAATCAAATGCGCTGGCTTTTGCCAGTAATTAAGTAAGGTATCCGCGGAACTTCGCCCGGAACTTCGAACAGCGAGCGCGGTCCCCGTAATTTATTGCGGGGAGCTTCAATATTCTCACTTGGATACGCAGGTTGAACAGGGGGTGGGCAAAAGCCCTCCCCCTGTTTGGCAGGCAATAAATACTTATTCGTTCATCGCGTATTCACCGTTGAGGGGGAATACATATTTTTCCCAGACACGGTTATACTGCTCTGGGTCAGCTACTGCCTTGATAAGCATGATGTCTTTGCAGAATGTTCGCTGCTCGTCCTTGGTGCTGTGGTTGGCATAGATCTGAAGGGCGAAGTTGGCGAAATCGCGCACCATGAAATCGAAGATCTGGTTGATGATGTCTGCTTCTATGTTGTCGAACTTTGCCTGTTCGAGGATGAGCTGGCCGTAGACCACGATGGAGAACATCTCTCCCAGAGGCAGGGAGAAGGTTGGATCCATACCCTGAATCTTGTCCGGGCCCGCCTTTTCCAGCAGTTCCTTGAAGATCTCGATCTGCCTGATAAAGGTTGCCACGTTTGGCAGGTCCTTGTTGGCCTCGAATACGGGTTTGTAGTCGTGGAACTGGACCTTGCCCAAGCCCTTGGTCGGTCCCTGGTCGAACATGAACATATCGTCCTTTATGGCGAAGTCAGGGGCGGCAGGTGCATAGTCTGCGGGGCTGAAGAAATAGTTTTTCATAAACTTTCGAATCAGCTGGATATTGACGTGCACAGTGCCTTCGAGTTTGGACGGGCCGCGAACATCGGCTACCGCCATAGAGAAGAAGGTGTCTTTCTCAAATCCTCTTGCTGCGATTACATCCCAGAGCAGGTCGATCACTTCTTCGGATTGGAGAGTCACCTTCATTTTGCTTGTGGGGTTATAGAGCAGATAGCGGCGGTCATTTTCGCCAGCGCCCCGGAAGTAGTCGGTTGAGCGGCGCTGGTAGGTCTTCATTGCCACCAGGCGTAGCCAGGCATCCATGAAGTTCTTGCGTACGTGGGGCATATCAGTGACGCGCATACCATAGAGGATTCGGTTGGATGCATGGGTAATGGCCTCATAGAAGCAGTGTTCAACAACACCGATAGAGGCCGGGCCGATATTGAATTTGCCGATGTTTACTGTGTTGAGTGCCGAGTCCCAGGCGTTCGGACCCCGTGAGAGGATATCATCTTCGGTAATGGGGTAATCATGGAGTGCGAAGTTGGCTACATACTCCTGGTGAGAGATTACGTTCTTCTTCAGCTCAAATGCCTTGTTTTCGTAGTTTGTGACAAAGAATGTGTAGTCATCGCTGCCGTCCTTGACCTTGCCAAGGGTGGAGACCATGCCGGCCTCGTTTCCATTGCCAATGTAGTATTTTTCGCCGTTTGCCACCCAGGTGCCGTCATCCTTGGGGGAAAGTTCTGTTTCCGTGGAATAGATGTCTGCACCGTGGGTGCGTTCGGAAAGACCGAAGGCAAAGATCGCCCCTTCTTTGAGAAGCTTGGCAGCCTTCTTCTTGGCCTTCTCGTTCGGGCTCATCCAGATGGGCCCGAGGCCCAGGATGGTTACCTGGAAGCAGTACCAGTATCCCAGTCCGTAGAAAGCGAGAAGCTCGCTGTACTCGCTGTTGCGAGCTGTGTCCCAGCGGCAGTCCGGGTCGCCGTCAGCGTATTCTATCGGTGTGAGCAGTTTGGCAAAGATTTGTTCTTTTCCAAGAAAATCGACAAACGCCCGGTACCATACCTTTTTGTTGTATTCATCAAGGAGTTTGGTTTTGCCCATCGTTGTCTCGAAGAATTCTACCGTCTTATCCAGAATTGCCTGAGATCCTTCATCCGCCATGAGACTCTTGTACTTCTTGGGTTGCATTAAAAAGTTCATCTCTTTCTCCTTTTTCTTGAATTGAACAGCGAGCGTATTCCCCGCAACTTGTTGCGGGGAGCTTCAATAGCGTTCTCTCAAATATTGACTGGCTTAAATGCCGGCGAAAACCCACATCGTAGGCCTGCTTCTCAAATTTCTCCCTTTAGTCGTTGATCCCAAGGTAAATAGGTGCAATAGCTTTTTTGCTCCCCATAAAACAAAAAAACCGAGCTCTTTGTCCGAGAAACAGGGTTGCGTTTTCAATCACTCCACGGCTCTCTCCTTTGTCGGCTGTGGATGAAACGTCATGTTTTTAAGAGGGTTGCGAAAACTCCTTGAACTGATTGAGAAAATACACCATGAGACGAGAATGTCAAGGAATTTTTGCCATGAAGCGTACCGTGTTTCTTTAATTGTACTTGTTGTTATGAGGTCTGGGCTTGGGGAAGTAAGGACCAGAGCGGAAATATTTTTGAAAAAAGTGAAAATGTATGTATAAGGTTATAACATATTGAAATCAAAAGACGGGATTCTTGTCTATGAATAGCTTCCGGGAAACCATACAGTTTTATCTTGTTGACTCAAAGACGGCGCTGGGAAAGCTGATCGATGTATTTATAATAATCCTTAATTTTGTAATATGTGCCATTCTTGTCGTTGAGACATACGATCTGTCCGAAACGGTACACGGCATCCTCTGGAATACGGAGATTGTGATTGTGGCGTTCTTCATCATCGAGTACGTGGCAAGGCTCTATGGATCGAAGGACAGGCTGAAACAGCTGGTCGATATTTACAGTGTGATAGATCTCATAGCGATCCTGCCGACGGTGGCGCTTCTTGTGTGTCCTATCTTCGGTATCGCACTCCATGTGGGGTTCCTCCGTCTGATACGGGCTTTCCGTGTCTTCAGGATCTTCAGGTTTTTGCGTTATACGACGGCCCAAGATTTTTTCTTCGGGAATATCACTGTGCATGTCTTGAAGGGTGTACAGCTTCTGATTACAATATTTATGATATTTTTCATCTCTTCAGGTCTCTTCTATGCCGTTGAAAGTCCGGTCAACCCGGCTGTCAAGAATTTTGGTGACGCCTTTTATTTCACGGTAGTGACCCTGACAACAGTCGGCTTCGGTGATATTATTCCGTTTTCAAAGGCAGGACGAATGATAACGGTGTTGATGATTCTCTCAGGGATTATTCTCATACCCTGGCAGGTTAGCCGGCTTGTAAGGGAGTGGATACTTATCGCGGCGAAGCAGGATGTTACCTGCCCGCAATGCGGCCTTCGTTATCATGACAGGGACGCGTCGCACTGCAAGAGTTGCGGGCATGTTATCTATCAGGAATACGAAGACGGGTAGCTTCGGAATAAAAAAAGACAGCGATCCCTCTTTTCCCCGAAACGAATTGGATCACTTTAAGGGATAACAGGGGGTGGCACAAGCCCTCCCCCTGTTTGGCAGGCAATAAATACTTATTCGTTCATCGCGTATTCACCGTTGAGGGGGAATACATATTTTTCCCAGACACGGTTATACTGCTCTGGATCAGCTACTGCCTTGATAAGCATGATGTCTTTGCAGAATCTTCGCTGCTCGTAAATTCCGGGGACACCTTAATTATCTTTCTTTTTAGGTCCAGGTTTTTGAAGTTTGAACTTTCGGCGTGGATATTGACCTGTTCGGATAGCCATGCGAAGGCTGCAATGCGCACGCGCCTATCCAGGTTTCTTGGCAGAACTGGTGTGCATATAATACATCGAAAGTTGCGATCTTGATTTATAAATACTTAATATTTAAGATGTGATCCTAAGATTCCTCTGTATTTGATATTTTAAATTTCCTTTTTTCAGGATCGGGTTGTTGGCGGTAGAGAATAGCGATGTTGCCGATGAGGCCGACCTGTTCGCTCTTGGTAGCTTTGGCGATTTCTTTCGAGACTTCTTTTTTGGATTCTTTCAATTCTGCGAATTTCACCTTGATAAGTTCACGATTTTCCAGGGCGTTATCGATCGTGTCGAGCAGGTTCTTGGTGACTCCTTTAACACCGATGATCACGATTGGTTTTAAATGATGTGCCTGAGCACGCAGGTATTTTCGCTGTGATCCTTTGAGTGGTTCCATTGTTCTCCCTTCTACTAAATAACTGACGTTTTAAAATACCCGGCGGTATTGGTTATTGACAATTTCAAAGTCATAGCCACAACCATGGTCACGTGTGTCCTTTAACTTGCCGGAGATCGGTTCGGCATTTTTGCGATGATGTTTGATGTAAATCTCTTCAGCTTTGCGACCGGTTGGTCCTCTAACGATGAACACCGGCTTGCCTTTACGCTTCTTATCTCTTTTCGCGATTGGCTCAATAACATCCTCAAAGTCATCGGACGTTACGAACTCGGGATTGGTGAGGATTTCCAAGACAACGTCGCGAAGCTCTTCTTCTGACAAATCTTGGAACGCTTCGACAACCTTGGCTCTGCTGGGGTGGAGTGGTCGCTGATACCACCCTACGCGCTGGTTGTCGTGAAGAGGGTCAAATTCATCCCTCATGTTCTTCACAGTGTTGGGGTTTACACCAAGGATACGACCAATTTCAACGTGAGTCGTTGTGCTTGACCGGAACCCGAGTTCTTTATACGCAGTCTTATCATACTTGGATAAGTAGTAGGCAGCTATTAGCGCTATAGAGTGACTCTCTTTCATTCTTAATACGTCCGCCCTATTTATTAAAAAATGGGCAACAATTACTTGATTCAAGCAAATTTTATTTAAACTGAAATCCTTCTGTTTCCATTTTAGCGAATAACTTCATCAAATGTATGCTCTGTTTTTCTGAAGGTATTCTGTCAGGTATTTTGACAGCGACTTGCAGAATACCCATATCCTTTTCGTTTAAAAGTTTTTGAGAAACACCCCAGACACTAAGTTCTTTCCACTTTTCAGGCCCTAATTCTATGACCTTTTTTTGAGCAGCTATTCCGTCATCGATCTTTTGAACCTTTTTTGCATCTTTTACATCAGTTGCTGCCATTCCCTTCTCAATTAGTTCACTAATAAATGCTTCCCTCAAATCCATATCAAACGCTTTCACCTTTAACCAGCATCCTTCTTTTTTACACCACTCTGTCACATTTGATATATTCTCTGGCGTGTCTATTATGATTTCATGGATCTGATACGCCACATTTTCCAGTGTCTCATAGAAAGCTTTGCTGATTTCCTGTTTTTCCCAGATTTTCGAGAAGTCAATCACCTTTTCCATGCCAGATAATTTATTTGCTATCCAGGCGATGGAATAAACCACAATGTTTGCTCTGTAACCGCCGCCATACCACGGCTGCTTCATTACCAGCTTTTCCGTTGTTCTGAAAATAATAGCTCTTGCTACCAAATGTTTGAAATATAACTCGTTAAACGCTTTTTCATCTTTGTCCCACTTTTTGCCGATTTCAGATGCATAAAAGGCAAAGTTTTTCTGAGCGCCTTTACTGACTGTATGAGGACAGTCTTCCCAGGCATTCACAAATTTTGCCAGATCAGTTTTCGTAAACATTTGAGTTTTTGGATATTCACCCTTGAATTTATTTCTTGATGCCGGAGTTAAATGTGCCTGAGCATCAAGGTACTGGCCACGAGCTCTTTCGTAAAACCATTTCGTTTGCCTGAGTTCTCCTTCCTTTGGACGAGTCCAAAGCCTTCTGGAAAACTCTTCCATACGGATATGGTAAGGATGATTCGCGAAAAAATCAGCAGCATTGACCTTATTCTGACTGTTTGCATATTCAGATATTTTAGGGACAACTTCTATAGAACGCTCTGGATCTACAATAGACAGCTTTACCTGAACAAAAATTTTGTCCAGATTCATCCTGTCTTTCTTATTAGCTGAGAAAATTGATGCTGTTGTCTGCCCGCCATTCACAATCTGCAGATTCTTGAGTTTCCTTATTTGCTGCATTCCATTTGATTGATCAAAATCGATTTCCTCCGCTGTAGCGGTGATACCATTATTATATGCAAAAAACATTTCAGGATCATTCTGTATTGTGTTTCTTATGCCTTTGTTGATATTTCCACGGAACTGCAGGAAACAACGGACATTCTGTTCAAGCAATCTGGCACCATATTTGTCATACAACATGGCAAGCATCTTGCCAGGCATCACCATAAGATATGCCTGATAGGCATTTGTATCGATATGGGCAGGAAGACAGGGCAAGGATTCTCCGAAAGACTCAATTAAATCGATGACTATGTCTTCTTTTCCCTGCCTGGACGTGGCTAGCCTGTATACGCGGGAAATATCCCAGATGTTATAGGATATTTCATAACCAAGATATTGGGCGGATTCTAAAGAATGAACACGGCTGCTCAGGAGACCATCACTCAAAAGGAATAATCTGATTTTAGAAAACCTGTTTTTCTGTGTATAAATTTGATAGGCCAGCCCATAACCCGGTGAGGTCTCTTCAAGTTGAGGATAAAATTCAGGCTTTAAAGACTTTGAGAAGAAATTTTCCAGCCTCCTGAAAGCGGTATCTATTTCTGTTTTTGTCAGGCTGGTTAACTCTTCTTTGTTCCTGAAATCTGAAACGAAAAGATTTAGAACTCCATCATCTTCGACAAGATTATAGCCGTCAACCCGGATGCCACGCTCAGCTTTATACTGACAGTAGTCGAAACTTTCCGCCTCTCCTGAATCAACCAGGAATTCTGCAACATACTCAATAAATTCGCTTTCAATAAAGTCCTCATTAGCATCTGCCCTGCCAAGAATTTCCTGTCTGAAGTCCCTGTAAAAGTCATCAACCTTTTCCATTTTATTATTCCTCAGAATATTATAATTTTTTCTGGATCAACAATAAATTGAGAGCACTTATCAAGCATGATATCCAGTGATATATTTACAATTCCTTCAGGTATATCGTTTGGATAGAATTTTGGGAAGTCATCAGTTACTTCATAAAACCGGAAGCTGCTTAGAACAAAATGAAATTCGCTGTACTCCTGCAAGTCCATATAGCCAGCCTGAAGTAAAAGATCCTCGAACAGATCCCCGGATGAAGGTTGACTCTTCTGAATATCTTCTCTGATTTCCCCGATAATTATGGGGAGATTGATTACATTATCAGTGTTCTTTGCCCCTTTGCCAACAGTAACAACAAACAGGTAAAGTCTGGAAAGCTGGGCGTTTAGTTGCTCAACTGATGATATTCTTATCAGGGGCTTTGAGGTGCCAAGCTGACACTTCACTTCAACAGCGGTATCACAGATGCAGAAATCCTGTGGGGCATCGAGTGGGCCCTGCCAGAAAGACAATGCTTCTGAAACAGAAAATTTAGGAAGAAGGTAATCTTTAAGGAACAGCAGTTCGCCAATCAGGCCTTTCTGCTCAAATTCACTCATTATTTTCGTATGGTATTTCTTCAGAAAAATATGCCACCGCTCAAGTCGACGGACAATCACAGCAACAACCGATTCCTCGTTAGAGCAGCTGCTGGTCGCCTGTATCAGATCAAGACACAGAGAGTAAAATATGTCCCAGTCATCTCTGTTATTAAGACGCAGTATCAATCTTGTTTTTCTGTCTCCATCTGATGCCGGGAGTGAAATATCTATTCCCTTAAGCACTCTGACTTTGCCGGGAAATCCGATACTGGCATCACATTCAAACAGAAAAAGATAATCGCCTGATATGTCTTTACCCCAGAAGAAATCAAAGGAATGTGTGTGATCTGCCCGTCTGACATTATAACTGGATAATGGGGTTTTGATCTTTTCCCATGGATTACTCATCTTCATCTCCTTCCAGGTCATATCCGTATTCTGTTTTCCACCAGGTCGTAGTTACTAAATATTCGACAGGGCTGTCTGTAACCTGGCTTTCAGGAAAACTGATACCGTAAGCAACTACACCTGTAGGCCCTGGCTTCTGCCCTGATTCTGCTTCATAAAAAATATTCAGAAGATGTATTATTAACAAAGGCCGTGGCCTGACTTTTCTGTAATAAAGTCCGGCAATTTTTTTTGATTTCTGACCTGGTGCTTTTTCAAATAATTGTTCAGCTTTTTCTATTTCACTCAGAGAAAGGCCTTCTCTTTCGTCTCTGGTTGACCCGACCCGTGCCTTTTCTCCGACTATTATACAATCAGGAGTCTGTTCCGTCCGTACACCAGCTAACCTGCCCTGACAACCAACCACCATTCCGTGTAACTGTTTCCTGTCACTGTTTTTGGCACTATCCTTACTTATAATTGTAATATCCCATTTTTTAAGTTCATCTCTTTTGCGCTTATTTATGTATTCAACAACAGGTATCGTGCTGGTCCTGAGTGAGGCCGGATGATTCCTGTATCCATTGAGGAATCCTGTCACTAGTTCTGCTGGAACATTCTTCCATAGATAATTTTTAGCTTCTGTAAACTCAGGAGTCTTAATCTCCTTTAATTTAACGATAAAATTTGACAGTAAATTTCGATTCTGCTTGATGACTGAGTTAGACTTGAAAAGCTTGTCGGTTTCGATAAGTTTTTCTGATAAATCTATGAACCGGGTTATTTTCTCACCTGTCCGCATTTTATTTCTTGCAGTGACAATCAGTGAATCTGGATGACTTCTTACTTTTAGTCCAAAGTCTTTAGGTGTAAGGTTCGCCAGTTCCATTTGTCTTAATTCGGCTTTCAGCTCCTCAGTTGCCTCGGAAATATGCGCATACCATCCTGCGGCAAGACTCGGCATAAATATCCTGCATAAATCTTCATAACCAGGCCTGTAACCAAACCACCTGCCCATCTGCATCAGTGTGTCGTACATCATTGAATTTCTAAGGAAATAACTTACGCTTAATCCTTCAAGTGTCAGCCCCCTAGACAGACTGAATCCACCAACAGCTATTATATTCAGGCCATCATTATTATAGTTTTCATAATCCAGTGTATCAGGTGACTGACTGTTAATTTCTATAATCTTTACTGGGGCAGCGGCATCAAGAAGAACCGCCTGAATCTCATCCCATCTGAATTCTTTTTTACCGAATTCTTTTTCCCAGCGCTCGTGCAAACTTTTCATTAAAGAACTTTTCAGAGCATCATCCACAGGTTTTGCATAATTAAACCGAACCTGCTGAATGAGTTCCTGCAAATATTCATGCAAAATATTTCTGACCTGAGACTGGATATTTGTAAACCGGGAAATATTAACAAGCATGGAGTTGTGTTTTTTTATCTGACCACGGAGAAGTCTTACAGCTATTACAAGAATAAATGTAAGCACAGCCTGATGCAGACTGGATGGCAGATCTGTTATTAAATGATCAATCTTATGCCTGATTGGCAGCAGATTTTCGTGATCATCTATATAATGAATTATATCCAGCTCACTGTCTTCAGAGAAGATTTTTTCTGGCCCCACGTAATTGTCCGGAGCATCCAGACTGACAATGAAGTCTCTCGGGAAAAGATCACCGCCCAGCATTTCCTGTTCGCTGTCAGGATCAATAAAAATATTTGCAAACGGTGTTGCAGTATAACCCACATAACAGCGTTTATGGAAAAGATTAAGCGTCTTTCTTATGAGACCGTTAATCCGTGTTGATTCATCCGGGTCTGCGCTTGTGTTTATTGACGCATTATCCGCTTCATCATCAATCATTAGCATGGGATGATGTTCAATTCCTGTATCAGTTATCGCATTATGCTCTTTCAGCCAAGCAATCAAATTTTCCAATGTATTATAATTTTTCTTTATAACCAGAACAATCGGCACATTAACATTATCCAGACCCAGTCCCAGCATTTCAGCCGTTCTTTTATTGAAATCACTTGAAGTATTTGTAAGAGTTATAGGAATATTGTTATGATTATACCTGCCAACCCCGATGTACCTGTTAATGCCAGGATCTGTTCTCAGCAAGCGCGAACTGTCTCTTCCCACAAAGCCTTCATCTATTCTTGCCTGTGTCTGACTTCGGAGGTTGTTCTGGGTTCCCGCAAGCACAATAATCAGCTTGTAACCAGCATCGGCTGCCTTGCAGATCAGCCCCGTATAATTTGCGGTTTTGCCGGACTGCACCTGGCCTAATACCATCCCTTTCCTTTCCCAGGCCCCATGTTTTAAAGGATTTTCCAGAAGCCCGAGGATCTTATCCGTGATCTGATCCAGTTTCGGAATAACTCTCAGGCCAAAGCCTTTTTTCTGTAGCAGTTTTTTGTAACGGTCCCAGAAGTAAGGTTCAATTTTTGCTTTTGCTGACTCCAGCCAGGGCTCGAATTCTTCCTGGATGACTGCACCGATATGCATAGTAACATCAAACTGAGCTTCGAGATACTTCACCAGTTCATGCTTTTCGACAGAAGTTATATTTCCACCGAACGGAGCGGAGAAAGTGTCAACTTTATCCTTTATGAACGGACGGGTAACAGATGTCTCGCTGGCTAATAGCGCAATCATAATATCTTGAAGTTTATCTATATCACTCATCTTTCACCCATTCCTTGGTCTTCAGAAACTCCATAATAGAATCAAATTTACTTCTGAATGGTTCAGTCAGCTCGAACTGTTTTTTTATTTCAGATTGTCCGACACCCTGTTCCTTCAATGTTCTGTAAAACAGATCTGCAAGTTCCAGCAGTTTTTCATTTTCAAGTTCGCTTTTTGTAAGGGACTCCGGTGCCCCTGATACATCTGCATAAAAAGCATCCACAGGAAACTGCCCCTCAATCAGAGTCAGAATATCAGAAAAATAACCGCGCTGGCTGTCATCAAGATCCGAAGAATATTTTTCAAATAATGGATGATTGCGATTAATTGAGTATTTAATTTTATTATGGCTGGCCTCTCTGAGCCACACAGTATTCAACCCCTTCTGGGTCAGGCGCCTGCCTCTTTTTGTATATATTCTTGATGAGCCGCCAGTAATTCTATCTATTATTTTTTTTAACCGCTGTTTGATAATTTCAGGTGGTTTTGCTCTCGATTTTTTTACATCAATTGCCCAGAGAGCGTCCAGACTGTTAGGCAAATCTATTTTCACCCGGGCAAGCCTGGTAAGCTCTCTCTGCCTGGCAAGCCCGAACCATGTGCCTGAGATCAGCAGTCGCGCATTCCTATATACGTAAAACCCCTGATTTTTGAAATACCCGTCTTCTCCGGCATAATAGTCAAAGTCTTTTCGGCTGATTTTACTGTGGTGAGGTAGAATATAAGGCTGGATGTATATGATTTCGCCGTGCAGATCGAGCCTTTCATCCTGAAGGTGTTGAGTAGCCGGATTTTTTGAGTTGAATGGGTCGAATGCTTTTAGCGGGTCACCATTAATGAAGATCTTAACAGCTTTAATTCCAGGTTCTCCTGTCAGATAACGATGGAAAATCAGCTCCATGTGTCTTTTGACTTGGTCCATTTTATTATACAGGTTCGCCTCAGTATGAGCTGAATCAGTTTTATCAATTACCCGATCCAGTTGTTCCCACAAAACAAGCGTACCAGAATCATGTAATTTTTCAGCATAAGGCTGTTTCTGAATTTCACGCTCTTCAAGTACTTTCAAAAGCCATTCATTCTTGTCAGCAACATAATCCAGATCCCAGAAGCAGCCAGATGCCTTTCCATCTTTTACAGAGACAACAGTTACCTTCCGACACTGTGAAAAAGAGGCTGTTTTCAACCCCAGACCGAATCTTCCAAGATCACTTTTAGAACGACGATCAAGGGGATTTATGCTCCCGGGTCGCATTGCTTCAATCAATTCGTCATAAGACATGCCGGTTCCGTTGTCAATTACTACAATACTGGAGGATTCATTATCCCAGCAAAAATGAATTTCAATCGAACTGGCAAAGGCAGAAATGCTGTTATCAACGATATCTGATATGGCTGCTTGAAGTGAGTAGCCGATATCACGCAACGATTCGATTAAAGACGAAGCTCTTGGAGGAGTATTTATGACATTCATGATATTTATTCTACCTTCATATAATTGAATTAATCACCTGATAACGAAAAGATACTGTTAATTTCCTGCAAAATTTTATTTATTATGTTTTTAAGTCTATTCATGTCTTTTGTTTCACATTCCCAGATTATCTCAACATTCCAACCATTTGCTTCCAGTTGTTTCCGGTTGCGCTTGTCACGTGCTACTGTTTCATCGAACTTGGAATTCCAGAAATCGATCCTGCTTTTTGGCTTATAGGCAAATTTGCATCCTTTATGCCTGTGCCAGAAACAGCCATGTACAAAAATTACTGTATTATATTTTGGCAGCACAATATCTGGTTTGCCTGGCAAATCCTTTCTGTGTAATCTGAACCTGTATCCCATTCTGTGTAACATTGACCGGACTATAATTTCAGGTTTTGTATCTTTACCCCTGATACGGGACATGTTCCAGCTACGCCGTTCTTCAGAAATAATATCAACCATTCTATACCGTACTTGCTCTTTTCAGCAGATCACGAACAATATCAGCAATGTCTCGCGCCAGCAATGGAGGAACAGCATTGCCAACCTGGGCATACTGCTGTGTCCGCGGCCCTTCAAAAAAATAATTGTCTGGAAATGTCTGTAATCTCGCAGCTTCCCTGACTGTTAAGCTGCGGCACTGCGCAGAATCTGGATGGATGAAATAATGCCCATCTTTTCCAATGTGACTTGTAATTGTTTTAGATGGTTCATTTTTAAGCTGTACCCGGAACCGGTCTGCAAACTTACCGTTTTTAATGGCATCCTGCACATTTTTGTGGTTAGGCAGAAACTCTTCAGGAAAATCTGAAAGTTTGGGGGCTCGCCCGTTTTCCTTGGCAAAACATGAAGCAAAGAAATATCTTTTCAAATCCTCGCGAATATGACTCCTGCTTGAGTGATTACACAAACCTGGAAGTCTTTTATCAATATACCATTCGTCATATTTTCCTGTTCGGCATTGACAGGATACAAACTCTGAACCTTGAGAGCTAACAGTTTTAAGTTCTTTTAAGGATTCATTAATTATTTTTTTGAAATTACTACTGGCAGGAATGGATTTATACCATTCTGTTTTGGATATTGTCTGGATAGCGCCAATCCATGATGCGAGAGAATCTGGCTCTTTTGACAGGGTACTTCGTATTTTTGGAACACCACCAATTATATCCCACAGATTACATTTCGCTCGCTGTTTCAGTTTGTCTGGCTTGTGTTTTATATCACTTCTCACTCCAAGCAGGATTACTCTGTGCCTCGTCTGAGGTATTCCGTACTTTTCAGCTTTAACAACAAAATCACGAGAGTCGAAATCCTCCTGAAATAAAACCTCGCTTTCACCATTTAGAAAAGAATAAATGTTGTATTCGAGGTTTGTATAAGAACCTTTTTTGTCTAATTCAGTATTTTCCAGTGATTTAACTGGGAACCTTAAGTCCTTGAATATGGTGTCAAAAATCAAATGTCCGTTAACTTTTGAAGATAACATGCCTTTTACGTTTTCAAAAATGAAAACATCCGGCATATGTCTGGCCAGAATACGCAGATATTCCTTATAGAGAAAATGTCGGTGGTCGTTATTGAATTTATCTGTATCTGCACCCCTCATCCGTGCCCTGCCAACTAAGGAATATGCCTGACAGGGTGGCCCTCCGATTAAAACCCATGGTTTTTTATGGCTTCCCAGCCGCTCCTTTATTTTAGCATCTGCATTTTCGGCGATTTGCGCTTCCGCACCTAATTCAGCCTGCCATACATGTTTATAAGCAGCATCTACTTCTTCTT
>Ga0307990_1001365_pt1 | contig 20748 bp, 14 predicted proteins | sample EllFjometagen129_FD_203168 | JGI IMG/M metagenome (GOLD analysis project Ga0307990, IMG submission 203168) | Marine microbial communities from Ellis Fjord, Antarctic Ocean - #129 | ecosystem: Environmental > Aquatic > Marine > Unclassified | place: Southern Ocean | collected 2014-10-08
AATTGTTTTGTATTGATGTTTTTGAATTTGTTTATTTCTGAAACCATCTAATAATGGGGTGAAAGCGGTTTTTAACCGTTACTGCATTGCTATTAGAGGGCTGTGCGATTTTGTCAATTTTGGCAGGGTAAAGAAAAAGCTACTGCCTTTATTTATTTCGCTTTCAACCCAGATTTCGCCATTATGCTGTTGAATAAATTCTTTGCAGATAATAAGACCTAGTCCTGTTCCGGTTTCGTTATTTGTTCCTTTACGGCTTGAGTTTTCATCGACACGGAAAAGTTTGTTTTTGGTTTTTTCATTCATTCCTACACCGTTGTCCTGTACTTCAATTCGCAGATGTTCATCTGTGGTTTTTGCACGAATAAAAATTTCGCCTCCCGGATGAGTGAATTTTAAGGCATTTGATATTAGGTTACGCATGATTGTTTTTAGCATATTGGTGTCAGCATAGACCATTAGGCTTTTGTCAATATCAAAATGAACGTTAATGTTTTTCTCACGGATATTATTGCTTAGTAGGTTAATGATTTCCCGAACAATTTCGTACAAATTGTGAATGTCCGGTAAAAATTTGATGCTGTTACTTTGTGTGAGAGACCATTCAAGTAGACTGGTTAATAGGTCATAGCCTTGTTTTGCAGATTTGTACAGGAGTTGATAGTATTGTTTAAGCGCTTCGGGTGAGGCTGTATCGCTTTCTTCGATAAGCAGTTCGGAGAAACCCAGTAATCCGGTAAACGGACTTTTTAAATCATGTGCAATAATTGAAAAAAACTTGTCCTTTGTTGCGTTGAGTTCTTGAAGGGATTCTTTTTGTTTTTTGAGGGTCACATGTGTCTTGACTCTGGCACTCAACTCTGCACCTTTGAACGGTTTTGAAACGTAATCAACACCACCGGCTTCAAAAGCCTGAGTGATGCTGTCGATGTCATTTTTGGCTGTCAGAAAAATAATCGGCAGGTTTTTAAATTGTGGCTCTGCTTTCAGACGACGACACACTTCGATACCATCCATTCCGGGCATCATAATGTCAAGTAGAATCAAATCAAAATCATTCTTGTAACATAAGTCTATGGCATTTTCCCCATTTTGAGCATAGCTAATAGCGTACCCGGATGGTTGTAAAGTATTGGCGACAACCTGAATGTTTTTAGGAAGGTCATCAACGATTAGAATTTTATGTTTATTGTTGTTCATATTTCATTGGTTTTATTTACCATAACGTTTTATGAATTACTTAAACGCAATGTCGGTAAAATGGCGATAAAATTTCTTGGATGCTTTCAATATCAAAACTTTTGCTTGCAGATTGCAATGCAGTGGCAGCTTGTTTAAAGGCTTTAATTTTGTGGGTTTCGCCAACGCTTTTTATCTGTTCCGCAAGTTTCATGATATCATTCATGTTGCCGGTATTTTTGACATTCATTAGCGATTCGCATAAATTCGATTTAATGATATCCTTATGCTCAACGCCAAAACCAGCTGCTATAGTCCCTTCTTTTTTATCGTCGTGATAAATGGATTTTTGTTCTTTGGATTTGATGTGTTTTGTGAGCTCATTTAGGATTTGAGTACGTGAAACGGGTTTGTCAAGAAACCCATCAAAACCGGATGATTTAATATCTTCATCTTCAAAATGCATCGACGACGCCGTAACTGCAATAATCGGCGTGTCTTTTCTGGACGGGATGCGTTTTATTTCTTTTGTGGCATCTAATCCGTTCATAATTGGCATGCGTAAATCCATTAAAATGATGCCCGGTTTCTGTTTTCTGACCATTTCAACAGCTTCAGCTCCGTTTTCTGCCTCCAGTATTTCTAAATTTAGCGCTTCAAGGTAGGATCTTAGTAAAAACCGATTACTGGGAACATCATCAACAATTAGTACTGTCTCATGATTAAACAGGTACTCTTCGTTCTTAAGAAGTTCAATCTTATTATCTGTGTTTTGATCGGTCGATGTCATTAAATTATCGAAAATCACACTAAAGGTTGAACCCTCGCCAAGTTTTGAATCCAGCGCAATTTTCCCGCCTTGAATTTCAATAAGACGTTTTGTTATGGACAAGCCTAAACCTGTTCCTCCATATTTGCGGGTATTGTGATTTTCTTGCTGTTTGAACGCTTCAAATATTTCTTGTTGGTTTTTGCTGTCAATTCCAATTCCTGAGTCTTGAACTTTGATAATTAGTTTTATACTTCCGTCAGCATGGGTTTTTGCTTTTTCAGCAATAACTTTAATAAATCCTTCCTCAGTGAATTTGACGGCATTCCCTATCAGATTAAGTAAGATTTGTCGCAACCTGAGTTCATCAATAATGATGCGATTCGGAATGTTTGGATCAATGTCCGATACTAGCGCCAGATTTTTTTGTTGGATTTTTAACGAAAAAATTTGACTGATATCCTGAATAATCTGTTTTAGATTGACAGGTTCTGTTTGGATTTTCATCTGTCCTGCTTCAATTTTGGACAAGTCGAGAATATCATTAATTAAATTGAGCAATGTTTTACTGCTTGCCTGAATGGATTCAAGATATGATTTATGTTCTTCATTATCAATTTTATGAGCCAAAATCTCAGAAAATCCAATCACGGCATTCATCGGCGTGCGAATTTCATGACTCATATTTGCCAGGAAATCAGATTTTGCTTTGTTTGCCATTTCAGCATTTTGTTTTGCTTTAAGGAGTTCTGCGGTGGCAATTTTTTCTTGGGTAATATCTTCTTTAATCCCGATATAATGCAAAATATCTCCTTTCTCATCAGTAACAGAAGATATCAATGCACTTTCGTAGTATGTTTCTCCGTTTTTGCGTTTGTTGTGAAATTCGCCCTTCCATTCCTTCCCTTCCCTTCCCTTCCCTTCCCTTCCCTTCCCTTCCCTTCCCTTCCCTTCCCTTCCCTTCCTTCCCTTGTTTGATAGTATCCCAAAGATCTTTATAAAATATTTTTGGATGTTTTCCGGATGATAATATCCTTGGATTTTGTCCAATTACCTCTTCTTTCGAGTATCCTGTGGTTTCAATGAGTTTTTTGTTGGCATATTCGATGTTTCCTTCTATGTCTGTAATATTTCTTACAATGCCCAGAGCATGCCATTCTCCTTTAATTTTAAGTGATGAAAGTGATAATTCAATGTCTATTTGGTTGCCGTGTTTATGGAAAGCTTTTAATTCAATGTTTTTCCCAATAGCATTTCCTGTTCCTGTGTTGGCAAAGTGGACTTTTTTTAATTCATATTTTTCGCGATCATCATCTGAAACTAGTAATTTGTGCAGATTATTGCCTGACATTTCAAAGCGGGAATAGCCAAAAATAGTTTCGGCTGCCGGATTCCAATAGCTTACTTTCCCTCTACTGTTAATCAGTATGATTCCATCCATTGCACCACTCGTGATTTTCTTAAACATTTCCTCGCTTTCACGAAGATTGTCGCCAATAATTTTGCGTTCATAAGTATTTGCAATGATGTGGCTAATCGTTTGGAGAAATTCAAAATCATCTTCTGTCCAAAATCGATTTTTCGTATTTTCGTCAAAGCCAATAAAGCCAGAGAATTTTTTAAAAAAGAATAGCGGATATAATATTATTGACTTTATGCCCTGTGGTTCAAGTAATTTTCTGAGTTCCGGATATAAAGTTTTTATGTCATCAGTGACAATGGGCTCATTAGCAGCAAGTTTTTGTTTCCATTCCGGATTACCACTGTATGGGATGTTTTGCAATTTGTTTATTTGCGCTTCAATTCCTTTATTGCACCATTCAAATACATTTGAGCCGCTACTGTTATCATCAGAGTTCCTGAAAACATATACCCGACTGACATCCATAAGTTGTCCGATTGTTTCGATACTTTTCTTGATATTTTTGTCAAAATCTTTGAGTTCGCTTAATTCAAACGCAATGTTTGATAAGGCTTTTTGTCTGCTTAAATTGTTCTGAATATATACTTCCTGCGCTTTAATTTCTGTGATTTCATTGCTTACAATCAGGAGCTGATTTTGCTTGCCTTCATAATTTATTATCGGGACTTTGGCAACTTCAAAATGTCTTTTCCCTTTTTCCGTTTCCTGACTCAGCTTATAATGAACCGGAATTTCGCTTTTAAGTATGTTTTTGTCATTTCTACTTAATTGTTCTGCTCTATTTTTTTCAATAAAATCTTTGTCTGATTTTCCTAGAATATCTGCCGGCTTTAAATTGTAATAATCAGCAAAATGGGTGTTAACATTTATATATTTTCCGTTATCGTCTTTAACTGCAATCATTATTGGAATAGTGTTAATGAGTTGACGCAGAAATTTTTGTTGCTTATTAATTTCAATTTCTGCCAGTTTTCGTTGGCTCAAGTCCATGGTTACTCCAAAAAGAAAAACACGTCCTTCATCATCAGTTTCTGTACTGCTTTGAGTGAAAAGCCAGGCAATTTCCCCGTTTTTCTTAATAACACGATATTCAAATTCTGAGTTGCTTCCCGGTAACATCCCTTTCTTAATGTTTTTTAAGGTTTTTTCTTTGTCATCCGGGTGTATGTGACTGATAAATTTGTGTAAATCATTATTGAGGCTTTCTCCTTTGTATTCGAGCATCTTATCAGCAACCTTGATAATGAAACTGTTGATGAATTCGCCCTCTTTGTTGATTTCTGTTTTCCATATAATGCTTCTGACATTATTTGTGGCATGTTCATAATATCTCAGCGTTTGCTTCAGTTTCCGCTCAGTTGCCTTTCGTTCAGAGATATCAACAACAATTCCGGTCATTCGTTTTGGAGTTCCATCTTCTGCGTATTCAAAAACAACTCCTCGGTCAAAAAACCATGAGTAATTTCCATCTGCACGTTTTATCCTATAATCTACTTGGTATAAATCGGATTTTTTAAGCATACAATCTTTCATGTTATCCATGACATGATTATAGTCGTCGGGATGTATCAGTTCGGTCCATTTTGAATAATGTTGATTCTGGTAATCCTCCGGGTTATACCCTAGCATTTGAGCTTTATTATCTCCGGCAATTACGCTTCCACTCAACATGTCAAATTCATACCATGCTAACCGGGCTGTATTCATTGCCAAATTGAGGCGTAATGTGAGTTGATGCAGTTTGGAAATGTTGTTGAGAACTACTAAAACAAAAACTGCATTAGCACTTCTAATATAATCTGCAGAAAGCAGACATTGAATTTTTTCTCTGTGCTTTGTTATTAGTGTAATTTCCAAATTTTTGACACTGCCGGTTTCCCTAATTTGTTGCTTGATTTTCTCAAGTATTTCAGGTGATTCAATCAAGTCTGCAGCTATTATTTTCTTTTGAAGAAATGCTTCACGTGTGTAGCCTGTTGTTTTAATAAAGCTTTCATTCAAATCAATTGCATATCCCTCAGTTGTCGTAATTGCCATTAGTGAAGGATTTTTATGAAAGGCTTTAGAAAACTTTTCTTCAGTTAATTTGTGAGTTTCCTGTGCCTTGAAATTTTTCTGAATATAAACTATCGCAACAAAATCTTCCAAAAATTTAATTGATATTTTATATTGATGTACGGGCTTTCAATTTCAAAATTAAGAACTTTTTTATCCTGTATTACTGAAATAAACAATTTTAGCCAATCTTTTTCTGAGGGAATTTTCGTGATTAATGCACCAAGGATATCAAAGTTGGCATCATCTTTAATATCTAGCAGGCTTTGCGCTTTCTGATTGTACTCAGTAAGCGATATTGTGTGTCCTGATTTCGTTTTTGTGAGACGGATTTTTAAAAATGCATCTAATAAACTGGTTTTAATTAATTGCAATTCGTTTTTCAGGCTTTGTGCGGATTGTGTGTTCATAGGCTATGCTTTGGGCTGATTTTTCATTCAAAATCATTAAAAGATAAAAATACATTTTTTTTAGATTGAAACACAAGTAAAAACACCAATTTAACCCGAAAAATTCACCGCAAATAGTTAGATGTTAGCATAAGGTGCTGTTGGTTAGTGCTTTAACTTGCTGTAACCCATTTTTCTAGTAACTCAAATCTGCACAAAGGGAATGGCATGAATTTTCCGGGTTAATAAGATTATGCTTACCGAGGAAAAATTATCGTGTAAGACAAGGTTCTGAAACTGTTTTTTTATGAAAAAGGAAAGCTCACATAAAACTATTTCTTTGTTTTTTTGTTAATTGATAAACCAATTATAATGGTAATGACAAAAATTCATGATGTTCTCAAAAAAGACCATTTTGCAAAAGATGATATCGTGTTTCTTTTAAATAGTGAAGGTGATGATCGAAAGGCTTTGTTAGCATTTGCAAATAAAGTGAAAACCAGAGTTTTAGGAAACAATGCTTATTATCGGGGGCTTTTGGAGTTTTCCAACATTTGCGCGAAAAATTGTTACTACTGTGGAATTCGTAGGGACAATAAAAACGTAGAACGATATTTTATTCCTGAAGATGAGGTTTTAAAAGCAGTAGAGTACGCATATCAGGCCAAGTATGCATCTTTGGTTATTCAAGGTGGTGAGCGTTCTGGTATTCAATTTGTTTCTCAGATTACAGATTTATTGAAAAAAATCGGAAAACTCACGAATCACGAAATGGGCATTACGTTATCCTTTGGAGAACAATCAAAAGCAACCTATGAGGCTTGGAAAGCAGCCGGAGCAAATCGCTACCTCATCCGAATAGAAACTTCTATTCGTGATTTGTATTATAAACTTCATCCTGAAAACAAACAGCATGATTATTCAAAACGTTTGCAGGCACTTGCAGAACTAAAAGCACTTAATTATCAGACCGGTACCGGTGTAATGATTGGTTTGCCGTTCCAAACGGTTGAGGATTTGGCTGCAGATTTGATGTTTTTCCATGATTTTGATGTTGATATGGTCGGAATGGGTCCTTATATTGAACATGAGGACACGCCTTTGTTCAAATATAGAAATGAGCTGTGGCCAAAATCAACACGTTTTGATATGAGCCTGAAAATGATTGCCATTTTACGAATTATGATGCCCGATATTAATATTGCCGCATCGACAGCAATGCAAGCCCTTGACAAACTCGGAAGAGAAAAGGCGTTGAAAATAGGAGCCAATGTGTTAATGCCGAATATTACGCCCATAAAATATCGTGAAGGCTATTTACTTTACGAAGACAAACCGTGTTTGGACGAAGATGCCGCTGAGTGCAAATCTTGCCTGGAAGCTCGTGTGCATCTCGCCGGCGACCGCGTTGCTTACGGAGAACAAGGAAACTCATTGCATTATTACCGGCGCATCAATCAAATTTCTTAGTTTGTTCTCGGAAACTCCAGATAAAAAACCGTTCCTTTATCGGCTTCAGTTGTGTAATAAATTTTCCCTTTGAGATTTTCAACAATGCCTTTTACAATACTTAATCCAAGGCCCATTCCGGATGATTTTGTTGTGAAATTTGGGGAGAAAATTTTTGCTTCAATTTCTTTTGGAATTCCTTTTCCGTTATCTGCGATGGTAATCAGATAATGCTTCGGTTTTTCTTCCAGTTTAATTTGAATTTCACCTTTTCTGTCCTTTGGTATTGCTTGTACTGCATTTTTAATCAAATTGTTAAAGATACGCAGACTTTGTTCTTTATCGGCTTTAATGATTGCCTTTTCCAGCCCTTCGTGTTCAAAAATTATGTTGGAAGAACTTAGTCCGTGATACAATTCAGTTGCTGATTTAATCCGTTCAATTAAGTTCACATCCTGTTGGTTGCTGACTCTGATTTTTGCAAAATTGCTGAATTCTGTTGCAATTTGTGAAAGACTGTCAATTTGTTCAATTAAGGTTCTGGAAACTTTATCAAACATAATATCCAAATCTGGATCTTTCTCTTTATATGCACGTTCCAGATGTTGCATGCTAAGTTTCATCGGAGTCAGCGGATTTTTAATCTCATGTGCAATTTGTTTTGCCATTTCGCGCCATGCCGACTCTCGTTCTGATTGTGCCAGGCGTTGTGCGCTTTCCTGAAGTTCATCAACTTTTCGGTTGTATTCTGCTATCAAGCTACCCAATTCATCATCGGCATCATAATCAATTTTCCGACTTCGTTGGGTGATATCCATTTCCCGGATACTTGTCTGGATCATTTTTAGCGGGCGTGTTAATTGGTTGGAAATGAAAATTGCAATCAAAACTGTTATCAGAAATAGTATTAGATAGACATTGATGAGAGCAACGGTTAAGCTTGAAATTTCTTTGCTGAATTGATTTTGTTTAGCGAAATAAGGAAGATTGATATATGCCAGCATTTCATTGTTATTGTTTTTAAACGGCACATATGCTGATAAATAGTTCATTTCGCCAATGGACTCATTTTGTACAAAATAGCCGTTGTTTCCTTTTGCTAAGCGATAAAAGGCATCCGGATCCATACGTCTGCCCACAAGGCCCTGGTCATAAACCTCCTGTCGGGAGGATGCCAATAAACTACCATCAAGACTGAAAAGATTAATGTCGGTATAAAACACATTAGAGAATTTTATGAGCAGATAATTCATGTAATCTGTCATTTCTGGTGTTAACGCATTCTCCTCACCCAGTTTATGATTTAGTTCAATCTGTACAGATTGCATTTTGTCCAGAATGTTATCTTTTTGCTTTTCGCGATAGCGCTGAACGTAAAAAATGATGCTTATTGTACCGATAATAAGAATGGATGCTGAAATCAAGACTACAAAATATCGCTGTATTCGGTTTTTAAAGCTTTTGTTAATGTGCTTTTGTGTCTTATAGTGAATGACGAAAACAACGAAAAAGCTAATATTAAGCATCATAAATAAAATGAAGAAAATATAAGTGAAGAAAATCAAGTGGTCATTAAAAGCGAGTTTTCTTTGACTGACAACAATTTGAGTTTTTGAATTTGGTTGATATATTAAATGATGCCAGGTTTCATTTTCTGTTTTGTAATATTCCGCCCCATTGGATTTGAATTTAAATTTCGAAGGATATCTGTATTCTCCTTTAAGTGTAATCAATTCCTTATTGCTGTATTTCGCATAAGCCAAATGTTTTGAGTATTCTTTTGGCATTAAGGATTTATCTAATAATAATTCTGGATATCCGGGGCCCTCATTTTGAATCTGACTGTTTATTTCTAAGAAAATATTGGTTTCTAAACTATCCGAAACACTTAATCTGATTTTTCCGAGATAGCTGATAAGTCCGTTATTATTGTCTAAAAAATAAAAATCAGAACCGGGAATAATGATGCCGTATTCATTAATAATATCAGTAAAAAAATGATGACAACCAACCGAAATGTTATCAGGGGCAATTATTAAGCTATCTGTATTGTTGCAAAGCGATAATTGGAAATTGTAAGTTTCCAAATATCCGGTCATATATTGATTCTCAAAATAAGTTTCGGCATCGGCATAATTGTCTTGGGCTAATAAATCAAATAGCGTTTCATCAGTACATAATGAAGCATTCATCTGCATGATGAAATACTCTGCTCCAGCATCGCGTTCGTTGGACAAATTCATTGCCATTACTTTTTGTTGTTTCAGCGCTTTTTCCTGAAGACGGGTGTTGAAAAATGATGTAATGAGTAAACTCGTAAGCAGAATGAATACTAATCCAGAGAAATAGTTTAGTTTGTTTTGCTTTAAAACTCTAAACCAAATCAAAAGGAAAAGCATCGCTGTTATGCTTAGGTAAACTGCCAGATTGATTTGAGCATCAATAAAAAGACTGTCAATTAAATAAATCAATACCAATAATGCGCTTGTCATAATAGCAAGTTTCAAGGCAGCACTGTAGTTTTTTAGACTAATAAAAAGTTTATCAACAAAAAGTAATGAAGACCCAAAATATAAAAATGTAATGCCCAATCCGACAAAGGAGTATGCGTTTAATTCGAGGATGTTATTAAAGTTGAATGGGATGGATGCATTATTGATGAGGCTTTCAAAACGATTTAAACTGAAAAACATTAAAAATAAGGCAATTCCAGCAATCGCAAATTGAATTAGAAAAATCACTGTTTTGTTTAGTGGTTTTTTAAACTTTAAATGAAAATACTTGTGAAACATGATTGCAAAGCCAAACAAAAATATGGCATTTAGCAAAAGGTCTCCGAGCGAGTTAATAAAGCTGTTTTCAGCAAAAAGTTGGGGAGAGAATAGTTCCATATCTCTCCAAATTGCCGGAAAACTAAGTTTGTGTATCAGCCAGCGTATTAGTATCAAATCAGCGAGTAATGGAATGAGTAGTAGGCTTGGGAATTTCACACGTTTTGCAAAATAATCGTAAGCAACTAAGCAAGCAATTAGCAAGAGTAAAATGCATAGTGCAAAAAGCAGGATAGCTGTTATTTGTCGTGGTGCATGATTTATACGGATGTCACTTGTCACAATGCTGAATAATAGATCCCCATTTAATTGTATTGGCGTCCCCACACTAGTATCCAGTGTTAATTTTAGCTCGGAAGGAATCCCAAAGCCTTTTGTGAAATGAGCAGGAATATATGGATTTTTATAATTGTATTCTTTTTTAAGGAGTATGCTTCCAACAACTGTGAAATGTTGATTGCTCTCCTTTTTAAAAACATACCATCCGTTACTTAACCTTTGGATATCAATGGTATCATAAATGCGTTGCTTTGATGAGATCGGGCAGTCCCTGTCAGTCCAAAATATGAGATTCCCTTCCTGAAAAACAAACAGTCCTAGCCCTTGCTTTTTTAATTCTGCTTTGTGAGCATTCAAATGCCGGATGATTGAGTCCTGACTGTCTGCATTAAGTGTTTCGTTAATGTAATTGGTTAAAACATCATATTTTTGTTTTAGAACAGATTCGATTTTAGTTTGACTAAATACATTGCTTTGTTTCAGTTTGCTGGATTTTTGTATGAAATGTCCTGCAAGCCCGAAAAGCAGTGTTGCCAAAAGAATAAATATGAGAGTTCTTATTTGTTTCATGCGTATTTCTATTTGCTATAAAAGTACGAAATCCTTAGTGAATTGCCATAAAAAGATGCAACCTGTTAATCGTGATGATAAGGTTCATTACGAATGATGGTGAAAGCCCTGTATAATTGCTCTGCAAAAATTACACGAATTATTTGATGAGAAAACGTCATCTCTGAAAGGGAAATTTTTTGTGATGCCCTTGCATAAACTTCTTTGCTAAAGCCGTAAGGGCCGCCAATGATGAAACTTAAACATTGAGTGGATTGTATCATGTGGTTCTCAATGAATTTTGAAAATTGGTTTGAGTTCATTGTTTTGCCTTTTTCATCCAGCAGCACCAAAAATTCATTGTTTGTAATTTTCGAAAGTAATGCTTGCCCTTCTTTGTCTTTTTGTTGCGCTTCTGTCAGGGATGCTGTCTTTTTTAAGTCAGGAATAATTACCGCTTCAAAGCGAATGTACCGTTCAATTCGTTTTGAAAAAAGCCCAATCAATGATCGTATTTCGGATTTATCTGTTTTTCCTATGAGATATAATTTAATTTTCATACCGGTTCATTTTCATGAAATTGTGAATTAAGCCGATTAAAACTCTGTATTTTTCATGCAACTTACATAATATTTTTAACTTTGTGATACCTGTTAAAACAAAAATGGCAAAAAGGTTCTTTTTTGGTTTAATTTTTGATGCTAACACGCTAACTAAACATTGTTGAAATGAAACGTATTAAAAGTTTATTGGTTTTTATTATAGTCGGCATTGCCTTACAAGCAAGTTCTGCTCCGGTGTTTGATATCCCGGTGAAGATCTTCAAAGCAATCGAAATCGGCGATGTCGAAAATCTATCAGTCCACTTTAGTGAGTCAATTGAATTAATTATTCTTGATCAGGAAGATATTTATTCCCGTCAGCAGGCAAATCTCATATTAAAAGATTTTTTTAATAAAAATCGTCCTAAAAAGTTTACGGTGCTCCATCAAGGTGGGACAGAGAAAGCCAAATACGCCATTGGAAAGCTTGAGACGACAGGCGGAACATACAGAGTGCATTTTTTAGTTAAGATGAAAGACGGAAAACCCTTGATTCATCAATTAAGAATTCAGGAAGAATAATGATAAATACGACAGATTTGCAGACACTTATTGAGCTTGCAATACGAGAAGATATTGGTAGCGGCGATCATTCGTCGCTTGCTTGTTTTCAGGATGATAGTAAGGGCGAGGCGATTATTTACGCTAAAGAAACCGGCGTAATTGCAGGTGTGGATTTGGCAAAACATGTATTTTATGCCTTTGACAGCAAATTGGAATACATTGCAATTGTGAAAGACGGAGCTACAGTGCAACCCGGAAATGAAATTGCCAAAATCATTGGAAATAAGCAGCATATTCTCACTGCCGAACGTACGGTTTTGAATTTCATGCAGCGTATGGGTGGAATTGCTACAAAAACCCGCGATTATGTTGATGCTATTAAAGGAACCGGTGCGCGTGTCTTAGACACCCGAAAAACAACCCCCGGATTTCGTGCTATTGAAAAAGAAGCAGTGCGGATTGGTGGAGGAACAAACCATCGCTTTGGTTTGTATGATATGATAATGCTGAAAGATAATCATATTGATTTTGCAGGAGGAATTGTTTCTGCAATTAAAATGGCAAACGATTATCTGAAAGTGAATGATTTAAAAATCCCGATAGAAATTGAGGTGCGAAATTATAAGGAGCTTGAACAGGTGCTTAAATATGGACAAGTACAGCGGATTATGCTGGATAACTTTTCAGTGAAAGACACGTTGCAGGCAGTTCAGCGAGTGAATTCAAAATTTGAGATTGAAAGTTCAGGTGGGATTACCTTGGAAACCATTCGGTGCTATGCTGAAACCGGAGTGGATTTTATTTCTGTTGGGGCATTGACTCATCATATTAAAAGCTTGGATATTAGTTTATTGGTGCGCAAATGAAACGATTAGAAAAACTTAAAGACTGGATAGTAAGCAAAGCCAAAAAAATCTCTTTCCCTGGCTTTAACAAACATCCAATTTATGAAATTTTGAGATTCTTTTTCCGTGGAATTCAGAAAGGTCAAGTCGGACAGCGAGCCGCCAGTGTAACCTATTCAACATTTTTGGCTTTATTTCCTGCAATTATCTTTTTATTCACGTTAATTCCATACGTCCCGGTTGAAAATTTTCAGATGAAATTATTGGATCTTATCCAAAACTTTTTACCACAAAATGCATATCTCAGTATTGAGGATACAATTAAAGATATTGTTACTATACAGCGTGGGTCATTGCTTTCACTTACATTTTTCTTTGCTGTTTTTATTGCCTCTAATGGTGTGCTTTCTTTGATTCGGGCGTTTAATACCTCTTACCATTCAATCGAATACAGAAAATGGTGGACTCGCCGCCTGATTGCTATTTTGTTGGTTTTTATTCAATTTCTCCTGATTACTGTTGCAATCACTTTGTTAACAATTGCCGATGCCGTGTATAATCGATTTTTTTATGATTACAGAGTGCTTTGGTATGTGTTTGTCTCCCTCAGGGTTGTAATTATTCTTGCCTTATTTTTCTTTTCGGTTTCCTTTGTGTATTACATGGCTCCGGCGAGAAGAGGACGATTTCGCTTTTTCACCCCGGGTGCAAGCCTGGCAACCTTTTTGATTGTTATCGCATCTTATGGCTTTAGTTTTGTCGTCAATAATTTTGGTCAATACAATAAGCTTTACGGTTCCATTGGGACAATTATGGTTGTTCTGATTTTTATTTACATAATGAGTTTTGCTATGATTATTGGATTTGAGCTAAATGCCAGTATCATGGAGCGAGGACGAATAAAAACAAATGAATGATGAGAAATTTTTTTGTAATAATACTGGTATTTGTTGTGCTTTTTCAGGCTTGTCAACCCAAAAAGAACAACGAAAAAGATGAATCCCCCATACTTTCGAGTGAGTTTCTTTGGAAAGGAGATAGCGTTGGAAATAGTTATTTTGACCATTCCGCAATTATTATCCCGGTTGAACCGGAAAAATTTTGTACCCGAAAAACCTATTTGCAATTGCAAGCCGGAGTTAATCAACATTATATTTATGATGATTTTGCAGAGAGCTCTTTTTTAAAAAATACAAATGTCGATGAACCGGCATTTTTATTTTCCGGTGATATTGGAGATTATCACTTTGATTCAGTTCAAATGCCTTTGGTGTTTCGCCAATATTCCGCTGCAGATAGTTTGATAGGATGTGTTGGTTTTGATTTCTTTAATACCAAACAAGTTTTGCTCGATTTTAAAAATCAAAGCATACAGTTTGCAGATGAGTTTGACACCGGACACAGTTCTCCAATTCCTTATACAGTTTATCTTGAGCATAAATTATTGATTCCGGTAAGTTTAAACGGAGAGGAAGTTATGTTTCTTTGCAATCCGTTGTCTCCGCTGTATGTTGTGTTTAATCATTTGAATATCGATAAGATAGAAATCGGCGGGAATCCTTACTCTGCACCAAATACACAGTCCATTGAAGATGCAAATCCTGCATTTCAGGGAATACTTGGTCATGCTTTTTTCAAAGACAAACGATTAATTGTTGATACGGAAAATCAAGAAGTTTTTATACTGGATTAGAACAAAAAAACGAAGAGGCGTAGTGGCGAAGACGCGTGGAGGCGAAAAAAAATCGATGATGCGAGAAATTTCGCCTCAAGGTCTCGCTAAGCGAAGGAATGCGCGCAGGAAGGTCGAGGCTTTGAGTTAAGAAAATGGTATCTGTCAAGTTCGGAGAAACTTCCATTAAGGAATTATGCACAGCTTGTTGATTGCCTTCAGTTACGGTTTGTGCAGCAATCACCAACTCCAATTCATTCACGTCAGCGAGAAGCGTATTATACACTGTTTCAAGACTATCTTGTTCTGCTTCCTTATCATCAAGGCTATTGCGAATGGGAGTAATAATTATTATCAAGCCAGAACTTAAATTTGAGGGACATTCTTGTGCACGGGTTGTGAAGGTTCCGTAATAATGCCTGCTTACGTCATTATAATCAAAACTATTGATGTTCGCATCAAACAAAGATGAATTGTCATATCCTCCTGTTTTTGTAAGGTCAACAGCCCACAATGTGCTATGCACTGCTGATGAATCACTATATTTGTACCACTCTAAATTGCCAGCTGAATCGGTTTTAAAAAGCAAATACCTATCATCGTACATACTGAATCCGATACCTCCGGCACAAATAAATCCACTGTCGGCAGTTTGCTTTACATCTCGTATATAACTCCCTTGGTTATCAAACAAATATTGTTTATCAAACATAATGCTTTCCTGGGCGTTTAAAACACTGCTAAACAAAAGCATGCTGAGTAAAATTAGGCTTGTTTTTTTCATAATATAGGTGTTAATAAATTGCTTTTATTATTTAATAAACGTTTTAGTTTTCAAAATGATGCTTTAATAGTATTTACATCTCTGATTTTTCCTCAATTCCGCTCTATATCAGTTGTTCGGCATTAAAAAGTAGTAAAAGAACTGGCGTAATCCCACAAAATCTGTCCCTATGCCTTCATAATATACAAATTAATTTGATACAAAATTCTATTTTCTGTTTTTTTTTATAATTAATGCAAATTTAATATTGAAAGTTGTAGTTTTTGGGTGAAAAGTTGAAATGTTGGTAGGTTTGTAGGTTGTGAAGTTGATAGGTTTGGAAGTTAATAGGTTTTTGTCTTCACTGCGTTACGCAGGACATGTTCAGTTGGAGGTTTTGCACAAAGTAGGAGACTGAGGAAAAGCGATGTACGCGATGCAGTGAGTCTGGTCGAGCTGAGCTTTGTCTCGAAGGCGACGGGGAATAGAAATGAAGACGCGTGGATGCGAAAAAAAATCGGTTGCTGCAGATAGCCAGCAGTTAGCACTTTTTCCCTAACACCTAACACCTGACACCTGATTCCTGATTCCTGAACAATGGCCATATATCGGTTTCGGGCAAAGCACTTGAAAATTCCATGCTTTCTTTTTTTACCGGATGTTCAATTTTAAGTTTCCAGGCATGCAATGAGATGCTTCCATCTTTATTTGAGCAATCAATTCCATACTTTAGGTCACCTTTTATCGGACAGCCAATATGCGAAAGCTGCGCTCTGATTTGATGATGCCTACCGGTAAGCAATTTAACACTTAATAAGTGGTAATTATCAATTGAAGCAATCAATTCATAATTTAAAATTGCTTGTTTTGATTTGCTTGTCGGTTTTTTTCGAACGTAAGATTTATTTTGTTTTTCGTTTTTTTCTAACTGATGCGTTAATTGATCGTTTAATTTTGGTGGTTTATTTTTGACAATTGCGAGGTAGGTTTTCTCAGGATGATTTTCTTTAAATTGTTGATTTAAACGCGATAATGCCTTTCCGGTTTTTGCAAATACCATCAATCCACTAACAGGTCTATCTAAGCGGTGAACTAGTCCAAGAAAAACATTCCCTGGTTTATTGTATTTGGTTTTAAGAAAGGCTTTAATTGAATCTGTTATCGGGATATCACCAGTTTTATCGCCTTGCACAAGTTGTCTTGGCTTTTTTAAAGCGACAAGCAAATGATTGTCCTCAAACAGAATATCTTTTTCTGAAAACATCTAATATTGTTCTTTCTCATTCGGGAAATCCAGTCGCTTGACATCATTGATGTATGCACTAACTGCTTTTTTTATCTCTGTCGATAAATCGTGATATCGTCTTAAAAATCTGGGGGAAAATTCTTGTGTAATTCCCAGCATGTCGTGTAAAACAAGTACCTGACCGTCAACCTCTGAACCCGCACCAATCCCGATAATCGGAATTTTTATTTCTTTCGCAAGTTGTGCTGCTAATTTGGATGGAATTTTTTCTAATACAATGGCGAAACATCCGAGCTCCTCAAGCAGATGCGCATCTTCAATTAATTTTTCAGCTTCTTCCTCCTCGGTTGCCCGAACAACATAAGTTCCGAATTTATGAATTGATTGCGGTGTTAATCCGAGATGTCCCATGATTGGGATTCCTGCAGATAAAATTCGTCGAATTGATTCTTCAACCTCAGCGCCGCCCTCTAGTTTTGTAGCAGCAGCTCCGGTTTCTTTCATAATCCTTATTGCAGATTCCAATGCCAATCGTGAATTTCCCTGATATGTACCAAAGGGCAAATCAACAACCACTAAGGCGCGGCTTACTGCTCTCACCACACTACTTGCATGATAAATCATATGATCTAGCGTTATTGGCAAAGTAGATTCATATCCGGCCATCACATTTGACGCCGAATCGCCTACCAAAATAACATCCATATTAGCTGCATCAATTAATCGTGCCATGCTATAATCGTATGCCGTAAGCATTGCGATTTTTTCATTGTTTTCCTTCATTGCCTGAAGGACTTTTGTGGTTACCCGGCGAACATTTTTATATGTTGACATAAAATTCAATTTTGTGCGTTACATTAATAAAGCGTAAATTTGCACTTTACGATTGTACAAAATTGACATATTTTTTTTAATTATACATATCTGATGAAAAAAATTGCCTTATTTAGCATAATATCTTTATTGATCTCCCTGATTTCATGCGATGATTCGATTGACGTGCTTGCTGATTATGAAGATATACCGGTGGTGTATTGTTTATTAAATCAGAATGATACGATTCACTATGTGAAAGTAAATAAAGCTTTCTTGGGTGAAGCGTCTGCTGCAAGTATGGCACAAGTTGCCGATTCATTATTTTATGATAATGTAGAGGTTTGGATAAATGTATCTACTAATGGTCAAGTGGTTCGTCGGCTGGACTTTACCGCAGTTGATACAATTCCAAAGCCTGATGGATACTTTACCAATGAGCGCAATACCATTTACGTTTGGGTAGGCGAAATTACGCCAAAATCCACATCAGGCATAAGTTATGATTATGAACTCCGTGTTAATATTGCATCAGAAAATATTTACTGTAAAAGTGCTGACCCGATTGGATTGGTTGATAATGTTCAAATTCTTGAGCCCACGGTGAATCGTCAAATATCCATGACACACTACGATAATGGGAAAGTGAATGCAGAATACAGAACTGGCGAAAATGCCAGTCTGTACCAAATGATTTTTCGCTTTTATTATATTGAAGTCGATTTGGAAACCAATGATACAATTTGGGATTTGGATCCGATTCAGATTAATTTGTCAGGAGATGTTTATACTACACCAAATCAGGAAATTAAAAAAGAGTTTACCGTGCAACAATTTTATCAATTAGTTAGCGATAATATTTCTGTCAAAGCTGGAGTGCAGCGTTTGGTGCGACATCCAGAATCCGTTGAGTTTATTCTCTATAGTGCTGATCAAAATTATAAAGTTTATTCAGAAGTTTCTGCACCATCCTCAGGGATTGTTCAGGAAAAACCATTTTGGACAAATATAGAGAGTGACAGTGGCTATGCTGCCGGGTTATTTGCCGCACGTTACGAAACCCGTGTAATCAATCGGGTAACAGCCGCAACCTTAGATTCTTTAGCAAGAGGTGTTTTTACAAAGGATTTGAATTTTGCGACAAAAGACAATTGGTATTATGTAAGTCAATGACGAATTGTCAGCCTTAATGACAGCTATTTTGTTCAATTATTAATTTTACCTGACATATTTTCCATGTTTTTTAAAAAAAATGCGGTTTTTTTCTGCTGGCACAATACTTGAGTCATTGTAAGCGAAAAAAATTAACATTGAAAATAATAGTAAAATTATGGGTAAAATTATTGGAATAGATTTAGGAACCACTAACTCATGTGTTGCTGTAATGGAAGGTAACGAGCCTGTTGTTATCCCTAACAGCGAAGGTAAACGAACCACACCATCTATGGTGGCATTTGTTAAGAATGGAGAACGCAAAATTGGTGATCCTGCAAAACGTCAGGCAATCACAAACTCTGAAAAAACGGTTGCTTCGATTAAGCGCTTAATGGGTGAAAAATTTAGCAAGCTCGGGAAAGAAATTAAGCGCATGCCGTATAAAATTGTGGATGGCGGAAATGATACTCCACGCATTGTAATTGGTGACAGGAAATATACTCCGCAAGAAATTTCAGCAATGGTTTTGCAGAAAATGAAGAAAACTGCAGAGGATTATCTTGGTCAGGAAGTAACAGAGGCTGTTATTACTGTGCCTGCATATTTTGATGATTCACAGCGTCAAGCAACCAAAGAGGCTGGTGAAATTGCCGGACTTGAAGTGAAACGTATCATCAATGAACCGACTGCTGCATCATTGGCATATGGTCTTGATAAAAAAGATAAGGATATGACTGTTGCCGTATTTGATCTCGGTGGCGGAACTTTTGATATCTCAATTCTTGACCTTGGAGATGGAGTTTTCGAAGTAAAATCAACGAATGGTGATACCCATCTTGGTGGCGATGACTTTGACCATGTAATTATAGACTGGTTAGTAAAAGAGTTTAAAGATGAGCAAGGCGCTGATTTAAGTAAAGATCCAATGTCAATGCAGCGTTTGAAAGAAGCTGCTGAAAAAGCGAAAGTTGAACTGTCATCTTCTTCAGATACTGAAATCAACTTGCCATATATTATGCCGGTTGACGGAGTGCCAAAGCACTTAGTTCGTAGCTTAAGCCGTTCAAAATTTGAGCAACTTGCTGACAGCTTAATTGAAGCAACCATGAAACCATGTGAATTAGCATTGAAAGATGCTGGATTGAAAACTTCTGATATTGATGAAATTCTTTTGGTTGGTGGATCAACACGTATTCCTGCAATTCAGGAAAAAGTAAAAGCTTTCTTTGGCAAAGAGCCGTCAAAAGGAGTGAACGCCGACGAAGTTGTTGCAATTGGTGCTGCAATTCAAGGTGGTGTACTTTCCGGTGATGTAAAAGATGTACTTCTGCTCGATGTTACTCCTTTATCATTGGGTATTGAAACCATGGGTGGAGTTATGACAAGATTGATAGAATCAAACACAACCATCCCGACAAATAAATCGGAAACATTTACAACCGCAGCAGATAGTCAGCCTTCAGTTGAAATTCATGTTTTGCAGGGAGAACGTCCGGTAGCAAATAAAAACAAAACCATTGGTCGTTTCCACCTCGACGGAATTCCACCGGCACCACGTGGTGTACCTCAAGTTGAAGTGTCTTTTGATATTGATGCCAATGGTATTTTAAATGTGTCTGCCAAAGATAAGGGTACCGGTAAAGTGCAAAGCATACGTATTGAGGCTTCAAGTGGATTGAGTGAGGCTGAAATCAAACGCATGAAAGATGAAGCTGAAGCGAATGCTGACCAAGACAATAAAGAAAAAGAGCGGGTTGAGAAAATTAATAAAGCTGATCAAATGATTTTTCAAACTGAAAAGCAACTGAAAGAGCTTGATGATAAACTTCCTGCTGATAAAAAGTCTCAGATTGAAGATGCGCTTGCTAAATTAAAAGAGGCTCATAAAGGCCAGGATTTAGAAGTTATTGATAAAGCAATGGAAGAGTTGAACACAGTATTCCAGGCTGCTTCAGAGGATATTTACAATGCGCAAAATGAAAAGCAACAAGGAGGCGCTGATTCAAATGCACAACCTGACGCTGAGGATAGCGGGAAACAATCTTCTGGTGGTGACGAAGTCACTGATGTGGATTTTGAAGAAGTAAAATAATTAGTCTCTAGCAAGTACTAATTAGTAATAACAAATAAAAAAAGCCGGCATTGTCCGGCTTTTTTTTTGATGTAGAAAGGATGTTTTTCCTGTTTTGTGCACCACAATGGTGCCCAGAATAACCATGTTTGAT
>Ga0307990_1001366_pt1 | contig 20710 bp, 15 predicted proteins | sample EllFjometagen129_FD_203168 | JGI IMG/M metagenome (GOLD analysis project Ga0307990, IMG submission 203168) | Marine microbial communities from Ellis Fjord, Antarctic Ocean - #129 | ecosystem: Environmental > Aquatic > Marine > Unclassified | place: Southern Ocean | collected 2014-10-08
CCAGCGTGTCAGCATGATAGAAGCCGACGTTGTCCCCAGCATTCAGCGTATCCACCCCTATCTGTTGAAAATGAATCAGTTTAACCCGCAGCACCGTATCGCGCATCTTCCTGAAAACTGGCCTGTAAACACCGTGAATATTGCCGGAATCGTCGCCCTGACATTCAAACTGGCAATCGTGAACATGAATATCCCCGCGACAGTCCACAAAATGGGACGCATCGTGATGAGAGGAAAAAAATCGGCCCGACCCGGGGCGCGGAACCACCTGCACCCGGCTGAGATAAACATCCTCAACCCCTTCAAACAGATTGGCGATAGCGGCGGCATGGTATTCCGTCACACTCTCGAGCCGAATGTTTCGGCAACGCTGCGCCGCCACGGCCGGTGATGAACGGCCCTCATACTGGAACACGCCAACGTGTCCCGGCTTTATCGGGCTTTGCAATCTGGGGGTATGAATCCTTACCGTCCCGTCCTTGCGTATCTCGGCCTTGTAATCGAGCGGAATATTATATTCATCTGTACTGCGGTAAACCACCCTCCCCTGTTGCGGATCATAAAAATTAATGCTACGCATCCGCATCAGTTCCGGCAAATCCGGATTCATGAAAAACAGTTCACCGTTCACAACCGAAACCGGATATTCACGTTCAAACCGAACATCAAACCACCCCTCACCGACCCCCAGGATTTCGCCCTGCCCGAAAAACGGATGCTCCCAATCGATGACCAGATTCCGTATCGTGATATTCTGAGCATCACGCATGAAAAACGGAATAATGTGACCGTGCATGATCAACTCGGCCCCGTTTCCCTCAATCACCAAGTTGGTCATACCGGAGAGATCGAAGAGCAGATGCTTACGTCCGTCATCGTTGTTGGAGAGATGCAGCGTTTTCGGCGTCGCCTTCGCCGACCATGCATGGTGCGTTCCCTTCGGCACCGATATCACATGCGCCCCGGTTTCGCGGCATCGGGCCACCTCCGAACGAACCCAGCTTTCGAACTCCTCCGCTTGAAGGATTCCCGTGCAAAAAATAAACGCGGCAAGAACTGTTCGACCGATCATTTTCTTCCTCCATTCTTAACCTGATGGATTAATCGAGAAGAGAGTTCCTGCAATAGCTCCGCGTCTTCGTGCTTCCCGCAGAGATTGATATTTTCTTCTGGATCGCGATCCAGATCATAAAGCTCTGTCCCGAAAGGCGCGCTTTGCGGATCGCGGCAATCGAGCCAAAGCACGAGACGGTAACGGTCGGTTCGCATAGCATAGCCCATCAGATGGTTTTCAAAGAGGTCGCGATCGAAGCGTTCCAATCATCTCCTCATATTCTGCCATTTTTTTTGCTATTCATATTTTCAGCCTGCAGATTTGCCGCCGGTAAAAAGATAGCAACCCAGCAAATTATATTTACTAATGGAATTATTTTTTTTTGATTCATTATTTGCTCCTGCTACTCAATGACCGATAGTAAATCGCATTTCAGACGATTGGGGCACTCGCCCCTGGAGATCGTTCTAAAGCACAGTTTCACAGTGGAAATTATATCGAAAGCGGGGATTTCGTCACGATTGACTACCCAACCGCCTTGGTAAATATTGATATATGCGTCAGATAGCTTCCTGCCGGTGCGGGGTGAGTACTCAACCGCCAAACTGATGGCAGCTGCAAACAATGAACGCATCTCTATTCCTTTACTTCTTTTTCAAAATCCGTGGGATTCACCCATTTAGTTCGGGCTGACGAGAACTCGCCCTGCATGAAGCGTTCATAGAAATTCCATCCGTGCGGAACCGAGTAGCCATAGGCATCGAACACCTCGCCATTGCCCAGAATACGGGGATCCTGTTGCTCCTTAAGCGACCGCTCCATACGCTCCTTCATTTCACGTTTGAGCTGCCCGGCTTTTTCGCTATCAGCCAAGTTTTGCATACAGTCCAGATCATCGGCGATGTTGAACAGTTCCTCGTGCCCCACCCGTTTTCCGAAAGACCAATCCCAATACTTCGACTCCTTGCCCTCACGACGCATATTGAGAATTTCCGTTTTGGTCGGCGAACCATCACAATCCAGATAGCCCAGTTCCGGGTTGCCGGTCGGCCAACGGTCGAGTTTATAGTTATACAAATAAAGGTGATCCTTCCCGACGATACCGCGGATCGGATATCCCCAATTGTTCGGGCGGCTGTAATCGTGGCGTTCCTTGCCGATCAACACAAAATCGCGCTGAGGATTCACCTGTCCCGACTTACTGGATTCAAAAATATCAAACAGGCTCGTTCCCGGCGAAGCGTGCATGCCCGATGCTTCGAACGGAATGCCCGCCGCTTCCAGAAAGGTCGGCGCAAAATCAATGAAGCTGACCATGTCATCCACTTCACGACCAGGATTCCTGATCCCTTTCGGCCACATGATCGCCAAAGGCATGTGGTTCGAATATTCATATTCCTGCGCCTTACAGCGCGGAAACGGCATGCCGTTGTCAGACGTCATCAGGACGATGGTATTTTCAAGTAGCCCCCGTTTTTCCAAGGTCTGGATCATCCGGCCCAGATGCCTGTCCGCATGTTCGATTTCGAGCGCATAGTCCAGCATATCGTTACGAACGATTTCGCTGTCCGGCCAGAACGCGGGCACTTCATTAATGTCGTCAATGGATTTCCCGGCTTTCACGCCACTGGCATATTCATAGGCGCGATGAGGTTCATGCGGGCCATACCAGAAAAACCAAGGCTGTTGCCCGGACACACCATCAAGAAACACATCAAAATCGCGCGCATAATCCTTATTTGACATTCCGCTGGCAGGAGGGGTTTTCTGATGGAGGGACACATCGCTGCCGACCAACAACCTAGGTTTCCCGTTAAGCATGCCGGGATTTCCGGGGGCCCACCCCTTTCCCGATTTTGCCGTGATGTATCCGTTCCTACGCAGCACCTCGGGAAAGGTTTTGAATTTTGCCGGAAAGTTCACGACATGGTTCGCGGCCTCTTCCAGCTGCCAGGAGTTGCGACCGGTCAGGATAGAGGAGCGCGACGGCCCGCACTTGGCGTTAGGCGTATAGGCATTGCGAAAAAGAATGCCGTCCTTAGCGAGGCGGTCAAAGGCCGGGGTTTCAACCCAGGGGCAACCGTAGGCACTCATGTGAATCCACGATGCATCATCCATGACGCAGAACAGAATATTGGGTTTACCCGACGCCACAACGGAGCTCCCCAACATCAAGATTACCCCGATCAACGATATCGATTTTCTGAACGCAGCCATATTTATTGCTCCCATGGTTTCACTTTGAACGAACCTTCATAAACAGGCAGCTGTGGGATTCGATTCTTTTTTTATAAATGCCTTCGAATTCGCCGAGATCCTCGCCCGTATAAATATCATTTGCAGTGCAAACCCCCTTCAAACCAACCGATTTAGCATGAAACGTCACCGACTGAGCAGCCGAAGCCGAACGATTAATCAGCAATACCGCCACGCTTCCGTCCGACAGCTTTTTTGCCCACACCTGCCGATCCGACGCACCGTTGATCCTGCGGCCCTGCTCTCGCGGATCCTGGTTTACCGCAATCGCGCCCCTGTTCGTAACCAGCTTCACCTCTTCGTCCGTCATATTCCGAGGATCGCTTCCCAAAAACAGAGGCGAGGACATGATGCACCAAAGACCGAAATGAATCTGCTGTTCGCTGTAGGTCAACCCCTGATCCCCCGTCACCATCATATCCGGATCGTTCCAATATCCAGGTCCTGCGAAGTCGGCCACCTGGTTGTTCAGTTCCGCCACCGTCATGACGCTCCAGAAATTTTTGGAAGACACATACGGTTCTGAAAACACAGCACCGCCGGTCACCTTCGCGGAAATATCGTAGGTCGTTCGCGCCATGTTGCAGACGTCCGGGTACCAATTGCGATAACGGTATGCGCTGATGCTGAAAAGAATGTCGCGGTCGGCTTCTTTTAACAAACGTCCCCACTTTCGGTAGACGTTTTCGATCACCGGTTCATCCCAACCGTTATCAAACTTGCATCGATCGATTTTTACGAAATCCAGCCCCCAATCGACGAATTGCCCTATATGAACCTCCTCGATACCGTATGCGCCGACGGGATCACCTCCGCAGTCGTGCGATCCGGGAACCGTATGAAGCCCGAACTTCAACCCCTTCGAATGGGCATAGTCCGCTAGGGGCTTGATTCCACAGGGGAACTTTTCAGGATGCGCCAGCAGTTCATCGTTATCGCCGAGCGTTGCATCGCGCCAACCGCCATCGACAACCACATATTCATAGCCCGCATCGCGCAATCCCTTTGCCACCATCGCGTCGATGGTCTCTCGGACAACGGTTTCGTTGATTTCATGCTTACCGTGCCAGTTCCAGCTGTTCCAGCCCATCGGCGGGGTGGCCGCGAGTTTTTCTGCGTGGCCCCCACTTAAACTAAGCGCACCGGCAATCAGACAAATTTTCATCGTGTGTTTACGTTTAAGCATTGTTCATTACCTCTCGTTCTAAATGGACTCAATCCTTGGGCTCTTCTATTCAAAGCCTCCTTCTTAGTCGTCTGTAGAGAGTGACAAATCCTTGCAGAAAAAATCAACTGGCTGTTCGGCCACAGCTTGGGAAAAACCGCATATCATCCGGCATAGCGGCCACGTCGAATTTATTCAATTGCGTGAATGACAGCGTTTCAAAACACCATCGAACAGGATCTCCAATTCCCCCGTCGCGTGCGGCTTTCGGCGCGTGCAGACATTCAAGTGTTCGCATTTACCAGTCTCGGACGATTGGAAGGCTGATCAAACTAGAACGTGTTCGTTGCTTCGAAGAACAGGGAACTACGATCCGGAAACATCCATTTGCTCGTATCGAACAAAAACGCACGCCCTCGGTTCCATCATAATTCTTCCTAGCTTAAACGCTTTTTTTCCCCAGACATCGCGCAGGACATACTTCTTCCCAGCATCAAGTCCCATCTGCTCAAGTCCGATAAAGGCGGTTTTGGGTTTGTCGCCGCGATTGAAAACCGCGATCCATCCAGCTTCCTTTTGTGCGTCACACTCGGAAGTTTTCCAAATCTGAACATATCCTGCATTATGAACCAGATGCCCCATGACACCGTTCTGGTTACAGGCGATCATCTCCTTGTTCGTCAACAACCGCATGGAGTCATCGTCCAGTGTAGGTAATACGCCCCCGATCATCAACGGCGAGGCACTCATGGCACGCATCGTGATAAAGGATTCCTTTTGAGAAACGGTAAACTGATCAAAACGATGCGTCCCGACGCCCGCCATCTTCTTTTTCGTATTTTCGGGAACCATAACCTGTAATTCGCCGAACGGAATCATACCCATATCCAACCAGAAACCTTGACGCACTGGCACATACTGCCACGTCAGCCAGGCGTCGAAACACTTATCAATATCCGCCTGCCTGTCCCATACGTCGCCGGTCACGCGCAGCATATCGGCTTTTTCGTATAAGCTGATTTCAGAACCCAGCACCCGTCCGCCGGGTGAAAGGCTCAGGGTTATCGAACGCCCGCATTTTTTGATGGCCTTCTGAACAGCGGCAATTTCGGAGGGATAGGTCACAATATCGTCGGCCTTGATGAAATCGATCCCCTGGTCGGCCAAGGACTGGATCCAACTGTCGTAGTAGTTCTGCGCCCCAGGCTTGTCCATATCGACGCCATAGATGTGCTGGTTCCACGAACAGATGCTGTCGGTGTCGGCAATATCGCGCGCAAAATATTCCGTGCCCTTGATCGGCGTATTCAGCGCCACCGCCTTACGGGGTATGCCACGCAAAATATGCACCCCAAATTTTACGCCGTGTTTGTGGCACTCATCAGCAATGGATTTCAACCCGTTCGGGAAATAGCATTTTGACGAGATAAAGCGACCGTACTTATCCATATTGACCGCATACCCCTTGTCCGCCGTAGGCAGCAGGGTTCCCGGAACGGTTTCGTACTCAATGTACCAGCCTCCGTCGATCACAAAATATTCATAACCGAGCGGCTTGAAAACCTCCACGAAGGTCTTGAGGTTATCGAAACAGGCCTGCTCATGGCAATACGTGCCATAGGAATCATAACTGTTCCACCCCATAGGCGGCGTCGGCGCCGACACATCTTTCGCATGACCCGCCGAGGGCAACAGCGCGATCAATAACATTCCAGTAAAAAATTTCATTATATTATCCTCATTACATAGTTCACAGTAACGGGCTGACACCCAGCTACACATCGTCGTACAGAAAATAGATTCGTTTAATCATTCATTTACCCACAAATTCTACGGAAGATCCCAAAAAACAAAGCCGTCCGAATCGGATCACGCGGCATCGAAAGCGAGACTAATTCAGGCTAGCGTGTCACCTCAATCATGTGCAGGAAAACAGGCGCAGTCCCTGCACGTACTGTAATGCGAGGGTTCTGGCACCACAAAGAGAACCCCGCGGAATCCATCTTCACCGCTTCAACTTTCCACTCCCCACTTCCTGACATTTTTACGGGGAACTTTTCACCGGCGACGTGAACTGAAAAACCTCCGACATGGTCATCCAGATAAATCACGTTAATATGCGCCCCATTCAGACTGGCCGCAAATGCGGCATCTGCCTCGACGCACAGGCTCTCCCCTGACGGTAGGCGGCGGGCCCACGCACCGAAACGGCGATCATCAGGACCCATATTCGTAATGCCCTCGCCCTTCGACAGGTCACCCGGAAGACGTTTCATTAAAAAGGTATAATCGTTTGTAAAAACCTTCAGCGCGCGTTTTTCGACCGAATAATTATTCGCTGCCAGTACGGTACTGTTTCCCCGAAAAGCAATCCAAGCTCCCGGCGAGGTTTCAGGTGACGCATGATATCCGGCATATTTCGCCGCAAACTGGAAAGCCTGCTCGAACTCTTCCTGATAATGGCCTGTTGAACCGTCGGAATAATTCACATCCAGATAGTGGTATTTCCCGTTTATGGCAACTCCCAAATCTTTTCCGTATACAGCGATAAAAGAAACCCCGCAATGCAGGTCGAACAGTATACGCCAATAATTCCACTGGGGCGGACTACACCATCGGTCGTCTGTAATTGTTGTGTGATGTCCCCACGCGGAAGCCCACGGTTCAGCGTAGGCCGTTGCCCCCCCATTCCGACAGTACTGGTAAAACAGCCCATATTTAGTTTCCGCACTGCCGTAGCGGGGCTCCACTTCGCTGGAGGTGTGGTACCAACTCAGCGTTCCGTTTTCAAACTGCGAGATATACGGCGTCAACAATTCTTCGGAAATATTGTTCCGCACAAAAATCCGGATTTTCCCACCGAACGAATGGACATACTCTTCGAGCACAGCTCGAAGATACTGCTCAACGACCGATCTACTGTATTCCTCAACAAGCTCCTGATCCACTCCTGCCGGCATAATCCATTGCGAAAGCGAAATATCAGCCTCAATCTTTGGGGCAGTATGTTCTGTTCCGAATGGATTATAGTTGAGGCGGATCCCAAGAATATGATCACGATACGACACCGTATCCAGATGCGCAGCAAACGCTTTAAGCAGATTTATGTAGCTATCACGGTGCAACGGATACCAGAACATCAAACTTCCTTGATCATCACGAATCTGATGTGACAGCTTTTGGGGATAATAAGGCACCCGATCGTAAAGCCATTGCGGTTTTTTTCCCCCATTGATCTGAACTGTTGCGGCCAGTCCGCGCTCCGCGAACCATTGCATCTGCACATCAATGGCAGAAAAATCATATTCATCTTCTCGAGGTTCCAAATCGGCCCACTGGGCCATCACCTGACCACCCCCAATGTACGGAAGAGCATAGATTTCCTCTTTCTGCCCGGATTTTACCCAATTGGGGTAAATCCCAGCGTGTTCCACTCGCCCCGCAGAAACCGATCCAGCCGCTTCCAACAACAACAAAAAAACAACATATAACCGCATTACACCCACCGGCTCCTTTATACAAAACCTATTTTTAATTTGAAAACGAACCGCCCCGATGCTCAGAAGAGCATGACCTCCCATGCTTCAACCGACTTTTAAAAACCCCGGCATTCTCCCCCCGACCGAAGGAGATTTCTCCGGCCACGCACGTAGCAGAGGAAGGAAGCCCTGTTGCGTTATTTGTTTAATTACATACTTTCTGCTTCACCAACATCCGTTCCGCACCAGTCGCGGCCAAATCATTCCGCCTAATCCACAACTACCGTGATATTATCGGTTTTCGTATAATTGCCAGCAAGATCCACTGCTTTAACTTTAATTAAATGAGATCCGGCGGAGAGCGCCGTCGTATCATAATCGAACTGATATGGAGCCTCATAGTCCGTCAGGGTCACTACATTATCAACAAACAACACCACCCGCTTTAATCCGTTAGCATCGGAAGCGCCCGCTTTCACTAGGATCGTTCCGCTAACCGGATCCTGATCGCACGGAGAGATCAGCGAAACCGTCGGAGGTGTGTTATCCACAACGACCGTAATATTCGTGGTGGTGATATAATTACCAACAAGATCAACCGCTTTGACTTTGATTAAATGCGCGCCGTCGGAGAGCGCTGCCGTATCATAATCGAATTGATATGGAGCCTCATAGTCCGTCAGGGTCACTACATAATCAACGAACAGCACCACCCGCTTTACTCCGTTAGCATCGGAAGCGCCCGCTTCCACTAGAATCGTTCCGCTAGCCGTATCCTGATCGCACGGAGAGGTCAGCGAAACCGTCGGAGGTGTGTTATCCACAACGACCGTAATATTCGTGGTAGTTGTATAATTATCAGCAAGATCAACCACTTTAACTTTGATTAGATGCGCGCCGTCGGAGAGCGCTGCCGTATCGTAATCGAACTGATATGGAGCCTCATAGTCCGTCAGGGTCACTACATAATCAACAAACAGCACCACCCGCTTTATTCCGGCATCATCCTCCGCATCAGCAGTGATGGAAACAATGCCCCCAAGATAGTCACCCTCATGAGGAGAAGTCAGCGTTACAGACGGATTCTGATCGCCGTTCATTTCTAACAACTGATCATACAAATCAAAATCTACCAATTCACAATCGGGATTTTCGGCAGAACCAGTATAGGTTTCATAGCCTCCCGGCAGCTCAAGCCACGTTGCCTTGTAATCAATCGCCCGCTGGATTGTCGCAGGAAGATCCCCCACCCGAGTGTAGGTCGCCGTCTGGAACCCCAAAACCGTTCCGAACATTTCGTTCAGGCCAATCATGTAATCATACATCTGCTGGTAGATTTCATTACTGGACCAGTTCGGATCAACTCGGAGACTGTTGTTCTGAAGAGCCGCCAGATCACCCAGCACAACCACACAATAGTCCATAATATCCAATGTGACAGTGATGTCTTTCTTGGCAGTCTTATTCGAGTCTACGTATTGATACGGATTAAAGGCATAACTGGAAAATGTGTTCACCCACAAGGCAGCGTGGTCATCAATGGCCTCCTTCTGCGCAGCAATATCCTTTGCCTCGGTATAGCCGCTATTGATCAAGTCATTGCGCACCTCCGCAAGATTCGTTTGACGAATCATCGGCTCGGCATACCGGGTCATGCAGCGCGAAATCGCCACAGTCGTGACACGATCATCATTGTCATAGCGAGCAGCAAGCCGTTGCATAATATTGCGGTAATACACCCCGAAGCTGTCCGTCCACCAGTAAGGCACTTTCAGAGTATCGCCATTATCCGTATAATCATACCAGCCAACATTATTTTTGATCCAGTCGGGAGTGTGGATGCCAGCAAAAAACCGGAGATATACTTTGTGACCAGAGAGTTGAGCATCGGTCAGAGCGGCATCGATTGCGGAGTAGTCATATGTGCCTTGAGCAGGTTGCACATCTGCCCAATCGACATTGACAACAAAATGATCCACGACATCGGTCCATCCTACAGCACTATTGATTCCCCCTCGGTCAACCACCCCGCGCATCTGGGCCTCACTTGGCAGAGCCTGTAATAGTACTATCATCCCAAATAAACCGAATACTTTTTTCATTTGCGCCTCATCCTTTGGTTTAATTACATACTTTCTGCTTCACCAATATTCGTTCCGCACCGGTCGCGGCTAAATCATTCCGGCACTCTTTCACACACCAAGCTCATCCCGCCCGACATCCATCCAGCCAATGGCCAGAATTTATAGTCAACATGCCGGGCGGTTTTAACAAAACCACTCTACTCCACAATAACACGATAAAACCCCTGCGGTTCAACGACCTCGTTCGTGATGAACTGAGCTCCGTCAATCCCAGAAATATTCTCTGCGATATTGCTCCAAGAGCCTTCAACCAGATCCGGTCTGCTCTGGAGAACATACACGGCCGCGGAATCACTCTGCCAACTCACCAAACTGTTCGTTTCATTCAGCATCGCCAGCGATATGCTACCAATCTCAACTGGAGGATTCGTCGTCGCGCCAGTTGATAATACCCACGCCGTTGTTTTTCCAGCATTCAGAGTGTCATAATCTGCGTAAAGAACACCGGTGTCGTTCGTCCAACTGGCCGCATACGTCTCTGAAAGCATTTCCTGCCCATTGGTCCAACTGATGTTCCCCTCTGCAACCAGAGTGGAAAAATCCGCGACATGGTCGCCGTCCCAGACTAGCGTTCCCGCATCAATCACCACGCTACCGTTATCCACAGCAAAATCACCGGTTACATTCAGGGTGCCGCCCAGAAGGTTCAGTGCTCCCGTTCCTTCCTGATCGACAATGGATACATCACCAATCTCAAGATTCAAAACTGTAGCACTGGACGAATCAGCCATCGTAAACGTACCCTCGCCCAATCGTTTTCCAACAACCACGCTTTTGGATAACACATTCAACGCCCCGTCACCGGAAAGAGAAAGGACTCCGTTTCCGTTTCGGGTGTCTGTTCCCCCGTCGCCACCAAGCCAAAGGTACGAACTGAAGGTTGCCGTGCCGCCGGATATTTCTAAATTTCCATTACTCTCATGCCCCAGGGTAACCGTACCCGCCGAATTGAACGCTCCGCTCTTCAGTTGAACAGTGCTCGTGCCGGTATCATCCGTTCCTCCCAGACCAATTTTTGAAACTCCCTGAGCATTGAACGTTCCCCCATCAATCACCGTCAGACAGTTCGCGCGCGCCGTGTTCCCGTCGGCGTAAATAGATAATATAGTCAATGTACCACTATCGATTTCGTACCCGCCCCCGCTTCTCGATCCTCCAGTAAGCTTAATAATCGTCTGATCGGAATCAATGACGATCAGATCCGCCATACCTGTTCTGGTTTTCGCCTCATCCAACGGCCCCGGAACAACGCCGCCCGCCCAGTTCGTCGCCGTGCTGAACAGCAGATTCGTACCGCCGTCCCACAGAATTTGCGTGGCCGTGGCGTGCATCACCAACCCAGTCATCGCCAATACGATTACTCCCCCTAATAATTTTCTCATGTCTTTCTCCTTAATTTGTTTTTTTCACCCCGTCAGGGGTATCTGCCAAGAACCTTCTCCCTAGTTGTTTCTAGAGTGTGGCAAATCCTTGCTAAAAAGATCAACTGGCCGTATGGCCACTGCCCGGAGACAAACCGCAGGCGACGGCCAATGACCAAACTGACAATCAACACGCCGGGCCTTTTTCACAAAACCACTCTACTCTACAATAACTCGATAAAACACCTGCGGTTCAGTTACCTCGTTCGTGATCGCCATGGTGCCGTCAATCCCCGGAATATTCGCTAAGATATTACTCCAGGAGCCTTCTGCCAGATCTGGACGACTCTGCATCGTGTACACGGCCGTGGAATAACCCAGCCAACTCAACACAACATTCGTTTTACTCAGCCAAACCGTTAGAGGTGAGTTTCTTACAACTACCGTGATATCCGTGGTTATCGTATAATTTTCAGCAAGATCCACCGCTTTGACTTTGATTGAATGCGTTCCGTCAGAAAGCGCCGTTGAATCATAATCGAATTGATACGGGGCGACTTTGTCCTGCATAATCCAATGATTATCAACAAACAGCGCCACCCTCAGTATTCCGGTATCATCCTCCGCATCCGCAGTGATTGAAACGATGCCCCCGAGATAGTCACCCTCATGAGGAGACGTCAGCGTTACAGACGGATTCTGATCAACTCTCATTTCTAATAACTGATCATACACAGCAAAGTCCGCCAGTTCACAATCGGGATCTTCGGCGACACCGGTATAGGTTTCATAGCCTCCCGGCAACTCCAGCCACGTTGCCTTGTAATCAATCGCCCGCTGGATTGTCGCACGAAGATCCACCACTCGAGTGTAGGTTGCCGTCTGGAACCCTAGAACCGTTCCGGACATTTCGTTCAGGCCAATCATGTGATCATACATCTGCTGGTAGATTTCATTACTGGACCAGTTCGGATCAACACGGAGACTGTTGTTCTGAAGAGCCGCCAGATCACCCAGCGCAGCCACACAATAGTCCATAATATCCGTTGTAACATTGATATCTTTTTTCGCAGTCTTGTTCGAGTCTACATATTGATACGGATTAAAGGCATAACTGGAAAATGTGTTCGTCCACAAGGCGGCGTGATCATCAATGGCTTCCTTCTGCGCAGCAATATCCTTTGCCTCGGTATAACCGCTATTGATCAAATCATTGCGTACCTCCGAAAGATTCGTTTGACGAATCATCGGCTCGGCATACTGGGTCATGCAGCGCGAAATCGCCACAGTCGTGACACGATCATCATTGTCATAGCGAGCAGCAAGCCGTTGCATAATATTCCGATAATACACCCCGAAGCTGTCCGTCCACCAGTAAGGCACCTTCAGGATGTCGCCATCATCCGTATAATCATACCAGCCCACATTATTTTTCATCCAGTCGGGAGTGTGAATGCCCGCAAAAAACCGGAGATACACTTTGTGACCAGAAAGTTGAGCATCGGTCAGAGCGGCATCGATTGCGGAGTAGTCATATGTGTTTTCAGCAGGCTGCACATCTGCCCAATCGGCATTGATAACAAAATGATCCACGACGTCGGTCCATCCTGAAGCATTGTTGATCCCCTTCCGATCAACCAATCCGTGCATCTGGGCATTTCCTACCGAAGCCTGAAATGAAACCAGTATTACTAAAAAAATAAATATTTTCTTCATCAACAACTCCTGTTTCCCTTAACTACAACGTCCCTACTTTGCATCATCCGGAAGGGTTCATTCATACTCAGACCACACCATGGGTTCGTCCAATCGTCGGAATAATAAACAACGTCCTACTCCAGCTTCACCCACACAAAGTCGAGCTTCTCTGGAATGTTCACGACAAGCACATTGCCTGCCAGGCGGGCAGTGCCGCGCCCACCCAGAATCGTCGCATGGCGAACAGGCGCTATGTATGTGCTCAGATCCAACTCGTATTCAGCAGCTACGTTAAGTTCGCGAAAAAGCAACGCATAACCGCCCGTGCCGTCTACTGCGGCCGAGACGAAACCGGTCCACGCCACACCGTCCGGAGCCTCTCCCACCGGAAAAATAGAGCCGCCGTGCATCCGGCTCCGCTCAGCCTTCCATGACACCACCACCGGTCGCATCTGCCGAGTATACTCCGGAGGCAGATTCGACACCTCGAACCACCCCAGCGGGCAGGACATCATCACCATGGCGAAGAGTGTATCCGGTCTGTACAGCGACGGAGCCAGCGGGTCGCCCGGATACTTGCCCGTATTGCGCATATTGTTCAATACCTCCATGCGCAACCGCAGCGGATCCACCGTCTGCGACAACATCCACAGATTACGCAACGTCTGGTGCGGCCAGTAGCGGTGGACGTCGGTATAGCGGTTCTCGACAAAAAGCGGACCGATGTCCGGCAACCCGAAATACCCTGGGCGAATCTCCGCCGTTACATCAAGGTCGAACACCATTGCGCCGCCCGACTCTTCAAGCATGCGGTCGAACATCGCCCGCTGGCGGCGGAGCGATTCCGCATTATGCGTCTTCATCGAATCGATCTTAAAATAGTCAATGCCCATCCCGCCATGAAGCTTCAACAGGTGATCAGCGTCTTTCCGCCAGTTCACAGCATTGTTGCTTGAGTCAGGACCGAACCAGAGACCAAATTTCATACCCCGGTCGCGCGCGGCCGTAACGACAGGTTCCAATCCATTGGGAAAGCGAACAGGATCGGCGTCCCAGAAATCTGGATCCGCCGACCAATAGCCGTTCCAGACACCCTTGCCGCGTGCTGTCGCGGAGTTGGCCGAACGTCCTTTCTGCCATCCGTCATCAATCTGCACAACGTCCACACCCAGCGCCGCTCCCGCTTCAACCTCTTTAAGCAAAAAAGCTTCATTGATGCGCGCGTCGCGCGAGCGATCCCCCCAGGTATTGCTAAGAAAAAGCCCGTCGCGGCCGGGCCGGTACTCGCGCAGACAGCGCTGAAATGCGTGCAACGCACGAGTGCGTCCGATACGCCCACCGCGATATCCAAGCACTGCGACAGGGTAGCCGTTGAAGAATGAATCGATCGACCGCGCCAACGGGTCGACGTGGAAATCGATTTCCTCTTTGTTCTGCCGTGCATGCGGCAACGGTGCGAGTTTAAGAAAGACCAGTCCTGAATTATCGATCACGTTCTCTGCCCCAAGCACACATCCCTGAACGTCGAAACTCATTTCATTGGGCATTAGCAGCCACTCGCGCTCAGAGACCAACTCGTTGTGCTTGTCCGTCTGATCCATCAGCGTCACCTCCGAAATACGCAGGTGCAACGGATCCAACATCAGCGTTTCCTCGCCTACAACGGACTCTTCCTCTTCATTTTGATCAATGAGAACACCCGATGCCTTTGGAAAAATCCAGAGCGAGACCTTCTGCACGGTCGTGCCCTCGACGGCTACCTCCAGACGAAGCCCCTTCGCACCCACGATACTGCGCCTCTCTATCAAAGCCTTCACCGCCAACGTGCCCGATGCCATGGCCTCTTGGTCAGAATCAGCAACCCACTCAATGTCGGGATTTCTAAGCACGAACGATACCGGCAAAAGACCCGTGTCGCCAGCCACCCATGAGCGCTCAAACAACGTGTTGCCAACGGTCAACCGCCCGGCTCCCCAGTTGGCGTAACACCCATCAAAATCCACCCTCTCGGCATGCGCGAAAGAAATAATCCCTAAAACGGCAACCCATAAAACTGTTTTCAATTTTATCATCTCACCTCTATTTTGAAGCCACCCGAATTTGCCGGCATCGCAGCAAAGAGATTGCCTTCGTATTTGCACCTAAAGGATGCCGACGATGCTTTTGGACAGCTCATTGAACGAAAGCGTTCCGGCATAGGGAATCACGATGGAATGACGGGCTTCCAATTGCTGGACACCCCCGTTTCCAAATACCGGAAGTTTGTATTCCTTCGTCTCGTCGCTCCAGTTGAAGATCCCTAGAAAAATTTCCTTGCCACGGCGGGCGAGCAGCAGCTCATAGCCATCGGTTTTATCCTTGCCGTGTTTCCAGAAATCAAGCGGAACGGTTTCGTCCACGGACGGAAAATCGAACACCTCTTTGATGAGCGCCTTGCGCTCGTCGCGCAGCGTCATCAGGTTGTCAGAGTGCAGACGGCACATTCCGTAGAGCTTGTTGTAGTCGGCCCACATTCGGGCTTCATTCATCGCCATGCTGCCGCCGTGCTTTACCTTGTGCTGCGATACCTTTGAATCCTCATCGGCGGCTTCGCGGAACACGAGATAGTCGCAATCACCATTGAAGACCTTTCCCGCAAGGTAAAAATTTCCGGTATTGGCGAGGCAACGTTCGGAAAAGGCCTCATAACGCGGTTGGATGTCACCCCCAGTGCGCATCCCGTCGACAAAACCAATGCACGGCCCAAACACCGCCGAACAGCCGAGGAAATAGTTTTCCTGTCCGATAGCATCCCGCAACATCTGCATACCAAGACGGAACCGTTCCACACCAGTTAGTGATGGATCGTGCGCCACAACTTTTTTCACACCAAGATCCCGCTTGAGCTCGATTTCCAGACCATAGCGCATGAAGTCGACCTTGAAATAGCGGATGCCCCACTCCTCCTTCATCGTTCTGACACATTCGGCGATGTAGGCTCGTGCGCCGGGATGCGAATAGTCGAAAAAGGTATTATTTAGAACGCGCTCCGTCATTTGCTGGGTATGCACAATCATCTTGCCATCCTGGTCGTGCAGGAAATATTCAGGATGGGTTTTGCAAATTTCAGAAGCGGTATCACCACGGAACCCATCAAAATGCAGCCCCGGAATTTTTCCTTCGCTGACGATGCGGTCGACGATGGCTTTGATGCCGCCTGCCAGATCAGGACGCACGCTGGTATAGTCACCGCGTTCCGTCCACCAGCCGCCGTCGATCTGGATCAGGTTGCAATCGGGATCGAGCTTGTTCAGTTCATCCATGTTTCCAAAAATGTCCTCCTGCGAGAAGACCCGACCATAATAGTCCCACGTAGCCCATCCCTTAAACTCAACATCCTTCAGTTCCCCGATGTCGTTTGCCGTTGCAATGGCCTCGCCGAAGGAATCCAGCATCTCCAGCCAGCAGGATGAATGGGTCAGGACGATTTGCTCATACTGAATGCTCTGGCCCGGTGCAAGCTGCTTCCCTTCGCCGTCGGAACGTATGACAAACGCGTTGTCCTCCAGCGTGAAAACCGGCAGAAAGATGCGCCATGAAAGCGATCCTGCGAAAACGAACCGATCCTCTTCAAGCCGAACCATTTCATACATGAAGCTTAGGCTTTCCTTCCCCTGCTCCCCCACGGCATGGCTACGCATCGTACGTCTGTTCATGCAACTACCACCGTAGACCATCTGCATATCGTTCGAGAGCGGCTCGATTATCGGCACCTTGACTAGGATCTCCGATAGGGTCACCGTTTCCTTCCCCTCATTGGAAATGGTTATTTCCAACCGATGGAAGCCGTCATTCGCTTTCTTCAGTTCCTGTACAACGGCAACCGGATGATCCGCCTCCACATCCACCGTGATGCAGTTCCATTCCTGCGGCACCTCTGCCGAGGCGAACACGTTCGCCCCGATGATCAGCCCTAACCAAATTTGTTTCATACCTTGTCCTTCATTTAACCGGCAGCCTCGGGCTTTCTAGCGCTTATGGGCATCCTCATATTTCTCGTTCATTTTTTTCAGGGGGAAATTAAAGTCCGGATTTGGCGACTCCGACCGGGCCGTCTTCAGCAAAACAGTCAGCTCTTCCACCACCTCTGGATGGTCTTTTGCCACGTTCACGCGCTCCACCGGATCACTAGAAAGGTCATATAACTCGATCTCCGAATCTGGATCCACCGCGACCTCATACCGCACGCCCTTCCACTTTCCTTTTCGGATGGCCTGCCGACCTTTAGAATTGTGGAACTCCCAGTAAAGATAATCGTGCTGCCTCTGATCGGCTTGCCCTAACAGGGTCGGCAGAAAGGAGATCCCGTCAATGCCTTCCGGAGCCGTCTTGCCGACGAGTTCCGCGACGGTGGGCATCATATCCCAGAACGCGGAAAGATGGTCAGATACCGCCCCCTCCTTCACGATTCCCGGCCATCTGGCAATCATCGGCACATGAATGCCGCCTTCATAAAGATCGCGCTTTAAACCACGTTGCGAACCGTTGGAATTGAAGTAAGCCGGATCGTGGCCGCCCTCTTGGTGGGGCCCGTTGTCCGATGTGAAAATGATCAGCGTATTATCGTCGATGCCAAGCTCCTTTAATTTGGCTATAATATCACCCACATAGTCATCAATACAGTTGACCATCGCAGCGAACGCGGCATGCGCCTCAGGTTGCGAGCCATAAGCAAACTTACGAAAATCGGGTCCATCGTCGGTGCCTTTATAGGAGCTTTCGGGCAGGAACTTTCCGCGATATTTGCGCATGTATTCTTCAGGAGCGAACATTTCAGCATGCGGCTGCACGATCGCGTAATAGCAGAAGAACGGTTGATCTTTGTTATCCTCGACAAACCGCATCGCCTGTTCCTGAATCAACGTCGGAGCATACTCCTCCGTTTCGAGTCCAAAGTTGCCCCAAAGCATATCGCGCTGATCGTCATTCCAGAGGAAATAGGGATAGTAGTGGTGCGCCTGCCGCTGGCAGTTGTAGCCGTAGAAACGATCGAAGCCCATCTTCAGCGGTTCGCTGGCCGTGCCCGGTGCTCCCAGCCCCCACTTGCCGAAGATTCCGGTTGAATAACCGGCCTTTTTAAGCATGCGGGCTAGGGTATAGGTATCGGCTGACATCGGTTGCTGCCCCTCCGGATCGAATGCAGCATTGCCACGAACCGCCGCATGCCCGGTGTGCATACCGGTCAGGAGCGCGCACCGAGAGGGAGCACACACCGTACTGCCGGAATAGTGCTGGGTAAACTTCATGCCTTCGGCCGCCAGACGGTCAATGTTCGGCGTCTGAAAACGGTTCTGCCCGTTGCAGCTTAAATCCCCGTATCCAAGATCATCCGCAAGGATATAAATAATATTCGGCGCACGGGCGGCCATTACTGAAACCGCCGCCATCCCGGCCATAAAAAAACAGATTCGTTTGATCATTCGTACATATTTCATTTTTTATTTTTCCTCCCCTGATACCTACCTGCCATAAAGAGCACCGTTTGACAGGTGCCCCATTAGAAAACACAGGTAATCGAGAAAGAGATTGGCAGATTGTGGGATAAAAGATCAACTGGCCGTTTAGCCACTTGTACAAAACGGTCTTTACTCATGTGAAACCCAGTCGGTGCAACTGGATATACAAACCAGCACGCCCTCGTTCATGGAATCAGATGATGCCAGTCCGACACGCCTTGGCGACGGCTCCGGCCTGAGAAGAAACCTGCAGTTTTTCGTAGATATTCGAGAGATGGAAGCGGGCGGTTCGATGGCCAATGTCGAGCGCATCAGCTATTTCCTGAACAGATAGTCCCATGGCCAACTGGTCAAGCACTTCGATCTCCCGATCGGAAAGATTAAACTGCTCGGAAGGGTTCGGTTTGCGAATTTTTTCAAGAACAATTTTAGCAACGGCGGGGCTGAGCGCCGCGCCGCCCCAAAAGACCTGTTGCAAGCCCTGCACGATCTCCTCATGTGTGGCCGTTTTCAACAAGTAACCCGCCGCCCCTGCGTCCAAAGCATCGAGCACTTTCTGTTTGTCATTGAAGACGGTCAGCACAACCACCGTAATCTCCGGTGCCATTTCAGCCAGCGTTCGGATACCTTCCACACCGCCCACTCCCGGAAGTCCCAGATCCATTAGCAACAAATCCGGGTGGGATTCCTGCCCGATGGTTTCAAACAGATCCTCACAGGAGGGAAAGGTTCGGGCGCAGGTAATATGATCTACACGATTCAGCATTCGCTGCAGAATGCGGCGAAAGCCTGTGTCATCTTCAACTATCCATATGTTAAAAGGAATCATGGAACCTGCTCCTTAATCAAATCAAAAATCATTCCTCCTGCGGTCTGACCTTTCCACATGGAAATACACCAAAATTCGAGCTCAAGGTCGAATCAGCATTCGAAGGTTCTCCGACAAGTTTTGAGAACGATATAGATAAACAGATTTCCGCACCTTTGCCGAACGAGGATTGAATGTACAGCGTTGCGCCCATCCCATTCGTCCCTTTTATCATATTTTCCACACCCCACCCTCCTGTTTTTGCATCGGGATCAAATCCTCGGCCATTATCGGCCAGTACGATCAACAACTACCCTTTATCAATAGGACACCCCGGCCATCTTTGCCCGTCAGCTGTTGGATCAGCTCAATCATAAGGGTCACAATTCCATCGCCTGCCTTCACCTCCAGTCCGATATCAGTGATGTGCTCAACAACCGAATCAGCCAATGGGAGTACTGGAGCTCACTCAACGAAAATAAAGCCCCGATGATCAAAGCGGACATCAACCCGTTCAATGAAGGGTATAAATTTCTCGATTCACAAATCAAAAAAGGTGTATTCGAAGACACCACCGCCGTTTTCTGCACAACCGTCCATGCGGCCATCGCCATGGTCCACGCCTGTAAAAACAACGGAATCAACCCGGAGAAGGACCTCGCAATCTGTACGGTTGATGATGAAGGAATCGGCATGCAATCGACTCCCAGCATCACCTGCTTTCAGCAGCCGGACATCCAGAAAATCCTACACCCCGTGTTCAACTGGATCAAAGCTGGCGGAGACCCTGACACATGGAAAGGGCCGTTTCTTATTGAACCCTCCAGCCTGAAAATCTACACAGGCGAAACAAAATACATATTCAAACGATAGAAAATCTCTTTTCTTGCGATGAGACACTCTAGCAGATGGGACCGGATACCGAACAACGACGTCTTCTGCCCCCCCTCTCCGAGTAATATTTGACCCAAATAATTTGAGATCCAGACCTAGATAACACTATATCCTAAAAGATCAGATTCATGTCTAACGCTACATACCCCAGTCCTCCAGCGTCGCCCTCGCCCGGCCAGTCTTTGGAGGAGTATTTTCATCGCTACCCGCATCTCTCCACCTTTTAAACCGCAACTAAATCGGTTCTCCCGGCCCTTGTCTCTTCCCACATATATTCAAAAAGCGCTCCGGCAAACCGGAGCGCTTTTCGAGTCGATTCAACTGGATTTACCAGAAGATGACGTAGAGGACTACGG
>Ga0307990_1001367_pt1 | contig 20707 bp, 18 predicted proteins | sample EllFjometagen129_FD_203168 | JGI IMG/M metagenome (GOLD analysis project Ga0307990, IMG submission 203168) | Marine microbial communities from Ellis Fjord, Antarctic Ocean - #129 | ecosystem: Environmental > Aquatic > Marine > Unclassified | place: Southern Ocean | collected 2014-10-08
TTAGCGAAAGTGCAATTAATGCGCACGATATTTTGTATCTCGAGGGTTATTTGGTAATGAATCACGCACTGCTTGAACGTGCAGCAGCCCTTAAAAAACAGAAAGGCATCAAACTTGCGATTGATTTGGCGTCATTTAATGTAGTGGAAGCTGAGCATGATTTCCTTGTGGATTTTGTAAAAGAAAATGTGGATATTGTCTTTGCCAATGAAGAAGAAGCAGCCGCATTTTTCCCAGGAAAATCTCCTGTAGAAGCAGTTCGTGCTTTCAGCGAAATGGTAGAAATTGCCATTGTAAAACTCGGTGCAGAAGGAGCCTTTATCCGACAAGGCAATGTGCAGGTAAAAGTTCCCGGACGCCCTGCAAATTGTATCGACACAACCGGTGCTGGCGATAATTTTGCGGCAGGTTTTCTGTTTGGATTGTCACAAAATCTTGACCTTGAAAAATCAGGGCAAATTGCAAATTTACTCGGCGCAAATGTAATTCAAGTAATTGGTACGAGCATGAATAAAAATCGCTGGAACAATATTTTCTCAATCATTGAAGAAATTAAAAAATAATTTGCAAATAATTGCATTAAACAAAAAAGGCTGCCCAGTGGACAGCCTTTTTTGTTATTTTTTTACCTAAACCTTAATTCCGAAAACCCTGTAACTTCCGGTTAAAACAGTCCGTGAATTTCCGCATCAACCCGGTCAATAATATGACTCAAATCTTCCATTTTATTCATGAAATCCAAATTATCTACATCAACAATTAACAGCTTACCTGCATCATAACCTTGAATCCATGCCTCATAGCGCTCGTTAAGCCGATTAAGATAATCTAAACGAATGCTATTTTCATATTTTCTTCCCCGCTTACCAATTTGATTTACTAATGTAGGAACGCTAGCTCGCAGATAAATCAACAAATCCGGCGGTTCTATCACACGAGTCATTAACTCAAAAAGCGAAAAATAATTATCAAAATCCCGGGTTGACATCAGTCCCATACTATGAAGGTTCGGGGCAAAAATTGAAGCATCTTCATAAATTGTTCTATCCTGAACCACTTTTTTCCCGCTTTTGCGAATATTTAAAATCTGATTAAACCGCGAATTCAGAAAATATATCTGGAGATTAAAAGACCATCGCTGCATATCTTCGTAAAAATCTGTTAGATATGGATTGTCATCAACATCTTCATAATGAGGTTCCCATTTATAATGTTTGGACAACAAGCGTGTTAGTGTTGTTTTCCCGGCGCCAATATTTCCTGCTATCGCAATATGCATAGTTTTCGTTATTAAAAATGAACACACTAAGATAATATGTTTTTTTTAAAAATCACAGGTTTTTTAAATTTATCTCATTTGGATTCGATTTAAATTACCATTCGAAACATAAACCAACACATTATTAATAATCGAAAAGCGCTCAACCGGCACAGGTAGTGTCATAATTTCCTCTGATTCTGCTTTTTTTAAGTAGTATTTAAAAAGCATATTCTTTTTAAAATAATAAATGCAATCATTTTTTACCAAGGGACAACCGTTGAAACTAAGTGGAAGCTGCTTAATAAAACCTGCATAGGCATTAAATATCAAAACATTGCCATCATCAAAAGCTAAAAACAATTGTCGCTCATACTCATGCAGGAAAATTGGTTTTCCTTGGTTTTCCACTTCGCCACTTTTTAAATCCTGATTACCAAGCGGATCAACATGAACTATCTGACTACGCGCCCCGTCAAATATCCAAAACCCGCCGCGAGAAGCTGTACATGCCAATAAGCTGTTGTAATAATCAAAATCATCAAGCTTGATGGCATCCGATATCTGACTAAGATAATTGTCTAAAAATAAAACCCGATTAAAATCTGATGAAAATACCAAAACCCGCATAGGATTACTCACATCAAAACTACTGATATAGGATGTTTGAGGCAAATCATACTCGCTTATCTTTTCCCCTTCAGAGCTTAATTTCTCCAAGCTGTTTATTTTCAGGATATATTCATTCCCATAATGATCATGTTTCACATCAAGCACCTGTCCCACTATGGGAGACACGCTCATAATGCCAAAAATCAAAGTAATTATGTTCATCCGAATTCGCATGTTTAAAGATACAAAAAAAAGTGCAGCAAAACCCGAGTTCCACTGCACTTTTTACTTAGAATTTTCTAAAACTAGTCTCTGCAAGAGCCGTCATGCATTCCGCTTCCGCTCATTCCGCGGCTTCCATGGTCTTTTTTATGGCCATTATGGACACCATGTTTATTATTTTTCGAGCGGTGCATATCAAAATACACCTTTTGCTCTGCAGTTAAAAGATTTCTAGTTGCAAAATGATGTGCCACGCGCTTTTTCTGCATCTGAGTTTGAACCACACTCATTTCATCAATTTTAGCGTCGATTGCTTTTGTATTTGGACTGTCGGCAATCATCAATTTGTGTTTTTCAGCGCGCAAGATGGCTAAATCTGCTCTTAAATCTTTAACTTCTGCGTAATGCGCATTGCGCAATTCAGTAATTTGCGCTTCCTGTTCATCGCTTAAATCAGGGATCCGACAATCCTGACCTTGACATTCAGTATCTGAATTTCTTGGTCCATCGAAATTACGTCGTTGAGCCTGAACCTGAATCGTACTTAAAAATAAGACGGCGATTAAAATCTGTGTTAATAATGTTTTTGTTTTCATAACTTTTTATATTTTGTTTGTTTGTATCTTTGATGCGAATAAATTAAGAAGGTTTAATTATATTATTATGGATATTTCTGTAGTTGTTTTATTAGTAGGTTTACTAATCTTTGGATCGTTCTTTTTTAATCGGATTTTTTCTAGTTTGCGGGTCCCCAGTGCATTATTTTTTATTATCGTTGGAGTTATTATTGGGTTTTATGTTGACCCAAACCTTTATTTTGGCGATATCGGAGGAGCATTTGCTGCACTCACATTAAATGTCATTATATATCATGTGGGAAAACGATTTAATTTTAAAAACATTAAAACCGTCCCAACCAGAGCCCTGCCCTTCACATTACTTAATGTGTTTTTCACAATTATTTTCATTGCCGGAGCAGCACGATTTATCGGAAAAATGGATTGGACAGCATCCTTGTTTTTGGCATTTATTTTAAGTGGAACATCTTCCGTTATTATTTTACCCATTGCGCAGTCATTAAAACTCAAAGATAAAAGTCGAAAGACACTGGCTTACGAATCAGTATTCACTGATGTGATTTGTATTGTAGGTGGTCTGATTTTCTTTGAATACATTATGCACGGAGGAAATGCAACAGTAGGTGTCTCCGGACAAGTCGCCGAATCAATACTTTTCGGATTGCTGTCAGGAGTAATTGCTGGTGTGTTGTGGGTGCTTGTGTTAATCAGTATGAAACAGGTAACTCATACCATGTTTGCTAGTCTGGCATTTATCTTAATTATTTTTGGTGCCAGCACACTAATTGGTTTCAACGGTGGATTTGCCGTCTTAGCCTTTGGGATTATGGCTGGAAATATCGACCACAACTTGTTTAAAAAATGGTTTGCCACGGGAATGACAGACAAAGCAAAAGAATATTCTTCAAACGAAAACCACTTCCTTGAAGAGGTTATTTTACTCATTCAAACCTATTTCTTTGTGTATATGGGAATGATGCTGGAATATTACTCAACTCTGGTATTCCTGATTGCCCTTGTACTCATGGTAATTCTTGTTTTATTAAGATGGGTCAGTGTCAGAGCCTTTGCATCCAAGGGAATTGATTACAAAGAACGAATCATTATGAGTGTCTTGTTACCAAAAGGAATTATTCCTGCGGTAATGGCAACCTTCGCCTTTGAAATGGGTATAAACGAAGGTGTTAAAATTATGCAATTCGCTTATGCAATCATTATCATCAGTTTATTTGTCAGCTCGGTTTTAATTGCTATCGCCAGAAAAGATCCCGAATATTTCGGTCGAGTAAAAGACAAAATGCTTAGTCACAGTAAATCGGATAAAGATGTTGACAATAATCCCCCTGAGGAAAATTAATATTCCACCAAACGGACTGCATCTCTGGCTCAGCTTATGCGCACAGGATTTACCCACTGATAGTGGCGTTATCATTGATACAGGTGCCTCTCAAACCGTTTTCGACCCAATGGTTATGAAAAACTACCTGAGTGATATTCAACAAAATACGGAATCCGATTTTGCATCAGGAATTAATGCGATGATTGAAAAAACAGAATACGGTGTTATCAACGGACCAATTATCGGAGCCCAAAAAATCGAGAATCTTAGTGTTGGCATCATGAATTTGGAACATATCCGTGGCATTTATAAAGATTTCTTTGACTTGAATCTCTGTGGCTTGATTGGCAGTGATTTCCTCGAAAAACACAGAGCTCAAATTGATTACAAATCATCAAAATTGACACTATATTCAGATTAAGTCTTATAAAGCCCTATGTTTTTAAAAAATATCAATATATTTGCAAGCCAAATTAAATAGGTTAATTAAAAGTTTATTACAATGCGGAATAAAGGAGCAGTTATTACGATTTTGGTTCTCCTGACATTAATTGTCTTGTATTATCTGTCTTTCAGCCTTAAAACCTTTCAGGTTGAAAAAAGTGCTAAAGCGCATGCAATTGAGGTTGCTGACAGAAATCTTGGAGAAACAGCAGATGCCGATAGGTATGAATTCTATGTAGATTCCGTTGAATCTTCATATTTGGATTCTATATCCGGCGAGGTGATTTACAGTTTTATTGGAAAACATACCTACCTAGACTGTAAGTCGAGTGAGATGAATTTAGGTCTTGACCTTAAAGGGGGGATGAACGTAACCCTCGAAATTAAGGCCGAAGACATGGTAAAAGCTTTGGCTAACGACAAACGCAATCAAAAATTGCTTGAAGCACTTCAAATTGCAGAGGAAAACCAAACCAAAGGAAATGAAAGCTTTGTGGTACTTTTTGTTGAGGCCTATGAATCCATCGCACCCGGAGAAAGCATTGCACCATTGTTTATCACGCCACAAAACAAAGAGCAAATTACCATTAGTTCCACCAATGAAGAGGTGCAAAATTACCTCATGGAAGAAACCCAGGCAGCTTACAACAATGCCTTCGATATTTTAAGAAAACGTATTGACCATTTTGGTGTTGTACAACCCAACATTCAACGTGATGTTGCCGTTAAAGGACGTTTTCATATCGAACTTCCGGGAATTGAAGACCCCGAACGTGTAAGAGACTTACTGCAGGGAACGGCAAAACTCGGTTTTTACGAAACCTATGAGTTTGCAGAAATCTTTGCAAGCCTGCAACAAGTTGAAAACATCATTGCAAAAAGAAGACTTAAAGAAAAAACAGTAACTGACGAAACTCCCGAATCCGAAACGAAGGAAGCAAATGAGGAAACCGTAGAAGCTGATACCCTTCCACAAACTGATGATACACCTGATTTCCTCGAAAACGAAGAAATCGAACCAGGAGTTAAAACTGTTGAAGAAGAAGATACAACAGAAACCAGTGCCCTCGAACAACAAAAAGATTATCAGAAAGAACATCCGCTTTTTGCAATTCTTCAGCCGAGCATCAATCAGGAAGGACAACCTGCAAAAGGCCCTGTTGTGGGTACAGCACATTTTAAAGACACAGCACGAATCAACCGTTACCTCAACATGAAAGAGGCTCAGTCTATATTGCCCATTAATTTGAAATTTGCCTGGACATTTAAAGCGATTCCTAATGCAGAAGGTGGTGTGATGGAAGGTTATTATAACCTAATCGCACTGAAAGAAACCCGCAAGGGTGGGCCTGCCCTTTCAGGAGATGTTGTCGAAAAAGCAGCGAAAGAATTTAGCAATTCAGGTGGTGCCGCCGCAGAAGTTACCATGCTGATGAATAGTGAAGGAGCAAAAGAATGGGCGAAAATCACTGAAAATAATGTAAACAGAAGCATTGCAATTGTCCTTGACGGATATGTGTATTCTTATCCAAATGTTTCAGGCAAAATTCCTGGTGGTCGTTCATCCATTACAGGAAACTTTACTCCGGAAGAAGCAGACGATTTAGCGAATGTCCTGAAATCAGGAAAAATGCCCGCTCCTGCACGTATTATTTCCGAAGAAATTATTGGTCCAACACTGGGACAAAAAGCAATCGATTCAGGGTTGAAATCCTTTATTATTGCCTTCCTCGTTGTACTGCTTTATATGATATTCTATTACAACCGCGCTGGATTGGTTGCAGATATTGCATTGATTGCAAATATTTTCTTCATCTTCGGTTCACTTGCGGCATTCGGTGCAGTACTAACATTGCCGGGGATTGCAGGTATCGTGTTAACAATCGGTATGTCGGTGGATGCGAATGTGCTCATCTACGAACGAATCCGAGAGGAGCTTGCCGCCGGTAAAGGCTTAAAACTTGCCATCTCTGACGGTTATAAAAACGCTTACTCAGCAATCCTTGATGCGAATATTACCACATTACTTGTCGCAATTATTCTCTTCAAATTTGGAGTTGGGCCAATTCAAGGTTTTGCAACAACACTGATTATCGGTATCCTTTCTTCATTATTTACTGCTATTTTCATCACACGCTTAATTTTTAGCGCAATGATGGGGAAAGACAAAGTTGTGAAGTTTGACACCAAATTAACCCGAAATGCATTTAAAAATGTGAAAATTAAGTTTCTTGCTAAGCGGAAAATTGCTTATCTAATATCCGGAATTATAATTGTTATTGCGCTCGGATCACTTGTGACTCGTGGCTTAAACCCTGGTATTGACTTTACAGGTGGTAGAACTTATGTCGTGAAATTCGATCAGGATGTCGAGGTGCAAAAAGTTGCAAGAGGCCTTGAATCAGCCTTTGGTGAAAGACCAATGGTGAAATCATTTGGTGGCAGCGATCAGGTTAAGATTATCACAAAATACAAAATTGATGACAATTCTGAAACTATTGATAATGAGGTTGATTCTCTTATCTATGTCGGTTTGAAAACACAACTTGGTGATGATGTTACAATGGACCAATTCCAGAAAGAATACAAACAATCATCACAAAAAGTGGGACCATCAATTGCAGATGATATTTTGAGAAAATCTTTCTTTGCAGTTGGATTGGCGCTGGTTATCATTTTCCTTTATATTTTGATTCGATTCCAGAAATGGCAATACTCACTTGGTGCAATTGCCGCTTTAGTTCATGATGTGCTCGTTGTCCTTGGATTGTTTTCCATCTTCTACGCAATCATGCCATTTAGTATGGAAATCGATCAGGCATTCATTGCTGCAATTTTGACGGTAGTCGGTTATTCAATTAATGATACTGTGGTTGTATTTGATAGAATTCGTGAATTCTTCAAAATCCATCCAAAACGCAATGAGGAAGTAAATATTAATAATGCATTGAACAGTACAATTAGTCGTACCTTCAGCACATCATTAAGTACCTTCTTTGTACTGCTTACCATTTTCATTTTTGGTGGTGAAGTAATCCGCGGATTCATTTTCGCACTCATGGTTGGTATCATTGTCGGTACCTACTCATCACTTTTCATTGCAACTCCAATTGCTTTTGAAATGATGAAAAAGAAATACATGAAAAAATAGACCGTTTTAATAAATATAAAAGAAGCTTGTTCCCCTGAACAGGCTTCTTTTTTTTTGTCATACAACTCGCTCCATTCTACTTTAATTCAGGATAATTTCATTCCGAAACTCATAAAAAATCGTATCTTTCCATTTTATTAGGAGCTTGTTATTTTATGAAACAGATAATATATACTCTCGCTGTAATTAGTATCGTTCTGATTGGAAACTCAGGCATGGCACAAACCTACCGGGACACTATCAAATCTTACGAACAAATTATACAGCAGTACGAAACCAAAACAGATTCCATCCGTGGCCTGATGGAAACCCTGAAATTAAAACAAATTCAAAGTGCAATTGAAGCTCTCGGATTACCAACCGGTGCATCGCAGGAAGAAATTACAAGCCATCCCGGACTCCGTATCTCGTACAATGAAAATCACGAACTTGCAAATTGGGTTGCAAGTATGATTTTGCCGGATATCAAAACCGGAAATTTCGGTCGCACGAATGATTTTCGTATCGATACAACCATTACTACCGGATCATCCGAAGAAGCCGACTTCTTTTTAAAGACACGCACTGACGAGGATAAATATGAATATGACGGATACGGATACGACAGAGGTCACCTCGCTCCTTCAGCAGATTATCGCTGGTCACAAACCGCGATGTCAGCAACCTACTTTTATTCGAATATGACACCGCAACACCCAGATTTTAATCGTGGAAAATGGGCAAGTGTCGAAGCATTTTTCAGAGCTTATGTGATGGAAAACGAAATTGAAATAGTCGTTTACACCGGACCGGTTTTGTATGATAATATGCCGCAAGTTAAGCGCAGTATCAACGAAATGAGCCTCCCGGATGAGCATTATAAAATCGCAATCGACCTGAAAAATGAACTTGTCATTTCCTTTCTGATGCCTAATCACCGCATTGATAATCCAATTGAGGATTATGTCGTGACAATTGACTCAATTGAGGCAAAAACAGGATTGGATTTTTTAACACAACTCCCGGAAGATAAAGAAACATATCTGGAATCGCAAAACAATCCCGAACCTTGGTTTAGCGGAAAACAAAAAGGAGACCGCATGCCGCTAACTACGGACGAATTGCCTCCAAAAACTTATAATACTCGGGATGCAAGAGCGTTTATGGGAACAAACAGAAAAGCGACTATTTGCGGCACTGTCGTTTCAACTCATAAATCTCAAAAAGGAAACACTTTTATTAATTTAGATAAATCCTTCCCAAATCAGGTGTTTTCCATCTCAATTTGGGCTTCAGACCATGTAAACTTTCCTTTCGAACCAGCAGAATTCCTCATGAATAAGAAAATCTGTGTGACAGGAAAAATTACAGAATATAATGGAACTCCATCACTTTATCTGAGCAATGAAAACAACATTGAGATTCTTAAATAATTGTTGAATACAATGCTATCTGAGACTTTTTGCTTCATCACTTTCAAACAATCTTCTGCCAAAATGACAATTTAACTGCCAATTTGCAGATTTTCATTTGAAATTTTGTATTTTTGTGATGAAAAGATTGGTTTAATGGAAATTCAAACAGTTAAACAACGATTTGGAATCATTGGAAACTCGGATAGTTTAAACCGTGCCATTGATTTATCTCTACAGGTTGCACCAACGGATTTATCCGTTTTAGTTACCGGGGAGAGTGGAGTTGGGAAGGAAAATGTCTCACGGATCATACATCAGTATTCACATCGAAAACATGGTGAATATATTGCTGTTAACTGTGGCGCAATACCCGAAGGAACCATTGACAGTGAGCTTTTCGGACATGAAAAAGGAGCCTTTACCGGAGCTACCGATAACCGGAAAGGCTATTTTGAAGTGGCAAATTCGGGAACTATTTTTCTTGATGAAGTCGCTGAGCTCCCTTTGTCAACTCAAGTTCGGCTATTGCGTGTGCTTGAATCTGGTGAATTTATGCGTGTCGGTTCCTCAAAAGCGCAAAAAACAGATGTGCGTGTCGTTGCTGCTACAAATATTGATATTCTTGAAGCAATCGCAAATAATAAATTTAGGGAAGACTTATATTACAGATTAAACACAGTTCCCATCACCATCCAGCCCTTGCGAAACCGACAAGAAGACATTTACTTGTTATTCCGGAAATTCTCTATCGATTTTTCTGAAAAATACCGTATGCCCGCTTTAAAACTGGACAGAAACGCAAGGGAATTACTGGAAAATTACCGTTGGCCTGGAAATATTCGTCAGCTTAGGAACATTACCGAACAAATGTCTATTATTGAACAAGAAAGAGCTATTACAGCCGAAACACTTGCTCGATATATTCCAGGAGTTGAAAAATCAAAACTGCCTGCACTTGTCAATAAACCAGGCAGTAATAACCAAGATTTTTCCTCGGAACGTGAAATCTTATATAAAGTGCTTTTCGACATGAAAAATGACATGAACGACTTAAAAAAGCTCGTTTTTGATATGATGAAAAACGATCCGCACACAGCACAAAAAACCGAGGCAGAAAACTCTGCGATCCTTCATAAATTATATAAAGATGAGGATATTTATCAAATTAATAGTGCTGATAAAAAACCCTCACCACAAGCAGGATTCAAAACAGAGCAAGAACAAATCGAGGATACTGAAGAGTTTGTGGAAGAAAATCTAAGCCTTGCTGAAATGGAAAAAGAAATGATTTCTAAAGCACTGGGAAAACATCGTGGAAAACGAAAAGATGCCGCTCAGGAGCTCGGAATCAGTGAACGAACTTTATATCGTAAAATTAAAGAATATAATATAGACCCCGCGTGATAAAAAAATTAAAACATATTGTTCTTTTTCTTACAAGTCTGGCTTTAGCCGCTTGTTCTGGTGGATATTCCTTCACAGGGGGTAGTGTAGGAGAAGCTAAAACGCTACGTGTCAGTTATTTCCCGAACAGAGCTGCAGTAGTAAATCCCTCCTTAAGCAATCAATTTTCCGAAGCATTAAAAGACCGGTTTTTGCAACAATCAAGCTTAAAGTTAAGCAATGATGCCGCAGATTTAGAGTTTGAAGGACATATTACAAATTATCGCATTACTCCTCAAGCAATTCAAGGAAATGAAACAGCAGCACTCAACCGTTTGACAATCTCAGTAAACGTGAAATTTATAAATAGAATCGATGAAACAAAAAATTTCGAAAGCAGTTTTTCACGATTTTCAGATTATTCAAGCACTGAAAGCCTTACAAGTGTTGAAAACCAACTTGTTGATGATATATTAGAGCAACTCACTGAAGATATTTTTAACCGCGCATTAGTTAACTGGTAGCATGGAAAAACTCAGCTTAAAAAGATACATTAATCATCCGGATGCCCTCAACAAAGACAGCCTGAATGATTTATTTGAATTAAGCAAGGAATTTCCGTATTTTCAGACTGCGTGGGTTCTACTGGCAAAAAATCTCCATATACTTGATGATCATCGTTTTGATGAGGTCATCAAAAAAGCAGCAACATATGCCAATGATAGAGCTAGACTTCAACAGATCATTATGCAGACTGCGCAGAAACCCGTTTCAGATACTGCAAAACCAGCTCATAAGGAGGCAGTCATCAAAGAAAAAATCCCATCACGAAAACCAGAAGAAAAACCAGTTCAAATAATTTCCGAAGAAAATCAATCAAAACCCCAAAACACGGAAAAAAATCCGCCTAGCGAAATACCAGAAGAGAAAAAGTCTAACGAAGTTAAAAAAGAATCAAGTTTAAATCAACAAACAACACAGGCTGAATCGGAGAAAGAAGAAAAGAAGCCGGAAACAACAGACAAATCAAAATCTCAAGCCCCTGATTCAAATACAGAAAATGATCTGGAAAACCTTTTAAAAAAACGTCTTGAGGAAATAAAAAAAAAACGGAATGAACTAGATAATAATTCGCAGCAAGTTTCTCAAAAAGAAAAATATCAGGAAGAAGAAACGCAGCCCGAACCGGAAAATAATGACGTAAATGAGGGATACATTATCAGCGATGAAGATTTATTTAGCTTTCCAAGGGAAAAATCTGAAAAAAAATCAACAGCTCGTAACCCATTGCACACGACACAGGAATTTACACTCGACTCACTTGCAGAAAAAGAAAAATCACAACCCGAAAACCACAAACAAAAACTCTTGGACAGTTTCATTTCAGTGCGTTCCCGAACTAAACCAAAGTTTTCCAAATCAAAGACAAGTAATGATTTTGACATCCCTGAATTTCATAAAACAAGTGAGTTAGTAACAGAAACGTTAGCTAAAATTTATCTCTCTCAGGGACATTTAGAAAAAGCATTAATTACTTACGAGAAATTAAGTTTGAAATATCCGCAAAAAAATATTTACTTTGCAAATCAAATTGAAAAAATTAAAGAATTAATCCGAACTAAAGATAAATAACAATGTTTGTATTTTTAACAATCTTATTACTCATCGTTTGTGCACTGTTAATTTTAATCGTGCTAGTACAAAATCCTAAAGGAGGCGGATTGTCTTCTTCATTTGGACAGGGAAACTCAGTAATGGGTGTTCGTAAAACAACAGATTTTTTAGAAAAAGCAACATGGACACTTGCAATCGCTTTGTTGGTTTTAAGTTTATTAGCAGGATTCGCTATTCCGAATCGGAATAAAGACACAAAAGAACCACCAGCTACTGAGCAAACACAAGGCATTGAAACTCCTATTGAGTCTCCGGCTGAATCTCCCATTGAAACTCCGGCTCCACCAGTAGAATAAAGAAAACACCATTCTTTTAATAAAGCCCTGCGGTGTCCGTAGGGCTTCTTTTATGAAAATACAGACTTTTTTCTTAGCTTTGGAGTTTCTTAGCGTAAAATTATGAGCTTGACAATTCTTATAACTGGTGCAGGCGGGGGAATCGGACATACTTTGTCTTTGGAATATGCAAACCCTGAAACCCATTTGATTCTCTGCGATAGGGATATGGAAAAGTTGGAGCACACTGCTGCACTTTGCAGGCAAGCAGGAGCAAATACAGACATCCTGAAGTTCGATCTATCACAAGAAAACCAAGTCAATGAAGCTGCAAAAGCTGTTTTAATAAAATACGAACAGATTGATCGCTTATTACTCCTCGGAGGTGTTTCACAACGAGATAAAGCGATAGAAACCAAGCTCGAAGTAGATCGGAAAATTATGGAAATTAATTATTTCGGACATATCAACCTGACGAAACAGATTTTACCACTAATGCTTAAATCAAAGCAGCCTAAAATTGGTGTAACATCAAGTATCTCCGGTCGGTTTGGATATCATTTACGATCCGCTTATGCTGCATCAAAATTTGCGTTGCATGGTTTTTACGAATCGCTCCGATTAGAACACTGGAAAGACAATTTAAGCGTTAGCATCATTTGTCCCGGAAGGATTAATACGCCAATTTCACTTTCAGCACTTACAGCTGAAGGAAAAGCACATGGAGAAATGGACCCGGGACAGGCAGAAGGTATGTCAGCAGAAAAATGTGCAAAAAAAATGCGCAAAGCAATTGAGAAGGGCAAAAAAGATGTGCTCATAGGGAACAAAGAAATTCTCATGGTATATTTTAAAAAATATTTACCATTCGTTTTTTATAAAATCGCAAACAAAGTAAATCCCAAATAATTATGGCGAAAATCATTAGTGGAATACAACAGATTGGCGTTGGAGTACCAGACCTTAAAGAAGGATGGAACTGGTATATTCAAAACTTCAATATGAATATTCGGGTTTTTGAAGAGAAAGCTGTTGCAGAATTAATGCTGCCATATACCCAAGGCGAACCTCGCGAACGAAAAGCTTGTTTGACAATCAACATGAACGGTGGCGGTGGTTTCGAAGTTTGGCAACATACCGGCAGAAAACCACTCATGCCAAAAGAACCCATTTTATTCGGAGACCTTGGTATTTCCGTTGCAATGCTGAAATGCAAAGATGTGGATGCAATTTATAATTCCTTTAAATCAAAAGGACTCAATGTGATTTCGGAAATTTGCCATAATCCCGGTGGTAAAAAACATTTCTTTGTTAAAGATTTATATGAAAATTGTTTTGAATTTGTTCAGGAAGACAATGTGTTTCAGGATAAAAACCCGAATGGGGGCATTTATGGTGCAGTCATTGGAGTAAAAAGCATTGAAGAATCAATCGGATTATATCACGACATCCTCAAATACGATGAAATCGTTTACGATCGTACCGGACGCTTTGATGACATAAAAGATATTCCCGGCGGAAAAGAAGAAATGCGTCGTGTTTTGTTAAAACATAGTAAGCCAAGAAAAGGCGCCTTTTCACCATTGCTTGGTCCAACGCAAATTGAACTTGTCGAAGTGAAATCCAGAAAACCTAAAGATATTTTTGAAGACCGCATGTGGGGCGACCCTGGTTTCATTCATCTGTGTTTTGATATTCAGGGGATGGATGATTTACGTGAAGAATGTAAAAAAGCAGGATTTCCATTTACCGTAGATAGCGCAGACAGTTTTGATATGGGAGAAGCTGCAGGACATTTCTCATATATACAAGCTCCAGAAGGGACATTGATTGAATTCGTGGAAACACATAAAGTGCCGGTCATGAAAAAGTGGGGCTGGTATATCAATCTAAAAAATCGAAACCCCGAAAAACCATTGCCGAGATGGATGATTAAAGCACTTGGAATGAGTAAAGTGAAATCGGTTTAATCTGACCTGAAATTTTCGACAACATAAGTTTTCTGAATTTGATTTCCTCCATTTTGAATGAATACCTGAGTTTAAATTTTTTAACTTTGTCTCGATGAAATTTTTTAAACTGGTATCGGATTATAAACCCACCGGCGATCAACCTGAGGCAATCCATCAGTTAACCGAAGGCATGAAATCAGGTCGCCGACACCAAACCTTGCTAGGGGTTACCGGATCTGGTAAAACATTTACTATTGCCAACATGATTGAAAAAATCAATCGTCCGGTTTTGGTGATGAGCCATAACAAAACACTTGCAGCTCAGTTATACAGCGAATTTAAACAGTTTTTTCCAGAGAATGCCGTTGAGTATTTTGTTTCATATTACGATTACTACCAACCGGAAGCATATTTGCCCGTTACCGACACTTACATCGAAAAAGATTTATCCATAAACGATGAAATTGAAAAACTCAGGCTTAGTACAACATCCGCACTTTTATCAGGTCGCCGCGATGTGATTGTAGTAAGTTCTGTTTCATGTATTTACGGGATTGGAAACCCCGAAGATTTTCATTCCAACACCATAAAAATAAAGGTCGGACAAATTATTGACAGGAACCAATTTCTGCGTTTACTCGTTGACTCCCTGTATTTTCGTTCTGAAATTGATTTTAAACGAGGTAGTTTCCGCGTAAAAGGAGATACCGTTGATATTTATCTCGCATATCAAGACACTGCCCTACGCGTTGTTTTCTGGGATGACGAAATTGAAGAAATCCGCACTTTCGATCCAATTAACGGAACCCTGATGGAAAGCATGGATCAGGGTATCATTTATCCAGCAAATATTTTCGTAACCACACAGCATCGCCGAAATCAGGCAATAGAAAGTATTCAACATGACATGCATACGCAAGTTCAATTCTTTAAAGATCAGGGAAAACCACTCGAAGCAAAACGTCTTGAGGAAAGAGTAACTTATGATTTGGAAATGATGAAAGAATTGGGACATTGTCCGGGAATTGAAAATTATTCGAGATATTTTGACGGCAGGAAATCCGGCTCCCGACCATTTTGCCTAATCGATTATTTTCCTGAAGATTTCATCACCATCGTTGATGAAAGCCACGTCACCATTCCACAAATTCGTGCAATGTTCGGCGGGGATCGTTCCAGAAAAGAAAATCTTGTAAAATACGGGTTTCGGTTGCCTGCTGCAATGGACAATCGCCCCTTGAGATTTGAAGAATTTGAAGGGCTGGCAAATCAACTTGTTCATGTTTCGGCAACCCCGGCAGATTATGAATTAGAACATTCGGAAGGAATTGTGGTTGAACAGGTTATTCGGCCAACCGGGATTTTAGATCCCCCAATTGAAATTCGTTCATCAAATGGACAAATTGATGATTTACTGAACGAAATCCGTGAACGTATTACTCGCAAAGAACGAGTGCTTGTCACTACGCTGACAAAACGCATGGCAGAGGAACTAACAAAATATCTTGTCAGAACACAGGTTAAAACCCGTTACATCCATTCTGATGTGGTTACAATGGAGCGCATTGAAATTCTGGAGCAATTACGTGGCGGAGAAATTGACGTGCTTGTGGGCGTTAACCTGCTGCGTGAAGGCTTAGATTTGCCGGAAGTAAGTCTGGTTGCAATTATTGATGCCGATAAAGAAGGATTCTTACGATCAGAACGAAGTCTGACACAGACAGCAGGGCGTGCTGCAAGAAATATCAACGGTCTGGTTATTATGTACGCCGACAAAATTACCAAATCCATGCAGCGCACAATCGATGAAACAATTCGCCGACGAGCAAAACAAATTGCTTACAATGAAGCACATAATCTCAGTCCGCAACAAATTGTAAAGCCCAATAAATCCATGATGGGAGAGCATCACAAACCGAGCACAATTTATCAAGATCCAAGTGAGCGTGAATTCGATATTGCTGCCGATCCGGTTGTGAAATTCATGAACAAAGAAGCCATTTTGCAGAGCATCAATAAAGTAAAAAAAGAGATGGAATCTGCTGCAAAAAAATTTGATTTTATTGAAGCTGCCCGTAAGCGTGATGAAATGTTTGCGCTGGAAAAATTATTAAAGCAAAAAATCTAATCATATTTTGTGGCTTTAAATTTAATTTTATGAATATTGAAGATTTTAGATTATACTGTCTTTCAAAACCCGGTGTTACCGAAGGATTTCCCTTCGATGAGACAACTTTGGTTTTCAAACTCATGGGTAAAATGTTTGTACTAACGGATACAGAAGATGATTTTTCAATTGCGTTGAAATGTGATCCCGAAGGCGCCATTGAACTAAGAGAAAGCTATCCAGCGGTACAGCCTGGCTACCACATGAACAAAACGCACTGGAATACCATCACAGTGGATGGCAGCATGAGTGATAAAATACTAATCGAGCTCATTAATCATTCTTACGATTTAATTAAAACAGGTCTGACCAAAAAATTAAAAGTAGAACTGGAAGAACTTGAAGCAAAGCATCAATGAGTATTAAGGAAAAGTGATAATTATCTTCTCCGTCTAAATAAATCCTCTACATTTGAAGATAGAACCTCTTCTTTCGCTTCTCGTAACTTAACAATGGGGTTGAATTTTTTATCCAAACGGGCCATTGTTTCATCAAACTCCTCGATGGATTTTGGGAATTTAAGATTCTCTTGATTTTGAGGTAGTTCACGCACATATGTGATGTCCATGTTTTTCCAATCAAAAGATTTTTCAATTTTTGGATTGTAAGCCAATTGAGTTACTGGTTGCAGTTGTTTAATTCTAACTTTCTCGGGAGATAACTTAGGAATATGTTGTATATGGAGATAATCTTCCGGAGATAATCGCTCTGCTGACGATGCTGATTGAGTTAAATCGGGCTGGCTGTCAATATTATCGGCTTGCGCCAAGTGGTTCTTATTCATCATTTTTGATTCTGCAATCAGTGTTTCGGGTTTTGTTGTCGCATCATCGTTAAATGAAATATAATCATCCTGTGCAACATAATTTCCCGATTGATATTGATTGTTAATGGGATTCAAATTCAAAAACACAGTCACTAAAAGCCCGATAAAAACCGCAGCAATAGCGCCATATTGTCTTATCGAAAGAAGAAATACTGGTGCTTTTTTCTTCAATTTATCTTTTCCGGGAAACACCAAATCGGTATCAGCTTGCAATTTAGTTTTTTGATATTGTGCAAAAGATTTTGCTGCACCGGCATCCGATTGAATTAAATTTTCAGCTGTTTGTTTTTCTTCCGCTGACAAATTATTTTCAATTAAACCGATTAATAAGGCATCTTGTTTTGATAATTCAGGAATGCGTTCATCCCGTTTCAAACGGATTTTCCCATCAAATTGGGATGCATCCGGACTGAGCTTTACATCATCCAAAGTAAAAATATCGGCATCAATTTCCGGATGTTTCTCAAGAAAATCCTGGAGTGCCTTAGCTTGTCCGGCACTCAGATTCCCTTCCATAAAATCCAGAAGAAATGCTTCATAATTATATTTATCAATCATTATCATATTACTGCCTCAACACTTCCAATATAAGTTTTCAAACTTTGTCTTGCTCTGAAAATATAAACTTTCACTTGTGATTCCGTTAAATCGGTCATTTCAGAAATTTCTTTGTATGAATAATTTTCATAATCCCTCAACAAAATAACAGAACGCTGAATTTCACTAAGATTTTGCAATGCTTCTTTTAATATTTCCTGTAAATCTGAGTATTGATTGTCATGATATGAAGCACTCATTTCAGGTACTTCGTCCACTTTTTGCTCATATTTTGTTTTTCGTATCATGTCAATCATTCGATTATGCGCAGTGGTAAACAAGTATGAACGGACTTTTTTAGCATCAACTTTTTCATGATTTTTCCAAAGTCGTTCGTAAGCGTCCTGAACAATATCGTGTGCCATGTCTTCATCGCGTATATTGCTCACAATGAAGCGATATACATTGTCCGAGAACTCGTCCACACATTGATTATATTCCTTAGCTGTCATAATCTGATAGTGTGACGGAAGTACATGTCAAAAAGTTACAGTATGATTGCATTTTTTTGCAAGTTTGAAAATTTAGCGCCGAAAAACTCATTTGATGTCAAAACAATTATTCAATAACCCGAATCGTAAAAATCTCATTTTTATCTAAACGAAGCCAGTAATTAAGCCCGATGCGACGAATTTCATCCCAATAGGCATCGGTTAACAAGCCATATTTTTCAATGGTTTTAGTAATATCATTTTTAAACTGTACTTGCATACCCGGTTTTAGTTCAATTTCTATTTGACGATTTCCGTAGGCAAATTTTGCTTTTGGTGAAAATTCGACATCATCAACTACATATATAGTTCCAAATCCGAGGGATGCGCCGGTACTGAATTGCAACCCGTCATGCATACAACTGAGCGGTGGTTTTTTCCCTGCATAAGACCAAACTTTCAATTCATCCAGACCTATGGCGAAATACTGCATGGCACGTAATCCCATTTTTGCTCCCATAATGGAATACAGCCCGAGATGTCCATGAAATTCGCTGGTCATCGCTAAAACCTGAAATTCATTGTATCCAAATTTCTGAATCAGGCTGTCGGTAATGGTGTAAACATCATCTCTGAGATATGATTTTTCTGTCGAATTCTTTTGCCAGACAACGCCTTCAATTGGTCTATTAACATGAAGCACAGCCAACATATTCATCAATAAATCAGACGGGTTGGGCGTAAATCCATTATTGCTTTCTTCAAATATCTCAGGAAAAAGTAAATACATTGGCAAACACTCATCCCATACCGGATACTTTCTAAGATACTCGTGATTTACCAAAGGCTGCTGAAATAAAAAATCCGACAAGGAATTGACATACGTATTATCAATACTTTTCAAAAAGGAAAAGAAATCCTCATCTAAAAATATTTCCTGGCTTCCGATATGAATAAAATCTAATCCTAAAAACACTTTCATTACATATTCTGCCGATTTTTTATCTCGAAGATAATTCATTCCGGGTTTTTCCGGGTTATGATACCAAAGCACGCGTTCAACGTTGTGGACAACTTCTGGATAAGCTCTAAAGAGTGCTGCAATATTTGTCAGTGGCCCGGATGCAATGATGATGTTTTTACGCGAGTGCATATTCAAACTTTCCAACATGAGCTCAACCGCATTGCGAGAAAATTCGGCAGATGATTCGCCAGGCCATTTCAGGGAATTGGCAAACTCACGATGGGAAAAATCTTCTCCAAGTGATACTCCTGCAGCCACCGGAATACCATCATGATGATAAAACTTCAACATTCCTTTGATCTTAGCTGCTGATTGTTCAGGAGAAAGCATACCATCAGAAGTGCATACAGCATTAAGATTAAAATCAGGCGATGCCAAAATAATTTGCAGCATACGGAAATCGTCCGCAGCACCGTCGGTATCAACAATGATATTCCATGATGCTTTTTTGTGGGCATAGCTTCCGAAAGCGAGGAATACAAATATAAATAGAACAAAAAGGTTTCTGATTTTCATATTTCACGTTTTAACAAAGATAATAAAACAAAAATCACTTCATGATTAAAAAAGAAAAGCCGCTCCTATTCGAAGCGACTCCATCTGGCGGTGATTTGGGTTAAGGGTAAAATATATATGTGTGCGTGTGTTAGATTGTGATATTCAAACCAAAAGCAAAGGCGTTGAGAGTTTTTCTATCTGGTCCTTTGTTATCTTCAAACAAACTGTTCAAATCATAATTCATAAACAGGTTTACTTCTTTGATTCCGATGATAGCTTTTACACCATATCTGAAATTATTCAGATAAAAATTGTCAGAATCTTTTCTTTTCACTTTATTTCCGTCATCTTCATACACTAATTTTGTGATGCTTTCGATACGATATCCTGCATAAGCTCCCGCACCGATACGGAAAGTACGTTTATTGAATCCGCCGGTTTTATTTCCAATATGAAATACAGGCACTAAATTAAAGTTCACATATCCCACTCGAAGTTTTGAACGAATGGCATCATTATCACCAGTATCATAAAATGCATTAGGAGTGAACTGTATTTGGCTTAGGGCTGCTCCTTCAGTAATCTCAACCGTTTTGTCTTCCATTTTAAAATTGTACCACAACAAATCGGCACCGAAATCAAAACTTAACCAATTGGTTGCATAAGCGCGCATACCGGATCCGATAGAAAAACTCCATGATCCGAATGGTTTGACAATATAATTGCTATTTCCCTCAGGAAACTTAAATTCATTGCTTTCAAGATAATTGTTCGCACCTATCTCAACAGACATATATGAATGAAGGTTTTTCTCTTTTTTATCAGCTTCAAAATTCACTTCAAAACTATTTTTATTGTCTTGGGCTGTCCCCGGTTCCTTGT
>Ga0307990_1001371_pt1 | contig 20680 bp, 15 predicted proteins | sample EllFjometagen129_FD_203168 | JGI IMG/M metagenome (GOLD analysis project Ga0307990, IMG submission 203168) | Marine microbial communities from Ellis Fjord, Antarctic Ocean - #129 | ecosystem: Environmental > Aquatic > Marine > Unclassified | place: Southern Ocean | collected 2014-10-08
ATTCCACTTTGGAGGCGTCTATCAATATTACCGTGTTCCGATTAGCGAATACCGTAGACTGGTGGGGGCAGCATCTATTGGATCCTATTTGCACAACCACATCAAGGGTGTCTATTCCTATCGGCGCGTAGCGTAGTCCATTAATGCAGGAAACAGGCGGTGGGCATTTATCTGCCGTCTGTTTTTTTCACTGGCAACGGCCAGTTATGGTTGTCTGAAATGCGTTTTATACTCCGAAAGAACCTTATCCCGGATTGAAATGAATGACCCAATAAGAATTTCGACACAACGAATTCCTCAATTATGGAAAAATGAAGGGGTAATTTAGACAAAATAGGATCCAATTGCAGATTTTTGGTGGAGAACTTCGATAGATGATAATCGTTTTCGCCTATCGAATCAGTCCGAAGAGGAAGGGATCGGTGCTTTGCGGGGCGGTAAATTCCAATATGGCTTCGGCCCAGTCGTTTTTCCCGTTGATGAGCCTGATCCATCCGGCATCGTCGCTGCTCGATCCATAATGAATCACCTGCATTTCAGGAATGTTGTCCTCGTCGAAATCCCAGAGGCTTCCGCGAAACGCGGCGCCGGCAATGAAATCGGTGTCGAAAGCGATGGAGGGCCCCAGATCATCGAACACGGCAATGCGATGATGATAATATAGGTCAGCGAGCTCTAGGTAGTGCGTGGATATGGTCGCCAGTTCCGCCATGTCGTCGCCGTCGAAATCCCGAAGCACGGCGCTAAGGCGCAAATGTTTATTATCTCCATCCCCGGCCAGGCCGTCGAAGGTCGCCGCCGGTCCTTGCTTCGGATCGGCATACAGTTCAATGGACGCCGGACCGCCCTCCTCGTAGTTTTCCTGACTGACGCCGAAAACCGGTTCCATGCTACCGAAGCTTGCCGCGCCGATCAGCCCGTCAGGCCGGGTCTGGCCGATCAGATCAATCCTGTCGCCTGTGGCCTCGAAGCGCGTCGCCATCACGTAACCCTCGCCGGATAGATAAATGTCGATAAAAGAAAAATCGTCATCGCCCGGGGGATTGGCCATGACAACCAGATCGGACTGTTCGTCATTGTCCAGGTCGTAACGAAAGCTCACCTGCGCGGAAGTCTCGGCCGGATAAACGAAAGTCCGCTTGGGGGCGCCGAAATTGTCCATGATGAGATAAACGACGGTTTGCGCTTCCTGCTCAAGGGCCAGAGCGATTTCCGGATCGCCGTCCCGGTCGGCGTCCGCCGTCGCCGCGGAAAAGGCCCCTGCGCGCCTGAGAGTATAAGGGCCGATTCCGCTAACGGTTTCGCCGTCCAGGTTCACTGCGTTAAAGCTCACATCGGGCGCGTCGCCCGCGCGATCGTAAACCGCCGTCAAAAACTCCTGGCCCTTGAGGCCGGAAAAGTCTCCCGGTCCGATCCAGGCCGAACGAACCGGCAGCCCGAGCAGGTCGATAACTTTTCCCGGCGGCGCTGAAATATCCCATAGATCAACGTAGTCCGCGCTTCCGTCAAAGGCGTGCAATGCGCCGCCTTGATCCCCTGTGGGCCTGACGCGGACGATGAGTTCGGGGATTCCATCGCCGTTTATGTCGGCGTTGGGACCCAAAAAAGCCTGCGCGTCTTCGTAAGCGCCCAGGATTCTTGAGGACGCCAGGCTTTGCGCGTCGAGTAGAACAACTTCCGATTCGCTGTCGCCCGCCAGACTCATGCTGATCCAGGAGACGACGATCTCTGCTTTTCCGTCTCCGGTGAAATCCTCAACCGATATCCAGGCGGTTCCTATTTCCCCAAGTTCTTTTATTTCGCCGACGCGCCGCACCTCGCCGGAAGGCGACGCGATCAATGAAATCTGCGCCCGGCTGCCCTCATCGGCTATCCATTGCGTCATGGCCAGGGCAAACTTCTCATCGCCGTCGTCCACTTTGGCCGGAACGAAAAGGAATTGATCCACCGCAACCTCGTCATCGTCGTTGTCGTCATCTGAATCGTCGTTTAGGTCGTCATCAATGGCGGTATCGTCGTCGGAGTCATCATCCTCGGCGTCGTCATTGGCCTTTGAATCATCATCGTCGCCGCAGTCGCATCCAGCCTGCGTGATGAGCATGAGTAAAAATAAAGCGAGAAATATCGTAGTCCATTGGCGCATTTTTTCCTCCGCGTATTTGTCAGGCAGGGTCCAGGACCATAGGTTTAAATTTCAAATGTTTTTGAAAATCCATTTTTTATGCCCGTGAGATGGCCTGTCAGGAATCCAAGTCGCTTTTCAATTTTGGCTTAAACAGGTCAAGTGGCTTAAACGCTCCTCTAACCGACTTGGTTGCGTCCTTTTCCACGAGGAAGACAACAGTTCTTTCATCGTCGTTCAATGTCATCAGCGTGTATCGATCCGATATGTCGTTTGTCGCCCGCAAATCCTTGGTGACGCCGATGATTTCGTAGAATAACTCGCGGTTTTCAATGTCTTTTGGAAATGAGGCGACGTAATACATGGCAGGGTCGTCGCTTTTGGATAAACCGCTGTGATATTGCATGACCGGCGACGGAAGGTTGCTGACCGTTGTGCGCACGCCGGCGGTCAGTTTGCCGAGTTGCAGGCCAATGGCGCGATGCTCTTTCGATTGCTCCAGCCAGGATTGATAGGTCTGAAAATGGGTCGGGTAAAAGATCGGCCAGATCAGGCTCACTACAATAATGCCCAGGCTCGCGTATCGAGTCACATTCCGAGTCGCCGTGCCGCGCTCATGCAACCACTGCGCGATAAGCGGCCACTGGTCGGCCATCATCCAGGCAATCACCGGAATCGCCGGGATGTAGAGCCTGCCGTAAGGCGCGCCGTCGCCGCCCATGAGGGTTGCGAGAAGGACGAAGCCGAGCAGCCAGACGAGGCCGATAATGCTTCGGATTCGGATCGGGCTGTCTTTGAATGCGTGATATAGAGCAATAACGACAGTCGCCGTGGCAATGATGTTCGTTATCAGCCAAACCAAGGTGTAGCCTGCTCCGGGGCCGAAGCGACCGAAGGCATCGAAGGCACCATCGAACATCGCGCCGCCCATGGACAAGCGAAGCGCGGCGAAGGGCGCGAAGAGCAGAATTGCAGCCCCCGCGCCGATGGCGGCGTCCTTAAGTTTTGTTTTCGGTTTGCCGAAAACGAGTGTCAGCACTAAGGCGCCCGCAACAAAGAAAACGGCTTCCGGGCGCGCCATCGCGGCCAGACCCAGGGCCAATCCGCTGCGCCATGACGGCGTTTCATATTCAAGGTGATCGACCAGCAGCAGGAAGCCCGCCGTCATGAATGCCGCGAAAAGAATGGTATCCATTCCTGAGTTGACGAAAATCCAAATGGCCGGATGCGCGGCGACAAGCCAAAATCCCGAGAAACGCTCGGCGATATCGGGAATGTCGTCTTCTTCGCGATAGGCTCGCTTTCCCAGGGCCAGCAAAATATAAAGAAAGGCGGCATAGTTGAAAATGCTCGTCAGAATCAGCGGGTTGGCGCTTGCGATCTTCTTTGCGACGCCGGCCAGAAGGGCGATAAAGAAATTGTTCGGACCCGGCCCGTCCGGTTCAACGACGAGACCGTCTCCGCTTGCAAAGGTCATCGCTGACTGAAAATTCGCATAACCGTCCGGCAAAGGAGCCATGCCGAATCGCACCGATCCAATGACAAAACACAGGAAGGCCATGGCGATGGCGTAAACCACGTAACGGGGGATGACCTCGGCGCTACGTGCCGTCAGCAGGAATCCCTGCTTGTCTCTTTTTGCGCCCAGCGTTTGTCGCTTGACGAGTTTGACCTTTTTTTTCCTTTTCGACATTTCGCTTCGTCTCCTCTCAGAAGTCCGGCGCATGAAAACGCGGGATCAATTTTTCCTACCATGAAATAGTCATGAGTTGTAGCCCTGGCCCGAGATATTTGAAATTTGCGAGACATAATGGTCTGGGTCCAGGCTAAGGTTGTCTTTGATAACAGGCACAAAGGGCCTGCCAATACAGACTGAAGCCCAGACCCTTGACCCTTCTAAATAATCTGTCATTTCGAACGAACCTTGTCTTCCCTAAAAAAACTATCGAGACCATTTTGCGCGAATCTATTTCAAGAAAGACCAAGCTGTGTCATTAAAGACCTGATGCAGCGTTTTGCCCCCATCGTACTCCTGTTGATTTCTTTTGCCGTCTATGCCCCTGCGCTGACGGCGCCGTATATGTGGGATGATCTTTCACTCATTGAAAATAATCCGACGCTGGATGATCACGGCAATATCCCCCGCTACTTCACAAGTGACCTGGGCCTTTATAATCAGCATCCGCGCCTCATGGGATTCTATCGTCCTCTGCAGGCGGCGAGTTTTCATATCGAAGTCGCGGTTTTCGGACGCAGTGCGCCGTGGCAGCGCGCAGTGAATATTTTACTGCACGGGCTGGCCGCTATCGCCGTGTATCTCATCGCGCAGTCGCTCTTGAAATCAAACACCGGAGCGTTTTTCGCAGGCTTGCTTTTTGCCGCGCATCCCCTTTGCTCAGAGCAGGTGTGCCTGGTCGCCAATCGGGGCGGTGTGGCGACGGGAGCGCTGTCGCTTTGGGTGCTGGCCCTGATAACGCGCGCCACGGGTGTTGGGGGCCAGCTCAGAAAATTTCCACTCGCCGCCACGGCTTTTCTCTACGTAGCGGCTTTGCTTTTTAAGCCGGAACCTCTGACGCTTTTTGTTCCGGTGGTGGCCTGGCTGCTTCTGGCAAGGCCAAATCGCAACGGTGAAAGTAGACCGTGGGTTGCGACAGCGGGGATGATCGCCGGACTCGCAGTGGCCTATGCGGTTTGGCGGTGGGGAATCCTGGGCATTTCGCACGGGCACAAATCCGTCAATGTGGATTTTCTCACGCGCCTTTTGGCTCTTTCTCGCATTACGCTGGACGCCTTGCGCTTGTCGTTATTTCCAACCGGTCTGCGCGCGATTCGTTCGGCGGATTATAAAGCTCTTTCCGCCCTTCCCGGTTTTTTCGCTTCGACGGTGTTTTGGCTATTTTTGTTTTTTCTCGCGTGGCGAAGGCGGCGCGAGCATCCGGTTTTTGCCTTTGCCGCCGTCTTTTTCGCGTCCACGATTGCGCCCTATTCCGGCCTGGTCGCCCTGGTCAGACCCGTTGCGGAACATTATTACTATCTGCCCGCCGCCGCGACCTGCCTGGCCCTTGCGGGATTGGGCGAAGTCATTTCACGGAAGCGCCTTGCCGGATGTTTGCTGGCGACTTTGGTGGTTCTATTTGCCGGTGCGACGATATTGCGCGCTTTCGTGTGGCAAAGCGAAGAGAAGCTTTGGTCGGATAATGCCTTGAAAGAACCAGCTAATTCTCAGGTGCTCAATAACCTCGGAACGGTGTGGGCGCAGCAGGGCGATTACGACAGCGCCTGGTTATTTTTCACACAAGCAGCAAGCGCCAATCCTTCCAATATAAAGGCCCGTTTGAATCGAGCGAACACCGGTATCGAAACTGGGCGGCATCATGAGATTATTGGGGATATCACCGATGCGCTTCAGGTCGATCCCTGCAATCGAAAGGCGCTTATCCTTCTGGGGCGACTTGTTGCAACCGCGGATCAGGGCGCCTGGGCCATTTCTGATCTGGGCCGGAGGTTGGAACGCAATCCATGCGCGGCATTGGGCTACGTCGGCGCTGCAATAGAGTATGAAAAACGTGGGGAAAAAAGACGCGCCGCCGAAAATTATCGCAAGTTCCTCAACGTTGCACCGGGGCATCCGCTGGCTGGCAGCGTGAGGCAAAGCCTTGCCGCTATTGAAAAGCCTTGAAAAGTACTTTTCTTAAGACCTATTGAAAAAAAGAATCTAATACTGGTCATCTTTCTTGCTTGCCTCGTACTTAACGATGGCCTTGTTTAAATCTTCTTGAATCCTGATGGAGATTTTTTTCATGGCGTCGCTCATGGCCGCGACCACCGCCGCTGGATTTTTCTTTTGTGTTTGGACCGATTCTTTGTAGGCCTTTTGATACAGAACATGTTTCTTGCCGATCTTTTCGGGAAAGGCGAAGGCTGCGCATCGCACGGATATTACCGAGAACCATGTCTCGCCTTCGTCTTTTTCCATGATTTCCTCAATCGTCCCTTCCAACTCATAATGCGGGGGCAGGGAACTCCGAATGGAAACCACGGCTCCGTACAGATTCGAGGCGGCCATATCGCGCTGCAAAAGTTCGGCGATCATATCCGAAGGCGTCGTTAGCCACTGGTGGTATTCATAAGTTTTGCGTTTGTATGTGCTTGTCGAATAAATGATTTTCAGCGACTGAAATGAACTGGCGGCATTGAAACTGCCGAGCCTGACAGTAATGCCCGTGATCGGGGTTCCCTCTGGGGTCGGCGGGTCGTAATTCACGTGATAGTAGAAAACTTCCTTATAGGGCCTGGTGAAATCAATGCAGGATGTTGCGGACAGAAAAATGAACCCGATGACGATAAACAGGGCGAAATTTTTCATTGGGCTTCCTCCGGTTTATCCTCATGAAACGATTCCTGGGGCAATTTGTCCTGGATCGATTGCTCCATGATCAGTCGTTCCGGCGGTGCTTCGCCGAACAGAACCTGCGAAGTTTCGGCGCTGTCCATCTTTTCGGCCACGCGCGCCAGACTGACCGTTGCCCGCCGTAGGTTGAGCATGATAGCGCCCAGTTCCGCGTCAACGCGCTCGATAACCTGATCAATGTTGTAGATGGTCTGCTCAAGCTGCGCCACCGCTTCTTTGACGTTTGAACCTTCGACCTCATCGCGAGTTTCCTGGACCAGCAGCTTCAATTCCGTCACCGTCGCCGCCGCCTCAACGATAATGTCGTCCACTTCTTTCTTTTCCAGAATGTGTCGGACTCTTTTCGCGCTTTTGGCCATGTCATCGACGAAGCTGTCCAGGTTGGGATCGGTGGCGCGATATGTCACTGCGTTGAGCGTTTCTTTAGCCTCGTCGCTGATGCCCTGGAAATCCACCGACACGATCTTGTCGTACACTTCCTTGATGGCGGTCATCACGTCCTGAAAGGGAGAGGCCTTGGCGGGAATATAATCGGCCGAGGGAGCAAATTCGATTTGGATGGGAATGCTCTCCGGGGATCGCATGACCTCCACGTATTTCATTCCCGTGATTCCCGCCATATCAAGATGCGCGTGCATATCCCTCGTTTTTTGAAAGAAGCCCGCATCGTCCAGATCCATCTGCACTTCCACCAGATGGCCGTCCGGCGCCACTTTGATCAACGACACATTGCCGATCACGACGCCCATGAACTTTACGGGCGATCCGATCTCCAATCCCTGCACCGATTCGTCAAAGTAGGTCACGTACTTCCGGGTTTCCGACAGGAACTCGGATACGCCAAGCCAGATCAACAGGGCCGTGCCGATAGCCACAGCGCCGATGACGAAGAGGCCGACCTTGAAACTATGAACTTGCGTGGACATGATTCTCCTCGCTCGCCAAACGCCTTAACCGCGAGCGGCTCTGCCGGGCTGCCGATTGAAAAAACCTCGGACGAATGGCAACGGGCTGTTGTTTTTCAAATCCACCGGATCGCCTGAGGCCACAATATTCTTAACAGATTTGTCTAGCATCACAACACGATGAGCAATGGAAAAGATGGAATCCAGTTCGTGTGTGACGACCACGAAGGTGATCCCAAGGGATTTATTCATCTGTATGATGAGATTGTCGATCTCCGCCGAAGTGATGGGGTCCAGACCGGCGGAAGGCTCGTCGCAGAAAACGATCATCGGGTCCAGAGCCATGGCCCGCGCCAGTCCCGCGCGCTTTTTCATGCCGCCGGATATTTCGCTGGGCAGGAAATTTTCATAGCCTGCCAAATTGACCATCCCCAATTTCATCTGAACCAATAATTTTACAAGATCGGAATCGAGGTTCGTGTATTCCTGCAGCGACAAGGAAATGTTTTGGGCCAATGTCATCGAGCCGAACAGGGCGCCGGATTGAAACAGCGTTCCGAACTTCCGCAAGATTTTCTCCTGCGCGGAACCATGCGTTTTTGAGATGTCGTCTCCGTCGATGAGAATCGAACCGGAATGGGGTTTTTCCAATCCAATGATATGGCGCAGCAAAGTGCTTTTCCCGCACCCCGATCCGCCGAGGATGACGAAAATTTCCCCTTCGAACACGTCGAAGCTCACGCCGTCGAGGATCGTCGCGTCCCCGTAACGGACCACGAGGTCTTTGACTTGAATGATGGATTTTCTTTCCACTTTTTCCACTGGACCTGCTTAAAAAAGATATTGCGAAAGCCGACGGAAACCGGCCATCACAAAAATTCCAAATATGCCTTTCTCAGGCGCGACAGTTTATAAACAGTATGGAACGATCAGCCACTTTTCGCGGCATAGTTAGGTTAAACTTTAAAAAGGCTTTCCAAAGCTCAGAGCTACATACTTAAAGGAGCCGGTCATGTCCAGGAACTTCAATACCACATATGTCGGAATGGATGCACGGAAAAATGCGACCATGTCGCCGTGGTGCTTTCCGGTTCATCCAAAAGGTTGAGGCTAAATGGCGGATCGCCATCGAGACGTTGGCGCTGACGAGGCTTGCCCAAAAGATCGCCGGCTCCCATGCAATATTTTTATAACGCTGAAGGGCATGGAGACGTGAATATGTTTTTCGGTCCTTCGATCCCTGACTTTGACAATGGCGGTGTTTGATTCTAAAATTCATTGGCATTGATTGGGCATTTTCAACGCAAGCGGCAATTATGAAAAAACACACTCGAAACTATTTCCTTCGAATGGCGGTTTTCATCGCCTTACTTTGGCTTCCGGCGTGTTCGGGCGCCATTGTCAAATCCGCGTCGGGTATGATGACGGGCTTTTCGGCCTCTGTCATGAAGCAGCAAGATCTGCAACTCGTGCGCGATGGCGCCCCGGCCTATCTGCTGATGGTCGATGGCCTGGTCGAAAGCCATCCTGACAATGCCGATCTTCTGGCCGGCGCCGCGCAGATTTATTCGGCCTATACCAGCGCTTTCGTTATTGCCGAGGATCCCGAGCGTGCGAAAATCCTTTCGAGCAAAGCCAAAGACTACGCATTTCGCGCCGCGTCGCAAAAGTGCGAGAAATTTGCTGAGCTCCGCGACAAGCCATTCGCTGAATTCGAGCCGTGTGTGGACGTTTTTGAAGAAGATGACGCGCCGCTGCTCTTTCTTGTCATCACCTGCTGGGCCACATGGATACAGGCCCATTCCTCGGATTTTAACGCCCTGGCCGATCTGGCCAAGGTGCGGCTTTTGACGGAAAGAATGCTGGTCATCGACGACGAGTATTATTACGGCAGTCCCCATTTGGCGATGGGCGTGCTTCATACGATTTTACCGCCTGGTCTGGGAGGAAACCCCGAAGCGGGGCGCTCCGAGTTTGAAAAAGCCATTGAGATCAGCGAGGGAAAATATTTGCTGGTCCACCTGACGTACGCCAAACAATACGCCCGCACGGTTTTTGACAGGGAACTGCATGATCGCTTGTTGAAGCATGTCATGGACACGCCGGTGGATATCGTGCCCGTGTTGACCTTGCAAAACGCCCTGGCCAAGCAACAGGCAAAAGAGCTTCTTGATAGCGCGGATGATTTTTTCGATTAGAATTGGAGTCAAATAATATGAAAAGAGCTTTTATCACGGCCTGGATGGTCCTCGTCTTAATTTTGCCCGCCATGTCCTTTGCCGCCACGCTCAAAATCGCGACGCTATCGCCGGAAGGAACGGCGCCGATGAAGGCGCTACGCGCCGCGGAAAAAGAAATTGAACAGGCGACGGAAGGGCGCGTAAAGCTTAAGATTTTCCCCGGCGGCGTCATGGGTTCGGATTCTACGATATTGAAAAAAATGAAAATCGGGCAGATCCACGGCGCGACTTTTACTGCGGGCGGAATTTCTAACGTACATCGCGACTTCCAGATATTGAGCATGCCCCTGCTTTTCAAAAACTACGATGAAGTGGACTACGTTCGATCCAGAATCGATCCGATCATCAGCAAGGGTTTGGATGAAAAAGGCTACGTGACGATTTCCGTCATGGAAGTCGGCTTTGCGTATTTCATGTCCTCTGAGCGCATTTCGGCCCTGGATGAACTCAAGGGGCTGAAAACATGGATTCCCGAAGGTGACCCCATCGGCAAAGCGGTCTTCGACGTTCTGGGCGCGCCGCCCGTGCCGCTGCCTCTGCAGGATGTTCTCACGGCACTGCAATCCGGGCTTATCGACTCTTATTTCAACTCGCCGGTGGGCGCCGTCACACTGCAATGGTACAGCCGTGTAAAATACCTTTTGGATGCGCCTCTGTCCTATTCCTACGCAACCCTGGTCTTTTCACAAAAGGCATTCAAACGGATGACCCCGCAGGACCAGGAAGTTGTTAAGGAAATTTTTGCCAAGCACATGGGTCATATCCAGCAATCCGCACGTAAGGCCAACGCGGATGCTTTGGACGCCTTGAAAAATCAGGGCATCACATCCATGTCCATTTCCGGCGACAATTACCTTCAACTGCAGGAGGTTGGAGTCAAAGCCCGAAAGCAATTGGTTGAGCAGGGCATGTTTTCCAAGAGCCTTATTGATGAGATCAACCGGATTCTCGCTGAATACCGCGCATCCAAAGGGCAATAATATTGGCCAAGCCTGATTCGTCCCTTGCCAAAGTCGTTTCATTCTTCCATCGCACGGAAGACCTTTTTCTGTGTGCGCTGCTGACGGCCATGATCGTCATGGCATTCGGACAGATCGTTTTGCGCAATGTCTTTCAGGAGACGATCAGTTGGGGAGACGCTTTCCTGCGTCACCTCGTCTTATGGGTCGGGCTTTCCGGCGCCGTCGTGGCCACGCGCAGCAACCGCCACATCACCATCGACCTGGTTTCCCGTTTTATATCGCCGCGCGGCTTGGCCGCCGTTCACATATTCACCGATGGCTTCGCCGCGATCGTATGCGGCGCGGCGGCTTACGCTGCGGCCCGCTTCGTTTTGAGCGAGATGGAAAGCGGCGGCACGGCTTTTGGCTCAGTGCCCACGTGGGTGGGAGAGCTTATCATCCCCGTTGCTTTCGGCATTATGGCCATACGTTTCGGGCGATTTTTCATCTTCAACCTCATCCAGGCCGTCAAAGGCACGCCGCAAAAGCTTCAGGAAAATGGCGATGCTTCGGGAGACCCTGAATGATTGCCGTTCTCCTGCTCCTCCTGGCCATTTTGGGCGCGCCGCTTTTTGCGGTGATCGCCGCGAGCGCACTGAGCGGATTTTATGGGCAAGAAGTGGACCTGCAGGTTGTCGCCATCGAAATATATCGGATCACCGACACGCCGATCCTGATTGCCATTCCGCTGTTCACCTTCGCCGGATATCTCATGGGTGAAAGCGGTACGCCCAAGCGTCTGGTTCGATTGTCCCGCGCCTTGTTCGGATGGATGCCCGGCGGGTTGCCCGTGGTGGCGCTTTTGGCGTGCGCGGTATTTACATCCCTCACGGGAGCATCCGGCGTCACCATCATCGCGCTGGGCGGTCTTTTGTATCCTGCGCTGAAAGAGGACGGCTACAGCGACAACTTCAACCTCGGCCTTTTGACGACCTCCGGCAGCCTGGGTCTTCTTTTCGCCCCGGCCATTCCGCTGATCCTTTACGGCATCATTGCCGAGGTTAACATTGATCATATGTTTCGCGCCGGAATCCTGCCGGGTCTTTTAATGATATTTCTTCTGTCGGCCTACAGCGTGCAACGCGCCGTGGCGCTGAAAATCCCGCTGCGAAAATTTGAGTGGAAAGAAGCCTGGGGAGCAATTCGCGAAACGATTTGGGAAATCCCACTGCCTTTCGTGATCCTCGGAGGCATCTACGCCGGATTTTTCGCCATCAGCGAAGCTGCGGCGGTCACGGCGGCTTACGTCTTATTCGTCGAAATGGCGATCTATCGGGAAACGCCCTGGCGGAAACTGCCGAACATCATGCGCGACAGTATGATTCTTGTGGGCGGTATTCTTATCATCCTGAGCGTTTCCTACGCATCCACGAACTATATGATCGACGCCGAAATCCCCTTCAAGCTTTTGGATTTTACGCGGCGGCACATCACCAGTCCTTTGAGTTTTTTAATCGTTCTCAACATTTTCCTGCTGGCGCTGGGGTGCATGCTCGACATTTTCTCCGCCATCGTGATCGTGCTGCCCCTGCTTTTGCCCATGGCCGATGAATTCGGCATCGACCGCGTGCATTTGGGGATTATCTTTTTGGCCAACATGCAGATCGGCTATTGCACGCCGCCCGTCGGAATGAATCTGTTCATCGCCAGTTATCGTTTCAATAAACCCGTGGTGCGGCTGTATTTTGCCACGATTCCCTTTCTGATTCTCCTGCTTCTCACAGTCGCCGTTATTACCTATTGGCCGGGTCTATCGCTGTTTCTCGTAAAGTAGATTCCACAAAGGAGGCCACATGTCCGACATTATTTGCGCCATCGACCAGGGAACGACGGGGTCAACGGTTCTTTTGATCAATTCCGATCTGAAAGTTATCGCGAAGGGATATCAGGAGTTTCGTCAGATTTTCCCGCAGCCCGGTTGGGTTGAGCATGATCCGCTGGACATATGGGCTTCGGTTGATGCGGCTATCGGCAAAGCTTTTGCCGCCGCCTCCGTGACGCCGGCGCGCGTGGCGGGCATCGGCATCACCAACCAGCGCGAAACCACCATTGTCTGGAACCGGGAAACGGGCAGGCCCTATCACAACGCCATTGTATGGCAGTGCCGACGCACGGCGGATATTTGTCGTGAAATGAAGGAAAAGGGTCTGGAGGAGCTTTTCACGCGAAAGACCGGTTTGGTGCTGGATCCGTATTTCAGCGGTACGAAGCTGACCTGGCTATTGCGGAATCATCCCGATTTCGCCGCCGACGCAAAAGCCGGCAAGGCCGCATTCGGCACCGTGGACTCCTATCTGGTCTGGCGCCTGAGCGGCGGCGAGCATGTGACGGACGTTTCCAACGCCAGCCGCACGCTCATGATGAATCTGGAAACCCTGGACTGGGACGAGGAACTCACGGGGCATCTCGGCGTTCCCATATCCCTGCTGCCGCGCATTTGCGATTCCAGCGAAGTTTACGCCAAAACCAAAGGCCTTTCCGTATTGCCCGACGGCATCCCGATTGCGGGAATCGCGGGCGACCAGCAGGCGGCGCTTTTTGGGCAGGCGTGTTATACGCCCGGCTCGGCAAAATGCACTTTTGGCACCGGCAGCTTCATGCTGATGAATACGGGCGATGAAATAGTTCATTCGACCAACAAGCTTCTGACAACCGTCGGGTGGCGAATCGGCGACGAAATCGTTTATGCCCTGGAAGGATCGAGCTTTATCTGCGGCGCGGCGGTGCAGTGGCTTCGCGACAGCCTGGGGATCATCAAGGACAGCTCCGAAGTCGAGGCTTTGGCGGCGAGTGTGGAAGATTCCGGCGGCGTGGTTTTCGTTCCCGCTTTGGCCGGTCTTGGAGCGCCGCATTGGAATCCCGACGCCCGCGGCGTTATCTGGGGCATCGACAGGGGCGTGACAGCCGCGCACATTGCCAGGGCGACCCTCGAAGGAATAGCCCTTCAAAATTACGAAGTCCTGGACGCCATGCGAAAGGACTCCGGCAAGCCCCTGGACTTGCTGCGTGTTGACGGCGGCGCCAGCAACAACAACCTGCTGATGCAATTCCAGGCCGATATTTTGGGTACGCCCATCAGCCGTCCGACGATGGTTGAAACCACGGCTTACGGCGCGGCCTTCCTGGCCGGTTTGGCCGTCGGCGTATGGAAGGACAAGGACGAAGTGACGGCGCGCTGGAAAGAGGATCGGCGATTCGAGCCGCAAATGGGATCAGATGAGGTCGAAAAACACCTCGCACTGTGGCGGGAAGGTATTAAACGGGTTTGATGAATCTATCGCGCATGTTGCTGCGGCTTGTCATGGCGGCGGCATTGCTCGCCGTCTTTGGCGCTTGCGACGACCTGAGTCTCGAAACGGAATATGTTCCTGAGACGCCGGTGGGAAGCCAGAAGATTGATCCTCCAAAAAAGGAATTGCTTTCTCCGGGCAGCTTGGAGTGGCAGGTCGAACGCGTGCGCATCCCCTCATGCAGGCGCCCGCAAGGGCTGACATTGGATCGTCGAGGCCGGCTTTTTGTTGCGTGTTCCCTTCTTGGCGAGATTCAGGTGATCGATCCCGATTCGATGTCCGTGCTGGAAACCTGGGGACCCTTCTTCGAGTATTTTTTCAAGGTCGATATTGTCCCGGGCGATAATCGCGTAGCCGCCATCGGCATGTCCGGTCGCTTTTTTCATTTATTCAATATGCGGACGGGCAGGCTCAGCAAGAGCATCAAGGTCGGTGAAAACCTCTCGGACATGAAGCGAATCCCCGGCTCCAGTCAATATCTCGTATCCGCAACGCACAGCCGCATCGTGGCGCTCATCGACGCAGAAACCGAGCAGCTTGTTCGTGAAATACGCTTTCCCGCGCCCGTCGGTTACCTGGCGGTCGGGGCCGGCGGCCATATCGCGGCGGCGACCGGCGGAGTATACGCCTTGAGCCGAGGCAAAGGGCGTCTTGTCAACGGGCAAGTCTATATATTCGATCCGCGTACAACCGAGGAGATAATTCCCGCTCAAACTCTGAGCGCCGGCCAGCAGTGCCGCCAGCCGATTTTCGTGATGGAAGACAGCCTTTTGCTGACGCCGAACTTTGGCGAGGGGACGATTTCGGTTTTCGACGTAGCGGCCAGGCGGCTTCTACGCAAACTGGACGTTCAAGGCGGACCGGAGCGCCTTGTTTTGAGTTACGACGGGCGGCATGTCTATTGTCTTAACCGGATTTCCGCGTCTGTCAGCGTGATTCAGCTTTCCCCCATGATGGTGCTGCGCGATATTAAACTTCCGGCGCCGCCAGAATACGCCGTCGTCAGCCCCGACGGCAGTCAACTCGTTGTGACCTTGCCGCAATACAGCGATGACGATGGAGAAACGGGCAATTACCTTGCTCTGATCGACCTTGGCGAAAACGCCCTTATGGATATCATCCCAGCCGGCGGGGATCCGGCCGCCATGACGCAGTCTTCGGATGGCCGCCGTGTCTTCGTATCCAATTTTCAGGATAATTCCATTTCGATTTTCCGGTAGCTTCAGGCAAAATCGCACTCAGACAACGAAACAGAGCCGCGAACGACAAAATCGCCGTCCGGCGATGAGTGAGCGGGTGCGTGGGTAATTGCTGCTGCTACCTGCCTGATTATGACGACGAAAGATATTTGGGGACATCCAATCCGTGCAGCCGTTCGCCAACGATAAGTGCATCGGCAAAACCCAAGAATATCCGATACCAAAAAATCAGCCTGCTGGGCGTCCCCAATTTCCATTAAACCGGTATCGTTGTTGATCGCCTGATTTTGTGGTATCCACAATAAATCAAGAAAAGGGCGCGAATGCAAAAACTCGACACAGGAAGGAAGCTAAAGAACGGCAACAAGCAAGGCAGTCTATCGAGGCCGAAATTGGCCGAGGGTGGATTATCACATAGCTCACTAATCAAAGGAATATTAGGTGACTGTCACCCATTTTCCCCATTTTTCTGGTGATTGGAAGGTGTATTACCTATGATAAATGCAATTAATTTGGTTCGAAATATTGGACAGTTTGACTCTGTCAACGGCTCTCAATTCCAATTCTCTCAAGTAACTTTGATATATGCGGAGAATGGAAGAGGTAAAACGACCATTACTGCTATATTTCGTTCGCTCGTATCTGGTGAATCCACACCAATATACGAAAGACACCGACTTGGTGCACAACAAACGCCGCATGTGGTTATTGATTGTACAGGCGGTCCACCGCTGGCAACGTTTCAAAACAACTCCTGGAATCGACAGTTTCCTGACATGTATATTTTCGATGACGTGTTCATTGACCAAAACGTACACTCTGGTCTCGCCTTAAATGCAGGTCATCGTCAAAATCTTCATGAGCTTGTACTTGGTGCTCAAGGAGTCACCTTAAATCAACAACTCCAGACTCAAATAAACATAATTGAAGATCACAACAAGGCGTTGAGGGAGAAAGCGGCAGCCATTCCTACTGCTGTAAGAGGACCATACTCCATCGATCATTATTGTTCGTTACAACCTCTTGTGACTGTCGACAATGACATTCGAGAAATTGAGCGTCAATTAGCAGCCATCCGTACTCAAGGCCCAATAAGAACTACCCTTATCCTCGATATATTGAGTCTACCTCTTTTAGATACAGAGGCTATAAACGAAGTCCTTCAACAAAATATTCCCTCTCTTAATGAAGCCGCTGCCGAACAGGTTCGCAATCACCTTGTGACTTTAGGACAAGGTGGCGAACGATGGGTCGCAGAAGGTATGCGGTTTAGGTCAACGGAGTCTGGCTCCCTCGCTGATGATCAATGCCCCTTCTGTGCCAAGAGTCTGAGCGGATCAGAGATAATTATTGTTTATCAAGCATATTTCAGTGAAGCATATGCTAATTTGAAACGTGATATTTCGGTCGCACTCGAATCAATTAATCGTGAACACGGTGGCGACGCCGCAACTGTCTTTGAGCGAGCTGTGCGAATAGCTGGCGAGCGTAGGCTGTTTTGGTCGCAGTTCTGCGATGTGCCAGAAATTAGATTAGATACAGTGAGCATCGTGCAGGACTGGTCAAATGCTCGTGATGCAGTCGCAATGTCCTTGAGAGCAAAGCAAACTAGTCCACTAGAATCAATAGTATTATCTGATGACGCTCTTTGTGCTATAGGCAGATATGAGAACCATCGTCAAAGTGTCGCTCGTCTAAATCAAGGTCTTCAGCAGGCGAATACACTAATTAATGCTGTCAAAACACAATCAACAACTGCCAATCCTATAACTCTTGAAACGGAATTAGTGCGTTTAAAGGCAGTCAAGTCGAGGTTCACTCCAGCATTCTCAGCTCTCTGCAACGATTACCTAGTTGAGAAGCGTGCAAAAGTACAGACGGAGCAATCTCGCGACAGAGCCCGAAATGCTTTAGATCAATATAGAAGCAATATATTTCCTATCTATCAGGGGGCTATCAACAACTATCTGACAAGATTTAACGCTGGTTTTAGGCTCGAAAATGTGGCACCCGTAAACATACGAGGTGGGACGACATGCAACTTTGAGGTAGTTATTAATAATACTCCTGTTCCCGTTGCAGGTGGAACACCAGCTGCTGGAGAACCATCGTTTCGCAACACGCTTAGTGGTGGAGATCGAAATGCGCTCGCACTAGCTTTCTTCCTTGCGTCACTAGACCAGGATCCATCCCTAGCAAATAAAACGGTCGTGATTGATGATCCAATCTCAAGTTTAGACGAACATCGATCTCTGACGACAGTTCAGGAGATAAGGCGACTTTCCAGACGAGTTGCACAATTAATTATTCTCTCGCACAACAAGCCCTTTCTTTGCCGAATTTGGGAAGGTGCAAACCCACAAGTGCGCTTTTCTCTGCAAGTGGCTTCAGCTGGCGCAAGTTCTACTTTGCGAAATTGGGATGTAAATGATGACTGTATTACCGAAAACGATCGACACCATGCATTATTAAGAGAATACTTAGCAACTGGCACACTGAATAATCGTGAAGTGGCGGAGTCAATTCGTCCTGTGCTTGAAGCCTATTTTCGTGTTGCACGTCCCCAATACATGGTACCTGGGACTTTACTTGGTCAATTCTGTAACGTCTGTCAGCAAAGGATTGGCACGGCACAGGAAATCTTAGACCAGACGAACACCCAAGAATTACGAGATATTATTGAGTACGCGAACAAATTCCATCATGACACGAATCCTGCTTGGGCTTCTGAGCGAATCAATGATGTAGAACTTGCGGGTTTTGTGCAGCGCACTCTCAATATCATTCTGGCCAGATAGACTGAATCGTTACAGAAGGTTGTTGGAACTTTTTGAAGACCTGCTGGATTTTTATAAAGTCGCCCCTGAAAAAGCGCATAAGATATTGATATTGCTGGACGTTCATGCTGCTTTGAGCTGTAAAAAATTGCCAGGAAATAGCTTCCAATCCCCCAAGCCCGGTGATTTATGAAAGCAAAACCTGCCCAAAAATTCGCTTCAGATGTTTCAAGCGGATCTGACTCATTTTAACTTTCGAAAATGAGTCTGACGGAAAACTCTATTCCCCCATCCTTTGAAGATAGAACATATCGTCCGGGAAATGGTTATCCGTCAGGTAATCGCGCATGTGCGTTTCGCCGCGCAGGTTGAATCCGAAAAATGCCGTGGAGTATGCGTTGATCACGGCGAAAGCGTCGTCGTGTTCGATGAACTCAAATTCGTCCTCATCACCCCATCTTCGTTCGCCCGTCCCGCAGCCGTCGCCGTCGCCAAGGATCGACGGCAGCAGGATGCATGAATCGGTGAATGTGTAATGACCGCCGTCAAAGAACTCCAGTTTGAATTTTGGTTTCGGCGCTATCTCATAGTCGAGGCGAAACAGAAAGGTTGCGTCTCCCATCGTGTCGTCGTCGGGAGCGATCATCCACATCAGCGAGGCGTCGAAGCCTTCGTCATACCAGGGGAACATAAAGGAAGCCATGACGATGGTCGCCCGGATGCGCGGGTCCTGTTTCGTCGTTTCCACGGCGGCGGTGCCACCAAAGGAATGCCCCATGGCGCCGATTTTTTGAGGATCGATCATGCCGGTGAAAAATCCGTCGGCCTCTTGCGCGGACATGGCTAAAAATTCATCGATCAGAAAAGACAAGTCCCATTTGCGCATCCAGAAGGCTATGAAAACCAGGTTTTCGTCGAAGACGACAAGCTCATCGGGCAGCGGGGCGAAGAGGCTGTTTCCGGTATGGTCCGGGGCGACCACAATGAACCCGTGGCTCGCCAGGTATTCGCACTGCGTGTAATTTTGAAAGCGCGTTCCGGCGTTGCCGTGTGAGAAAACAATCAGAGGAAAAGGTCCATCGGTATTATTGATGGGAGCATCCCGCACCGATCCGGTTTCGCGATCGAAGTTGGCGATTTCCTCGGGCGGCGCGCCTTCTTCGCTAAGCATTTCATAGACTTCATCCGACCATTCGCCCATGAAGTTTTTTAGCACGTCGCGGGGCATTCCCGCAGCCTCCGGCGCCGCCGGATACCACACCTCCGTCACAAGCATACGGTCGCTTTGCGTGGCGGGATCATGCCGTCCTTCGTCGGTAAATATCAAAGTCCGATTGCCCACGGGATAGGGGCCGGGCAGGGCGGGATCGTATTCAGGCGCAACATCATCGTCGTCATCCGCATCATCGTCATCGGCATCGTCGTTTGCGTCATCGTCACCGACATCGTCGTTTGCGTCGTCATTGGCGATATCGTCATCCGATGAGGAATCATCATCGTCATCGCCGCAGGAGCTGAGAATGATCAGCGTAAAGACGATAAGCGCTATCAGTGTAAAACGCCGAAGCTTCATGGATTCTCTCCCAGCTATCTAGTTCCCGTCCCTTAAATGGCCCTTTTTCGCGATCTCGTCGTCAATCTTCGGTTTTGATTGTGCGGCGTACTCAGGTACGCCTTAAGCACAAACCTAAAAAATTTCCTTGACCTCACAAAAAATCACTCAGTCTGGGTCGGGGAACCACGCCAGTCCCATCGCAGTTCTGGGATGGGAACTATCTAATTTGACGACGGAGTCAATCTATCACGCTCAGTTAAGAACGTGAAGAGAATATCCAGGTTGAGCTATTTGCGCTGAAACGGTTTTTCAAGCGTCTTGAAAGTCAATGCAAATTCTGTCATTTCGACTAAGAGCGAAGCGGAGTGGAGAAATCCCTTTAAAGTTGTGCTGTCGCCTCAGTCATTAGCTTCCAACTTGCAATGTTGAAGGGATTCCTCGACTCGCAGACTTCGTCAGCATCGCTCGGAATGACAGGATTGTTGGATTACTGTTGGGGTAAGATTTTTTTGCGACGCAAGCAAAGCCCTGCCCCTATTGGCTTTGCCAACATCGCAAATAGCCCAGGTTGAAAAGGCCAGGAGTTCGTCCATTCATCAGCACCCGCAGCAAGAAGAATCGCTGTCGTCCGTGTCGCCCCCGTCGGATTCTTCTATGAGGCTGGTGTCGTCATCAACCGAATCATCGTCATCCATATCATCATTGATCGTGTCGTCATCGGTCGTATCGTCGTCTGAAGGCTCGGTTGTCGTTGTCGTCGTGGTTTCAACCGTCGTGGTCGTCGCGGGTTCCTCGGTTGTCGTCGTCGTTGTTTCAACGGTCGTTGTCGTCGTGGGTTCTTCGGTTGTTGTTGTGGTTGAAGAAGTTGTCGTTGTGGTGGTGGGTTCAACAGTCGATGTCGTCGTGGTTGAAGAAGTCGTCGTTGTGGTTGTGGGTTCAACAGTGGTGGTTGAAGAAGTCGTCGTCGGTTGCGTGGAAGTGGTTGTCGGCTGCGCGGTAGTCGTGGTTGCGCCGGTTGTTGTTGTCGTCGTCGGCAGATATGGATCACTGAACCCGTACATGTTTCTCATGGAAAAATGCGTGACCGTGTCGTTATAATCTTCGAATTCAAAGTTATCGTAATTGAAATCCGCAGTCGTTTCCCTGGTGAAAGCCGCGGCGCTCAGTTGAAAAACGTTGC
>Ga0307990_1001372_pt1 | contig 20675 bp, 7 predicted proteins | sample EllFjometagen129_FD_203168 | JGI IMG/M metagenome (GOLD analysis project Ga0307990, IMG submission 203168) | Marine microbial communities from Ellis Fjord, Antarctic Ocean - #129 | ecosystem: Environmental > Aquatic > Marine > Unclassified | place: Southern Ocean | collected 2014-10-08
AGAGCTTCAGGTTTGAGAAGTTTTGCCCTTGGTTCTACTGGTGTTGATTCTGCAGGTACCGCAACTTCGGCTACAATTGCAAGTGGCGATTATTCTTATGCTTTTGGTATGGGTTCAGAAGCATTAAGTCAGGGTGCTTTTGCATTTGGCATACAAAATACTGCTTCCGGTCAATATTCTACAGCTATGGGGTATAATACAAATGCAGGAGGATGGTATTCTGTAACTATGGGATGTAGATCAATTGCAAGTGCAGCCTATTCAATTGCTTTGGGATATGAATCAGAAGCAAGTGGTGATGCTTCATTAGCATTAGGATATTGGTCAATTGCCAGTGGTGATTATTCAACAGCATTAGGTAGTGAAACAACAGCAAGTGGACTCTTTTCAACAGCTATGGGATTTGCAACAACAGCCAGCTATCCTACTGCAACTGCAATGGGACAATCTACTACAGCTAGTGGAGACGGTTCAACTGCAATGGGATATAATACAACGGCTAGCGGAGGAGCTTCAACTGCAATTGGAAATACTACAACTGCAAGCGGAAATTCTTCTTTTACTACAGGAATTATGACAACTGCGAGCGAATTGGGAACAACAGCAATGGGAAGAGAAATAAATGTGTCTGGAGAATATTCTTTTGGAATAAGCTTGAATAACCCAACTACAGATTATTTAGTAACACAAATTAATACAATGGCAATTATGGGAGGTAATGTAGGAATTGGAACAACGGCCCCAAGTAACAAGCTTGAAGTTAACGGTAGTTCAGCTAATATTGAAATCTCTAACTTATTGGAAACAGAAGCAGGTCTTATTTTTTACGATTCAGGTTATGAGACAGCTCAATATGCAAAAATTTTATACAATTGTCAAACCAATGACTTGAATTTTTATAATAAGAGTACAACTCCAACAATGACTATTAGTGATGACAGCAATGTAGGAATGGGTATTATAACTCCAGGGAGTCATAGATTGTATGTAACATCAAGTGATGCAGGCACTTCTGGATCAACGGGTTTCTTTAAAAATACAGCAAGTACAGGTATCTCAATGCTTATTGAAAATAGCAGTACTACAGCATCTGATTTGGCACTTTTGGTTAGTACACGTGGTACAGGAGATATTGTTCGTTTTGATTCATATCATGGAAATAATACCTGGGATGTTGAGTTTAGATTTGATAATGATGGTGATGGATATTGTGATAATGCATGGCATGGTGGAGGTGCAGATTATGCAGAATATTTTTCTAAAGCAGATACAACTTTAGCTTATGAGCCAGGAGATATAATAATGATGTCGCCAAATAAAACATATACTGTTGATGGAGCAAATAATAATAATCCTAATCTTATACTTGGTGTTTATTCTTCTAATCCTGCTATGGTTGGAAATTCACCTGCTTCTGCCAAATCTCATGATAATGATGTTCTTGTAGGTTTAATGGGGGTTATTAATACTAAAGTAAATACCGAAAATGGAGCAATAAAAATTGGCGATTATATTACAATATCATCAACAGAAAAAGTAGGTATGAAAGCAACTAAATCTGGAATGGTTATAGGTAGAGCAATAGATAATTACAATAGTAAGGGAACAGGTTTTATAAATGTTTTAGTTGAGGTTGATTGGTATTACAATACAGATAAAGGAGATATAACAAGTAGTGAAATAAAAGATACATTTAAAAAACAGCAAAACGATATTGATACCTTAAAAGCTGAAATTAAGCAATTAAAACAAATATTAAATCAATCAGCAAAAAAATGACATTAGTAAATTTATAGTTAGTAAAACAATTTAAATATTATTGAAATTATTATGAAAAAATTATTCTTAACAAGCTTAGCCTTAGCCTTAGTCTTAGCCTTGTTTTCTCAAAACATTGCAATAAGCGATGACAATTCATACACTGCAGATCCTTCGGCTATGCTAGATATTAAATCATTAACAAAAGGATTTTTAACACCAAGAATGACAACTGTTCAAAGGGATGCAATTACATTACCGGCTATAGGTTTATTAGTATTTGATACTAATATTAATGGATATTACTATTATAATGGTACAGACTGGGTTAACCTGAGTACAGGAGGCACAACTGGTCCTTTTTGGAGTTATAATTCACCAAATATATACATGACTACAGGAACAAATAAATTGGGACTTGGAATATCAAACCCGTATCATAAATTGCATTTATATGAAAATGTTGCAATTATTGATGGTACTGATGGTAATTTTATTGATATTCAAAATTCTAATTCTAGTACAGGAGCTATGTGTGGTATACGTTTTACAAATGGTACAGGTTGGAATCCTGATGCATTTAAGTGTGGTATTTTTTATAGGGATGTTTCAAATGGAAACAGAGGAGACTTAATTTTTGCCAATAATTCTACATATAGTGCTGATCATGTTAATTCTACTGACGCACGTCTTGTCCTTCAGAATGATGGTCGTGTAATGGTTAAAGGTGATCCTAATTCAGGTTTAAATGATGCAATATTTGCTGTGCAAAATACAGATGGAGATACTGTTTTTGCAGTATATCCCGAAGGAGTAAGAATTTGGGTTAACGATGATGGTGGTGCAAAAGCAAATGGTAGTAGAGGAGGATTTGCGGTAGGTGGTTTTAATCCTGCAAAAGCAGGTTTTACTAATGAGTATTTAAGAGTTACACCTGATAGTGTGAGGGTATATATTGATGATGACTATAACCCTGCAAAAGCAAATGGTAGCAGAGGAGGATTTGCAGTAGGAGGATTTAATCCTGCTAAAGGAACGGCAACAGATCATTATCTTTTTGTTCAGGATGATAGTACAAGAGTTTATGTCGCTGACTCGATGGAAGGATTTGGAGTTGAGAACATAGAAGCAATAGCAAACCAGAGAATATCAAGATTGAATACTGAAAATTATTTTATTGGACATGAAAGTGGAGTGAATATTACAAATGGAAAGTATAATAGTTTTTATGGATACAAAGCAGGAATGAATACTACAGGTGGTGTTCTGGTTGTTGATTTCCCAAACGATTTTCAGGACGAATGGGAAGGGAGCAATAATATATTTATTGGTAGTATGAGTGGATATGAAAATACAATAGGACATGAAAATGTATTTGTTGGAAAACTATCAGGAATATCTAATACTTCAGGAGTTTATAATACTTATGTTGGGTATCAGTCGGGAGGATATTCTGATGGCACTTTATCTACAGGTAGTTTTAACGTTTTTATGGGTTGTAAATCAGGAGTTAATAATATAGATGGTACACATAATGTGTTTTTAGGAAATTGCAGTGGTTGGGAAAATACAGGCGGAACAGGTAACTCTTTTTTGGGATCAAATAGTGGTTTCCATTGTACAACAGGAGACTATAATGTCTTTCTCGGAAATAGATCTGGATTTAATAATTATACAGGATATAATAATACTTATATAGGATATCATAGTGGAGAATTTAGCACAGGTGGAAGTAATAATGTATTTATTGGATATTACGCAGGACAAAATGAATCAGGATCAGATAAGCTTTATATAGAAAATTCCAACTCAGCTACACCTCTTATTTATGGAGATTTCAACACAGATTACATAACAATAAATGGCGACCTGCATGCAAATGGAACATTTTTCCATGTTTCACAAAATCCGGGTGTTTTAGCAACACCGGAATATTATTCCTATCAGGGTGGATCCGTCGGCAGTACAACAAAACAATATGCATTTGCTATACATGATGCACTATGGGTAACAAGGGAAGCATGGTTTGATGATGACATTACATGTGTCATATTAACACAGACTTCTGATAAGAGATATAAGACAAACATTCAAAGCATTGATAATTCATTGGATAAGATTATGAAAATGCAAGGGGTGTATTATGAATGGAAAAAAGAAGATTTTCCACACATGGGGTTTGATAAAGGAAGAAACATCGGTTTTATCGCACAGGACGTTCAAAAAGTATTTCCTGAACTTGTGAAATCTGATAATAATGGTTATTTATCAGTGAACTATGCGAATTTTACTGCTGTTTTGTTAGAGGCCATTAAAGAACAAAATAATAAAATAGAAATACTTGAACAAAAAATAGAAGGAATAGATAGCCTTAAAGCTGAAGTTGACCAATTAAAAACCATATTAGAAACAACAACAAATAAATAATTTATACAATGAAAAAATTAGTTTTAATTACAGTTATTCTATTAGCTGGTACCCTGAGCGAAGTCGAAGGACAAAACGTTGCAATAACAGATGATAATGCCTATACAGCACATAGCAGTGCAATGCTTGATGTAAAATCACTAACAAAAGGATTTTTAGCACCAAGAATGACAACCGTTCAGAGAGATGCAATTGTTTCGCCGGCAACAGGTTTGTTGGTTTTTGACACCAATATTAATGGATATTATTACTATAATGGAACAGATTGGATTAACCTAAGCACAGGAGGCACAACTGGTCCTTTTTGGAGTTATACTTCACCAAACATATATATGACCATAGGAACAGACAAACTTGGACTAGGAACTTCAAGTCCTTCTGATAGGTTAATTGTAACAGGTACAACAGAATCTACAACAAGGATGAAAATAGGATATAACGGAAGTTACAATAATATTGAATCAGGACGTTTAGCTTTTGACGAGAATGTTAGTGGTGTGGGTGTTTGTGGTTTTGAATTCCATTTTGACGGAAGCGTTAACAAATTATTTCTTGATGCAGGCTGTACAGCTATGAGTAATATTATGACTTTTGAAAGAGATGGAAATATTGGTATTGGAACAACAACACCTGAAACAAAACTTATTGTTAAGGGAAGTAGTTCAACAGGAATAGATGAAGCAATATTTGCGGTGCAAAATAATGATGGTGACACAGTATTTGCAGTATATCCAGAAGGTGTGCGAATCTGGGTAAATGATGCAGGAGGTACAAAAGCAAACGGTAGTCGAGGAGGTTTTGCGGTAGGGGGATTTAATCCTGCAAAAGCTGGCTTTACTAATGAATATTTTAGAGTAACACCAGACAGCGTAAGAGTATATATTGATGATGACTTTAATCCTGCAAAAGCAAACGGTAGCAGAGGAGGATTTGCAGTAGGAGGATTTAATCCTGCAAAAGGAACCCCAACAGATCAATATCTGTTTGTTCAGGATGATAGTACAAGAGTTTATGTGGCAGATTCAATGGAAGGATTTGGTGTTGAAAATATTGAAGCCATAGATAATCAAAGAATAATGAAATTAACAACAGAAAATTATTTTATCGGTCACGAAACAGGACAAGCTAATACTACTGGAATTCATAATATATTTACAGGATATCAAAGTGGCTATTCAAATACAACAGGGTTTAAAAATGCTTTTTTTGGTTATCAAGCAGGCTATTCAAATATTGGTGGTACTGGAGATGAGGGAAGCTATAATGCTTTCATTGGTAATAAGGCAGGCTATTCGAATACTGCCGGATATCATAATACATTTGTTGGACATTGGAGTGGACAAGCAAATACCACAGGTTATGCAAATACATTTCTTGGTTCATCTACTGGTTGGTATAATCAAACAGGTGTTAGAAGTACAATAGTAGGATCGGGTGCAGGACTTTTTAATAAAGCCAGTTACAATACCTTTGTTGGTAGTTTGAGCGGACAGTTTAATCAATGGGGAGAACATAATGTGTATATAGGTCTGCAAAGTGGTCAGAATACTACTTCTGCTTTTTATAACACATGTATTGGAAGTAAAAGTGGTCGCAGTATAACTAATGGTGATGGAAATATTATGATAGGTTATAGAGCAGGATATAATGATAGTGGTTCAAATAAACTTTATATTGCTAATGGAACCACAGCAGATAGTACTATTATTTATGGTGAAATAGAAAATCGTAAAATGGGTATGTGGACAACAAGCCCAATTGCTAATTTACATATAGTTGGAACAGACACTCTTGCTACTATTCTTATTGCTCCTAACGAATCATCTTCCGAAGATGATTCTGAACTTATTTTAGCAGAAGATAATGATAACACTTATAATATGTCAATTAAATATGATGGTGGTGATAATAAATTATATGTTTATGGTAAAGCAAATACCACAATATATGGTCCACACTTATCAATCTCAAGAAATAACGGTGAAATATTTATGCCTGGTGTTTATGGTGACGCCATCTCTGTTTCACCAAGGGATTTATACATTAGTAGTACTGGTCAGTTAGGTTATATAGTATCTTCCAAAAAATACAAAAAAAACATCAAAAATATGGAAAGTACAGACTGGCTCTATGAGTTACGTCCTGTTAATTTCAATTACAAAAAAAATAATTCAGATATAAAAGAATATGGCTTAATAGCAGAAGAAGTTGAAAAAGTAAATAAATTATTTGTGAGTTATAATGAAAAAGGAAAAGTAGAAACAGTTAGTTATAGTAAATTAATTACACCTATGTTAAAAGCTTTAATTGATCAAAAAAATAGAATTTCTATTTTGGAAAGTCAAAATAATGACTTAAAAACAGAAATTGAAGAAATAAGATCATTACTAAATCAATCAACAAAAAAATAAAATTTTAAAAAAAATGAAAAAATTAAACAAATTATTTACAATTACAGTTATTCTATTAACGGGCGTTCTGAGCGTAGTCGAAGGGCAAAATATAGCCATTACTGATGATAATGCTTATACAGCAGATAGCAGTGCAATGCTCGATGTAAAATCATTAACCAAAGGATTTTTAACACCAAGGATGACAAGTGTTCAAAGAACTGGAATAGCATCACCGGCTACAGGTTTGTTGGTTTTTGATACTAATATTAATGGATATTATTACTATAATGGAACAGATTGGATTAACCTGAGCACAGGAGGTACAACGGGTCCTTTTTGGAGTTATACTTCACCAAATATATATATGACTACATCAACAGATAATCTTGGAATAGGTACATCAACTCCAACTGGAAAGTTGACCATTCAAGGAGGAGGGGTGAATAGTTTGTTTTTTGAATACGGAGGAATATATGATGCCCACATAGGACTTATTGGATATGATTTAGAGATTTATAGTGCTGATGATATGCGCCTGAAGGTTAACGAGCAGAATTCATCCGGAACATTTGAAATTTATGATGAATTTAATGCAAAATCATGGTTGATGATTCAAAATAATGGTAATGTAGGTATTGGAACAAATGCTCCAGGAAGAAAGCTTATTGTTAAAGGAGATGCTACAAATATTAATGAAGCTATTTTTGCCGTTCAGAATAATAATGGAGATACTGTTTTTGCAGTTTACCCCGAAGGAGTTAGAATTTGGGTAAACGATGATGGAGGCAGTAAAGCAAGTGGTAGCAGAGGAGGATTTGCAGTAGGCGGTTTTAATCCTGCTAAAGCAGGTTTTACAAATGAATATTTAAGAGTAACACCTGATAGTGTGAGAGTATATATTGATGATGATTATAATCCTGCAAAAGCAACCGGTAGCAGAGGAGGATTTGCAGTAGGAGGCTTTAATCCTGCTAAAGGATTGCCAACAGACCAATATCTGTTTGTTCAGGATGATAGCACACGTGTTTATGTGATAGGAGATGAGGGTTTTGCAGTAGACAATATTGAGGCATTATCAGCAACAGAAGGACGCTATATGGATTTAACACCTGAGAATTATTTAATTGGGCATCATTCGGGAGATGCAATAACAGGACTTCACAATTCATTTTTTGGTTATGAAACAGGATTGGTTTCAACAAGTGCTATTAGAAATGTGTTTATAGGATATCAGGCAGGTTATGATAATACAACAGCCGATTATAATAATTTTATAGGATATCAAGCGGGATTTAATAATACATCAGGTTATAGTAATAATTTCATGGGTTATCAGGCAGGGTATTATAACACAACAGGTTATAGAAATAATTTTATAGGTTATCAAGCAGGTTATAGTAACACAATTGGTATAAGAAATACTTTTGTCGGCTCCAGAACAGGTGGAGCAAATATTGACGGTAATTATAATTCGTTGTACGGATACTATTCCGGATATGCAGCAACATTAAATAATAATAATGTTTTTTCAGGATATTATAGTGGATATAATGCTGATAATGCAGAAAGTAGTGTAATGATTGGTTCAAGAGCGGGATATAGTGCAGATAATAGTATAAATTGTATTATGATAGGAACAAAATCGGGTTATTTAAATAATGCAGCTAATAACACATTCGTTGGTACAGAAAGCGGATATTATAATACATCAGGAACTAAGAATGTTTTTATGGGATATCGCGCAGGTTATAACAATACTATAGGATACAAAAACATATTTATAGGAAATAATGCAGGATTTACCAATTCAGGTGGAAATCAGATAATATGTATAGGGGATAGTGCGGGCTCACATAATACTGCAAATAATAATATATTTATTGGATGTCAGGCTGGAAGAGATAATACTTCAGGAGGATTAAACATATTTCTTGGATCATCTGCAGGTGCTGAAAATACAATAGGAGTTGGCAACACTTATGTAGGTTTTGGTACTGCAACGCAGAATAATGGAAGTAATAATGTGATGATTGGGTATTTGGCAGGAGCATATGCAACAGTGAGTCAAAACAATCTTTTTATTGGTCAGGGTGCAGGTTTTACAAATACAGGTGATGATAATGTTTTTCTAGGGTATGGTGCAGGTAACAATAATGGCGACCATTGTATTTTAATAGGAAATGGGTTAAATATAGAAGATGATAATATTCTGATGATTGAGGGACTGGGAAGTAATGCTACTCCGCTAATATATGGAGAATTTGATAATAATTTGGTTGGTATTAACGATAAAGTACCTTCCGCAAATCTTCATGTTAAACAATACGGTACAGATGAAGAAGGTTTTGCTATTGAAAATGATACTGATACAGATGTTTGGAGTTGGGAAGTTGGTGCCAATGATCTTTTTATGTATTTTAATGGAACCCAAGTTGGTCAATGGGATGATGCAACAGGAAACTATACTGCAAGTTCCGATAAGCGTTTGAAAAAAGATATTGAGATTATAAACGAATCGGTATTATCAAAAGTCATGCAACTGAAACCGGTAAGCTACCGTTTGAATCACGCTGATAATCAATCACAGAAAACTATAGGATTTATTGCCCAAGATGTGCAACCATTATTTCCTGAACTGGTGAAGCATGCTGAAAACGGATATTTTAGTTTGCATTACTCTGATTTTGGAATAATTTCCATTAAAGCAATACAGGAACAACAAGAAATTATTAATGAGTTGAAAAAAGAAAATAAAGCGATAAATGAAAGATTAAATGAAATTGAGAAACTACTGAAAGATTGAAGTAGAAAATAAATAAATTAAATCACTTAAAAATTAATTATTATGAAAAAATTAGTTTTAATCCTTGGAATTGTTCTATTAATTGGTGTTCTGAGCGAAGTCGAAGGGCAAAACATAGCAATAACTGATGATAATGCTTATACAGCACATAGTAGTGCTATGCTTGATGTAAAATCATTAACAAAAGGTATGTTGGTTCCAAGAATGACAACAGTTCAAAGAACAAGTATTGGAACACCAGCTACAGGTTTGTTAGTATATGACACAAATGAAAATGTATTTTATTATTATACAGGCTCAGTATGGACAAATATGTCTGTAGGTCAATTATGGACAAAAAATGGTAATTATGTTTATTTATCAAACACTGATGATAATGTTGGTATTGGGGTAACTACACCCGAAAATAAATTATTGGTAAAAGCCGATGCTTCAACAGGAATAGATGAATCAATTTTTGCTGTATTAAATAATGCCGGTGATACCGTTTTTGCAGTTTATCAGGAAGGAGTAAGAATTTGGGTTAACGATGCTGGTGGAGCAAAAGCAAATGGCAGCAGAGGCGGTTTTGCAGTAGGTGGTTTTAATCCTGCAAAAGCAGGTTTTACAAACGAATATCTTCGTGTTACGCCTGATAGTGTGAGAGTATATATTGATGAAACTTATGTTTCTGCAAAAGCTAATGGTAGTAGAGGAGGTTTTGCAGTTGGCGGTTTTAATCCTGCAAAAGGAACAAATACAGAAAATTATATGATTGTTTCATTAGATACAACTGAAACAATAGTTCCAAGTGAACCAAGGGTTCTCTGGTATCCTACTAAGGAAGCATTTCTTATAGGTAGAGTTATTATTGAAAGTAAAGATAGTGTTGGTATTAATTCCTTTGCATCCGGTTTTGAATCAAAAGCAATTGGTAATTTTTCACAAGCTTTAGGATATCATGCAAGAGCATTTGGTAATAATTCAACAGCAATTGGTAATTACGCAAATGCAAATGCTGAAAGCTCTTTTGCTATGGGCGACTCTGCTATTGCCAAAGGAATAGGCTCTTATGCTTTTGGAACAACTGGATTAGATACAACTTTAGGTGAATCAACTACCGTACAAACTATTGCAAATGGTGACCATTCTTTTGCCTTTGGTTTTGGTTCATATGCTGATACAGTAGGATGTGTAGCAATTGGGACAGGTGCTGCTGCTATAGGGAAATTCTCTATGGCTTTTGGTTTAAGCGATACGGCTTATGCTGATTTTTCATATGCTATGGGAGCAAACTCAATATCTTCAGGAAAATACTCTTTTGCAATTGGTGCATCTAATCAGGCGATTAGTAAAGGATCTTATGCTATAGGTAGTCTATGTGTAGCTAGTGGACTAACTTCTTTTGCAATAGGTTATCAGGATACTGCATCAGCTTTTAGTGCATTTGCAATGGGTTTTAATACAGATGCTACAGAATGGTTTTCGACTGCAATGGGAACAGGTTCTACAGCTAGCGGTTATGGATCAACAGCAATGGGATGGTATACATCAGCAACAAATAGTTATGCAACAAGTTTTGGAAGAGCTACGGAGGCGAGTGGTGGATCTTCAACAGCATTTGGATATCTATCTAATGCTAGTGGTATGAGATCAACAGCATTTGGACATGGATCGGTCGCTAGCGGAGAGTCTTCAACAGCATTTGGTAATTTAACAGAAGCTTCAAATTATTTTGCCACAAGTTTTGGTGCTTCAACAGTAGCATCGGGTCATACTTCAACAGCGATGGGTAATTTAATTACAGTATCAGGGTATAGTTCTTTTGGGATAGGATTAGATGCTACTAGTTATACAGTTTCGCAAGATAATACAATGGCTATTATGGGTGGTAATGTTGGTATAGGAGTAACTAATCCTCTTGCAAACCTTCATATTGTTGGTGACCCAACTATGGGGTCAGTAATAATTGCTCCATCGGGTGGTGCTAATAATTCATCACAATTGGTTTTAGCCGAAATTTCAGGAAATGAATACAATATGTCTTTGGTTTTTGATGGAGTTGATAATTATTTGAAAGTATTTGGTTATTCAGATCCAATAACTTATGGTCCACATCTAATGATAAAAAGAGACGGAGGTGAAATATTTATGCCCGGTGTTTATGCTGATGCTGTTGCTGATTCACCCAGAAATTTATACATTAATGATGATGGCCAGTTGGGTTTTATAATATCTTCAAAAAGATACAAGAAAAACATCAAGAATATGGAAAACACAGACTGGCTCTATGAGTTACGTCCTGTTAATTTCAATTATAAAAAAGATAAGACAAATATAAAACAATACGGTTTAATTGCCGAAGAAGTTGAATTAATTAACCCATCATTTGTGAGTTATAATGAAAAAGGCATAGTAGAAACAGTTAGCTATAGCAAATTGATTACACCAATGTTAAAAGCCTTAATTGAACAAAAAAATATTAATAAAAATCAAGATAATAGAATAATTAGTTTAGAAAATCAAAATAAGAGTTTAAAAGCAGAAATTGAGAATATTAAAACATTACTTAATCAATCAGTTAAAAAATAAAATATTATTAAAAACAAACATTTAAAATTTTAAAACACATGAAAAAGATTTTTTTATTTATTGTTACATTAGTTTTTGGAATTAATTTAACTTTTGCTCAATCACCACAAAGTTTCAAATATCAAGCTGTAGTTAGAGATGCGTCTGGTATTGTAATAGAAAACCAAAATGTAGGTATAATGATTGATATTCTTAATTCGGGCGGAGTAACTGTTTATAGCGAGGAACATTTTGCTACTACAAATCAATTTGGATTGATAAATATTGAAATAGGTGGAGGTACGGTATACAGTGGAGATTTTACTACAATAAACTGGGGAACCGACAGTTATTTTGTTCAGATTGAGCTTGATGAAACAGGTGGTGGTACTTATCAATTAATGGGTACATCACAACTTTTATCAGTTCCGTATGCCATTTACGCCAATAAATCCGGCAATATTAACAACAATGACACAAGCGCAATCAACGAATTACAATTGTTAAATTTATCAAATGACACATTATATTTAAGTAATGGGAACTATGTTGTTTTACCTGATAATGTTAATGATGCAGATTCTGATCCGACAAACGAATTTCAGATATTAAGTTTTTCAAGTAACACTCTTGATTTAAGTAATGGTAATTCTGTTTATATCCCAGATAATATTAATGATGCAGATTCTGATCCAACAAATGAACTTCAGATATTAAGTTTTTCAAGTAACACTCTTGATTTAAGTAATGGTAATTCTGTTTATATCCCAGATAATATTAATGATGCAGATTCTGATCCAACAAATGAACTTCAAGTATTAAATTTTTCAAATGATACCTTGTATTTATCAAATGGGAATAATATATATCTTACTAATTTAAGCGATACATCTTACTGGGAAAAAAATGGTAATGATATTTATTATAATTTAGGTAATGTTGGAATTGGAGCAGTAACTCCAAATAGCAAACTACTAGTGCAAAGTGACGCTATTGCAGGAATAAACGACGATATTTTTAGTGTATTAAATGCTAATGGCGATACGGTATTTGCAGTTTATCAGGAAGGAGTTAGAATTTGGGTTGATGATGATGGCGGAACAAAAGCAAATGGTAGCCGAGGAGGTTTTGCTGTAGGAGGATTTAGTCCAACAAAAGCTGGATTTACAAATGAATACTTTCGTGTTACACCTGATAGTGTCAGGGTTTACATTGATGATGATTTTGTTTCAGCAAAAGCAACCGGTAGTAGAGGAGGATTTGCAGTAGGAGGATTTAATCCTACTAAAGGAACTCTATCGGACAATTATCTTTTTGTTCAGGATGACAGTACACGAATTTGGACAAATGGTAACGCTGGTTTTGAGATTAGAGATTTGGCAACTGGTTCATCTAATTATTTGGATCTTACTCCTAGTAATTATTTTATTGGGCATGAATCAGGAATAAGTAATAACAATGGTTTATATAATTGCCTTTTTGGTTATCAGGCAGGCATGGCAAATTACGATGGCGATAACAATGTTTTTATTGGATATCAAACAGGCATGGTAAATGATTATGGAGATAACAATATTTTTATTGGATCTCAGAGTGGATTTAACAATGAAAGTGGAAGCGATAATGTTGGAATAGGAACAGAGGCACTTTTCCAAAATATTTCAGGAACAGATAATACAGCTGTTGGTTATAATACACTTTATAATAATGTAAATGGAATGAGTAATACTGCAATTGGAAACACTTCTTTATATTATAATAATTCAGGATGGAGTAATGTAGCATGTGGAGAGCAAGCCTTATATATGAATACATCGGGAGGTAGTAATGTTTCCATTGGAACCTGGGCATTATACAGCAATACGACTGGTAGCAATAACACAGCAGTTGGAAATCTTGCATTTTTCATGGGTAGTGGTCATACTAACTCAACGGCATTAGGTTATCAAGCTGCTATATCTGCAAGCAACAAAGTTCGCATTGGAAATACAACTGTAACAGTAATTGAAGGTCAAGCTCCTTATTCTTTTCCATCTGATGGAAGATTTAAAAACAATGTAACAGAAGAAGTAAAAGGTCTTGATTTTATTATTCGTTTACGTCCTATAGAATATAATTTTGATACAAGAAAGTTTGATGCCTTTCTCATGAAAAATATGCCTGATAGCATAAAGGAATCAATAATGAGTAAAAATGATTATAGTTTATCTTCAAATATTCGTCAAAGCGGTTTTATTGCACAAGAAGTGGTGGAAGCCGCTAAAGAATCTGGGTATAATTTTAATGGGGTTCATATACCTGTAAATGATGACGATAATTATAATATTGCATATTCATTGTTTACTGTGCCATTGGTAAAAGCAGTTCAGGAACAGCAAGAAGTTATTGAAAATCAAAAATCAAAAATAGAAAAAATAGAAAAAGAAAATGCAGAATTTAAGCAACAAATGCAATCTCTTCTTCAACGTATAGAAATACTTGAAAATTGAGATATTGAAAATATTATTAAATCAATGAGAAAAAAAATGATATAAGTAAAACAACTTAAATGTTATTGAAATAATTATGAAAAAACTAGTATTAATTTTTGGAATTATTCTGTTAATTGGTGTTCTGAGCATAGTTAAAGGACAAAACATTGCAATAACAGATGATAATGCCTATACAGCACATAGTAGTGCAATGCTTGATGTAAAATCATCAACCAAAGGCATGTTAGTGCCAAGAATGACAACAGTTCAAAGAGATGCAATTGTCTCACCTGCAACAGGTTTGTTGGTTTTTGACACTAACGAAAATGTATATTATTATTATACAGGTTCAATTTGGTCAAATCTTTCAGTAGGTCAACTATGGACAAAGAATGGTAGTTATGTCTATTTGTCAAACACAGATGATAATGTAGGTATTGGAGTAACTGATCCTGATAATAAATTGTTGGTAAAAGCTGATGCAAGTACAGGAATAGACGAATCAATTTTTGCTGTATTAAATAATGCCGGTGATACTGTATTTGCAGTTTATCAGGAAGGAGTAAGAATTTGGGTTAACGATGCTGGTGGCTCAAAAGCAACCGGCAGCAGAGGAGGTTTTGCAGTTGGAGGTTTTAATCCTGCAAAAGCGGGTTTAACCAATGAATATTTAAGAGTAACACCTGATAGCGTAAGAATATATATTGATGATGATTTTGTTGGCTCAAAAGCAAGCGGTAGTAGAGGAGGATTTGCAGTAGGAGGATTTAATCCTGCCAAAGGAACTACAACAGATAATTATTTATTTATACAGGATGATAGTACAAGAATATATACAGGCGATACTGTTTCTGGTTTTGGAGTTGAAAATCTTGGTGTTGGTACTTCTACCAGTTATATGCGTTTAACGCCTAACAATTATTTTATTGGGCATCAGGCAGGCGATTCTATAACTTCAGGTTTATATAATTCCTTTTTTGGATACAAAAGTGGTATAAGTAATAAAGGTGGGAATTTTAATGTGTTTACTGGATATGAATCTGGTTACTTAAATGACGGAGGAGAATTTAATACTTTTATGGGGTACAAATCAGGCAAGATGAATACAAGTAGTGATAATACATTTATAGGTTTTGAAGCAGGGAGTACGCATGAAAGTGGTGGCGGTAATGTTTTTATTGGAAGCAAGGCAGGACAATTAGATATTAGTGGTTCACAAAATATATTTATTGGAGAAAATTCAGGTGTAAATAATGTTAATGGTTCACAAAATATTTTTCTTGGATATTCATCAGGATATAGCAATAACAGCGGTAGCTATAATGTATTGTTAGGGTTTGAAAGTGGATATAATAATACGCTTAGTTCATACAATACTTTTTTAGGTTATCAGACAGGAAGAAATACTGTTGACGGAGGAAGCAATGTCTTTTTGGGATTTCAGTCCGGATTTAGTAATACCGATGGTTCTAGCAATGTTATGATTGGGACAATGTCAGGATATAATAATACAACAGGTTTTGTAAATAATTTTATTGGACAAGAAGCTGGATATTTTAATACAGAAGGTACAAATAATGTTTTTATTGGTTATCAGTGTGGATATAACAATTTAACAGCTAGTGGAAATATTTTTATGGGACGTCAAACAGGTTTTAACAATACAATTGGAACTGGAAATTTATATCTGGGAAATCATGCTGGCTTTATGAATAATGTAGGAAATTATAATGTATTTTTAGGAATTAGTTCGGGAATGAATTCTTTAGGTGAAGAAAATGTATATGTTGGAGCAGAATCAAACTTAAATAATACAAATGGAATTAGAAACGTGAGTATTGGTACATATGCTGGTTATTGGTCAACCGGAAGTGGTAGTGTATTTATTGGATATCAGGCAGGTTATAACGAATTAGGGCCTAATAAATTATATATAGAGAACTCTTCTAACAGTATTTCACCTTTAATTAATGGCGACTTTATGGCCAATCGATTGGCAATAAACAGGCAGGCTGATACTTATCCGTTTCAGGTTGGAACAGATGCCTCTAATGGAAATGACGCATATTTAACATCTGGTGGAACCTGGACTAATACTTCTTCAAAAACCTTAAAAGATAGATTTGTAGAATTAAACAAATCTGATGTGCTTTCAAAAATTGAAAATCTTGATATTCAAGGTTGGTTCTATAAGGAAACTCAGGAGTACCATATTAGTCCTTTTGCTGAAGATTTTTTTCAGGCTTTTGGAACCGGAGTGTTAAATGAGTCTAAGTATCTTGGAAAATCCCTTGCTGCCAGTGATATTGCAGGCGTTAGTTTGCTTGCGGCAAAAGAATTGATTAAGCAAAATAATGAACTTTTTTCAAGAAATAATGATTTACAATGGCAGATTGATTTTTTGAAAACAGAAAACAATTTACAAAAAGCACAAAATGAATTAATTTTAGAAAAATACGAATCTCTTAAAAATCAAATAGAAAATATTAATTCTTTATTAAATCAATCAGTTGAAAAATAAATATTATGAAAAAATTAAACAAATTATTTATCATTACTCTTATTTTATTAATTGGTGTCATGGGCTTAGTCGAAGGGCAAAACACCGCAATAACAGACGATAATGCATATACTGCACACAGTAGTGCAATGCTTGATGTAAAATCATTAACTAAAGGCATGTTAGTGCCAAGAATGACAAGTGTTCAAAGAGATGCAATTGTTTTACCTGCAACAGGTTTGTTGATTTTTGATACTAACGAAAATGTGTTTTATTATTATACAGGTTCAACTTGGTCAAATTTATCAGTAGGTCAATTATGGACCAAAAACGGTAATTATGTTTATTTGTCAAATACAGATGATAATGTAGGGATTGGAGTAACTACACCTGAAAATAAATTACTTGTAAAAGCAGATGCCAGTACAGGAATAGATGAATCTATTTTTGCAGTATTAAATAATGTTGGTGATACTGTATTTGCAGTTTATCAGGAAGGGGTAAGAATTTGGGTAAACGATGCCGGTGGAGCAAAAGCAAATGGTAGCAGAGGTGGTTTTGCTGTTGGAGGCTTTAATCCTGCAAAAGCAGGTTTAACCAATGAATATTTAAGAGTAACACCTGATAGCGTAAGAATATATATTGATGATGATTTTGTTGGCTCAAAAGCAAGCGGTAGTAGAGGAGGATTTGCAGTAGGAGGATTTAATCCTGCTAAAGGAACGCCAACAGACAATTATTTATTTGTTCAAGATGATAGTACAAGAGTTTATGTGGATGGAGATGAGGGCTTTGCTGTTGATAATATTGAGTCAGGGAATGAAGGAAGATATATGGATCTTACTCCCGAAAATTATTTAATAGGACACCGTGCTGGTGACTCAATAACAAGTGCTGTGTACAACACTTTTATAGGATATGAAAGTGGTATTTCAGATACAAGTGGATCGAACAATATTTTCTTGGGATATAGGAGTGGATATTCAACAAAAGATGGATTAAACAATATATTTATAGGAAACGAATCAGGATTTAGTAATGTTTCAGGTTTTGATAATGTTTGTCTTGGTAACTCATCAGGGTTCAGTATTCAAAACGCTTCACACAATGTGTTTTTAGGTAATCAAACAGGCATTTCGAATACTGATGGTTCAAATAATGTATTTATTGGAAATAGTGCTGGTGCTGCAAATTTAATAGGAATTAATAATACATTTCTTGGTTCTCAAGCTGGAGCTGGAAATACAGTAGGAGAAGCAAATGTTTTTCTTGGAACTGATGCTGGTTTTATGAATGATAATGGAAGTAGAAATATCTTTATTGGTTATAGGTCTGGATATACAATGCAAGGACATAGTGATTTAATATTTATTGGTACAGATGCTGGTTATTCACATCAATCAGGAGGAGGAAATACTTATATTGGAAATGGAGCTGGTTTTGGTGGTATTTCTGTTTCAGAGAATACTTTTATTGGAAGTGGTACAGGAAATTCACATACAACAGGAAATTTTAATACATATATTGGATTTGGTGCAGGAGAACAAAATAATATGGGAAATGGAAATACTTACCTTGGTTATTATGCAGGCAGACAATTTGATGGCGATAATAATACTTTAATAGGGTATGATGCTGGAATTGCATTTAGTGGCATTCAAAATGCTATGTCTATTGGAAATGGTGCTATTGTGAATGCAAGTAATAAAATTACTCTAGGTAATTCTTTAGCTGATTTAGTGCAATTTGCAGGCTACGGCCCAGGAAGTTTAAGTACAGATGCATTAGGAAATATTATTATATTTTCAGATAAAAGACTTAAAATTCATCAAAGAAATATTACAAATGTTTTAGATAGAATTGTTCAATTACAAGGAGTGGTTTATAAGTGGAAGAAAAAAACAGGTTTAGATACAGAAAACGATTATATCGGGCTTTATGCACAAGATGTAGAAAAACAATTTCCTGAATTAGTTGGAAATATGCCAAATGGGTATAAAACATTAAATTACAACAATTTGGTTCCTGTTTTAGTTGAAGGAATAAAAGAGCAACAAAAAGAAATAGAGGAACTAAAAAACCAAAATATTACATTAAAAGCAGAAATTGAAGAAATTAAGCAGATGATAAATGCATCTGCAAAAAAGTAATTGATAGTAATTCCTGAAAAACAGGAAACTATATATTTTTATTTATTAATTAATGTTTAACTAAAATTTTGAATTATGAGAGTATCAGTAACAGGATTCTTGATTCTACTTTCGCTGTTTACGTTTGCACAGCGGGGGATAGTTAACAACGGTGCAAAAATATCGGTTTCTAATGGAGCCGTTATAAAAATTAGTGGCACCGAAGCAAACTACACAAATAATTCATTGGGTGGCTTTGATGGCCGAATAGACCTTGATGGAAAATTTAAACTTGCCGGCGATTGGAATAATAATGCCACGTTAGGTCAGGTTTTAATTAATGTTGACACCGATGGAGAAGTTATTTTTGAAGGAACTTCTCAACAAACAATTTTCGGTAGTCAAACAGATTTTGAGAAAGTAACCATCAACAACACAAATGATGTTGCTCTTTCAACAGATATTACCGTAAATGGAGATTTTACATTTACAGATGGGAATTTAATTCTTGGGGCAAACAATTTAACCCTAAGTGCAACAGCATCAATTATTGGTGCACCATCAGCTTCAAAGATGTTTGTTGCAAGTAGTACAGGAGAATTGAGGAAAATCTTTACCGCTAATGGTAATTTTACATTCCCTGTAGGTGATAATTCAGTTACAGTTGAATATTCACCAATCACATTAAATTTTACATCGGGTTCTTATGGTGCTTCAGCTTATGCTGCAGTTAGATTAACTGATGCCAAGCATCCTAATAACTCAAGTCCTTCTGATTATATTTCAAGATACTGGAAAGTATCTCAAAATAATATAAGTTCATTTTCTTGTGGTATAACAGGAACATATTTGAATGTTGACGTTTTTGGAACAGAATCAAATTTGTTTACAGGAAGATGGGATAATACAAATTGGTTTAAACTTGATGCAGTTAATACTGTTGCAAATGAGGTTTCCGGGAGTGTCTCCGAGTTCGGGGATTTTACGGCAGGGGAACAAGCCATGTTTTGTAATCCTTCTGTCGGCATTGTCAGTACACCTACTAATGCAACGTGTATAGGAGGCAATGATGGAGCAATTGACTTAACTGTAACTAATACAGTTGGAACTGTTATATATAACTGGTCAACAGTTGGTGGTTCGGGATTGATCAATGGAATAGAAGATCAATCAGGATTAACAGAAGGGTTGTATAAGGTTACAGTTACAGATGATAATGGTTGCACAGCAGAAAAAAATGATATTACAATAATCTATAATTATAGCGTTACAGCGAATGCCGGTTCAGACGATGATCTTTGTCCCGGTCAAACCGACGTACAACTTAATGCCGGTGGGGGAGATTCTTATTCTTGGTTGCCATCCACAGGTCTTAATTTTGATAATATAAATAATCCAATAGCAAATCCGGCTTCAACAACCACATATACTGTTACTGTTACTGATACTCATGGTTGTGAAGATACTGACGATGTTGTTGTTACTGTTAATACATTACCAATTGCAGATGCAGGTACAGATGATGTTATCTGTAATGGTGAAAGTGTAACAATTGACGCTTCGGGAAGTTCTGGTACTGCAACTCTTTCATATAATTGGGATAATGGAATAGGACTGGGTGTTTCTCATTCTGTATCACCAGCT
>Ga0307990_1001375_pt1 | contig 20636 bp, 14 predicted proteins | sample EllFjometagen129_FD_203168 | JGI IMG/M metagenome (GOLD analysis project Ga0307990, IMG submission 203168) | Marine microbial communities from Ellis Fjord, Antarctic Ocean - #129 | ecosystem: Environmental > Aquatic > Marine > Unclassified | place: Southern Ocean | collected 2014-10-08
ATCAATCTGAGAGAACATACAGATGCCCAACCAAAAGAAGCTGGAAATCTAACTTAAATAAAATGGAAGCTATTGGTAACAAAGTCTACTTATAAACTTTCAACCGTATCTTAGAAATGAGCCTTATGTATTTGTTCGGGCAGTTTGCCACAGCTATCGCCGGCCTTCAATTTGATTACACCAGCATTATTTATTACTATAAACTTGTATATGCTATCGACTCGGGTGCCTGGACTCCCGATGCCGTAAAGTTTCTTTACAGCATCACACCCATAATCATTCTTCTTGTGGGAATAATATTCCTAATTATTTTTATCAATATGTACGACAATATTGGCCACTTCAAAATATTCTTCATCTGGTGTTTTACTTTCTCCATAATCTGGTCGTTCGGTGCATTATTAGCCGGCACAATCCTGGACAGGGGCATCGGGTATGTGGTGATGTACTTCTACTTGCTCGACACCGGGAAGCTTATCATTTCCCTTTTTGCATTAACCATGCTTCTTATTATTTCGACACTCACAACAAAATGGTTTCTTTTTTCGGCAAATTCCTATTTCAACGAATTAAATGAACATAACAGGGCTTTCTTTGCCTACGCACATGTACTTCTACCACTATTGGCCGGGACTGCAATAATGATCCTCATAAAACTTCCTGATATAACATATTACGAACTTTTCATACTACTACTCGGGCTTATTTACGGAATCCCCATCTTCTTGAGATATTCAGGCTTTCCTACCTTTTACTTTGATGAATTCCCGATAAAGATCAAACTGGATAGGCTTGCCCTGGTTGGAGCCATCATATTGCTGATCGCGTTCAGGGTAATATTTCAATTTGGTATAAAATTTTCAGCGGCCACATTGTGAAATTTTAAAAGCCATTGTTATTTTATTTTAATAGTAAACCACTACTATCCGAGTAAATTTAACAGATTCCTTGCCGCATGTGCGGCATCGGAATGACAAGGCATTGGAGAGATGAGAGGAGTGGTGGGGGGGGGGGGGGGGGGGGGCCCCCCCCCCCCCCCCCCCCCCCCCACCACTCGAATAGCTAAAGCCTTGTCATTCCGAACGCAATCCCGAAACTTCGGGATGAAGTGAGGAATCTTTTTTTCTTTCTATCATTTTGTCAGATACTAATGATAGTAACCTTTTCAATTGAAATAAACAATACATCCCTCGTTTCTACTACAAAACATCCAAATAACTATCACCCCCCCTACATTCTAAAAACACCAAACTTACTTTCTTCAAACTTCTTGTTGAGTGAGGCTGCAATGCCCATGGCTAAAATTTTTCGGGTATCCACGGGATCAATAATACCGTCATCCCAAATACGTGCTGTGGAATAATAGGCTGAGCCTTCTTCTTCGTACTTCTTTTGAATTTCTTCGCGCATGGCTTCACGGACTTTTGGATCCAGTTCCTGGCCACGTGCTTTCAACTGATCTTCTTTTACCTGAATTAAAACCCCTGCGGCCTGCTCGCCCCCCATCACCGAAATTTTGGAATTGGGCCACATCAGCAGCAACCTGGGATCATAAGCCCTTCCGGCCATGGCATAATTTCCTGCACCAAAGGATCCGCCAAAAACAACCGAGAATTTGGGTACGTTGGCGTTGGCAGTGGCATGAACAAACTTAGCTCCATCGCGGGCAATGCCGCCGCGCTCGTATTCTTTGCCTACAATAAATCCCGTAATATTTTGCAGATAAATAATGGGCACTTTACGGAAAGCACACAGCTCGATAAAGTGTGCCCCTTTAAGGGATGATTCAGAAAATAGCACCCCGTTGTTGGCAATAATCCCAACCGGAAAACCCATGATGTTTGCAAATCCTGTAACGAGCGTAGGTGCATACCTGGCTTTAAATTCGTGAAAGCGGCTGCCATCCACGATGCGTGCAATAATTTCTTTTGAATCGACAGCTTTACGCAAATCAATTGGAGCTATTCCATAAAGTTCCTCCGGATCGTAATATGGTTCTTCAATAGGCGCAAGATTCAATATCTGCTTTTCCTTTTTTTCTAAGGTCTGAAAAATATTACGGCAAATCTGCACCGCGTGGCGGTCGTTTTCGGCCAAATGGTCGGCCACCCCCGAGATGGCTGTATGCACATCCGCACCTCCAAGTTCTTCGGCGGTAACTTCTTCGCCGGTGGCTGCTTTTACCAAAGGTGGCCCTCCAATAAAAATTGTCCCTTGTTTTTTAACAATGATGGTTTCATCGCTCATTGCCGGAACGTAAGCCCCGCCGGCAGTACACGATCCCATGACAATGGCAATCTGAGGAACGCCAAGCGCTGAGAGTTTTGACTGGTTGTAAAAAAACCTGCCGAAGTCGTAACGATCGGCAAAAACTTTGGATTGCTCGGGCAGGAAAATACCCCCGGAATCTACCATATACACACAGGGCAGATGGTTTTCGATGGCAATCTCCTGGGCACGAACATGCTTTTTAATGGTTTCGGCCACATAGGTTCCACCCTTTACCGTGGCATCGTTGGCAACGATCATAGTTTCGCGGCCATGAATAATTCCGATACCTGTAACAATGCCTGCCGATGGAAACTGGCCATCGTGCGTTCCCCACGCGGCGAGTGATGAAAGTTCAAAAAAAGGTGTGTTTTGATCTATCAACAAATCTATCCTTTCACGGGCCAGCAGTTTACCTCTTTTTTTGTGGCGTTCAACCGAAGATGGTGAGCCTCCTTTGCGTACTTCCCTAATGCGCTCGCGGTAGGTAAGGAGTATTTCCTGATAATTTTTTTTGCTTTCAAGAAACTCGGGGGAGTTCGGGTCAATTTTACTTTCGATTCTATACAAGGTGCGGAAGTTTTAAATGTTTATTGCTAAAATTTTTACCAATTTGGTGTCATGGGTAAAAATAGCATGTTTGGCTGATTCGGCAAAAGCCGGAATGCTTTTTAACAAAAATTAAAGTGGATAAGGCTACTAACATCACAAAAATCAGATGTGTCCTGAAAATAAATAGTTAAAGTAACATTCAGAAAAATATACGATTTCAGATTAACCAGCCTTGCCAGCCAGACAAGCGATTTTAGATTTAAGATGTTGGTGATACTCAGCGAAATCTGCGGGAAAAATTACAAAAATGTCAGGCTCTAAATACATCGGCTAATTTGCTGCGGGTAATTGAACATAAAAAGTACTTCCTTGGCCCACTGTGCTTTCAAACCAAATTTTCCCGGCATCATCTTTAACAATATCTTTTACCATGCTTGCCGATAAGCTCTGGTCGTTGGTGATAGCGTGAAATTTATGAAGCTTACTACCTGAAACGGGATTGGAGAAAAAACAAAGAAAGATAAGCAATGAAAATACACTGCGATTCATTTTGCAAATATAGTTTCGGCAAAGATATGAAAATGCAAAGTGACAGGAAATAGTTTTTCAGCGCCCGAGAATTTAACCAGAGATTAATGAAGAACATTTTCGCCCTTCGGTGATGGGTTTGCGAAAAATAATGTTAATTTTGGAAGAATCATAAAAATGTGAATCATCTGAAAACCATCGAAGATATTTTTTATCTAACAATGGTGTACTCATCATAAACACAGGAAACACAACAATTTAAAAGACTCATGATAAAAAAGACATTTCTGATCCTCATGGGATTGCTAAATGTAATAAACGGCTTTTCGCAGTCGTGCCTGCCCTATGGGATATTTTTTGCAACACAGGCACAGATCGACAGCTTTCAGGTAAATTACCCCAACTGCTATGAAATAGAGGGCGATGTAATAATCAGCGATTCGTTTACCGGCAATATTACCAATCTTGACGGGCTAAACGAAATAAGATCAATAGGCGGGGAACTGATAATATCACAAAACCCTTCGCTAACAAGCTTCGCAGGGTTGGAAAATCTTTGTCACATTGAAAATAATTTAAAAATAATCAATAACAATGCTTTAACAAATCTGGTGGGATTGGACAACATTCAATTTGTTGGCAACTATATTGATATCACATGGAACTTTGGCCTGATCGAATTGACCGGCTTCGAAGCACTGACTGCTATTGGAGGAGGTCTTCATATTGGAAATAATTATGTCTTATCCCATTTATCAGGGCTGGAAAGTATTATATCCATTGGTCATGATCTTACGATTTTTGATAACGATGCACTTATCAGCCTGGAGGGGCTTTCCAATTTAAAAACCATGGGTACAGATATTAGGATTGTTGATAATGATGCACTGGTTAGTTTAAAAGGATTAGACAGCATAAATTGCAACACTATTGTTGATTTAACCATTTCGATGAACGACAATTTATCTATTTGTAATGTGCAAAGTATCTGCAACTATCTAACAAACCCAAACGGTCAAGTTGATATAAATGCAAACGCTCCCGGATGCTACAATCAACCCGAAATACTCAATGCATGTTTCAATGCTTTGAACGAAAGTCGGATGACAGACAATGATTTTCGCATTTTTCCAAATCCATCATCAACACAAATTGTTGTTAAAACACCTCCCATCAACAGCCAAATCTATGTTTTTATATACAATATGGCAGGTCAGAAAATTTTTTCCCAAGCTATCACAGACCAAACCACCGTCATAAATATTTGTGAATATAAACAGGGAATTTATCTTACGATTTTGAACAATGGATTTACCAGTAAATCATTTAAAATATTAAAGAAATAAATAGCATTTGTCATAATTTGAAATAAAAGCACTTCGAAAATCACTATTTTTGTGAAAACACATTGGGTACACCATCATTGATTAATACAAAATAATGATACTATGAAAAAAAATCTATTCTTTATCACGCTTGCAGTTATTCTCATGTCAGGCTCGTTGGATGCGCAACAGCATAACTCATTTTCAGTCTTGGAAGAAACTAAATCTCAAACAACTACCACCTTCAGCAGTCAATTGATCAGGCATGGCCACTGGCCGGAGGGTTCAACACGAGCTTTTGCCGTACATGATAGCATCTGCCTGGTGGGGACGGGATGCGCTGTAGATATTTTAAACATCAGCAACCCGGCCAATCCGATATTTCTTTCACGCTTCACTCTTATATATCCGGTATTTCAATTGGAGGTGAGCAACAACAGGGCGTATGCTGCCTGTGGATCCAGCCATATTTGGGCAATAGACATTACCGATGTTTACCATCCTGAAGTGTTGGGATATTGTATGCACTCCTCGATCAATGAATTCAAACTCATGGATGATTACCTGATTTCGGCAGGCTATCTCTCCATGTGGGTGTGGGATTTTAGCGATCCGCTCAACCCGGTTTTTGTTTCGGCTGTGCAATCCGATGACTGGCACTACGGGATATTTGTTTCGGAGGGTTATGTGTATTCGGCAACGGGACTTGACGGACTGTCGATATTTAATCTCTCTGACCCCCATAATCCCTACCTGGAATCTAAAATCGATTTTGAATGCTATTCGGATGATGTGTGGGTGGATGGCCATTATGCCTATTGTGCCAACAATGAATGTGGCATCAGGGTTATTGATGTAAGTGATCCTTCTTCTCCGTTTGAGGCCGCGGTAATCGAGGGTATTCATGCGAAACATGTTTTAGCAAAAGACGGATTTATACACGCGACAACCAACGGGCCAACCCTCAATAACTACAATTATGTATTGGTGGATGCAAGCGATATGCAAAATCCTGTCATCTGCGACTTTGAGTTTCTTGGTAATCTCACGCCCGGTGTGCTTTCCGACAATTATCTGAGCTACACCTCGTACACCACTACCTTCAAAATTTACGATGTGTCAAATCCGTATGCCATTGCTACACTATCGGTTTTGGATACTCCCGACCAAACTGTTGATATATTTGCGCGGGATACTGTGGCAATTGTACTTGAGATTTTCGATGGACTATGGATAGTTGATATCACTGATCCTGCCAATCCAAAATCCCTCAACAGGATTCCTGTCAACGACTATTCTTATGCCTTTTGCGTTGAAAACGATCTGATGTTTGTTGGTGGCAAATCCGGAATACATATTTTCGACATTCAAATTCTCTGCGAGCCTGAAAGCCTCGGATATTATCCCACCGATGGTATTGTTTACGATCTGAAAGCCAAAGGCAATCTGGTTTATCTCGCTTTGGGAAATAAGGAAGCATGTATTATTGATGCTTCAAACCCAGGCGCACCTTTTAAAGTCAGCTCCATCAACACCGAAGATATCCCCACCGGAATCGATATCCAGGATCACTTTATGTACATAACTGAGTTGGGATGCTTCCAGGTTATCGATGTCTCCAATCCCGCCACACCTATCCTGGTAAATACCTCTTACCTGCAACAAGACTACTCCATTAACAACCTCGATGCCTATGGCGATTTCTTGTACCTGGCGAGAGACAATTCTGGCGTTCAGATTTATAATATTCAAAATCCAGAGATGCCGGTTTACGTTTCGGCTACAACCAGTGGAAATATCAATAGCAAGTTTGTTTTGGCTACCCACGACACACTGTATGTTGCAAATATGGGGCAAGGACTTAGCGTATTGGATGTTAGCGATCCTGCCTCGCCTGTAGAAATCGACCATTTGCTTACCGGTGATCAATTATTTAAAGTGGTTAAAAATGATCGAAAGCTCTATCTGCCATCGTCACATGCTGGTTTTTACATTTACAGTTTCGATTCCATAACAACCCGGATACCTTATATGCCCCCGGTTGATAATGATGCATCAATGCAAATTTTTCCCAACCCGGTAACTGAAGCAAGTGTTGTGAGGTTTTCACTGAAAGATGCAGGTCTGATAAACCTAAGCATTCTTGATCTTTATGGCAATCGCCTCGTTACAATTGCAGATAAATACATGGATGTCGGCATACATACCTTACCCTTGAGTCAATTGTTGCCTGATTTTTCAGTGCTCAGTAGCGGAGTCTATGTTTGCAACCTTTCTGCTTCAGGCAAGCAGGTTTCGGCTAATAAGTTTGTTGTTTCAAATTAAAGTAATTTGGTGTAAAACAATTTGCTATTGAACATTCAGGATATATCAATATCGACTTGCTCTCTCAAGAGGCCAAAAAAGAACTGGAAACCTTTTATATTTGTTTTATGTGGTGAAGTAGCGTGCTTAAAACCTATACCCGATAGCGACACCAAGATTAAATATCCAAATATTATTATTGGATTTATGGTTGTTGGACTCATCTTCTTCGCACTCTACACCATAGCCTGAACCGACATTAAAATCGAAGTAAAGATGATCGCTTATCAGTCGCTGGATCCCTGTGGTGGCTATTAGGCCCGTGAAAATCGTTGATTGATCAACTTGCATACCACCAGCATGGTAAAACTCATATCTCCCATCAAAAATCCCACCAAGAGAAACATAATTTGCCGACAGGCCATTTCCCGTTTTCCCTTTCAGTATTCGACTTTTCAGGTTGTAAAAATATCGCCCTTCCACTATTAGTTTTGGTGATAAAGTATAGCTGTCGAAGTCATAATTCAAGGAGGTGGAATATTGTAACCCACATTGTAACTTTGAGTTTATCGAAAATGGCGACTTCCCAATTTTAAACTCAGCCGAGATATTCGGAATTACCGAGCCAATAAATGTTTTCCTTACATATCCCAAACTCACAATATCGACAAGATTGGTTTTGAGCAAAAATCTGTCGGCGGCATGGCATCTAAGCACGGGGCAAAGCTTCGTAAAGTCGAGTTTTTGCTTGTCACGGGTAAAGGCCAGCCCTGCATCCACATAGGTACCAAGGCTGATCATTGACGAAAATCTGTCGGAAAGCGCTAGTTGGGTTCCAACACTAAAACCGAAATCCACATAACCGCGATTGAGAAACCGGCGTTGCAATCCCCATTTGGCAAACAGCGGCACAAAGCTGGAGATTGAGCTTTCGTTCCAACTGCTGAAAGTTGCAGCCGTGTACCGGTAGCCGCCCCCTACAGCGAGATAAACCCCCGATAAATGGGTAGCAGCTTGCTTATTGCGCACCTTGTTCCGGTAGGCGTAGTACCACCTCGATTCGATCGAAAACTCCATACCATAGCTCCAAAGGTCTGCATCAAAAGCTGAAGCCCGGTATAGTGCAGCGGCATTGAGCGAAAAGCCATCGGCAATTTTCTTTTCCAGGCTTAGCTTAAAGGTATTCATATAGTGATTTTCGCTGGTTACAAGCAAATTGGCCTTGAGTAGCCAGTTGGTTTCTTCGTGCAGCATAAAAGCATACTCCATGGGCGAAAGATAATCTATGATTCTGTCGGTAGAGTTCTCTTCGGTATAGCTAAGACTGTCGGATTGCGCGTGTGCCATATTTATAAACAGGAACAGTGCTAAGGCAAGCCAACTTATGTGTTGAAGCGTTTTTGACATTTTCATTTTTTTAGTTTCCATATCAACTTACTTTATTTCAAGAGTGCCAACTGTTTGTTTAATTTCAATAATTGGGTGATCGGGTAGAGCATTGAAATTTGCTTTTTGAGCGATATCATTTTGTTGGGGAGTATCCATTTTCATCCAATCAGGTTTTTCAAAATCAACCTTTTTTAATCCGAGTACAAAACGGTAATTATTTCCGCATGATAAACGGGTTTCCGATTTTTCAGCCGTGATATTGAGCCTGTTTAAATTATGGATATTGTCCAGTGAAATCTCAGCTACCATTGCTTCAATATCGATCAGTCCCGAAATTTCGCTTAGCTTAATGTTTGATCTATTTGATAGAATTTGAATGTTACCGTGGAGAGATGTTGCGGTGATATCTCCAAATTTCGATTCAATTTCTATATTCCCTTTAATGTTGTTCAAAGTAACTGTTGCAAATTCACTTTTTATGGTGAGGGCATTTCCTGTGTTTTTTACTGTTATTTCTCCAAAATAATTGTTGATGGTTAAGGGGCATTTTTCCGGAATTTTGATGTGATAGATAACTTTGAGCATCGATTCGAGCCTCACATCTCCGGGTGTCAGCTCGATGTAGTTTCTCATAAATAAGGTTTTGCCCTGCCTGCCAGTGATCCATTTCATTTTATTCAGGTCGGACTCAGCAAGCTCCTTGCTGGCATGTTTTGCAATAAGCTGTATTTCGTACGAGATAGTATTCCCACTTTTTGTTGAGCAATGGATTTCTGCATTTTCACTGTTCAGTTCCAACTTCAATCCCTCAGTCCATTTCTCCTCACCCAGTAGGGTTTTAGTTACTACCTGAATCGTTGTTTGGGCACAAGCCAAAGTAATCGACCAGAAGGTGAGTAGCAGATAAATGGATATTATTTTATGGATGGACTTTTTCATTTTCCTATAATATTTCAGAAATCATTTGTTTTACAAGATCATTTTTTTCCAATTCTATTTTAGTGAGCAATACCTCCAGTTGTTTGTTATTGTCATAGGCATTTAAATTATCAAGGATTTCTGATTTTTGTGTGTTTAGATAAAAAAGTTCTTTTTCCTTTTCTTTAAAAGCGGGGGAAGAGCAAGCCATGGGATTAGAGGTACATAGCTCCCTTAACACGTCCAGAATTTCAGTGTCCTCATCTTGCCAGGAAGTGGCATTTCCTGTTTCAATAATTTCCTGTGAATAGGTAATATTTTCAGATGATGCATTTTGAAAAATCAAAAAATATCCCATCAAAACTAAAATGGCTGCTGCGGCTGCCCATGAAGAAATTCTGAATAAGGAAACTCGAAAAAATCGTTTTTTGCCAAACTTGCCTTCGCTACCCCTTGATCCCCTGAAGGGGAGGCCAGCGCCTTCATTACCCCTTAATCCCCTTAAGGGGAATTCCGCACTTTGAACCCCATCCTCTTTATTGATAGTTTCCAAAATATTACCCCAAACTTCATCCCCGGGAGTAAACTGTTTTAGTTGATTGATTTTTTCTAGTTTATCCAATTCGTTGGCGATGGCATCCCAAACTATCTCCGGCGAGTCGATGGATTTTAATTTCGACAAGCCATCAGCCAAAGTTGCTCCCGGCATTTGCGATTGTACCGCATCCCAAACCTTCTCGTCAGGGGTATAACTGCGCATTTGCTGCAAGACCTTATCCAATATTTCGCGGTTTTTTTCCATCAGCTTGCCATTTTATTAAGGGTTTCGCGAAGCATCTTTTTTGCCTTAAAAAGCTGTGATTTGGAAGTACTTTCCGAAATATCGATCAGTTCGGCTATTTCGCGATGTTTAAAACCTTCAATTTCGTATAGGGTGAAAATGGTGCGGTAACCTTCCGGCAAATTTGCAATGGCTTTTTCGAGGTAATCGATGTCGATGGCAGCACCCCAGTCGATGATGGTGGAAGTATCGGTGTTTTCGATATCTTCGAAATAAATCCTGTCTTTAATTTTGCGGATGGCAGCACGGGCAATGATGGTATGAATCCACGAGCTCAGTTTTGCTTCACCATTAAAGGTGTGCAGCTTTCTAAATACGAGTAAAAACCCTTCCTGAAGTACATCGTTGGCATCGTCAAAATTGCCGGTAATGCGATAGGACAAAGTGTACATCCTGGTCTTGAAAAGATCGTAAAGCGCTTTTTGAGCCACTCTGTCGTTTTTCAAACAACCTTCGATAATGTCCTTTTCGGAATGATATGTCATGTTTGATTTGCTCACTGTTGGTTAGAGGAGACAATTGTTGAAATAGTTGCCCGAAGGTAAAATTATTTTGGGGTTAGCAGACCTTGGGCTTTTTCAGTTGAGGGCCTTAAAGTCGTTAACGACTTTAAGACCCTCGCACCGAAAGCCACCCGAGATGGCTGATAAAAACACCGCACCCCGCCACAGTCAGGGCTTCACTTAAAGTGAAACCCTGACTACTTTTTTGAATAACACAACACCATTTTTGAGAGCGGCGCTGCGCTCCAGGGCAATTCACGGGGTGACTTATTGAAGAAACTTCTTCGTAGCATAAAAAATATATTTCCTCGATTATTTTGTTTTATCAGTTTTTATTTCTCTCTTTATAAGAACGATTTTTATAAGCAACACTTAAAACAAAAACAAATGAAAAAACTTTTTACACTCTCATTACTCATTTTTACCATGAGTGCAATGGCACAAGTTGACGACTACTTTGCAAACAACCCCCAATGGAGGATGGTATGGACTTTTGCCCCGAACTACCCCTGCCTTCATGAATGGAATTATGTGTATTATCTAAACGGCGATTCTATAGTAGGAGATCAAACCTACAAAGTGTTGCATAAACGCGGGAAATTAGATGAGTGGTACAATGCTCCACCGATACCGGGATACTGCAACGACCACTATAGCTTTGATTATTTTATGGGTATGATCAGGCAGGAGGGCAAAAAGATTTTTTACTACCCGGCAAACACAGAAGAAGAACTACTTTATGATTTCGACCTTGCGGTTGGTGATACTCTACCTACAACATATAATAATTCTGGGTCTGACGACATTTATGTAACAGCTATCGACAGTATGCTAATTGGTGAAAGCTATCGCAAAGTTTTTCATCTTTCCAGAGTGTACACAGACAACATATTAATCGAAGGTGTTGGATTTGACGGTGGATTTATTATGGAATTTCAAAGTTGGGAATTTCCAGAATATTTGAAATGTTTTACCTTAAACGGAACTACATATTATCCTGAGCCCGGAGCATATTGTGATCTGACTGTTGATATCGATGTACAATTGGTAGAGACCCAGAATTTAGAAATTCTACCAAATCCTTCCAAGGGATTATTTACCGTGAGTATGGCCACGGCTGAAAACCAAAATATCCGGCTTATCATTCAAGACATCAGCGGCAGAATAATTAAACAGGAGTCCTGGCCGGTTGAAAACGGAAACAATGTAAAGAGCCTAAATCTTACAGACTTGAAAAAAGGGATTTATTTTTTATCGTTAAGCGGTGAAGACGGTCGGTATTTCAAGCAGGAGAAGATCATCTTGTATTAGATTCCCAATTAAAATTAGATTAAAAATCGCTTTTCAAATCTAAGCCTTAAAAATTCACATCAGGATGTTGATATGTAACTTGCTGTGCGGCAGGGATTGGAGCGGCACCCCGGTGAAGTAGCGGCTGATGTTTTTTGTTGGCTGGTGGCGGCTGACAACGGAAGCCCCCGCACAGCCTACAAAAACACAGCCGCTGCAAGCCGGGTATAGCGGAAAGCCCGCCTGGCCGCCCAAAAAAGCCCTGATATAAATGAATTTATATCAGGGCTTATATTTATAACGATTGTCTTGTTATCTTCTGGGACGCCTTTTGGGCTTTTCTGTCCAGCGATCTGGTTTTTTGCTAAAGCTCCTTTCGCCTCTGCCACCCCTATCACCTCTATCACTTTTGCCACTCCTCGAGGCATCTTTTTCCTGTGCCCTAGAAACATCTACTTTGTTACCGCGAAACCTGCTCCCCTTAAGTGATGATATAACCTGATCGGCATGTTCATTTTTAACTTCAAAAAACGAAAATTTCCCCATCAGGTCGATGCGACCCACAGGAACTTTCACTCCTTTAACGTAGGTATTTATATGTTCGATGAGCGCGGCGGGAACCATACCGTCAATTTTACCCACGGTCATAAAAATGCGTGTATATCCTTTTTCGGACTTGCCATCGAAATCTTTCATCTTACGGCCCCTGCCACCACCAAAATCATCGTTTCCACGATCGCTTCTTCTCGACCGGCGATCGTCCACAGGTTCGTTCAATTCACCCGCATCACGGTAATAATCAAGGAAGCGATTGAACTCCAGGGAAATAAAACGTTTGATGACTTCTTCTTTGCTCAGCCAATCCAGTTTTTTATATATCACCGGAAGGTAAGAATCGATATCTTCGTTTTCGAGCTCAACATTTTCCATTTTATCAACCAGGTTAAAAATTTGCTTTTCGCAAATCTCGCGCCCTGACGGAATACTGGTTTTTTCAAATTTGATCTTTATCAGGCTCTCAATTTTATTCACCGAATGTTTTTCGCGCAGGTGGGTAATGGCAATTGAAATTCCGTCTTTGCCAACCCTTCCTGTTCGTCCGCTACGATGGGTGTAAATCTCGGCATCGTCGGGCAAACTGTAATGAATAACATGGGTAAGGTCGTTCACATCCAGGCCACGCGCGGCTACATCGGTTGCAACGAGTAATTGAACATTTCGAAACCTGAATTTTTGCATCACGGTGTCGCGCATGGGCTGCGACAGGTCGCCGTGCAACGAATCGGCATTGTAGCCATCCTGGATCAGCTTATCAGCAATTTCCTGGGTTTCGCGGCGTGTGCGGCAAAAAACAATACCATATATTTTTGGGTAAAAATCGGCAATACGTTTCAGGGCAAGGTATTTATCTTTGGCATGAACAGTATAAAGCAAATGTTTAACATTTTCGGCGCTTGCATTACGGGTGCCAATAACCACCTCTTCGGGATCATTCATATATTTGGCAGCAATTTTCCTGATTTCGTTGGGCATGGTTGCCGAAAAAAGTAATGTATTTCTGTCGGCAGGAATGCTTTCTAAAATCTCATTGATCTCATCCAAAAAGCCCATATTGAGCATTTCGTCAGCTTCATCGAGTACTACGCGGTAAACGGACGAAAGCTTGGCTGCTTTACGTTTAACCAGGTCGAGTAAACGGCCGGGAGTGGCCACAATAACCTGCACGCCATCTTTAAGGGCTGCCAGTTGGGGTTGGATGCTTGCGCCTCCATAAACGGCCAGTATTTGGAGTCCGTCAACATATTTGGCATAGCTCTTTAAATCTTTGGTAATCTGAACACAGAGTTCGCGTGTTGGGCTTAGAATTACAACCTGGGGCTTTTTTACTCTTACATCCGACTGCTGAACAATTGGAATTCCGAAGGCCGCAGTTTTCCCGGTTCCGGTTTGTGCCAGCCCAACGATATCGGTATTTCGGTCTAAAAGGATGGGGATAATTTTTTCTTGTACTGGCAAAGGCTTCTCAAAACCAAGCTCCAGTATTGCTTTTTGTATTTCGGGCGAAACGCCCATTTCTTCAAATGTCATTGTTGTTAAATTACTTTAATTTGATGTGTCTTTCCGGATTGTGGATTCGTGTCTTCCGGCAAAATGCTTAGCACACCCATGAGGGAAGATAATTAATACTCAATCTAACTTTCACTATTTCAGGGCACAAAAGTAATGTTATAATTTGGATTTGCTTAGTATGATAGCATTCAATTGTTTACATGGCTTAATGATTGTCCGAAGGACTCCTACGGAGAAACAGATGAATGAATGAATGATAGAAACAAAAGAATGACTGAATGAATGTCCGAAGGACTCCTACGGAGAAACAGGTGAATGACTGTGGAGCGAAGCGACATCCTCGCCGTAGGCGGGATGGAGCGAAGCAGCCTGCCCCGTTTTTCGGGGACATCCTCGCCGTAGGCGGGATGGAGCGAAGCAGCCTGCCCCGTTTTTCGGGGACATCCTCGCCGTAGGCGGGATGGAGCGAAGCAGCCTGCCCCGTTTTTCGGGGACATCCTCGCCGTAGGCGGGGTGGAGCGAAGCAGCCTGCCCCGTTTTTCGGGGACATCCTCGCCGTAGGCGGGGTGGAGCGAAGCAGCCTGCCCCGTTTTTCGGGGACATCCTCGCCGTAGGCGGGATGGAGCGAAGCAGCCTGCCCCGTTTTTCGGGGACATCCTCGCCGTAGGCGGGAATTGAAACGAAAGAATGTGGAGCGAAGCAGCCTGCCCCGTTTTTCGGGGACATCCTCGCCGTAGGCGGGATGGAGCGAAGCAGCCTGCCCCGTTTTTCGGGGACATCCTCGCCGTAGGCGGGAATTGAAACAAATGATTGAATGAATGAATGAAGAATTGTTAGATGGACTCCTGGTGATATGGAAATAATTCGACCACTTAGTCACCTCATCGCTTCGTTCTCATCGTTCGCTTAAGTCCCTTCGCTCTCTATTTTATCTCCTTAAGAAACAACGCATGCGTTGTTTGTACTATAATACTCTATCACCTTTTTCTCTTCATTCTCTAAAGTCTCTTCGTTCTCTAAAGTCGCTTTATTCTCTTCGTTCTCTAAAGTCGCTTTATTCTCTTAGTTCGCTTTAGTCGCTTAGTTCGCTATTTTCGCCACCATCCTCCTCGCTTCCTCAAACTCCTCCATCATCTCCTTCACAATTTCGGCTGCCGGTTTAATTTCATCGATAAGTGAAGATACCTGTCCGATTTCCAGTTCGCCATCATCTCCATCTCCTTCAAACATTCCAAGCTTTGCGCGACCACGACCTAAGAGTGCAGACAGCTCTTCACGGCTTGCTCCTTTTGATTCCAAGTCTTTGACCTTTTCCCAGAATTTATTTTTAATCAGACGTACCGGAACAAGATTTTTCAATGTGAGAATGGTATCACCGTCTTTGGCTTCTACAATTTTTTGTTTAAAAACAGCATGAGCCGAAGATTCGGGAGTTGCCACAAACCGGCTTCCCCCCTGAACACCATCTGCTCCAAGCACCATGGCAGCAAGCATTTGCCTGCCTGTTCCGATACCTCCTGCCGCTATCAGCGGGAGATCAACAGTTTTTTTGATCAATGGAATCAAATTCATGGTGGTAGTTTCTTCGATACCATTGTGGCCGCCGGCTTCAAAACCTTCGGCAACAATAGCATCAACTCCGACCTCCTTAGCTTTGAGAGCAAATTTTGTGTTGGCAATCACATGAACAACCGTGATGCCATTTTCCTTAAAAAGTTGTGTGTATTTTTTTGGATTTCCGGCAGAGGTAAAAACAATCTTCACCTTTTCCCTCAAAACAATTTCGATGATTTCATCCATTTGCGGATAAAGTAACGGAAGGTTTACACCCCAGGGTTTATTGGTGGCTGACAGCATTTTAACAACATGCCCCTCAAAAACATCGGGGTACATGGAACCGGCACCAATCAGGCCAAGGCCGCCGGCATTTGAAACTGCTGAAGCCAGTTTCCAGCCCGAACACCAGATCATCCCGGCCTGGATAATCGGGTATTTTATCTTGAATAGTTCAGTGATTTTTGTTTTCATGAGGTTAGATTTTAGATGTTAGATGGTAGATGATAGAAGTTAGATGATAGAAGTTAGATGATAGATGGTAGAAGTTAATTGTTAATCGTTATCCGTTATAAGTTAATTGTTAATTGTTGAGCGAATCTGCCTGCCCCGACCCTTCGGGGAAATCCTCGCATTTGCGGGATTATTTGTTATTTGAAAATTGTTAATCGTAACTCTGGCTACTACCAACTGATACCGATAACTAACAGCGATTTTTATTGATCTTAGATTTTTGTATTAAAATTTAAAACACGCTGTTTTAATTAACGCTTGCTGAAAAACACAAAACCATATTGTTAGCTTTAACATTTCAATTTATAATAAAAACACGGCAGAAGGTTTTATCTTGGTGTCTTTGTGTCTCCGTGGTAAAAATCAAAAACCACAAAGGTACAATGGTTCAAAAATTTTTGATAGCTATCGGTACTGTTAACTGAATACTGCACACTGAGAACTGTGGACTGAGAACTGCCCACCGTTTACTCCACCAGTACCATTTCATTAACGAGATGCCCTGCACCAGCGAATTTGTCAACCATAAAAAGGAAGTAACGGATGTCGAGCATTATGTTGCGACACTGATCGGGGTCGAACATCAAATCGCTCATGGTACCTTCCCAGCAGCGGTCGAAGTTGAGCCCTATCAATTGGCCATCGGCATTGAGCGCCGGGCTACCCGAGTTTCCGCCGGTAGTATGGTTTGTGGCAATAAAGCAAACAGGCATTTCATCTTCCATTCCATATTTTCCATAATCCTTATCCCGGTAAAGTTCTTTCAGTTTTTCTTCTACCACATAATCATAAATATTGGGATCTTCCTTTTCCATGATCCCTTCCAGCGTGGTTTGATATTCGTAATAAACCCCATCGCGCGGATAGTATGGCTTCACTTTTCCATACGCCACACGTAGCGTAGAATTTGCATCGGGATAAAAACGTTGATCGGGCTGATATTCCATTTGGGCTTTCATATAGATGCGCATCATGCTGTCGATTTCAACATCAAGTTTAGAGATAACGGGCATGGTATGCTGAACGTAATAACCGGTAAAACTTTTAGCCATGCTAAAGGCAAGGTCTTTCAAAATCTTCTTGTATTTTTTTTGCTTGTAGTTGGTAAAGAATTTTTTGAATGTTGTAGAATCAGCAAAAATCGACTTTTTAAAAACTTCATCCGCGAAAGCATTGATATTGCCTTTATACTTTTCATCAATCAAATTAAACACATCGTGTAATTGATGCATATCAAAATTATCGCGGTAAGTGCCGAGCAGCGTAACAAAAGCTTTGCGGTCGATGGGCTGGTAGTAATCCTTATAAAAATCCTTTCCACTTGCCAATACCCCCTGCAACTCTTTTTCAAGCTCTTCTCGTGTGGTTTCCTTTTTTTCGGAAATGGTTGTTAGTTTTTGAGCCATACGGGCAGCCCTCACAATTTCTATTCCCAGCCCTGCCTCCACCAAGTATATCATTTCTAGCTGAGCATCCGTCATTTCATCATACTTATTATCAAATGACGATAAAAGACTCCCGTATTTTTCTGTGGCATCTGTTGAAGACTTTACCCAACGATCGAATCCTTCTTCAAAATCCTTCTTCTGCTCAATACCATCAAGTTTCATTATTCCCTTATTTTCACCAATCCACTTTTTCCAGCCATTGGAAAGCCTTGCATGTTTCAATGTATATTGAAGCCGGATATTCGTATCCTGGGTCATGAACGATTCATAAATATCCAGCTTTTGGCGGCGAAGTTTTATCCTGTTTGGATTTTGTACCTGCGTAATCATTTCGATAGCATCGGAAGGCAGGTATTCCTGGGTCCTTCCCGGAAATCCAAAGATGAAAGTAAAATCATCTTCCTGCACTCCCTTAATGGAAATTGGGATGGAATAAAGTGGTTTGTAGGGTACGTTATCTTCGGCATATTCGGCCGGTTTATTGTCTTTATCAGCATAAATCCTGAACAAAGAAAAATCGCCAGTATGTCGCGGCCACATCCAGTTGTCGGTATCACCGCCAAATTTCCCGATGTTTGATGGTGGCGCTCCCACCAGCCTAACGTCTGTAAAAATTTCATAAACCAAAAGGTAATATTCATTGCCATAATAGAATGGACGAACTGAAGCGCTGTAGAGCGAATCAGCCTCAACCTCATCGGTAATAAGCTTCGCGTTTTCTTTAATGGCTTCTTTGCGATCCTTTTCGCTTATCTCATCCGAAATACCCTCAAGCATTTTTTCGGTAACATCCTCCATTCTTACCAGGCGCGTAACCTTAAGCCCGGGATTTACCAATTCCTCATCGTGGTTCATTGCCCAGAAGCCATCGGTTAGCAAATCGTTTTCGGCACTGCTGTGATGATGTATTTGAGCATAACCACAATGGTGATTTGTTAAGATTAGGCCTTGATCAGAGATAATTTCAGCAGTACAGCCGCCGCCAAAAAGCAGGATGGCATCCTTCATAGAGGAGTGATTAATGTTATAAATATCTTCGGCGCTAATGCGCATGCCCATGTCCTGCATATCTTTTTCGTTGAGCGATTGCAAAAGCATCGGAATCCACATACCTTCATCGGCACGGGAGAGAGAGATTTGGAAAGTTAGTAATGCTGAGAGTAAAAAATAGAAAAACCGTTTCATAATAGATTTTTGTTTTAGCAGAAAAAAATGAATAATTTGTTAGATCAAATAATTTGGCTTCAAATATCCGAATATTTTTGGAGAAAGGTCTCTACTACTATTTTTATGGATGTAAATAATGGCTGTTTCTGTAAACAGATTTCTCCCTTCGGTCGAAATGACAGGGCTTCATACGGGGTATGGTGAGATTATGCATTTTGAGGAATCACATCCTCAAGCAGCCAATTAATTACAGGTATCACGTTGATGATCATGCCATCCTGTTCTATTTTATCTTCTTCATTCATGGTGATAATAGTAAGCTTTGTTGCTTTCAATTCGCGGTTTGCAGTTAACAATGCCCTGATTTCCCGATCACGCGTTTTTTTGTTTTCGATTGATAGCGATACCTGTATCAATTCATGGACATTGCGCTGACGATAAATTAAAAAATCAACTTCAACATTTTTTTTGTAATAAAATACTTCATATCCATGACGCAGTCTGTTGCGCAATAAATGCAACATCACAACATTTTCGAGCAAACGGCCTGTATTTTCTGAACCACTTTCACCGGCCAGGTCAGCAAAAGAAGTGTCGATAAGGTAAAGCTTCCTATTGCGAAGGCTTTCCTGTTTCTTAAACGAAAACTTTGAAAGGCTTATAAAAAGCCATGCCTCTTCGAGATAGGAAACATAATTCTTTGCCGTGTTTTCGCTACCGAGGCTAAAAATATTTTTTACGCGGTTGTAGCTTATCTCTGCGCCGTAATTCCCCGTAAGCCACAGCGAGATTTCACGGAAAGTGCGAACATGCCTGATTTTATAGCGGTAAATAATATCTCTTGTAACAATTGCCTCGAATAAATTGGCCACGTAAGTTTTCCGGTTTTCTCCACCTGCCACCTCCGGAAAGCCTCCATTTAAAAGGTATTCCATAAATAAATTCATTGCCAAACCTTTGCCCTTTGTGGTATCCAGCGATTTTAGTTTTAATTTTTTTGCCTTTAGATATTCGCCATACGAAAAGGGCAATAATTCAACAATTGAATACCTCCCGGTGAGGTGCGTTGCCATTTCGCGGCTGAGCAGGTTAGAATTTGATCCCGTGAGGACAACCCTGATTTTGTTTCGCAACAAGCGATTTACAAACAAATGCCACCCCTCCACATTTTGGATTTCATCAAGTAAAAGATACTCAAACTCACCATAAACTGTATATAGCGCTTCGAGCATAAAGTTCAGGTCTTCCGGCTGCAAATCGTTAAGCCTTTCATCATCGAAGTTTACGAAAGCATATTTTAGCTTCATCAAGGCCATTTGCGCCAGGGTTGATTTTCCACACCGCCTAATGCCTGTAATGATTTGGGCAAGGTTACTTTGCGTGTCAATTTCCCTTTCTTTGTCCCTAAAAACCAATGATGCACCCTTGTTCAGCAAAAGTTCTTCCTGCTGTTCTATAAGTATTTGCCTGAAATTTTTGCTCTCCATATCAACTCCAAATTCCGATTAATGAGTAGGTAAAAGTATAAATTATTTGCATCCTACTGAGAATAATCCGGGTAAAATTGTGATTTCTACTGAGAATAATCCGGGGAAATTTCAATTTCTATTGAGAATAATCCATGGTATTTTCGATTTCTATTGAGAATAATCAGTGGAATTTTTTCATTCTACCTGGACTTTTTAAACTATTTTATTGTTGTTCGAGTGGGAATCTAATGGAAAGCACATTTTGTAATTCATCACATTTGTTCATTAATCAAATAGCCAGATAAAAAACCGATGAAGAGATTTCTTGCCGCATGTGCGGCATCGAAATGACCCCGTCCACAGGTTGACATGGGTAATGCCATTAAGTTAAGAAAGAGTAATTTAATTCACAGAAAACCAATATTATATGATATAATTTCTTATCTTTATCATATACAAACCAACAAATATTTACGTATGAAAAAAGTTAATTTTTT
>Ga0307990_1001376_pt1 | contig 20607 bp, 17 predicted proteins | sample EllFjometagen129_FD_203168 | JGI IMG/M metagenome (GOLD analysis project Ga0307990, IMG submission 203168) | Marine microbial communities from Ellis Fjord, Antarctic Ocean - #129 | ecosystem: Environmental > Aquatic > Marine > Unclassified | place: Southern Ocean | collected 2014-10-08
AGCGCCACCGTCACATGACCGGTTGTGGTAAAAATGAAATCCTGCTCCGTCGAAAACCCCTGTTTCCAGTACAACTCTTGATCGGGACAAAAGATAAATCCTTGTTGCTTGGCCATTGCCGCCGCCATCATGTCGGCATTGTATTCCTCGGAAATCACAAAGTTGCCATGCTTGTCCTGCTTCAGCAGACTAGGAGCTAGATCGTAATATTTAAACCCTCCGCCGCCTTTCCAATCCACCGCTTTGGAAATGCCGCCTTGATCCGTTCCGTCACATACTTGATGAAGACGGGGGACACAGTGCGTATCGCAATGATCGCCTAGCTCTATTCCGATCCATTTACGATCCATCTTTTGCGCCACCGCCGCCGTGGTTCCTGAACCGAGGAAGGAGTCCAGAACCAGGTCTCCGGGATTTGACGCGATATGCAATACCCTCTCAACAAGGGATTCCGGCTTGGGAGTATCAAATATATCTTTTCCCCCAAACATTTTAATCAACCCCTTTTTTGCATGATCATTTGTGCCAACCTCATCAGCCGTCCAAAGGGTCTGGGGAGTAAGACCCGTTTTGGCTTCGGACAAATATTTTTTAACCCGAGGAACACCGTTCCCATTACGACCAAACCAAATCCTCCCATCAGCAATTAGCTCATTCATTCTTTCCTGCGTGTAAACCCAGCAACGCCCTGGGGGCAATTCATGATCCTTGCCAATTGGGGCTTTCAAAACATAAAATTGACTTTTCGTCCCATGTCCAGCTTGAGCATTTGCCGAAACGGATTGCCAAGCCCCTCTCATGTCATTATCTGGATTTTTATATCGAGATATAACTTCTTCATTAAGCTCTAGGTCATTTCGCTCACTGGAAAAAATTGAAGGCTCTACTGCATATAGGAGAAGATATTCATGGTTGTTCGAAAATGTTCGACGGTTCTCTCTTGTAGTCCTTTGTTGCCATATAATGGTGGTAACAAAATTACGTCGTCCAAAAACTTCATCGCAAATGACTTTCAAATAATGCATTTCGAAGTCATCTACCGAAATCCATATACTTCCATTTTTACTAAGCAGATTTCTAAGCAAAATTAACCGTTCACGAATCAGCGATAGCCAAACTGAATGTTCCAATCCATCATCATAATGCTCGAAGGCAGAACCTGTGTTGTACGGAGGATCGATATAGATGCACTTCACTTTTCCAGCGAACTTTTGTTCGAGGGCTTTCAGGGCGAGTAGGTTGTCACCGTGGATCAGCATATTTTCAGAATGCGGATCACCATAGCTTTTTTCCGGGTCTTCGATCAGGATGCGCGGCTCCAGCACCGCCTGCTCATCCTTCCCGATCCACGTCAGTTCCAGTTTCTGTTTTTTAGCCATCTAAATTTCTCCAATGTAGAGCAAGCGTCCCGCTTGCCCCAACGAGCGAGACGCTCGTTCTACTTTCTATTCCACTACTTTTTTTACCAATGATTGGAAACAGGCGAGCCTGCACCGTATTAAAAGTCGATGCGCCAAACGGCCGTTGCCTGCGTCGCCATCCAATTTTGACGCGATGCGATTTTATCCGGATTCCACTCGGCATATTCCTCGGCTATTTTTTTTGTAACCTCAAAGCAACTTGTTTCATACGCTTTCTTTTTCTCGTTATACACAGCGTTGCCAATGTCACGGTTTGCCTTTGTCTCCATCACTGTCATATTGCCCAGACGATAAATGAATTTTTCGTCACGGTGCTCGTCATAGTCGGTCCATTGTTCACCGGGGTTTTCCGGTAAAATGTGCTCGAGGTTGTATTTATCGCTTTCCAGATCGTAGTCGGTCTGCCCGACGTGCTTTTCAAGCTGGAACAAAATAAAGCGAACCACGTTTTTATTGCGACTGCTGGTGGTCTTCAACTCTTTGTCCGCAAAGGCCACTTTAAACTGGTCATCACTGGGGTAAATCCGCTTGAGAACCGCGAGCGCTTTCTTAAAATCGGCCGTCTTTGTAATCAAAATCGACGCTTCGTTATAGGCGCGCTCCTGCTCGTTGGTTTGCATATTGCAAATCACGTTGTACCGGAAAGAAATGACGCATACTGCCCGAAGCATCCGGTCGAAATCGACGGTTTCAAATACTTCGTGTGCCGCCAATAAAAGAGCTAGCGGCTGACGAACATTAAACATTTTAAGCTGTTGCAACATGCGGCGCTGTTCTTTGCTCCAGTGATCCGCCTGAGGATCCCGCAAGGCCGCGTAGATGCTGGCGTGTGTGTCCAAATTGCGAATCAAATCAAAGGCCGCCTGTTTCCCCTGGATCTCCCGGCGAATGGTTTTAAACAGCTCTGATTTACGAACCAGCTTGTTACGGCTGTTCCAGTAGACCCTTAGAAAATCGGGAAAGCTTTCACTTCCCAAAGTTCCCGCAATTCGTTCCCAACGCTCTTCCAAGCTTTTCATTTCATGTTCATGAGATCCTTCGCTATTGACCACCGAAAATAGATAGTTTTTCAGCAGATCGGTGGACGATAGCCGGACGCCCCGCGAGTTCAGCGTTTCAAACACCTTAAACGCATTGAGTTCATCTGTGACTGTTATCACTGTAAAAAACAGCTTATCAACCACATCGTCAATGAACTGGGCCACATTGACTCCATCTTGACCACAGTGGTTTTTTATTCCATTTTTGAACCAGTCGAATGCTTTCCGCAACAGGTGTTCGGAGGCCCGAAGCCCCCGCTGTGGAATTTTTTCCAACGGCACCAGATAGTTTTGGTACAAATCATTATTGTGCCGATTCAGCTGAAGCTTGGAGCGGGGAACCAACGTGACCGGATCGAGATATCCAATATAACTGCTGCGCAACTGCTCTAGTCGCTGATAGTTTTTGTCTGTATCCATGCCGGATTTCGCGATATCTCTCAAGAGAGACAACGCCGCCAAAATCATGACACTCAATGTAGTAATGCGCTGCTGCCCATCAATAATGTCGAAGAGTCTGCTATCAGATGACTGAAGGACAAGGTATCCCATGTAATGCGCTGCTTCGGAGTCAGCTTCAAATAACCCAACAATATCCTGCCACAGATCGTCCCATTCATCGGCCGTCCATGAATAGTCCCTTTGAAAACGAGGCACCTGATACGTCATGCCGTTTCCCAATAATTTTCTGAAGGTATTGTTTTCCGTATTAAAATTCATACTGGCCATAATTCACCCCTTACATGTTTTGCTATTTATAACAAATTGCGATCCATCTTCATCACTTATTTGTCCATCTCAATTTCTCCAATGTAGAGCAAGCGTCCCGCTTGCCCCAACGAGCGAGACGCTCGTTCTACGTTCTATTCAACTGTTTCCCCAAGGTTTTAAAAATCATGTCACTAAATCCCGATACACAGGGCGACGGTGTTCAAGATGATATAGAGGTCATCTTCATCCACCTCGCCCAGCTTTTGTCTAAACCGATCCAGCGAAACGGATTTGACCTGAAATCCGTCGGCTCCAGACTCTTTGCTCAATCCGTTTTTCAGACTGGCGGATAGATGAGTGAACCATGCTACATTTTCATAGTGCGGCTTCCAGTCGGTGACCGGCACTACGATTTTTAATTCAAGTTTCCCGATATCATCGGAACTGATGACGACGGCTGGGCGGCATTTATTGATCTCACTACCTTGAGTCGGGTTAAAATTGACCTGCCAAACATCCCCTTTGCGGGGCGGGTTACTGCTCATGGAAATCATCCTTCCCAAACGTCTCGAAGCCCGTCAGTTCCTTATCGTTTTTATAGAACCCCGCCATTTTTTCTGCCGAGGCCTGCAATGCTTTTTTCCGCTCTGCGGCGGGAAGTTTGCGGAGGCGTTCAGCCTCGGACTCCACAAGTAAGCCTTCTTCTTTCAGTTGGCGTTCCAGTTCTGGAAAAAGATGGACGGCTTTTCGAGAAGACATCAGCCCTTCCGAAACGGCCCGCAGCGCAGCCTGCCGCAATTTAGTCGGTTCTTCATTCCCTTTAAAGACATCCGGCTCGGTCGTCTTCCACCCGCGTATTGAGAGTTGCTTCCAGAGAGAATTACTCAACGTTTTATTAATGATCCCGTTTGCTCCCGCCGTGTAAAGCCATGCCGCTACGCTCAATCCATATTTTTCTTTAAGCATGACCAGTTCTGAAAGGGTCAGGTTGCGGCGAATTTTTCCCAGTTCCTGCTTCACCTTTTCGGGGGGGACTAGAAACGAAGAGGCGAACCGATGAGCCAAAGACTCTTCATCATCCGGCACCGCAGAGGTATCCATCAGCACGTGCCCCAACTCATGCAAGAGATCAAACCGCAACCGGTCAACAGGAACCGAGCTGTTGACAATGAGTAACGGGTGCTTTCCGTTGACCTTTGCGGAGAGTCCATCAAACGCAGTGGTTGCCTCTTCGTTGTAATGAACAATCAGGGCTCCATGGTTTTCCAAACACTGAGTTACGCTGTCAACGGGATCTTGGCCCAGCGTCCAGCGGTTCCGAACCTCGGCGGCACAAGCTTCCGCCTCTTCCGCACAGGAAACCGATTTGCGCACGGGAAAATCCACCTTAAATGACTGCGGCAAAAGGTCGCAAACCTGCACATAGCGCTCGGCCTGTTTAGACGAAAAGGCCTGAATGCTTTCCCGCTTGCGCTGCCCCAACGTGGTTTTTGCCCGAAAAGAAAACCATTCTACAGTGGTCGCCGATTGCTCAAAAAAATACCCGCTGACGACACCATAAACCGCGGCAAGGTCGCGCAGGATCAATGCGTTGGGAGCCCGCTTTCCTTTTTCGTAGTTTGAAATTGCAGCTTTGGTTACATTCCGCCCTTTTTCTGCCAGCCGGCCCGAAACGGCATCCAACGAAAGACCACACGCCAGCCTTGCCTGCTTTAATCGTTCTAAATTCATCCTTTCGCCTCCTTAGTGTTTACAAACATTTCACATATTTCTCTTTTTGTAAACACCGGCTATCAAATCAATTCCCACCCAATCCGCATCACAACCTCTTCCTCGACCGACTGCGACATCCCGGCCTCGATGGTTTTGAGCCGGTCTTCCTGTTTTTTAGCCATCTAAATTTCTCCAATGTAGAGCAAGCATCCCGCTCGCCCCAACGAGCGCACAGGCTGTAACGCCAGCGAAGGCTCGTTCTACTTTCTATTTCACTGCTTTTCCTCAGGTTTGGAAGCAGGCAGTGCCTGCACTCATCTTTCTTTGTGCAGCAACTCCCGCACTGCGGGCTTGAATTCATGAAAACTCGAATAGGACGCCTTTTTGTGGTGCTGAAGACATCCAGCCACAATTCCAGGATGCAACCCGAGTTCGGATGCCGTAGCCCGAACCCGTAACGCAGACGGACGTTTTACGTCCCGAAAGGCCCGGAGGACCGCTTTGCTTTTCAGGATGCGTTCGGCAAAGTCGTCGGCTTCTTTTTCCCGTTCATTGCTCAGATCCAGATGATCCAGAGAGTCGATGAAGACCTGCCCCTGATTATCTTCATGCAGGAGCACATGTCCCAGCTCATGAGCCATGGTGAACCAAAAGTTGTCATTTCTGTCATGGCGGGCGGTATAAACAATCACGGGCTGCCCCCCATCAAAAAAGGAGGCTCCGTCCACATAGGTTTGCTGAAAGTGATCCACATGAAGGAACACCACGCCACAGCGCGCCAGCTCGACGGTGAATTTCTCCACACCATCCGACGCGATGGTATAATCGGCCAGCTGATCGGCTACCACCTGCAGTCGATCCCGGTTGTATTTGGCTTTAGGACGATGCCCCGCAAGTGAATTCTTTGCGAGCTGAAGCCAGCTTAAGGCATAATAGGGATTAAAATTCCGGTAAGCCTCCGATTTGCGGAAGCAGACCTGCACCTCTTTCTCAAGAAACCCAAAGTCGAGCTCATCGATGCACCAGAACTGCTTCACCGCGGCCACCAGTCCGTCCACCTGACGGGGGAGGTCGATTGCCCTGCGCAACTCACGCACCGGCATATAGCGATAGATCAAGGCCTTGGCCTCGGTCTCCTGCACCTTGGCCGACTCCTGTAAGCGTTCCCGATAATTGGCATCTAGATTCAACCAAAACTGCGTGGACTGCTTAAAGACCTTCGAAAGCTGACACGCGGCTTCATAGGTTACCGGAGCTTTATTGGTGATCAGCTGGCTGATGTACTTCTCCGTACGGCCCATGATCTCTGCAAAATCTTTCTGTTCCCAGCCATAGTATTCCAGCTCTTCACGAATCGTATCGCCCGGCCCTACATTCACAAATGGTTTCAATGCGCCCATAATCCACCTCATTGATAGTGTTTGCTTACCGTGACAATCGTCACTGCCCCAAACGTCTTTCCCTCATCCTCAAAATCAATTTCAAATTCCAGTCGGTGCTTCCCGTCCACTCGAATCGAAAATCGGTTTTCATAGCCTTCCAGCACCTCGAACTTCATCGACGGCGGATCGCGAAGGTCATAAATGGTTTCCGCCGCTTCGATACGCCCGACTCGCTCGACATACTTCGCGCACAGCTTCCTGTCCATGAACTTGAACTTTTTACTGGCTCCCTTTGTATAGAGATCTTCCAGGTGTTTATTTGCAAACTCCCACTCCATACGCGACTCCTTTATACCGTTTTAAAATTTACCTTCAAGGTAATTTTCAAATTCGCCTAAACCAATTCCCATTCAATGGTCATCACGGTCTCCTCAGCCAACCGTTGCTCCATTTTTGCCTCGATGGTTTCGAGTAGGTCTTCTTTGCGCTGGTCGATCTGATCCTGCTCCTCGAAGAGGTTCCGACGCAACCCGCTCCGCTTCTTTTCCATTTCCTTAATCTTGCGCTGGGCGGATACCTTGCGTTGCAGGTCTGCCATTTTCCGAGCCTCGGCTTTGAGCGTCTTAATATCCACATCGAGTTGCTTGAGCTGGATTTCCAGCCCTTTTTTCACATCGTCGGCCCACTTATCGAGCTTCTCCATCTCCTCGTCAAAGAACTCAGCATTCCGTGCGGAAATCTCAACTAATTTTTCTTTCCGAAGTTTTTCAAACACTAATCTGCACGGTTCGTCCTTTATCGATTCGTGTTCATTCGCGTTCATTCGCGGTTCAACATTTCCCGGCAAGTCGAACAAACGACGGCACTGATCCTGATCAAGCTCCTGCCCCGCATCGGTAATCCCCGCGAATAGCAGGTAATCCTCGGTCTCCAAAGCTTCGACCGTCAATTTGTTAACGGTTAATAACCCCTGCCGCCCGACGAGAGGTTCAAGAATTGCAATATTCTTCCCCGACCCGGTATAATCGAATCGAATCGATGCTTCGGGCAATTCTCTTTCTTTTGCCTTTTTTACGATCCCCTGAGCCAATTCATGCTGCAGACGGTAATGACACCCGTGCTCTTCTTTTCGTATGGTTCGTGGTTTCAACAAATAGCATTGCCCCTGATAAGTGAACCCCAGGTTTTCCTCATCAAATTCTGCATCTAATTCGTGTCGAGTGAGATTCCAGAGCAGAGATTCATACTTGTTGAGAAAGGCGAGGCTCTCTTTTTCGTAGACGTTGAGCTTTTCGGCGACTTCAGTATCAAAATTTTCCAACAGCTTAGTTCGCGTGTCACGCATCGTACCGTCAATGGTTTCGCTCATCTCGGACTGGAGCGCATCGAACGATGCTTTAATCTCATCGGGGTGTCGGCAGGTTTGGTAGATTTCAACAATCCGCTTTTCAAAATCGACCCCTGACTCAATGCTGCCTAGCACTTCATCGCTGACGCCGAATACCCCACTGAAAAGCCGGAACTTTTCATTGAGCAATTCATAAACCCGTTGATCGGCTGCATTCTTGGTGTTCAGGAAGTTGACGACGACCACATCGTATTTCTGGCCGTAGCGGTGACACCGGCCTATCCTCTGCTCGATTCGCTGCGGGTTCCACGGCAGGTCATAATTCACGACCAAAGAACAGAACTGAAGGTTGATTCCTTCGGCGGCGGCTTCTGTAGCGATCATGATCTGTGCTTCGTCGCGGAAACGATCAATGATGGCTGCCCGGACGTCGGCAGCTCGGACGCCGGACACCCGATCACTGCCCTCGTGCCGGGATTTCCAATCCTTGTAAATCGCGCTGGCTTCCTCATCGGTGTTTGTCCCGTTGAAGAGCACAACCTTGCCGCCTGCCTGCCGCGCCCGTCCGGCTTTAATTTCGCTTTTTACCCATTTCCGTCCGAATCCAGTTTTTAACCATTTCTCACGCTCAACTGCATCCTCTCGTGAAGCAACCTCCTCGTAGTGGGCAATTTTTAAAGGTTTATGTTTTTTCGTCCATTCAGCTGCTGTCCCTGCCTTATGTTGAGACCAACGTTGACGAATATCCGCTGTTTGGCCGATGTAATGACTTCCTCCGGCACACTCAATCACATACACAAAAAAAACGTCAGGACGCGGCGCAGGCAGGCTGTATCCATTCTCGGCCAGCAACGATGCCAGATATTTTTGGGTTCGCCTCGATTCCGTGAAAATCAATGCCTTGGGTTCACCGCCGTTTTCTTCCGTCATTTGCAGACCAATCCGCAACCCGTCCAACATGGCAATCCCTTTTGCATTTTCGGTGATGCCGACGGCCAGCTCATAAAACGATTCTAGTTCGGCAATTTCGGCAGTGATCAGCGCACGGTCTTCTTCGCCCAGTCGTTCCTGCGCCTCATCCGGATCGATTCCCCACTCATCGGCGACTTCCGACAGGCGTTCAAACTCAACCGCAAAATCCCCTGTCTGCGTAAGGTCACGCACAGGCAGAGGACCAACCGGCGGAATCAATTTTGAGTCCGCCTTGAGCCGGGCTTTCAATCGATTGGCTAGAGAAAGCAATGCTCCGGCAATGGCAAATGTGGAAGAAGCCAACAGCTTCCGCATGACGAGTACCATCAGATTGCGCTGCCCCTTTGGCAGTGCCTGTAAATTATCGCGCCGCAAATATTCGGATACCAGATCATACAAAACCGCTTCATCATCTGTCGGTTCGAAGCGTTGTGTGTGCGCTTTACGCTCTGTGTAATTGATATACTCCAGCACTTGCCGTCGCAGGGTCCGTTTGCAGACAGGTTTCAACCGCGCTTTCAAGTCGTCATAAACACAGGTTGAAGACACCCGGGCAAACTGTGCCCGGAAGCTCTTAAGGTCCCCGAACGCATACTCGTCAACAAAACTGACCAAACCATACAACTCCATTAGCGAGTTTTGCAACGGAGTTGCCGTCAGGAGAAGCTTCGGGGCATGGGCAAGGCACTTCTTTAATTCATTCGCGATTACATTGGAGGGCTTATAGACGTTCCGCAACCGATGGGCTTCATCAATCACAACCAAGTCCCAGTTTACATTGGCGACTTCGGCAGACTTGTTCCTTGCAAAGTAGTAGGAGCAAATGACGATGTCGGCGGCATCGAAGGGATTACGGGCACCCTGTTTGATGGCTTGATTGAAAATTTTGGAGTCTATCACCGTAGATGGCAGATAAAATTTATCAGCCAGCTCCTGCCCCCACTGCATCCGCAAACTGGATGGAGCGATAATGAGAATCTTCCGTTTTCGCTCCGCCCACTTCTGTGACAGAACAATCCCGGCTTCGATGGTTTTCCCCAGCCCAACTTCATCGGCTAAAATGGCTCCCTTGGATAATGGGGAACGGAAAGCAAATAGAGCGGCATCCACCTGATGGGGCTTTAGATCGACCTGAGAATTCATCAACGTAGCGGTAAACTTTTCAACGCTGTCCGATGGACACCGCTTCGTCAGCTCATAAGCAAAATATTTCGCGTGATAATCAGTAAACATCCAGTCCCCGGTACGATCTCCAATAGCCTAAATCTTCTACTCCTTTTTTCCAAGAGTTGGGAGCCTGCGGCAAAACAATCTGTAAAAGTGAGAAACGAGGTCAGGCTTCTGGACGGATCTTTTATTTAGATTTCGCCTCTTGTTGTAATCATTCTGTCTCCACATTTTTTTGCGTTCTCTGTCGCCCCCCGATTGTTTTGGGGCGTTCATTTTCGGTTATGAATCGCACCCAAAATTAACTGCGCGGTTTTCAGACCGATGCCGGGGACATTTTGAAGTTCTTCGAGTGAAGCACGACGCAAACGAGTGAACGAGCCGAAATATTTTAGAAGTCGTCCCTTGGTTTTTTTTCCAATGCTTGGAATTTCGTCCAGAGCGGATTCCTGAATCCGTTTACGGCGCAGCTCGCGATGATACGAAATGGCAAAGCGGTGTGCTTCATCGCGCAACCCGGTGACGACCGCACGGGCGAGCGACTCTTTCGGCAGACGCAGAGTCGGCTGGTCGTCGCGCACCAACTCCTCGAATTGTTTGGCGAGGCCGACACTCGGCAATTCGACACCTAACTGTTCAAGCACAGCACGCGAAGCTCTAAGCTGAGTAATTCCACCGTCGACGATGAGCAGATCCGGCATAACCCCCTTCTCTTTTTGAAGGCGGCTGTATCTGCGAAGGACGGCTTCAGCCATCATGCGCGGATCATCGCTGCCCTCGACGGTTTTGATGCGGAAGCGGCGATAGCGCTGCGGCACGGGAACGCCGTCAACTGCCGCCACCATACTGGCCACGGCGTAGGTTCCAGAAATGTTAGAAATGTCAAAACACTCGATCACACGCGGCGCTTTTTTCAGTCCAAGCTCTTTGCCGAGTTCTTTGATTCCCGCCTTTGCTTCAGAGGTTTTCATTTTATCGGTTTTACGCACCAGCGACCGTTCCTTCACCGCGCGGTGAAGCAGTAGCATCATATCGCGCAGCGCGGCAGCCTCTTCAAACTGATGTTCGGCTGCGGCGGCTTTCATCTTCACGCGGATTTCTTTAATAAATTCCGGCCGCTCGCCGCGCAGAAAGGCGCAAGCGGTTTCAACCCGCTCGCGGTATTGCTCCGGCGTCACCTTGTCGACACAGGGCGCGGCGCAATGACGAATTATATCGTTGTTGCAGTGCTTATAGGTGTCGGCGTCCGGCACAGTCGGGCGGCATTGACGGATTCCAAACCGCTTTTCAACAAATTCCAGCGCGGCACGAGCCGCCAGTCCGGAGGTGTACGGACCAAAATAGAGTGCCCCGTCTTTTTTATCGATCCGGCACAGTTCAAACTTTGGGAACGGCTTCCGCGGGTCAGTGCGCAGCAAGGGAAAGCGCTTGTCATCCTTAAGCAGTGTGTTGTAGCGCGGCTTGTATTCTTTGATCAGCTTGCCTTCGGTCAACAGCGCCTCGGCCTCGCTTTTGAGCACCAACACATCGAAATCTTTGATTGACCGGATCAGCCCGCGCACCTTTGGTTCTGCCTTGCGCAACGTGCTTTCACGGAAATAGCTCTGCACCCGCTTACGCAGGGACGCGGCTTTGCCAACATAAATGATGGCGCCCTCCCGCCCGCGCATCAGATAAACACCCGGCGCGTCGGGAAGTTCCTTTAGCTTTTTTTGAATATTCTCCGGCCATTGCATACATGAAATTCTAGCAGACTTTTTCCAAACAATGGAATTCATTGAGTGAAGATGCAGAAATTTCTCTGAATACAGCCAGGGAAATAACGCAAAATCACTTGCCAGTGCGGCCTGCAATGCGTATAAGTGCCGCCTTAATGACCACTGCAAGTGCAGGGTCGAAGCGAGTGCTTAGTCCGGTTTACCCCCGGCAAAGCCAAAGCGGATTGTTCAAAAAGAACTATAGAAAGGGGTAATACCATGTCAGATACACCATTGACGATTCAGGACTTGTTAGATGCAGGTCTTCACTTCGGTCATCAGACCAAACGTTGGAATCCCAAAATGAAGCGCTTCATTTACGGCGCAAAAGGCGGGATTTACATCATCGACCTCCAGAAAACCCTCGTGCACCTCAAGATTGCACAGGAATTTCTGAACGACATCGTCTTGAACGGTCGTAAAGTGCTGTTTGTTGGAACAAAAAAACAGGCCCGCGACATTTTCAAAAATGCGGCCGAATACGCCACCCAGCCCTACGTGATTCACCGTTGGCTCGGCGGAATGCTCACCAACAACCAGACCGTTCGCCTGAGCGTAAAACGCATGGAAGAACTACAGACATTCTTTGCTGACGAAGCACAACTCAAAAACATCTCCAAGAAAGAGCAGTCCATGCTCCGTCGCGAGCTGACCAAACTCGAACGCAACCTGACCGGGATCAAGGACATGAGCTCCCTGCCGGGCGCGCTATTCGTAGTGGACATCAACCGCGAGAAACTGGCGATTGCTGAAGCACAGCGCCTTAAAATTCCGGTGGTTGCTCTGGTGGACACCAACACCGACCCCGATCTCGTTGATTATCCGATCCCTGGCAACGACGACTCCATCCGTTCGCTCTCTCTGGTTGCCAACACGCTCGGCGGAACCATTGCTGAAGCCTACGACACCTACGCAAAAGCCAAAGCCGCTGAAGCAAAACGCCGCAAGGATGAAGAAGCCGTTGCTAAAGCCGCTGCTGATAAAGCTCGCGCTGAACGCGAGGAAAAAGAAAAAGAAGAGAAGAAGAAACGCGCTGAAGTCCTCAAAAAGCTAAAGGCAGAAAAAGCCAAAGAAGAAAAAGCGAAAAAAGCGGCTGATAAAAAAATTGCCGATAAAAAAGCTGCTGAGAAGAAAGCCGCTGATAAAAAAGCTGCTGCTGAAAAAGCCGCTACGGATAAAGCCGCCGCTGAAAAAGCTGCCAAAGCCGAAGTAGTAAAAGAAGAAGCTCCGGCTAAAGAAGAAGTGAAAGCTGAAAAAGCTCCAGTCGCAGAAGCTGTTGTCGAGAAAGCTCCAGTCGTGGAGAAAGCTGCTAAAGCGCCCGCTAAAGAAGTGAAAGCGGAAGAAGCTCCAGCCGCAGAAGCTGTAGTCGAAGAAGCTCCAGTTGTGGAGAAAGCTGCTAAAACGCCCGCTAAAAAAGCAAAAGCTGAAGAAGCTCCGGCCGCAGAAGTTGTAGTCGAAGAAGCTCCGGTCGTGGAGAAAGCTGCTAAAGCGCCCGCTAAAGAAGTCGAAGCTCCCGCCGCCGCTGAAGCTCCGGCGAACAAGCCGGCTAAAGAAGAGAAAAAAGAAGACTAATTTAATAACGAGGATCTGAATAATGAATATTACAGCTGCACAGGTTAAAGAACTGCGCGATGCCACCAACGTCAGTATGATGGACTGCAAGCGCGCCCTTCAGGAATCGGAAGGCGAAATGGACAAAGCCGTCAAGCTCCTGCGTGAGCGCGGCATGGCCGTCGCTGCGAAGAAAGCGGACCGCGTTGCCAAAAACGGAAAAATCGCTGCCAAAGTTTCCGACGATGGAAAAACCGGCTCGATGATCGAAATCAACTGCGAAACCGACTTTGTGACCCGCAACGAAATCTTCCAGGCATTCGTGACTGAGCTCAACGACAAATCCATTGACGTTGAAAACCCGGCCGAAGCCTTCAAGACAGAAATTACTGCGAAAATTGCTGAGATTGGTGAAAACATCATCCTGCGCAAAAGCGAAAAATTCGTTGCTGAAAACGGCGCGGTTGCCAGCTACATTCACATGGGCGGAACCTGCGGCGTACTGGTTGAGTTCGGTTTCGACAAACCGGAAACCGCAACTGCTGACGGCTTCAAAGCACTCGGCTTGGACATCTGCCTGCACGTTGCAGCAGCCAACCCGATGGCTCTCGACCGTGACGGCGTTCCGGCCAACCTCGTCAACGACGAGAAAGCCCTCTTCGCCAAACAGGTTGAAGGCAAACCGGAAAATATTATTGAAAATATTCTAAAGGGGAAACTCAACAAGTACTACTCTCTGAACTGCCTGCTGGAGCAGGGTTTTGTTAAAGAAGACAAAACCAGCATCACGCAGCTTTTGGAAGCCAAAGGCAAAGAGCTGGGTGACACCATCACCATCAAGCGCTACACCCGCTGGCAGCTCGGCGACGCATAGCCTATGCATAGGCGCGCACAGATTGCGCCTCTACGCGAAAGCCACTCCTCACGGAGTGGCTTTTTTTGTGTTGAAGGTGGAGGGGCGCTCCACGCACGCTTGCGTCCGGCACTGCCCAACGCTGCTAGAACACTTCACGATTCAAACGCCGTACCCCCGTTTTGCAGGACAGGGTTGCCGCTCCCTTCGGTCACTGCTTTCGTACCGAAAGCTTCGCTACACATCTCTGTATCCAGAGAGCCTGTGTCCACCACTCGCTCCCGAATACGGGAAGCGCGTCCTACAAGCAAATCGAACGACATCTCAATCGTTAAATTCTCTAACACGCTCGCCCCGCCCCAAAGCATCGGGATCAACAAAAGTCTCGAAGGTCTTCAACAGATAACGCTCCGCTTTTTTGGCGCTACTTTTGGCAGTTTGAACAAAATACCGTCGTCCGCTGGGCAAGAGTCGTTTTTTCAAGCAGCGCACCGCATTCAACGCAGGGTTTTCCGGCACGCCCATACACCTTGGCCTTATCACTGTTCCCGCCGGAGTTACCATTCAGGTCAACATAGTTGCCCTGCCCATCGCCCAGCGAGGTGCCGCCGTTTTCAACAGCGGTTCGGATCACCTTCGTTATCGCTTCCCAGAGAGCCAATCGTTCGCTGTCATCCAATGACCCGGCCCTCCGTTCAGGATGCAGTCTGGCCTCAAACAGCGACTCGTCGGCGTAAATATTACCGACACCGGCGATAAAGGACTGATCGAGAAGAAGCGGCTTCAGCATCCGATTGGATTTTTCCAATGTTTGAAAAAACGGACGAGCAGTAATTTCTAAAGCATCCGGCCCGAGACCGAGCGGGAAGACAGCCAGCTTAAAACGGCCGAATTTGCGCGGGTCGCGGAAATGAAGATTCATCCCACCGCTTAGTTGAAATACCGCACGGTCGTACGGACCTTTATTCAGTGCGCCCTGCGAAAGATAAAAGCCACCGGTCATACGCAAATGCACCAGCAGATTATCGATATCATCCAGCTCGAAGATCAACCACTTTCCGTGACGCGACAGCCGCTCAATTTTCCGCCCGATCACTTTCTTGCGAAAAGCGGCAGGCGAAAGCGGATCCACCGTGCGCGGCCAACTGATTGATATTTTCTCAATGATGCGTCCCTGAACCCCGGCTGTGCACAGCTGACGGCGAATGGTTTCAACTTCTGGTAATTCAGGCATGGAAACAATTATCAATGAGCAACTCTCAAGGCTCCCGACATTTGTCGGGGCATCAAAAACTGGAAATTTATTCTTCGAAGACACCCATGACACGAAATTTATTGTAGCGCGCATCCATGAGCTTTTTCTCGGAGAGCTCTTGGAGTTCACCGAGGTTGCGAAGGAGCGCCTCTTTAAGGCGATCGGCGGCCAGCTGATGGTCGGTGTGCGCACCGCCTTTAGGTTCAGGAATAATTTCGTCGGCCAATTTATTTTTGATGAGATGCTGCGCGGTGATTTTAAGCGCTTCGGCTGATTTATCGGCAAAAGCGCGGTCCTTAAAGAGAATCGCGGCACAACCTTCCGGTGAAATCACAGAATAATAGGCATGCTCCATCATGAGGATGCGATCGCCGACACCGATCCCAAGTGCACCGCCAGAGCCGCCCTCCCCAATGATCGTGACGATGACCGGAACGCGCAGGTTAAACATTTCACGCAGGTTCACCGCGATGGCTTCGGCAATATGGCGTTCTTCGGATTCGAGACCGGGGTATGCGCCGGGGGTATCGATGAGCGTAATGATCGGCACGTTAAATTTATCAGCCATTTTCATCAGGCGCAGGGCTTTGCGGTAGCCTTCTGGATAAGCACAGCCGAAGTTGCACTCCAGATTGCTTTTGGTGTCACGACCTTTCTGCGAGCCAATAATCATGACTTTCTGACCGTCGAGCCGGGCAAAACCACCGATGATGGCGCGATCATCTTTATGAATACGATCCCCGCGGATTTCCACGAAGTCGGTGGTCATGTTCTTAATGTAGTCCATTGTGTAGGGCCGCTCGGGATGACGAGCCACTTGAACTTTCTGCCATGAGGTGAGGTTGCTGTAGATCTGATCATGGGTGGACTTGATTTTTTCTTTCATACGTTCGACCTCATGTGAGACATCAATCTCCTGCTCTTTACTGAAGCTTTCCAGTTCGCGCAGCTTGGCTTCGAGATCAAAAACGGGTTTTTCAAAAGGCAGTGTAAAAGGGGGCATATAAACTCCTCTGGATTATTGGAACAGTGGAATATTGCAAATCGAAAGATCGTTAGACTCTCTCCCATCAAATGGCGCAAACCAGCTGAGATACATTGCAATCCCCATTCCTTCAGTAATCCTTTATTCCATTGTTCCGCCAACCGACAGGCTGGCTTGTTTTTACTCTTGGATGATAACTTGTGTTCCACGCGGAATCAGCAAAAAGAGCTCTTCAACATCTTCATTAAGCATGCGAATGCACCCATTGCTGGTTTCTCCGCCGATACTTTCGCGATCCGAGGTGCCGTGAATTCCGAATCCTTTAAGATCCGGACGAGCTTTGTCCTCAAAAGACATCCAACGGGTTCCTAGCACATTGCGCGAATCACCAAACGGAATGATGCCGCCACTCGGCGCGGTCCAGTCTGGATTCTCCTGATGAACCACTGTATTAAAGCTGCCAATCGGAGTTTTGCTGTAACGCCCCACTCCGACGGAGTATCGTTTCAAAAGTTTATCGCCTATTTTCAGGTTGAGTAGACGGTCGGATTTATCAACCTCCACAACAAACGGCGCGACCGGCAGTTGCAACCGCTGCCCGGCATAAATCAGATTGCCATCAATACCATTCATCTCGCGGAGCAGATCGACCGTGGTGTCATTATTACGGGCGATCTTGTCGAGACTGTCGCCGGGCTGGATCACATAGCTTTTCTTTTCAGGGGTCGGCACCTCGGAAATAAACAGCTTCACATTCACACGCCCCTGCACACGAAGCGCATTGTTCTTTAAGCTGGAATCGGTTGTTTTTTCAATAACTTCATCGAGCAGCGCAGAAGCTTCGGCCAGCTTTCCGGACGCCAACCGAGTCTGAGCCAGATTATAAATTTTCTGCACGTCAGCCGTCAGGGACACAGACGGGATGGTTTTAGGCAAAACGGCAGAGGAAGAGGTTTCGGGCACAACCGCTGATGGCTGTTTTACAGGCATCTCCGCCGCCGATTCCGGGGTCAGTTCCTCCACCGTCTCAGACCGCTCCATCCACCACCAGATTCCACCGCCAACTAACGCTGCAATTAGCAAAACAGGCAGTAAAAACCGCAAAGGGTTCCTGCTCTGCTCGCCATAAGGTCTCACATAAATATCTGCCATTTTTTCGTCCTAAACCGCTCAAAGTGAAGAAGGAAACTAATCCAATGCACATCCTTTTGCAATCCATTAAAAATCCTCTACACTGCCCCGCATGCAGAACACAACATACACCCATTACGGAGATCCGCGCGGCATGACCTATGGCGTGCAGATGCTGCTCGTCGCCAATATCGCCGCCGCGCTAATCGACTGGCTGATTTTCCCGCTCAACCGCTTTTTCGCGCTGTCCGGCGACTGGTGGACCCACTTCGGCGTATGGGAACTCATCACCTACCAGTTTCTCCATCAGGGTCCCATGCACCTGTTTTCCAACATGCTTGGTCTGTATTTTATCGGCCCGGACGTGGAACGCGGGCTTGGCACTAACCGCTTCTTCACCCTCTACTTTCTGAGCGGAATTCTCGGAGGACTCGGCTGGTCGCTACTCGCCCCGGCCTGGCACAACTGCGTTGGTGCTTCCGGTGCGGTTTTTGGTGTGCTGGGGGCCTACGCCGCGCTCTACCCCAACCGCGAACTCATCCTGATCATCTTTCCCTTCAGACCCATTAAAGCCTGGGTGTTTGTTTTGGTTCTCGGCGGCTACGAACTGCTCCACACCCTCGGCGGCCCTGGTGGCGCGGTCGCAAACTCTGCGCATCTCGGCGGTGCCATCGCCGGCTACGTCTACGCGACAATAACCGGCCGACCGGATTTGATGCGCAAACTGAAGAAAAAAATGGCCGATCGGTCCGCGCCGGCGAGTGTCAGTCAGAACGAGATCAACCGGATTCTGGACAAAGCGGCATCCACGGGAATGCACAGCCTCACCAAAGACGAGCGCATCGCACTCAAATGCGCCGGGAAAAGATAACGTACTGATTATTGCGTATTGGTGATTGGACTTCGCACAATATGTAATACGCAATACGCAGTACGCAGTACGCAATACGCAATACGCAGTACGCAGTACGCAATACGCAGTACGCAATACGCAGTACGCAGTACGCAGTACGCAATACGCAGTACGCAATACGCAGTACGCAGTACGCAGTACGCAATACGCAGTACGCAATACGCAGTACGCAGTACGCAGTACGCAATACGCAATACGCAGTACGCAATACGCAGTACGCAATACGCAGTACGCAATACGCAGTACGCAACACGTATTACGTCAAGCTGTGTACCGCCTTTGCCGCGGCGTTCTTTTCCCCTTCGCGGCGACTGTGCCCTTCGCCACGGAACCCGAAGGTGGAAACAGTCACCTCCACAGTAAAGAGGCTGTCATGAGCCGGGCCACTCTGCTCCAGCACTTTATACACGGGAATACCAAAACCCTTCTTCTGAGCATATTCCTGCAAAGTACCTTTGGGGTTCAATAGTGAGGGTTCGGCATTTCCCAATGTTTGAAAAATGTGACGATCAAAAAATTTGCGGGAGGCTTTTAAGCCGCCGTCGAGCCAGATCGCGCCGATCAACGCCTCGAGCGCATCCTCCAGATTCGACTCGCGCGCTGCGCCGCCGCCGGCTTCTTCGCCGCGGCCCATCAGCAGGTAATTACCGAGATCAATTTCCAGCGCAGCCTTTGCGAGCGCCGCACCAGAGGCCAGCGCACTTTTCATCAGAGTCAGCTCCCCCTCAGCGGCATCCGGATGGTTTTTCATTAGCGTATCAGCAGCCAGCAAGCCGAGCACCGAATCACCCAAAAATTCAAGCCGCTGATTATCGGACAAAACATCCGGGGTTTCGTAACGGAACGACGGATGCGTTAGCGCGGCTTTCAGCCGCTGCTTATTTTTGAAGCGATAGCCGATCCGTTTTTCCAAAGAGATCGAGCCTCCCCCTATCTTTTTTTCCAAGGAGGATGAGCCGTCACCCCTGTTTTTTTTCAATGTTTGGGACTTTTTCATAAAACTCTTCCAATGCTTGGATAAATCATCTGTGCCACCATGCTATGGGTTGCCATTTCCCTGTGAACCTGCCCCGCCACGCGGTGGCGAAGCCCCTTTCACTTCGCTTTGAATCCAATCATTGGAAAATTTCTACCTGATTTTTCCAACCATTGGAAACTTTCCGCCCAAATTTTCTAAGGTTTGGATTCCACACATCCTATTATGCGCATGTGCGCATCAGATAATATCATTGGAATAAAAAAAGGTCAGGCGCGCGGATGAAACTGACGATGAACACCTTTGAGGCGGTCGGGGTCGACATGAGTGTAAATCTGGGTGGTGGCGATGTCGGCGTGGCCGAGCATTTCCTGAATGATGCGTAGCTCGGCACCATTGGCCAGCAGGTGACTGGCAAAGGAATGCCGCAGAGAGTGAGGATAGACGGTTTTGGTTATGCCGGCGTTGCGCGCGCATTTTTTGATCATATCCCACACGGTTTTACGCGAAAGCGCCTGACGGCGTTTGCTTAGAAAAACCGTATGCTCATGGTCGCCGGGCGTGAGCTGCGGGCGAACCTCTTCGATGTAGCGCTCGACCCATTTGATGGCGGTTTTGGCAACCGGCACCACCCGCTCTTTGCGGCCTTTTCCGATACAGCGCAAAAAGCGTTCGTCAAAATGCAGATCGGTCAACTGCAGCCCGGTCAGTTCAGAAACGCGGAGACCGGAGGCATAGAACAATTCCAAAATGGCGCGGTTGCGGAGACCGAGCGGGGTTTTTAAATCCGGCGCATCAAACAGCCGGTCGATCTCTTTGGGCGTCAGCACGCTCGGAAGCATTTTCCAGACTTTGGGCGAATCCATCGTCTCTGCCACGTTGACGCTAAGCAATCCCTCCTGAGTGAGATAGCGGAAAAATACTTTTAGTGAAACGAGGTGACGGGCCAGCGAGTTGGCACCCAGCCCGCGCGCTTTTTCCGACATCAGGTGATCGAGAATATCTTTACGGGAGACGTCGTTAAGCGACTTGACTCCTGTCTTGGCGAGATCGTCTAGAAAACGGCTGATATCATCCGCATACGCCGCGCGAGTGTTTTTGCTTAATCCGCGCTCCAGCGAAACATAATCTAAAAATTGATCTAACAGAGCTCTCATGGAGAGATATACTAACCACTAATCTTCACTAATCCCCACTCATTAGTGTTCATTCGTATCAATTAGAACGAATTGAAAAAAACTTTAGCCACCAAATTATTAGATTATTCGACGTAAACGGGCTCTTCACGGAACTGCGTCTTTACATTGAAAACAAGGGCTGTTCTTTACGGGAATATCTGAGAGAAATACTGGGAATATTCTACCACCCGCTACGCTAGAGGAAGGCAGAGGAACTTCCGAGGAAGAGGGTTGAAATAAGGCGTAATAGCCAC
>Ga0307990_1001381_pt1 | contig 20559 bp, 17 predicted proteins | sample EllFjometagen129_FD_203168 | JGI IMG/M metagenome (GOLD analysis project Ga0307990, IMG submission 203168) | Marine microbial communities from Ellis Fjord, Antarctic Ocean - #129 | ecosystem: Environmental > Aquatic > Marine > Unclassified | place: Southern Ocean | collected 2014-10-08
ATTGGAAACTGATCCGACTGAGAATTATTCTGTCCTTAATTATTCTGATCCATTTTTTCTTTTGGTGGCGGCTTCGCCTCTCTGCATCCTCTTAAATAAGCTCTACCGCCTTTTCCGGACGCGTGTGGTCGATGCGTTTTCAATCGAGTCCTTAAAGACGACAATGTCGCCCTTCTCTCCGTCAAATGTCAGTCCGCGTAGTAGCGGGGAAATTTCCAGTGCTTTCATGATTTTCTCCTTTAAAAATTTAACAACACTGAATCAGGAACGAGTAGATCAGAATAATTATGGACAGAATGATTTTCCAAACATTGGAAACTGATCCGACTGAGAATTATTCTGTCCTTAATTATTCTGATCCATTTTTTCTTTTGGTGGCGGCTTCGCCTCTCTGCATCCTCTTAAATAAGCTCTACCGCCTTTTCCGGACGCGTGTGATCAATGCGTTTTCCAATGTCTGCATAAAATGCAATGCGTTCTTCCAAGGTTTGGAACTTTTTTGGGTTTTCCGGATGGAAAATTCCAAGGTTTGGAACTTCGGATGCGAGTTTTTCGTGCGCGATGAGCGCATAGGCGGCATCCGCTAAATGCACAAACTGAGGCTCGAGCAGAATCGGGCCATTAAAGCTCTGGCGCGAGCTGTTGATGTCCACGCCGCTGATTTCCATCAGTCCGTGCTTTTTGCAAAGCGCCTGCAAGCGGGCGAGCTGTTCGCGGGTGTTGCGCGGCGGCATGTAGGTGATGGCCTTGAAACCAATTTCCGCCAACTCCGCAACGAGTTGGTCGAGGAAGTCGTCTTCGAATTTCTCGGCCTTTTTGTCGCCGGTGGGCGATTCGCCGACATCGCCCAGGTAGGCGTAGGCCGGAATGGCACCGATGTCGTTGGCAAACTTCACGGCATCGCGAACGTTCATGCACTCCTCTTTTCCGGAGGGGATGAAGAAGAGCGGAACGAGCGAGGCTTTGAAGACGCCGAGCAGGTCATAGGCATAGTGCGGGTTGTCGAGGTCGAGCAGGACTTCTTTGAGTTTTCCAGGGATTGGAATTTCGAGCTTTTCTTCGACAAACCCAATCAGCGGGCCCCCTTTGCCAAACTCATTAATGAGCTTGAGCGACAGCGCATAAAGAATGTGGCGCTCGGTGATCGACCCGCCGTTATTCGCTTCAGAAATCGCCATCACATCGGCATTGAAGTCGAGCGTCGGTGCGCCGCGCTCTGCCAAAACCACATTGAGCATTTCGACCTCCTTGCGGTCGCGGGCAATCCGCGCCTCGTGCGCCGGCTTCAGGAATTCCGCGACGGTTCTAAACTGGCTGCGCGGAATGCCGTGAAAGGCGATGTAGGTGATATTCGGCTCATCCGGGTTGTTGGTCTTGCGACCTTCCACGGACGTGCCATCCATATTGACGCGCATTTCGCACCCGGCGGTGCAGGCAATATTGACGGCCTTAGCGGCCTCCAACATTTCCTCACATCCGGACACCGAATCGTGGTCCATAATCCCGACCGTCTGCAGTCCGGCTTTCGCCGCCTCGATGGCAATCTGCGTCGGCGAATACGGACTGAACGAATAGATGGAGTGAACGTGGTTATTCACCTCGTCGGTCAGAGCCACTCCGGCTTTGACGCTTTCTCCAAGTTCTCGAACGGCATTGAGTCGCTCTTTAACTTTTTCTGAATTCAAGCTCATGGCTCTTCCCTCCAAATTTCGAATATTGAATATCGAACAAGGAACCGCAGAAGTTTTCACTTCGAAATTCGAAATTCCTTGTTCGATATTCTGCGTTCCCTAAACCCCTTTACGGGCAATGCGGAGCATTTCGCCGGTGGTGTAGTTATGCGCCGGCACATGACCGGGCAATGGCAGAATGCGCTCGTGAATGGCATCAATGATCCAGCTCGCCTGCGGGAAGTAGTCGGTTTCCATTTCGGCGGCTGGCGAGATCCAGTTCTTAGCACCAATCACCACCGGCGGCGCATCGAGGTCGTCGAAGCACAGGGTCGTGATGTTGGCGGCGATGTTGTGTAGGCAGGAGCCACGCTCAACGGAGTCGGAGGCCAGTACCACGCGGCCGGTCTTTTTAACGGACTCGACGATCTTGTCGTAGTTGAGCGGGTTGACGAAACGAAGATCGATCAGTTCGACTTCGAGGCCGTACGTTGACTTCATTTCTTCAACCACTGTCATGCCGCTGTAAAGGACCGGGCCGAGGGTGATCAGCGTCAGATCTTTGCCCTGCGTGCGAACCGCCGGCTCGCCTTCCGGCGTTTCGAAGTAACCTTCCGGCACACCGTCTTTTTCGAACAGTTCGCCAACCCCGTAGGTTTTCTGCGATTCGAAGAAGATGACTGGGTCGGTTCCTGCCAACGCGAGGTTGAGCATTCCTTTGGCGTCACATGTGGTGGCTGGGTAGTAGACTTTGAGTCCCGGGATATGGTTGACCATCGCGGACCAGTCCTGCGAGTGCTGCGCGCCGTATTTGTTTCCGACGGAAACGCGGAGGACGAGCGGCATTTTCAGGATACCGGCGGACATGGACTGCCATTTGGAAATCTGGTTGAAGATCTCATCGCCGGCACGACCCATAAAGTCGCAATACATCAACTCGACACAGACGCGGCCGCCGCTGAGAGCGTATCCGCAAGCCGTTCCAACAATCGCACCTTCGGAGATGGGAGAATTGAATAGACGATGATAGGGAATGGCTTCGGTCAGACCGTTGTAACAAGCAAAAGCTCCACCCCAGTCGCGGTTTTCTTCACCGTAGGCCACCATGGTCGGGTCGGTGTAGAAGCGGTGAATCATCGCTTCGAAGATGCCGTCGCGATAGGTGTAGAGTTTGTTGGCCTTGAACGGTTTTCCGTCGGCATCAAATGCATAACGCTCTTTGCGCTTGAGTTTCTTGACGCGGGCGTTGTCTTCCATTTTCTCGAGAACTTCCGGCTCGCGGTCGTCGAATTTTTCGACCTTGCCGTTGGAGTACATCACCTCTTCGATGAGGTTGATGTCCGAGTAGGCGGAAACAGACTCGTCGATCGACAGCTTCATCGCTTTGCTGACTTTCGCAACGATCTTCGCTTTGAGCGCGGCGGCATCGTCTTCGGTCATTGCGCCGTTGCTGATGAGGTATTCACCGAATTCCTTGATGCAGTCGGCTTCTTCCCATAGCGCCATTTCCTCTTTCGAACGGTAGGAGGAGGCATCAGACGGGGAGTGTCCGGAAATGCGGTAGGTGACAACATCGAGAAGTGCGGGGCCTTTACCCGCGAGCAGAAGTTCTTTCTGACGCTCTGTGGCATCGGCCACGGCGAGTGGGTTGTAACCATCAACACGTTCCGAATGCATCTGCTCAGGGTTGATCCCAGCACCAATGCGGGCGAGCATATCATAACCCATGGTTTCTCCATTGGTCTGTCCGCCCATGCCGTAGTGGTTGTTCATGATGTTGAACAAAACGGGCGGGGAGCCGAATTCGTCGTCCCACAGCTCGCGGTACTGGTCCATGGCGGCAACCCAGAAACCTTCCCAAACCGGGCCGCAACCGAGGGAGGCGTCGCCGATGTTGGCAACCACGATGCCAGGCTTGCGGTTGATGAGTTTGAACATGGCCGAACCGACAGAAATATCGCCGGATCCACCGACCAACGCATTGTTAGGCATGGAGCCAAACGGGATAAAGAAGGCGTGCATAGAGCCGCCGAGTCCTTTGTTAAAACCGTTCTGACGAGCAAACACTTCGGCGAGTGTTCCGTAGAGAACGAAATCTTCGGCGAGGTCTTTCACGTCTTCATGCGAACCGTCTTTGACGACGTTCAGCGTCGCGCCATCGAAGAACTCTTCCATGATCTGCGTGAGCTTCGCGTCGTCGAGCTTGCTGACAGCGGAAAGACACTTGGCGAGGATTTCTCCGTGCGAGCGATGGGATCCGAAGATGTAATCATCGGTGTCGAGGTGAACGGCCTGACCGACGGCGGCGGCTTCCTGACCAATCGACAGATGGGCCGGTCCGGGGTGGTTATATTCCATTCCTTCGTAGGCACCCTGCACCTTGATCTGGTTGAGCATGGTTTCGAATTCACGGATGACAAGCATGTCGTAGTACATTTTGACCAGACGCTCTTTGCCGTATTTTTTCTCTTCGGCTTTGTAGTTCGATTTGTACTGCATCACCGGGATCGGCTTGAAGGTGATCTCGCCCGCCTTACGGGTTTCTTTGGGACAGATGACTTGATTCTTTGGCATGGGTTCTCCTTTCAGTCGAACGAACCGCAGATTAGTGAACATGGATTAGTGAATTTCGAAGGAACACCCTTCATTACTCAGCGACTCCATATTCGCTTCTCAGCGACTCCCTCACTTTTCTTCTGTTTTAATGTTTTTCTTAGCTGTTTTAATTGAGGTTACAAATATCGAAATCAACTCATCCGCCTCGTCAGCCAATGAGCTCAGCTTGCTGGAGTCAACCAACTCAGCCTTGATGATAATTTTCAGGCAAATCAGAGACTCCCGCAGTTCCTTCAGAGAAATGCTCATTTTATGAACAAAATCCTTACGAGACTCTGCTCCTTGAGCTTCTCCATAATTGAGTGCAGGCGAAGAACCGCTACGGCAAATCTGTCCTGAAAGATGCTGCCCCGCCTTCGTTAAAGGGAGCGCATCGGATACTTTAATGCACCGGGCAGCAAACTCAACGAGCCGATCTTCCAAATCAAATGTTTTGTTTTCTGTCATCGCCCCTCCTCCCTTCAACAATCTGCGGTTCCATGTTCTCTAATCTGCGGTTCAGCTGTTTCAAAATTGAAACAGCGTACTTCTGATAACTTCTCCGACCGTCGGGTGCGGGAAAACAATTTCTTTGATGTCTTCGATCCGCAGCTCGGCTTCGATCATGGCGGCCACTCCCCAGATGATTTCTGAGCTGTACGCGCCGAACATATGAACTCCCAACAACACGTCGGTATCGGCGTCTTTAACCACCGTGACCTGTCCGGGCCCTTTCTTTCCGTTCTCGGCGAGGAAGCGGCCACTCATCAGGAGCGGAAGGGTCGCGGTTTCGACGTTAAACCCAGCCTCTTTGGCCTGATCCGTCGTCAATCCGCAACCCGCGATCTCGGGCATGGAATAAACCGCCCATGGAATCGCATTCATCCGGAAGCGATCCGGTTTTCCGAGAAGGGTATTCAGCGCCACTTCACCCATCCGCGTTGCGGAGTGAGCCAGCTGCGATTTGCCGGTGACGTCGCCAATGGCGTAGACGTTCGGCAAGTTGGTGCGCATCTGATCATCCGTCTTGATCCCGCTGCGGTCGACGTCGAGGCGGGCTTCTTCGAAGCCCATGCCGGCAAGGTTCGGTGAACGACCCACAGACATCAGTACGAGGTCGGCATTGATCGATTTTTCTTCGCCCTTTTTGTCGATGTATTTTACGTCGTGACCATCAATCGCGGTCACTTTGCAACCGAGGTTGAAATCGACCTTGCCTTTAAGGGCAGCACGGAAACTTTTGGCCTGTCCACGGTCCATAAAGGGGATAATTTCCTCGAGCATTTCAATAATGTCGACTTTCACGCCGAGGCTACTGAAGAAGCTGGCGAACTCGATGCCGATCACGCCGCCACCAATCACGACGAGCGATTGGGGAAGCTCCTCAACACTGAGGATTTCCTTGCTGGTCATCACGTGATCCTGATCTGCGCCAGGGATCGGCGGAACAAAAGGCGAGCCGCCCGTGGCGATCACCACGTTCTTACCTTCGTGAATCTCGCCATTCACTTCGACCTTGCCGGAGCCAAGCAATTTAGCTTCGCCAGTCAGCACCGTGACCTTGCTCTTCTTCATCATCCCGGCGATTCCGCCGCGCAGGGTCTCGATGACTTCCTGTTTCCAGGCCATCACTTTCTTCAAGTCGAAACTGACTTCGCCCGTGGTGACTCCAAATGCCGGTGCCTCTTTGGCGTGGACATAATGCTTCGCAGAGTTGAGCAGTGTCTTGGTCGGGATACAGCCCCAATTGAGACAAACGCCTCCGAGATGAGCTTTTTCGATCAGCAGAACATTCTGCCCTTTATGCCCTGCCCGCTCCGCCATTTCGTACCCGCCGGGTCCTGCTCCGATAATAATGATGTCGTACATGAGGTTCTCCTTACGTTAACGCGCAAGCGTCAGTTCAAATTCAAATGCGGCGAATTTTTCGCGCAGGCGAGCCAGGAAGCGCGCCGCAGGGGCCCCGTCCACCGCGCAGTGGTCGAACGTGATCGAAAGACCCATGTGCGGAATAAATTCAACGTCATCGCCACTCATCACCGGCTTGGGCTGAATGGCGCAAACGCCAAGAATACCGACTTCCGGCGTATTGAGCACCGGCGTGAAGCTTTCAATTCCCATTGCACCCATATTGGTGACCGTGAACGTACCGCCGCTCAATGCATCCGGATCGACCGTTCCGTCGATACAAGCCAACCCGAGGCGTTTGGCTTCCATCGAAATCTGCTGAAGCGAAAGACGATTCGCGTGGCGGATTACCGGCACCATCAGGCCGCGCGGCGTGTCGACGGCAAAGCCGAGGTGCACCTCGTTGAATTGCACGATCTTATTGCCTTTCCAATGCGCGTTAAGGTCCGGGAACTCGCCCAGCGTCTGCGCCACCATATAAAGGACGGAGTCGTTGAGATTGATTCCACCGACACCCACTTCTTCGGGCGCAGCTTTACACTGTTTCCGATAGTTCATAATCGAACGGGCATCCGCGGAAGAATTCAACGTAACCTGCGCAGCATTTTGCAACGAGTCGAGCATCCGACCCGCAATCAGCTTGCGGATTCCTTTGACGGGAATCTCTGTAACCGCGCCGGGGAATTCCAACGCCGTGATTTCTGCGCCGATATCGCCGGCCAGCACACGTCCGCCGATTCCGGTTCCAATGCTTGGAACCGCGCCGCCCGCAGCGGCTTTCACCTGCGCGGCAGGGGAAAGCGGAACAGCCTGTGCCGCAGATACATCTCGTTCAATCACGCGGCCCTCTGGCCCCGAACCAACCACTTGTGAAATATCGACACCTTTCTTCTCTGCTAAACGTTTGGCTCTTGGCGAAGCCTTGCCGGTGGGGCCAGAATCACGAATATCGAATTTCGAATCCTGAACCGCAGAAGTTTTTTCAACAACAACTTCTTCCTTCACTTCGTCATTCGAAATTCCTTGTTCGATATTCTGCGGTTCCGGCGCTTCGTCCGCAGGACGAAGTGACGACACATCTTCGCCGGGCTCGCCGATCGCAGCGATCACCTTAAGGACGTCAACATCGGCATCGGCAGGATAGAATATGCCGAGCACGGTGCCGGCGGCAGTCGCTTCGACTTCAAACGTGGCTTTGTCGGTTTCCACTTCACAAAGCGGCTGACCTTCAGTGACGGTGTCACCCTCTTTGACGTTCCAACCAATAATGATGCAGGATTCAACGGATTGTCCCTGCCGGGGCATGAGTACTTCTGTAGCCATCTTTCTTCCTTTCAGTCAAAAAAATATCGAATAACGAACAAGGAACTCCGAATTACGAAGTGCTGCTCATATTTTGTTTTGTGGTTTTAATACTTGTTAAAAAAATTGAAATCAGCTCATCGGTTTCGTCGATTAGTGACTGCAGTTTTTCCGAAGTCAAAAGCTCTGCTTGAACAATGATTTTGAGACAGACCGATGTCTCCCGAAGCTCTTTCAGACAAACTTTCATCTTGTGAATGAAATCTTTACGCGATTCCGCCGCCTGAGCCTCACCATAATTCAAGGCGGGTGAAGTCCCACTTCGCGTGAACTGATCGGCCAAATGCTGTCCGGCACGCGTATTCGGCAAAAAATTTGCGCCCTTGATGCATCGCGCTGCAAAATCAATCAAACGATCTTCAAGATCAAATTTTTCATTTTTTGACATTCGATATTCCTTGTTCGGCATTCTGCGGTTCCCTAGGCCTTAATCACCTGTACATTTGCGTCAATCAGTTTTGCTTCGAAATCGGGTTGGAGGAAGGCATCGGTCACGAGGACCTGCACCCCACTAAAAGGAAGAATCCGGGCGAACCCGGCATTGCCGAATTTTCCAGAATCGGCGACCGCGAATACTTGATCCGCCTGATCCGCCATCTTGCGGACGAAGTCGGCGCTCTCGACGGAGTTGGCGGTGAAGCCCTGTTTCGGTGACGCTCCGTCGATTCCAATAAATGCCTTCGCCACATGAAATTGTTCGATGGCCCTCAGGGCCAGCGGGCCGACCATGCCCTCTTCCGACGGACGAAACTCTCCGCCGACGAGGGTGATGCGCAGTTGCGGATTCGAACGTGCGTAGGTCAATAAAAGGGTGTTGTTGGTGACAATATGAATGTCGCGCTTTCCGAGAAGGTATTTAGGAATTAATGCGGTGGTGGTTCCGGCGGTAATAATCACCGTGTCACCGTCTTCGATCTGATGAGCCGCGGCACGGGCAATCGAGGCTTTCAACTCTTTTTTTGAACGGATGCGTTCCAGAATTTGCGGATGGAAGGCCGGCATGGCGCCGCCATGCGTGCGGACTATGTAGCCCTCTTCCTCTAGAGCAACCAAATCGGCACGAGCCGTTACCATCGTAACGCCGAATTTTTTCGCCAATTCAGACACACTGATTTTGCTGTCTTCCGTCAGCAAATCCAGAATCATGGTCTTTCTTTCCGATAGAGCTGCAGCCATTTTTAACCCCCAAAGGTTTTCTTTTGGTTTCGAATAGCTTGCGTTATACCCTTTCTTTTCCTTTGCTTTCAATATTTATTTTCTATTTTTTTCCAACCATTGGAACTAGCTGCACCGGATTTCAGGGGTTTTTATCGCTCAAATGGCACGTTCTACAAGGTTTACCACTCCAGTTGCCGTTCCTCTTGTTGGACCATTCCCTTTCCGGTGTTATTTCCATGCGGAAATTATTCTTTGCGGGATCGAACCGACGAGTCACTCGTCTCCAGTCAGCAACAAGTGTCGATTCGTTGAATCGATTTTGATAATTCAGATTATTTATTTCTGAATCAAACGCCATTTTTCGAGAGCGGCCTGCCAGGCTTCAACATCCTGCGGCTGGTAGGTAATGGATTCGTGCGCAAAGGAATTGCGAATGATTTCACGTCCTTCTGCCAGCGAGGAAATATCCCCCATGGCCAGCATCTGCATGATGATGTTACCGATGGCTGTAGCTTCAATCGGGCCGGTGATGACATCGCGCCCGACGGCATCGGCCGCAAATTGACTGAGTGTTTTGTTCTGACAACCCCCACCGACAATGCGAAGGGTGTCGAACTGCTTTCCGCTCAGTTGTTCCAGCGCGCCATAAGTGTCGGCATACAAAAGCGCGAGACCCTCGTAAGCCGCACGAAGAATTTGACCGTGCGTTTCCGGTCGTGCTTGACCGCTTTGTTCGCAGGCATCCTGAATACGGGCTGGCATGTCGCCCGGTGCGACAAAACGATTCTCGCTGGGGTTGATGAAGAATTCGAAGGGTGCGGACAACAGAGCCATTTCAGCCATCTCGTCCCATGTGTAATCAACCCCCTGCTCCGCCCAGACGCGGCGAAGTTCCTGAATGATCCAGAGTCCGGAGAGGTTTTTAAGAAAACGAATGGTGTCGCACACGCCCACCTCGTTGGTGAAGTTGGCCGCCAGTGCCTGATCGTTAATGACGGGCTCGGACAGTTCGGTTCCGAGCAGCGACCAGGTTCCCGAACTTAAAAATGCGCAGTGTTCATCCGGCATGACCGGCATCGCCGCAAAGGCGCTCGCCGTGTCGTGCCCGCCGACGGCTACAACCGGCAGACCGCTGGTTTCGCCAATCACGGTGCCGGGATCAACCAGCTCCGCAAACAGATCGGTACGAATACCCAACTTTTCGAGCAGATCATACGCCCAGTCTTTGGTGACGGGATTGTAGAACTGTGAGGTGCTGGCAATACTGCGTTCCGCCACCATCTTCCCGGTCAGCCAATAACTCAGCAGATCGGGAGAAAATAGCATCTTGTCTGCGACCTGATATTGAACGGAACCCTCCAGAGTCATCGCCATGTATTGATAGAGCGAGTTGAGCTCCATAAACTGAATACCGGTCTGACGAAAGACATCTTCTTTTGGCACCTTTTCGAAAACTTTTTCGAACATGCCGTTGGTGCGGCGGTCGCGGTAGTTGACCGGATTACAGAGAAGCTTTCCATTAGCATCCAGCAGACCGGAATCGACACCCCACGTGTCGATTCCCATCGAAACGAGGCCGTCGCCATATTCCTTTTTCGCGAGAGCAATCCCCTCCTGAATGTTTCGGAACAGATGAACGAAGTCCCAGAAAAGCCGCCCGTTGATTTCAGTCGGCCCGTTCCAGAACCGGTTCATCTTCTTGAGCGAAAGGGTTCCGTTTTCGAAGGTCCCCACAATGGTGCGCCCACTGGAGGCCCCGAGGTCGACGGCTAAATAATGTTTGGCTGGCATCATCATGATCCATAGACGGGGCCGTAGGTGTCGCACGCGCGGAAGTCCGCACCTTCGAGACCTTCGGTTCCGAACGAGCTCCAGGCACTCGGGCGGTAGACGTCGCCGTCTTCCACGTTATGCATGAAGACCGGGATACGCAGCATGGCAGCCAGCGTGATGAGATCCGCACCAATGTGGCCGTAGCTGAACGCACCGTGGTTAGCACCCCACTTAGCCATCACTTCGTAGACATCAGTGAAGGCGCCTTTGCCGGTGATGCGCGGAGCAAACCAAGTGGTCGGCCAGGTGTCGTTGGTACGGCTGTCGAGTTTCGCGTGCACATCGTCGGGCAGTTCAACGGTCCAACCTTCTGCAATCTGCAGAACCGGGCCAAGGCCTTTAACGATATTGATACGGCTCATGGTGATCGGCATGCCAGCTTTGGTTACGAACTTGGAGGACATTCCGCCGCCCGGGAAGTATTCCGTTACGGACGGATGCCAGGTCGTGGCGTCCAAACAAGCCTGCTTTTCCTCTTCGGAGATGTCCCAGAAGGGTTTCATGGCCGGCGTTCCGTTGTCGGACTGCTGACCGCTGCCGTCGAGGGAAGCGGAACCGGAGTTGATCAGGTGAATCAGTCCGCCTGCGGCAACGCCGTCGACTTTGTGACCCGTCACGCGCTCGATGGAGTCAGGACTCCAGTAGGTACGAACGTCAGCGAAGACCTGTGCCGTATTGGTGAGCAGATAGCTGAAGAGCATCGCAACGCCGTTGAGGCAGTCGTTTTCAGTCGCCATCAGACGCGGCATACGAATGCCGTTCCAGTCGAAGGAGCTGTTGGAGATCGCTTCCATGAAGTCGCCGTTGGCTTCGGTGTCGGTCCAGTGGCGCTGGCCCTGGAAACCGGAGAGAATGGCGTTATGACCGCGAGCTTCTTCTTTGTAGCCCATTTCTTCGAGCTTGTTGTTTCCGTACATCAGGTCGCGGGCAATCATCGCCATTTTGACGGAGGTTTCCCACTCTTTGTCGAGCTGTTCACGGGAACGAGTGGTGGATTCACCATTTGGGTCGTGCCCTTCGGGACAATTGGATTTCACCCAAGCGAGAGCCTGTGCATACTCTTCTTGGTCGAAGATGCCATCGCGCAGACGGCGGTGTAGTTCCATCAGGTCAATGGCTTCAACGCGCATGCCGAGGTACTCTTCGAAGAAGTTCTGGTCGACGATTGACCCGGCGATTCCCATAGAGACACCACCCATGGAGAGGTAGGACTTCCCTTTCATCATGGAAACAGCCAGACCGGCGTTGGTGAAGCGGAGAACTTTTTCTTTCACATCGGCGGGGATGGTTTCGTCGCCACCATCCTGCACGTCGCGACCATAAATCCCGAATGCCGGCAGACCTTTCTGCGTGTGCCCCGCGAGAACCGCAGCGAGGTAAACCGCGCCGGGACGTTCCGTGCCGTTGAATCCCCAAACCGCTTTCGGGCGCATCGGGTCCATATCCATGGTTTCGGAGCCGTAGCACCAGCAATTCGTAACGGTGAGAGAAACGCCGACGTTTTCAGCATCAAATTTTTCAGCGCACGCAGCGGATTCAGCCACGCTACCAATGCACGTGTCAGCAATTACACATTGAACGGGTTCCCCGTTCGGGTATTTCAGGCTTTCGCTGATCAGTTTGGCGGCGGCCTCAGCCATTGCCATCACCGGACCGTCGAGTGATTCACGGACGCCGCCGTAGCGGCCGTCGATGGTGGGACGGATTCCAACCTTGGGAAGTGATGTGATCCACGTTTTTTCGTTTTTTCCAGACATTGGAACCTCCTTATTTTTGAATTAAACCTATTGTTCAGCGCACCGGGGTGACGCCCTTTTTGAGAATGATGTTGCCGTATTTGGCGGTGGTACCGGTCATCACGACTGCAAATGCTTTTTCGGCGCGATCATAGAACGCGAAGCGGTCGATCCGCTTCACCGGCGGCGCATCCGGAGCACTTTTTTTGATGGCGGCCAAATAGTCGACTTCCACCTGCGGGTCGAGTTCGTCGCCCTCGACTGCGGCCATCATGATGAGCGGGTCGGAGTAGCTGTCCAATTCGAAGAGCGGAATGATGCCTTCCAGCAAGGCAGGAATCTGCAACCCGTCACCGCGAATCACTTTTTCACAGAAGGTGTGGCCGGGAAAATGAGCATCCGCAAGGATGAGCTCATCTCCATGTCCCATTTCCGCCATGAGCTTCAGCAGTTCGGGACAAACAATCGGATCAATTCCTTTAAGCATAATTTTCTCCTATCTAAAACTACTCGGAAACCAGCTCTTTTTCGCCGTCTTTCTTACAGAACAGCGCATAGGCGGCAATGACGATAAAGCAGACCAATGGAACCACATAAGATTTTGCAGTTGCAGCACCCAGCATCGCTTCATCAGCGCCGCCGAAGACATCAATCAGCTTACCCTGCAGCAGCGTCAGCAACGCACCACCGAGAATCGCCATGATCAGGCCGGACGCGCCGAGCTTGGTGGCTTCACCCAGCCCGCGGGAACCCAAACCGAAAATGGTCGGGAACATCAGCGACATACAGGCCGAGATGCAAACCAGGCTAAAAACTCCGACAATGCCCTGAACAAAAATCACGGAACAGGTCAGAAGCCCACCAACAATAGCGGCAATCAGCAACAAGTTACCGGGTTTGAACACACGCATCAGGGCGGTGAAGACCCAGCGACTGATCGAGAAGGTGATGATCGCCCCCATGTGGTAGTTCATCGCCGCACTGTTCTCGATTCCCAACTGGCCGGTAATGTAATGAATCGTATAGGTCCACACCGCGATTTGTGCGCCCACATAGAAGAATTGGGCGATGACCGCAAAAACATAGTTTTTATTGGTCAAAAGATCTTTGACGGTCTGTCCGACATGCGCCTTGTGATCGTGCTCCTGAACGGTCGGCATCTTCTTGCTGGTGGCGATCAGAACCCACAGCACAATCAGGACGAGCGCCGCAATAAAGTAAGGCGTCATCACAATATCAAGCTGTTCAGTCTGAATCGCTGTCAGCGCTTCAGGACTCAACCCTTCCACCTTCATCGCATTCACGACGTCCAGCTTCTTCAGGATTGCGAACTTGCAAACAAACAGACCGATTAGCGATCCAACCGGATTGAAAGACTGCGCAAAGTTCAGGCGCTGAGTGGCCGTATCCTCCGGGCCCATTGCAATAATGTACGGATTGGCATTGGTTTCCAGGATGGAAAGCCCGCCGGCCAGAACGAAGAAGGCAATCAGAAAGGGATTAAACGTCAACATCTGGCTGGCCGGATAAAAGAGCAGACCCCCAAGAATATACAGACCCAGCCCGGCCAGAATGCCTTTCTTATAACCGAATTTTCGGGCAATGATCGCCCCCGGAATCGCCAGCCAGAAATAGGCTCCATAGAACGCATTCTGAATCAGGGCACTTTGCGCATTTGACAACTCAGGAAAAATATCCAGAAATGCTTTCACCAGCGGATCGGTCATATTGTTCGATAACCCCCACATTGCAAAACAGGTGGAAAGAAGAATAAACGGTGCCAAGATCGTCCGGGGGACAATGTCAGAGAATTTATTCATGAATGACTTCCTTTTCTTATTTATCTAGCATCACAGACGCTGACCGAATCACTAGTTCGTTATTAGACAACTTTTTCTCCGGCCGGTCGGTCAAATTTGATGTGGTATATTTTATACATTTTCACTACGCTCCCTCCAATGAAAGAAATCATCAGCTACGGACGGGTTCGGTGCAAAGAGCTCAGCCCCCACAAGAACCGAGGAATGGAGATTACCTATGTGGAAAAGGGTTCGCTCGAATGGCTCGTCGAAGGCGTTCCGGAAAAAGTCGAAGCCGGTTCGGTTTTCTTTACACTGCCCTGGCAGGTCCACGGCAGCCTGAACCCCAGAGAGCCGGACAACACAATCTGGCATATTCTCTTTCACCTTGAAGAGGACTATCCCCACCCCCGCCGCCGCTTTAATTTTCCAGAAACGCTTGGGTTCAGTGCGGGCGAAATGAAGACCCTTAGTTCAATTTTCTCGGCCAGCTCCCGGCACTGTTTCCCCGCCACAGCGGCCATGCGGCGACTGATACCCAAACTGATCGGCGAACTGCAAAGTTCACATGATTTAAGGGAAGCTCATACCCAGACCTTGCTACGGGCGATTCTTGTGGAACTCAAGCGCATTGTGGCCGATGAAGCGGTGGACTCGGAAACACACAACCGGTCGGAGAAAAAGGTGCGAAACCTACTGACTGAACTTTCCTCAGACTGCGATCAGCAGTGGACGCTACAGCAAATGGCGAAGCGATGCGGTATTCAGCGCACCCGGCTCAACACCGTGTTTCAGAAACTGACCGGCAGCACCCCCATGGAGTATCTTTCGCGCCTGCGAATGGAACGAGCCAAAACTCTGCTGAGAGAAACCGACATGAAGGTAATCGATATCGCCTTTGAATGCGGCTTCAGTAGCAGTCAGTATTTTGCCAACACCTTCAAACATGCCACCGGCATGACGCCAACGCACTACCGCACCCACTGCGCCGGACTAACTGCCGATGAACTGCGCAACTGGAAAGAGATCGGCTTCCGCAGTGAACAGGAAGAAAGACGACGCGTCCAAACCTTCAGCGCAGAGTGATCTGGATCTTCGGGCAGCGGGCTGGGAAACGGCGCGCGCGCGACTCGAATTAAGACTCGCGGGCAGCGGGTGTTGTTCGATTTCGATAGTCGCTGGGTGAAACCCCGACATGCTTGTGGAAAACCCGGGAGAAGTAGAAAGGATCATCGAACCCAACCTGTTGCGCGATCTCGCAAATTGGATGGGTGGGCATCTCCTCCAGAAGCTCCATCGCACGTTGCAAACGAAACCCAATTTGATATTGCTTGAAACCTTGCCCCGTCAGTTTTTTAAATAGGCGAGTGAGGGTAGACGGACTTCTCCCGCTGAGTTTCGCGGCCTCCCCCAGACTCATCGGTTTTTCCGGATGATTCCGGATCTGATCAATCACCGGTTCGAGCAAATCGTAATCTTTATGCTGAACCAGCCGACTACGAATCATTAGTTCGAGCAGTTGATGGAACATGGCGAGTAACAGTTCGATTTTCTCATCGGAAAAAAGAGCACTCGTAGCGAAGGCCTGCTGCAAGACATCGTCCCCCTGCTCGGTTTTCCAGCGGTCCGCATACGGAGACTTTTCAGGCGCCGACTGGCTCCGAAACTGCCCGATCATGACAAATCCAACCAACTGGTTTTCCACAAACAGGGGTACCGTGGCCTCGCACATTCCGGCATGACACGTATAGGAAACCATCTCCCTTTTTTGCATGGCAACCCGCATCATTTTTCGATCCAATTGACGGCAGGTTTCATCCAGCCCCAATGTAGAGCGCAACAGTTGACAATAGTCACAGTTTGGGCGGCTCCGGACATCAGGATAAATCAATTCCTTATCCGGACCGAACAGAGAGACCCGTGCCCCGTGCAGTTCAGTATAGAGATCAAATACTTTCGCAGCCTGTTGGCTGACCACTTGATTAAACAACGCCTTCATTCGATAAAAAAACCATATTTTGACCGATTTGTCCATTCCTTTGCTTTTTTTACCTATGGCGCAAGCAGCCCTCTTCTTCGATAATTAATGCTATATTGATCGAAATTGGAGAATCCTATGGACAAAAAACAAGTCATCGAAAAAACGGTCGCCGCCCACATTGAAACCTTCGGCAAACAGCCTGAAAGCATCGCATGGGCACCCGGAAGGATTGAAGTCCTTGGCAATCATACAGACTACAATGCCGGCACGGTTCTCTCCGCCGCGATTGATCTAGGCCACTGCTTCTGTATCTCTCAATCCAGCCGCCCGGGAATTCATGCGCTCGCAGTGGATGTCGACCAAACTGTCGCCTTTGAAACCACCGATATGAAGAAAGTTCCCGGCGCAGACTGGGCCAACTACATCAAAGGTGTTTTCCACTATATCCAAGAACATCTCGAAGAACGAATCGATGGCATGGACTGCACATTCATGGGCTCGATCCCGATGGGAGCGGGCCTGTCCAGCTCCGCCGCACTCGAAGTCGCCGCCGCAACGGCGGTGCTCAACATTTTAAATACCTCCATCGACCCCAAGGAAATTGGACGACTCTGCCGTAAGGCTGAGCACAAATTTGCCGGAACCAACTGCGGATTGCTGGATCAATTTTCCAGCATCTTCGGGCGCAGCCACAGCCTGATTCATTCCGATTTCCGAACCTTGGAAATTTCCGCCGTCGACCTGCCGGCCGACATCCAGTTCCTGGTCGTGAATCCGCACGTCAAACACAGCCTCGCCGACTCGCCCTACAACGAGCGGCGCGAACGCTGCGAACAAGCCGCAGCACAACTGGCCGAACTTCTCCCCCACCCCGTCACCGCCCTGCGAGATGTTTCCTGGGAAGAGTTTGAGCAGTATAAAGACCAAATCGGTCCGCGCGCCGCACAACGAGCCGCGCATGTGATCGGCGAAATCACCCGCGTCGAACAAGGCGTCGAACTGCTCGCCGCAGATGATCTAACGGCCTTCGGCGAACTGCTTTTTGACTCGCACCAAAGTTCCATCGACAACTTTGAAAACTCCTGCCCGGAGCTGGATATCGTGGTTGCCGCAGCCCGCGAAGCGGGTGCGCTCGGCGCACGGCTTTCCGGCGGCGGATTCGGCGGAGCCGCGATTGTGATGGTTCACGCAAACGATGTTCAGTCCATCGGCGAGAAAATCACATCGATCTGCAAGGCACAGGACATTGACCCCGAGATCATCGAGGTCACCCCGTCCGCCGGAGCCGGAATGGTCTCTTAATCGGCCGCACCCCCTCTCCTCGTTGACCCATTCCATAGAGATCTCCAGAAAAACGGAAAAACCCATAAAAGTTTTAGTCGCTCGCGAAGTGACCCGCCATCCGATCCCCGCCGAATTGGAACCCAGCTCATCCGACCGGCTATAAAAACTGAGGAAACGATTAAAATGAATGTAAAAAAAACTGCTTTTGGAATGAACGGCTTCGGCGAACCGGTCGACTGTTTTACACTAACCAACGCAACAGGATTGCGCGTTCGCATCATGAACCACGGCGGAGTCATCCTCTCCATCGAAATGCCTGATCGCCAGGGAAAGCTCGCCGATATCGTCTTGGGGCATGACACAGCAGAAGAATACACCGCCGACACCCCCTACTTCGGATGCATCGCCGGACGCGTTGCCAACCGAATCAACAAGGGTCACTTCACACTGGATGGGACGGACTATCAGCTAGCGGTAAACAACGGAAGCAATCATCTGCATGGCGGGGAACGTGGGTTCGATAAACGCGTTTGGACCGCAACGGTTCTCGACGCACAAAACGGCGTACGACTTGAACTCCTCAGCCCTGATGGCGAAGAAAATTACCCAGGGAACCTCTCCGTCAGCGTCACCTATACACTCACCGAAAAAAGCGAACTGAAAATCCGCTACGAGGCCGAGACGGATCGCCCCACCCCCGTCAACCTCACCAACCACTCCTACTTCAACCTAGCCGGACACGACACGGGCGACTGCGGCGAACATGAGTTGACCCTCTACGCCGACACCTTTGTGCCAACCCATGCCAACTCCATCCCGACCGGCGAAATCCGACCGGTCGAAAACACCCCCTTCGACTTCCGCTCGGCAACACTCATCGGAGAACGAATTGATGCCGATGACGAACAGCTCAACTTCGCGCGCGGCTACGACCACACCTATTGCCTCGGAACCACCGGGGAACTGACTCTCGCTGCACGTGTCGTCGATCCGCATAGCGGGCGGGTACTCGAAGCCTTCACCACCGAGCCGGGCGTACAGTTTTACAGCGGCAACTTTCTCGAAGGAAACATGCGCGGCAAGGGCGGTTTCATCTATCCGTTCCGCGGCGGCTTCTGCCTCGAAACCCAGCACTGGCCCGACTCGCCCAACCAGCCAACCTTCCCCAACACCATCTTGCGCCCCGGAGAAACCTTCACCTCCGAAACCGTCTACCGCTTCTCCGCAGAGTAGCCAGACCCAACCGTTCCGTCACCGCCCGACGGAACACCCCCTAGCCAGGATTTCAATTTGAGATAGCATTGTTGGTTCATCTCGGAATTGCGTTTTCAGAAGCTGTTTATGGCCCACGGATGTTTACCGCGCCATACGCGCGGCCAACCCACGGATGAAGAAGGCTTTGAAATATGGATGGGGATCTCTCAACTCTTGAAACTTGCCGTGTGTGCGGTGTATTGCCGCAGCACTCCCGGGCCGCGGTAAAAATCTATGATTGAAAAGATCCGTGGGACCTCAATGATTTGATGCGAGTGAAAAAACGCACATCCGAGAAGAGCCCTTTTTCTTAGGATTCGCCTACTTCGCCCATTATTTTCAGTCAACTCTATCGCGGATTAGTTTTCGGACCCACCAGCGGCGTATTTAAGCGGCATCCCTGTTTTTTTCAAAAGCAGTGGGAACGGCTACCTCTTGCCTTTTCCCTTTTTGCCTGGCCTGAAATTTCTACACGTCTCAATCCACTCCTCTTTCAAGTAGGGATAGGAGCTGGCGTCTTTAGCAATAATTTCCCCGTCCACCGTAACCAACACAAGATACCCAAGATAGGTGTCACCTATTTCTTTTACCTTTGTGTTTAGATTACCTGTGCTCTCGTTCAATATATCCCTTGTTATTATTTTCAACCTCAACGGTTTCGGTACGATGGTTTCCGTTGCTCTGGCTCCTGACCCCAAGGACACTTTTTTCTTTCCGGCGTCAAAAACATCTCGGACAGGAACTTCTGTCTTTCCGACTTTCGCTTTCCCCTTCGTATTCTTAGACAAAAAATACCACTCGAGCTGAACAGTCTCCTGTTGCTCTCGGGAATTATACAGAGTGACCGTCAACGTGGGGTAAAAGATCCGCCCCTCGATGGTGGTATCAATGGCTAGGCTGCCTTTTTGTTCAAACCTTGTTACTCGGGTCTCTTTCTCACTCTTCGTTTTAATCTGGGTCGTCAACGTGACATTGTGCTCCTTCGGCTGAGCCAAGGATTCGTTCGCGGCGAACAGCATAGCCACACAGATAAAAGGAACAAACGTCCGTCTTCCAAACCAACAATTTTTCATGGGTCCTCCTCTTGTTGGAACCGGCGGCGGACGGCATGCAAACACCGCCCGATCCCGCCGAATCACCTCAAACCTAGTTTGTGGCCTGTTCGCTGATGATGCGGCCATTGGGCGAAACTTTGCGAGCCGTTACAAAGATCATCAGATTGCGTTTCACCGTGCGCTCGCCTTCGGAGCGGAAGAGCCGGCCGATCAGCGGGATGCTTCCAAGCACCGGAACCCGGTCACTGAACGCTTCGGTCTTTTCGTTGATCAAACCGCCCATGCCGACGGTGCTTCCATCCGCGATGGTGACGCTAGTTTGGACTTCCCGATGCCGATAGATCGGCAAACGGGCCATGACCGCCTGATGTTCAAAGGTCTGCCCAATACGGTACTGAAAGTAGGTATACGCTGAGTTCGCCGGAGCGATCTCGTAGCCGCGCCATCCTAGAAGCTCTGTAATTTTAGGATTCAGCTCCATTTCGATCAAGCCGCCTTCGATTAGGTTGGGCGTCACGCTGAGTTCGACCCCCATCAGTTTTTCTTCAAAATCCTGATAGTTAACGTGAACGATATTTCCCTCATTGCCTCCGGCCTCAAACACGTCCGGAAAATAGTGGGTCTGTCCCACCTGGATCGTCGCCCGCTTACCGGCCCGGGTCACAACGCTCGGAGCGGAAAGAATGTCCGTACCGGAGGTTTGATCCAGCGCCCGGATCAACAGATCCAAATCCGAACCAATATTCTGGACACGCAGCTCTCCTGCGTCGTCGCTGAACCCGTCCCGCAGGCGGTTTGCCGTCCAATCGCCGGCACCCGCCCCGGTTTCAGAGCCGAGCGAACCGGGTTTAGAAAAGACATCACTGCCACCGCGCAATGAATCGTTGAAAAGATCCTCGCCATCCTGAAAAACACCAAACTCGT